>Ga0214921_10004940_pt1 | contig 19183 bp, 16 predicted proteins | sample LL1505_MetaG_FD_177992 | JGI IMG/M metagenome (GOLD analysis project Ga0214921, IMG submission 177992) | Freshwater microbial communities from Lake Lanier, Atlanta, Georgia, United States - LL-1505 | ecosystem: Environmental > Aquatic > Freshwater > Lake | place: USA: Georgia | collected... | reverse complement strand
CGACCTTGAAAAAGGTAATTTGAGGGTTGCCTGTCAGGTAAATATCCTGGGCACCGTAAGCGACAAGTTGCATAAGACCTCCTCCCATTTTAAAAGATTAGATTGATTGATAAAGAAATTAGTTAGTAGATATAGATGAAATTATACTTTATAGTAATATTATTTTTCTAGAATAATTAGACTAAAATTAGAAATACAATATTATCATACACTAATATTTACTTGATATAACACTGAAATATTGATTAAAATATTCTAGAGTATCGAGAAAAATAAATATTATGAAAATAGAGAATATAAAATAAAATAGAAAATAGAAAATAAATAATAAGAATAAATTACAAGATTAAAATAATTTTGTATTCTAGAATATGCAAGAATATTTATTAGGTAATTTATTTGGTTTATCCCAAGTATTAATTGGTCATCCATTTGATACTTTAAAAACTAATTTGCAAAATTCTAAAAACATAAAAATATTTTTCAAAAAACCAATATATTTATATAGAGGTATATCATATCCTTTATTAATGAATAGTATTGGAACATCCTTTTTATTTGGCAATTATGATTATTTTTATAAAGAAACAAATAATAAATTACTATCAGGAATGCTAACTGGTATGGTTAGTTCAGTAATTTTAACACCATTTGATTATAAAAAAATACAATTACAATTACTATCAAAAAATACAATTGCACCCAATACACAATCACAACTAAATGGAATAAATGGACTAAATACTATTAAAAAATATTATACGGGTTTTTCTTATACATTGACTAGAGAAATAATTGCAATACCTATATATTTTTATACATATCATTATCTAAATGAAATAACAAATCCGTTTATTGCAGGTGGATTTGCAGGTGTTAGTAGTTGGTTATCATCTTACCCATTTGATACATTAAAAACACGGAAACAATTACATCAAACATATACTTTAAAAGAATTATATAAAATAGGTAATCTATATAAGGGATTGCCAATAACTTTAGTTAGAGCATTTATTGTAAATGGTTCCAGTTTTTATTTATACGATTTTATTAAAAAAAATATAAAAACAAAACAGTAGGCAAACAGTAGAGTTATCCATTTACAATATCTGCAATGGTTATATAAAATTTAATAATTATGTCTAGTATATCATCAGGCAATATTTCTAATTCTTTTGACCTTTTAACTTCTTCTTTTTTGTGTTCATAAATTAATAAATATTTTTCTGGAAGAATAGAATATATTTCAGGTGTTATATAACTATAAATTTCAATTGATAAAATATTATATGAATTTGGTTCACGTAAAGAATTAATAATACCTCCTTGAACTGTATTTAACATCCATATTTGATGATAATTATCACCAGTAGGGATTAAACTATTAAATGTCGCAATACACGATGAATAGATACCTGAATTAAATAAATTTAATTCTCTAAATAAATAAAATCTATCTTCAATTGGGTAAAATTCATATTCATCGGCATCAACTATACCATAAGAACGTTTCATTACACCTTCTGGAAAAACATATCCAGAAATTTTAAATTTAAACAAGCAACCTTTAAATTTTTCTATTTCTTCAAAACTCATATTTTGTATTTCTTCTCTTGTAAAGGTAAAAGTTGCCATGCTAGACCAAATAGTGACAAGTGATGTCCACTGAATTTTAATAATATAATAGTATATGGGTATTAAAAATCAATTTTTATATATTTTATATATATTTTACTATTATTTTTACCCATTAAAATTGTATTTTGCATTGCATTTTGCATTGCATTGCATTTTGCATTGCATTTTGCATTGCATTGCATTTTGCATTGCATTTTGCATTGCATTTAGCATTTTTTATTTTTCAATATGAAAAATAGTTTTTACCAGTATCAGTAGTATTACCACTAAATGATTCACTTAGTCCCTTATTATAAAATAAATAAGGTGAATAAATATTTGATGTTCCACTGAAATTTGTTTGCACTATATTAGTAGATGGACCCCTAAATGCAGAATTCATTGCAATTCCTTGTGCTGTTAGAGTATCCACATTTGCACCTGTATTTAATAATGCAATTGTTTGGGAAGGCGAAATTAATGGTATAGTTGATATAGAAATTGTATTAGTAAGCTGGGGGAAAGTAGTAGTGGGCTGTGAATAATTAGTAGTTGCAGGTTGGGTGGAGGAAGAAGAGGAAGAATAATTAGTAGTTTCAGGTTGGGTGGAAGAAGAAGATGAAGAATAATTAGTAGTTGCAGGTTGGGTGGAGGAAGAAGAGGAAGAATAATTAGTAGTTTCAGGTTGGGTGGAAGAAGAAGATGAAGAATAATTAGTAGTTGCAGGTTGGGTGGAAGAAGAAGAGGAAGAATAATTAGTAGTTTCAGGTTGGGTATAATTAGTTGCAAGAATACTAAATATTGAATTTGATGCATCAATGCTTTTACCAGGATTTACTGTAATTGGAACTTTTGGATCTGGATATAAAATTCCAATACCTGTATTCATATCAACAAATTTTTCGTGAATATTTTTAAAACTAGATATTTGATTTAATGTTAATATAGAACTTAGTATTGGTATATAATATTGTTGTGATTGTTGTAATAATTCTTGGGTTGATGATGGAGTATACTGTGAAACTAATGAAGTATATTTAGGAAAATACCATTTTGCAAGTGTTTTTGGTTGTTGAGTAAATGTAATAGTTGGATTATTTGAATCTATGCATCGTGATATATAATTTTTAAATAGTGGTCTAAAATCTTCACCATATAAAGATATATTACCACCTATTAATCCAAGAGAACACATATTATTTAAAGATGTATTAAACATATTTGGCAATACCATATTTGGTAAATTTGGTTCATTTATCTCACAATTTGTATTTATATTATGAATTAAAATTATTGAGTTAATATTTACTAAATCATTGTTATTTGGATTTAAATCTATCATTAATTGTGCATTTTCATTAGAAACTGGATTTGGTATTTTTGAATTTCCAACTTGTCCATTAGTAATAGAAACTCTATTATTACTTTCAATATTTAATCTAGAATAATTCTCACTATACATTTTAAGATTAGATATGTGTAAATTAATTTTATTAGTTTGTAATATACTATTTGCACAAGTTTCCATATTACCTAATTGAAATGCATAGAATTTTGTTACATCTGCATTATAAAACATATTATTTCCATATTTATCTATAATTAATAAACCAGCTATATTAACTGCAGGTGCAGTGATAACTAAATATTTACAACTAACTGATTGATAAATAGGAATATTAGTATTTATATATTGTGTATAAGTAGGCGTGGGTTGGGGTTGGGAATAATTAGTAGTTTCAGGTTGGGAATAAGTAGGCGTGGGTGGGTAATAAGTAGTAGTTTCAGGTTGGGTTGAAGAAGAGGAAGAATAATTAGTAGTAGTAGCGGATGGAATGACTGAAAATGTTTCCCATACGTCTTCAGGATTTACAGGTCTATTGTATTCTCCTGTTACTTTTGTAATATTTCTAAAATTAGTTCGCCATACTTCATTATTTGAACTATCAAATATTTGTATTAATGCATTGGATATTCGTTCGGCACAATTATCGCTTCTACTATAAATTTCAATACCTGAAATATCTTGGGGTGAATTAAATTTATATGCCCACCATCCAGGATTAGTACCTGATGAAGGTGTGGAACCAGATGCACTAACATATCCTAATGTATTGTATTCCCATCTTGAGTCAATAGGTAATTGACCAGTTAATGGTAACGCCTCTGAAAGAATTCTGGATCTATATTCTACTGAGTACTTTAGTGCATTCTCTGGCAAAGTAAATCCATAAGCAGAAGAAAGTTCTGCTATTCCAGAACTAGGTTCAGTATTTAAAAGCTTACCATCTTTACCATAGATAAAAACGCCAAATAAATTGACATCACTACCATTGGCAGGTTTATAATGAGGTGGAAGATTATCACAATTTTGACAAGTAATTTTTATAGTATTACCAGAAACAAAAGGATAACTTCCTTCATTTTCAAATTTGTCTTTACTAGTATTATTTCTATTAAAACTATAATAAATTACTAATACTACTAAAATTACTATTAAACTTAATAGTAGACTAATACCAAGATATTTATAAATTTTTTTATTATCCATTACAATAAATATTACAATATTACTATTACTATTAATATTATTTGCTCTTATTAAGATAAAAACAGAAAAAAAAACGGAATAAAAAGTAGTAAAATATATCATTAACTAAATAAAAATTGAAATATGTTATTCTATATAACTTTATTGTTATCTATTTAGTAATAGATAGATAACAAACCGAATTTATTTAATCGATAAGCACAAAATGTGCAATTAAATTAAATAAAAAAAGCTCATCCCTATTTAATTTAATAGGTTGTTTCCTGTTGAAGGGAAACATCGATATATTCGGTTTTTTTTAATTTCAATTTTTGTTAGAAACTTTTATTTTTTCCGATTATTTATCTTAGCAAACCTACGGTTTTCTAAAACTTTTCCTTGATATACAATTATTTTATCACATCCAATCATTGCTTGATGGCTTTCAAAAAACTTTCCCTTGATATTCGATTTTTTTATTAGAAAACCTATGGTTTGCTGATAAAAAAAAATTAAATAATAATCGAACCCCGATACCACTTGCCTCTGGGGATGCATATTTTATTACATCGTTTAATTTATAACTGGGTCCTGCAATATCAATATGAATCCATTTAGTATTTTTCTTAATAAATTGTTGCATAAATAAACTAGACATTATTATATCAGCACTTGAAGTAAAACTAACATTTTTTATATCTGCAACATAACTTTCTAATTTATGTTTGTATTTATCCATTGATGACAAAGGTAAAGGTACTAATAATTCATTTATTTCCTTACCACTAGAAATCATTTTATCAACATCTTCATCTGCATTTACTGATAATATATTACTAAACATCTTACTAGAAAGTGATTCCTGTTGACCGGTAAGAGTTGCAAAATCAATTAATATTGCTTTTGGATATTTTTCTACAGCATATGCTAAACAATCTGCAAGCACTAACCGTCCTTCAGCATCCGTATTAGTTATTTCCACTGTTTTACCATTATATGCAGTCAAAACATCACTAGGTTTAGTTGCATTGGGTCCAATACTATTTTCAGCAAAAGGGCAAATTACGGTGATACATTTTTCCCCGGCATTCATAGCATATCCAAGTAGGAAGGCAGAAACTGTAGACGCACCAGATAAATCAGTTTTCATTTCAATCATACTTTTACCTGATTTCAAATCTAATCCACCAGTATCAAATGTAATACCCTTACCTAGCAAAATATATGCTGGGGATGGTTCTTGTGCTTTTTTTCCACTATCACAATCACGCCCAGTATAATGCATAAGTAAAACTTTTGGTGCATTTTCTGGCGAACTTCCACGTCCAACACCTAGAAGTAAACCCGTACCTAATTTTTCTAATTTATCTTTCTCTAATATTTCCATCTGGATATCCAGTTTATTTTTCAATATGAATTGTTTTATAATATCAATAAATCTATTTGCTTTGGAAGTATTTGCAGGTTCATTTACTAAGTCTCTAGCAAGGAAAACACTTTTAACTATGTTGGATAATTTATTTATTCTTGTAATAATAATTTTCACATCAGATATATGTGTATCTGGGATAACTAATTTTATATTATGTAGATGAAATTTTAAATTTTGTTTGTTTAATGCTTTTGCTGTTTTATATTTATCAAATCGATAGGAAGAAAGTAATATACCTTCAAGAATACTTTCCAATAGCAAGTTTTTTATTGTATCTAGCGTATCTACTAAATTAAATGTTGATATAAAATTGGATTTTGCTATATTAAAAATAGTATTACCTACTATGCGACAACTTTCAAGTAATTCACTATTATCATCTTTATTAAAAGATTTATTATTAATTACTACTAGAAATATTTGATGGATTTTTGAAAATGGTTTTGTATTAATAATTTCTTTATTTCGTAGTGATTTAGAAATTGATTTAGATATTGATTTGGATTTCACTATATTTTTTTTGGTATTGGTATTGGTATTGGTATTGGTATTGGTATTGGTATTGGTATTGGTATTGGTATTGGTATTGGTATTGGTATTGGTATTGGTATTGGTATTGGTTTTGGTTTTGGTGTTGGTTTTGGTATTAGATTTGGTATTGGTGTGGTGTTCTAAATCTTCAATTGTTAAACTAGCGACATTAATATTTTTATGTTTTATATTTTCCTCAATATGTTCTAGAATAGATTTATATTTTACATCAATCTGAATATATTTTTTGATTAAACTAAATAGTGTTTCCCGTTCTAGATTAGTTATTAAAAAAGGTATTATACTATATCCTAGATTGTGTTGTATTTTATTAATAATATCTATTTTTGTATCCATAGTATAGTATTTCTATTCTATGGCAATATATTTTCCTGTGTTAGTATATAATAGAAAAAAAAATGAATAAAAAAACTATAGATAAAATGAATAATTGGTATTCTAGTTTAAAATTTATCTATCAAAAACAAAATACCCAACAATATTTGTCTATTGCTACAAGTTTTATAACAGAATTTATTACAATAGCAATATCTAATTTGGCGTTATGGTTTATACCTCAAACGACCGAATATTCTTTTACTACTTTTTTTGAAATATCAACAATATCTGCAATACCTATTCTAGAATGGTATATAATTCTCTTAATGATGTGTAATTTATTGAGTTTGTGTAGTTTTATTGTATTGTATATATTTGAATTACAACGTGAAATATGGTTAGTGCGAACATTTGATTATAGTAAGCGATATAATAGTTTGCATTTGGTTAAATATAAGAAAGCATATCCAGAATTATTTGTATTGCTAGAAAAATTTAATTATCGCTATTATATTTTATATAGAATAGTAAAATGGATTTTATTATGCAATATACTATTTTCCTGTGTAATAATAATTTATTTTGGATATAGTGGATATAAAACTATTACAACATTATTTACAAATTTCTGGATATGTTTAACTAAGATTAGAAAAGGTTTAGAAATTGGTAGAAATAGCATTACACAAAATATAGGCTATAGTTATTTCAATACGCAAAATCTTAGTTATAATAGAATTGATGCTAGAATAAAAAAACATATTAGTAATAGTAATTTAGCAGATAATTCACAAGATAATTCACAAGACAATTCACAAGATAATTGTAGTAATGGAAATTTAAATATTCCTCCTAATAGTAGATTACATTCTAGAAAAAACTCTACTACCTATTCTACTAATGGTTCGCTCAACGCATCTCTTAACGCATCAATGAACGGTTCTATAGGCAATGATATTCAAAGTATTCAAAGAATTATTCCTACAATAAATATACCAGTGATAAATATTGATGAAATTGATTTTATGGCAGATATTGATGTTGATGTAGATATTGATTTTATGGCAGATATTGATGTTGATATGGAAATCAATGCTGATATTAGAAATTGATTTATAAAATTAAACAAAACTTAATAAAAACTTAATAAAAACTTAATAAAAACTTAATAAAAACTTAATAAAAATTTAATATTTTGTTTTTTGTATTGTCATATTTGTTGATGTTGTTTTAATTAATCTATTTTTAATACTTTGCCCAATGCTTTTAAATTGCCTTCCCGCATAATAAATATATTACCAGTTTCTAGATATTCTGGGCGATAAATAAATTTAAATGTCACAATGGCTTCATCAAAAGACCGTAAATATTCTTTATCCATTTTAACTATTTGAACGGCTTGTGAAATACCACCGCAATGTAAAACAGGTTGATATTTTTTTGTAATAGTTGAACTAGAATTATAAATTTTTATTTTAGCATCGAATTGATATACACTTTTAACATCACTTAATATCCGCATACCTTGTCTAATCATATTACGTTTTAAAATAGTCCGCCCAACAGGTTTAATATTAAAACATCCAGAATAACCAGCCTTCAAATAATCTATATTTTCCTGGAAATTATTATGAATACCTTTAACTGCAATTTTATAGAAATTATTAATGGGTGTATAATTGGATGTGCCATAATCATTAGGTGTGGAAATAATAGTATTGCTATTGCCGTCTCTTTGAAATCCATTTGCATTTGGACCAAGATATAATATATCCCCTTTTTTAATAGTGCCACTTTTCATTATACCACTTACAACCAATCCAATACCTTGAACGTGATATGTACGGCAAATTAAAAAATTCACTTCTTTATTTTCAAGTTCTTTATAATTATTATATTTTTCTAAGCCATTTAAAAATTTACGTACTAAATCAATTCCTACACCAGATACATTACTTAATGGGAATACTGGTACAAATTTGCTACCTTTAGAAAATGTATTTGTAGGTAAATCAATATTGTTATCGTTATTATTATTATTGATACTGTTTTTTTTGTAAAATGTATTTAGTTCAGTCTCATTTGAAATTACAACTGCTTCTAGATTCATTTTATTTAAATAATAAGATTTCAAATATTCCAAGTTCATATCATAAATATTCTTTGGACTACTATCTATTTTAGTATAAATTACAAACATTGGGATTCTTAGACTATATGCCAAAGCCATATGTTCCCGAGTCATTAATTGCACTCCTGACCCGGAATTAACTATTAATGCTACATAATCCAAAAAATTATTACTAAGTTCTTTTGCAGTGCATTTATAATATTTTTCGTGCCCTGCTAAATCATTAAATTCAATAACTTTATCTGTCATCTTTATATACTGTTGTGATACTGCAGAAGTACGCCCTGTCTCTTGTTCGTGTTTATGCTTTAGTATAAATGAACGGGCATAACCACGACCGTTATCTAGAATATTTCTAGTTATTACGCCAACAAAACTGGATTTACCTGCGTCTACGTTTCCACCAACACCAATACGTATTTCTGGAGGAGGTGAAATATTTTTTTCTTCAAATAAAATATTTATTTTATCTATTTCCATTTGAAATAAATTTGAAATAAATTTGAAATAAATTTGAAATTAATTAAATTACTTGAATTAATTGAATTACTTGAATTATTAAATAAATCTTTATATTATTTATTAGGCTATTTCTTTTTGACATCTTCTAGAATAAATTTCTAATAATAACATAATAATTTATATATCAATAAAATATATCAATAAAATATATTATTCACATATACTATAATTTTATCTAGAATGGCAAATTTTAGAAAGCAAAAACAATCAATGCGTAAAAGCAAGAAAAATCATAGTCGCAAACATCGTACTCAACGAGGTGGTGTATCCAATGCTTGTACTCTAGATGCATCTACCAATGGTGGTATGTTAATGTATAATGCTGGTGCAAACCTTCATAATACCAACCCACAAGCATCTCTTGATTTGGATAATAAATATATGGCATATGGTGGTCCAGTTCCTCTAGGTTCTAATATTTTACAAGGTGGTGCAACTAAATGTGGTGATGAAGGTGTAGGCACTAGTAATATTAAGAGTTCAACATTTAAACAATATCTAGATAATGTAAACCAACAATTAGATTTAAATATGGGTGGTGGTGGTTTTACTACTGACCCAAGTGAATTTATTGCAGGGCAACCAATATACAAAGCCTATGATGATTGTTGTCCTCCGGCAATTGTTAATGGCAATCTTAAATTTGGTGCACCAGATCAACCGGTATGTGGTTTTGGGGCGGTTCGTGGTGGCTCACGCAAAACAAAGAAACAACACGGAAAGAAGAACAAGAAACACAATAGTAAGAAATACAAAAGTAAGTCTAGAAAGCAAATGCAAAAGCAAAAGCAAATGGGTGGGGATTGGAATGCCGTTGGAAGAAGTAAACCTGCAGTATTCAGTGATGCATTTAATGGACCAAAAGGTGTTTTTGCTTATCCTGATGATATGTCAAAACGGACTTTTGATGAAACCCAACCTAATTACTCTGTAAATGCCATATAAAATTTTATTATATCTTTATTTTGTATTATTTTGTATTATTTTGTATTATTTTGTATTATTTTGTATTATTTTGTATTATTTTGTATTATTTTGTATTATTTTGTATTATTTTGTATTATTTTTTGTTAATTATTTCATATGTTTGTCTTGTTTTTGTTTCTTGTTTGAATTATAAATCTAAGTAAATTATTAGAAGAAATTACATATATTTAAAAATGGTGGTTGCAACATTAATTGAGTTATTTGTAAAGGGAATATCTTTGGGTCCAGTGTCTTTGTTATTAAGATTTGCTTGGTGGTTCTATGGGACTCTTATACCATTTGTAGTACAATATATTGGAATTCCAATGTTTGCATTGGGAATACTATTAGCAGTTGCATTTGCAGGAGGAACAGTATTATTTACAATAGTATTCTTTATATTTATGTTTTATTTTATAAGGGGTACAATATTTTCATCTACACCCAATATAAAGTAGGGAACCTAGCGGTTCCCCTACGACCCTTCCCTTTAATTATAATCTTATTATAAGGAGCAAGAGAAAAATGTAATTATATAGTAAAATGGATAGCAAATATAATTTGATAACTATTACTTGGAACTTTATAAAAGATAGCAAAATTTATATATTAATTATTGTAGTTCTTTTAATGGGTATATATATTCTAGAGAACACAGAAAATTTTATAATTGAAAAAAATAAAGATATTATTTATGAAAAAGACAGAACATTATTATATGGTTCCTTATTCTTGGATAAATTAAATGAGCAAATTAAAAATATGACAGATCCAAGAATAGAATATGATGATAAACGAATAGATATAATAAAGTATAGTGATGTACTTTTTTAGATATTTTATTTAATTTTACTATTTTTATATTTTTTATAATTCTTATAATTATTATAATTGTTATTATTAATAGTGACACACATTTTACAAATATTTGAAAATGATTATAAGAAATAAAATCAATTCTTTTTGGAAAAATAAAAATAAAAATAAAACTTTAAAAACATTAAAGACATTAAAGACAAAATTGAAAAATAAACAATTTGGTGGAGGTGCACAACCAAATGTAAAAAATATTAACCTTATAACAAGACCATTAATAAGCAAATCATCATCAAGAACATCAAGAAAATCAACATCAAGAACATCAACATCAAGAACATCAACATCAAGAACATCAACATCAAGAAAATCATCTGAAAAATTAACAAGAACAACAAGATCATCAAAAAACAATAATAGTAGACTAAACAACACCATATTATCCCAAACTTCTAATGTAATACAAAGTATAAATAAAAAACCCAAAGATGAAACTAATAGTAGTTTTTTTTTAAAAATGGTTAAAGATATTGCAGAAAATAAAGAAACTGAAAATAATGATGTCAAAGATAAAATAATTAGTTTTGCAAAGTTTGTAAATATAAATCTTGCAATTGCAGCACAATCTAAAGTACTTTCGCACAGGTCAAACATAAAAAACGAAACACAAACAACAATAAATAATTTTAAAAAAGCAATTGAAATAATAAATAGAGTAATTAGTTCCGATATTGTTAATGCACTTATATCTAGTGAATATTTTAATGATACAAACTATGTATATTTATTTGATATGGCAAATTTAGGCGAGTCTTATGATAGGTTATTAACTTTAATCGCCAAAATAATAGAATTTGATGTTTTACCTACTAATAAATTATTTATTATTGTTTTACATAATCAAATTAATATTTATGAACATTCTGAATTTCCTGAAATATCTGTTCACAACACAAATATTATAGTTATAAATCCACAGTGTGAAAATAAATGCGAAACTGACGATTTTATAATACAAATATTATTTCAATATTTTTATTTTGTTGCAGATTTTAATAAAACTCCTGACAATATATTAATAATTAGTAATGATAGATTTAATTGGAAGGAAGAACCTTATTGTAAAAAAGGAAATCCAATTTTAAATAAAAAAAAAAAAAATAAAAAAATATTAATAATAGACTCTATTCCACATTATAAATCATACTATTTAGCGAATTTTAAAGCAAGTTTAAAGGATAAGGAGGTACCGGAAATATTTTTTTTTTAAATGAAAATAAAAAATTGATATTATTTACTTTTTTATATTTTTTATAATACAAATTAACCTTAAATATTAATAATGACAACTTTTATTCCCAATGACGAACAAGATAACTGCATAGCTAGACTAAATCAGTTTATTGAAAATAATAAATCGTTTTCTAAGATGTTAATCAATGGGAGTGCTGGAACAGGTAAAACTACAATTTTGATATCTAGTATAATTAATTTTATTAATAGCCAAATAATGGAACGATATGATTTTATAAAAGCATTAATTAAAACAAATTCTTTAAAATCAGATAATATAGATTTTATAAATAATTTTATTATTTCAGCACCAACTAATAAAGCCAAAGATGTGTTAGTATCTAAATATAATATATATTTGAATAATCTTAAAGATAGAACAATAGATAGATATGTCTTAAATGAGATTACAAATAAAAAAATAGATTTTCTTACAGTATCCCAAGTATTAAGTATTAATAGAGTAATTAATGAAATGGGTGAGGAAGAATTTAGTAAAGGTAATGAAAAGAAAGTTGCAAACAAATATAATAAACCATCTTTTAATAATACTATTATCATAGTTGATGAATGTAGTATGTTAGATACTAATACAACTAAATTATTGAATATTATTCGATGTCCGATAATATATATTGGGGATTACTGTCAATTACCACCAGTTAATGAAATATTATCTCCAGTATTTACTTTAGAAGGGGATAGTACTATAGATGTTATTAAATTGACTAAAGTTGAAAGATGTAAAAATAATATTACTACAGTAGCAAATATTTTAAGGGATAAAATATATGATTTGCTACCAGATTTTAATCTAGTGCGACATAATAATATTCCTGATATCATATTTTATCAAAAGAAGATGGAGAAATGGCTGGATGTTTATGTGATGGATATTAAGAAGAAGCAAAAAGAAATTGCGTGTATAAAGGAAAATACGGAAAATATAATAGATAATTTAGAGCAATCAACAGATTCAAAGGAAAAACAAATAGTAAATGATACAATGGCATTAGCCTGGACTAATAAATGTTGTAGTATGCTAAACAAGAAAATAAGAAATAAATTATTTATTGATAGTATTAATAATTCTGTTTGTAATGGAAAATCTAATGGCAAAAATAATGAAAATAATGAAAATAATAATAATGAAAATATAATTGATTATTATGAGGGTATTGAAGATATTGATGAACACTTTTTAGTTAAAGGTGATAAATTATTAGTTAAAGCACCATATTATAAATACGATTACAGAATTTATTCTAGTAGCATTGTTTATGTAGCAAATCTTAAAAAAGTTCAATATAAACCATTATCATTTATGGAATGGTGTAAATTAAATATGATGATTTTAGAAGACAATACTAAAAACAATGTTAAAAATAATAATGTTATTTCTAATGGTGTAGGATTTGATATAAGTTTAGAATCTATTCTAGATAACCAAAAAAAAACAGACACTAAAACAAATACTAAAACACATACAAAATCATTGTTAGATTATTTTGATACGGATAATAATTATCAACCTGAATTTCGAGCCAATAATAATCTTAGTTCAGAAGAAATTGAAAAACAACGTCTTCTAGAATTACAAAAGAAAACAGAACAAGAATTATTGGAACATCGACTAATATTTTATAAATATCATAATTTACAAGATATCATAACAGCAGATTTATATAATTTTAATGACCCAATATCTTTGAAATATAACATTATCCACAATAATATCCACAATAATATCCAGAACAATGTTTGCAAAGGACAGATTGTTTTAGAAGATATTAAATTATTACCTACGCCAGAACAGCGTGCTGAAAAATATAAAATATGGCATCGTTATGTAAGCACAATATTATTTGGTATTCCGAATGACCGAGTATTTTGTAAAAAATGTCAATTCTTTATTAAAAAGTTTAGTGCAATTATTGATAAATCTTGTGATAAATCTTGTGATAATTCCAGTTTCATTGCAGATATGAATGATGCAACTGAAAATTTAAAATTAGATATGTATTTAACTGATTTAGCAACACTAACTACATCATCAAAATATATTACAAAAGGAATACCTATTCTAGATATGAATATTAAAAACAATGCAGAATGTATTGATAATATTAAAAATATTGTTCGAAGTAGTTATGAAGTTAAAATAATATTAACTAAACAAGATGAACGTGAATTAAACGCAATAAATAAAATGTTAAATGAAGATGAGTCATCTGGAAACACCACTGCACAAAAATATATTACAATGAGTCAAATGTTAGGGCATTATTTAAGTCATATTATAACTAGTACATATTTGGAAGTTGATTACGGATATGCTCTTACAGTACATAAATCACAAGGAAGTACATATTATGATGTTTTTGTAGAATATAGTAATTTATTAGCCAATAAAAAAGATACTGAAAAAGATAAATTATTATATACTGCTATTACACGATGTGAAAATAAATTACATGTGTATTACTAGAATACACATATCTATTTGCTATCTATTTGCTATCTATTTGCTATTTTTATTTTATTTGTTATCTATTTACAATATCTTATAAAAAATTGAAATTCAGTAGAATAATATGCAATAATAAATACTCATTGATATTCTTCAATAAATAGTCAATAAATAGTCAATATTTGCAATAATGTCATCTTTTCTAGAATTTATTCCATTTGATTTAAGTGATTATTATATAAATGGTATAAGATATCAACATATAATTACTAAAATAGCAACAAATATTAGTAATTATAGTAATTATAGTAATGAATCTACTAATTATTTATTGCTAATATTATTAACTTTTGTAGTATGTTTTATTACTAGTATTTATATAATAAAATGGCAAAAACAAAAACAAACACAAAAACAAATAAATACAGTAAAAACTAATACAACACCTGATAATAATGAGAAACGTAATGAGAAACATACTGAGAAACGTAATGAGAAACGTAATGAGAAAGAATTATATAACCAGAGTATTCTAGAAGTATTATCTAAGAATAAAGACATTATTCCTAAAATGAAAGTTAATGATGATTATTGGGTTTTATTACGTGTGGTTATGAAAAATCCATTAAGAATGAGACATACTAAATATGAATTACATAGTAATAATATTGGGAATAGAAGTAATAAGGCATTTACAACACAAGATATGTTTATGATAATTAAAATGAAATATTATAATTCTTCTGTCGGAAAAGAAAATAATCAAATTAATTTTAATATAGCTAATTCAATAATTAGATGTATGAATTATTTAAATAATATTTCTAATGAAGAATACAAGACCAAGGATTTTATTGTGGTTGCAATTGGTAATACAAATGTAAATATAAATAATAATGTTAATGTTAATTCGAATGAATTTTATAATGGTTTAATTAATAATAATTATGAATTATTTAATTATAGGGATGTAATTATTAAAGTTGATGTAAATAAAAATACAAATGTAGGATTTATTTTAATGCTACCTATTCATAAAGTGTATGATATCTTTATGGATGTATACAACAATACTTTATTTGAATCTAAAAAATATGAAATGGATAATGAAAATTATGAATCTTGGAATGGAAAATCAATTAATGAATTGCATTTTTAAAATAAAATAAAATAAAATAAAATAAAATAGTAACTCAACTTGTGTTTTTTCTTTTTTCTTTTTTTTATAAAATTGAAATATAAAAAATAGTAATATATTACAAGTAAATTATTACGAGTAAATTATTGTAAGTATTACAAATAAAAAAATCTAATATTTATTCTAGCAAACCTTTTAAAATTAAAGTAAAAAAACAAAACAAAAAATGAAAAAATTATTTGAAAAAGCAATAAGCGATATTAAAGAATTATTACAATTACGTTCAAAGCAAATTACATTATTAAATCAATTGGATAGAAGTAAGGAGGCTAGTGCTATTAATTTCAAAATAAAATATTATAATATATGGATTAATTTGCTAAATGATTGTATTAAAAAGAATATTGAGATTAAAACTAAAGAAGATATTATTAATTTAAAATCAACAATTAAACTAACTAAAAGTTTGGAAGCAAATTTAATTGAACTATTTGAAACTGGTGAAATAAAAGATATTGATGATACCAAAAATGAAATATCTAATCTAGAAAAACAAATTAAACTATCAACCGAAAATGATTCTCAAAGTCTTTTTAATAGTATGAATAGTGCAGTTGATGATGATACTAGTGAAGATATACCAAGTCCAACAAAAACTATTTCAGTTAATAAAGAGAAAACACAGATGCCAAAAGGTGCTAAAGAAACTAAAGAAACTAAAGAAATAACGAAAACAAAAGGACAAAAAACAATAGATACATCTAAAATAGAAGCCCAACCTAAGATATTAGCAGAGGAAACACGTCCAACAGACCCTAAAGGTGCTGCAATATTTGATATGAGATATTTATATGGAGTAGGACCTAAGAGTGCAGAAAAATTAGTAGAAAATGGCGTTACTTTAGAGAAATTATTAGAAGATTGGACGGGTTGGTTAAAAAAGAATCCTGAAAATGCTATATTAATGATATCAAAATTACCAATACCACCTGGATATACTAAACACCAATGGGAATTATTTAATGAAAATAAACAAAGGTCTATCCAAATGGAAATTTTAAATACTAAGTTAAATACTGAGACTAAATATTTATATAAATTGAATTCACATCAATTATTGGGTGTAAAATATTTTCATGATATGAGTCAAAAGATACCTAGAGAAGAAGTTCAGCGTGCAGAACGGATATTAACTACTTCGGCAAAACATATGAATAAGGATTTAATTTTAACATTGTGTGGTTCATATCGTAGAGGACGTGCAAAATCTGGTGATATTGATTGTTTATTAACCCATCCTGATATTAAATCCTTAGAAGACTTGGAAACGAGTAGAGTAAATATATTGGCGAAGTTTGTAGAATTATTAGCAAATCTTGATTTCTTAGTTGACCATTTAACAGATTTTGGTAAATCAAAATATATGGGATTTTGTATTATTAAACAAGCGGGAAAAAAAAATAATATAGCAAGGAGAATTGATATAAGATTTATACCATTTGATAGTTATGGTACTGCGGTATTGTATTTTACTGGTAGTAAAAATTTTAATACTCAAATGCGAACTCATGCATTAGGAAAAGGATATAGTTTAAATGAATACGGATTGAAAAGATTATCTGACAATATTTTAATTCCTTGTAAAACTGAAGAAGAGGTATTTAAAATTTTAAATTATCCTTATAAGAAACCAGAGGAACGCGATATATAAACCATCACATAGTTAAAATATTATTTATTTCATATATTGTTTATTTCATATATTGTGTATAATATTTATTATTTTCTGGTTTACTATATTTTAAGAAAACTTTATATGCTTCTGCATTGTGTCTATTAGTAGAATTTATATAGGCAACAATATATATATTAGTAAGTAAATCTAATATTGCCTGCTTATCTTGTTGGCGTATTGTTGATGCGGTTTGTAATTCTGATGATATTTGTTCTAAAATACCATTAGAACCATTATAAGAATTATCTAACCAAGATTGTATTGCATTAAGGGAATTATAATAATTAATAGCATCATTTTTTTGTAGTAATCTATCATCAACTAGGAATTTTTCTTTGGTATTATTTATTTTATTCATTTTGTTTATTTTTTCTTCTGCATTTTGTTTTGCTTTTTTCATTAATTCTAGTAATACAATTTTGTTATCTATTTTGTTATCTATATTGTTATCTATTTTATTATCTATATTTTTCATATTAAAACCATTGTATATATAAAAACAAACACAAAATATTACTAAAATCAATAGAATAATAAGTAAAGTATTATTGATTTTATATATATCTATCATTTTTCTATCTATATTATATTATTTGTTAGGATTGTTTGTGTTAGGCTTATCTTTAATAATTAGGTTAGATATATTTTTATGAATATTTTTAAGCAACAAGTAATAAATTAATGGTAATAAATGAATAGGTAAATAGTATAAAATTAACAAAAATTGAAATTTGTTGTATATTATAACTCTAATTGTTTGTTATTCGAAAGAATAATATAATTAAGCAATTATATTAATAATAATTTAGTATAAGATGTATCATCCGAATTATTTATTTACTTTGAAACTAATAATGGCATTAATGACTTTAATAACTTTAATGACACTAATAACATTATTTAAAAAAAAAAGTATTGTGACTAATAAATTTGTAAGGATATGTGGTGAAATATTATAAATAATAACAAGTTTTATAATAATATTAATAATATGATTATAGTTTATAATAAAATCAAAATTGTTTAGAAATAAATGATTAGTCGATTTTTATAGATTATATATAAATCATATTATTATATATTATTAAATTATGATTTAATTTTGTATAGATTCGCAATTATGTCTAAGATTATTTTAAGAAAATATTTAAAAAATATTTAAAAATAAATTAGATAAGAATTGTAAAATTAAAAATAATAAAAACAATGTAGTTACTATTTGTATTTATAATTATATATTTTGTATAGTTATAAATCGGGTATTTGTCCAATTTTTTTATTACATAATTTTTATTACAATTTTTTTAATAAAATTATATAAAAAGTGGTTTTACTTGATTATTGCTTATTTTATCTAATTGTTCTGGATTTACTGAACCTTCTTGATTAGTACATTCACTTAATTCTCTACCAAAATTTACAACAGAACAAATTGCATTTTTACCCCTATTTGCATTTTTACCAATATTTTTATTTGTATTATTAGATGATTTGCATCCAATACAATTATCATTATAAGTATTTTTTTTCTTGTTGAGCCAAGATGCATCTAGAAACTCCTTTTTTGGATTTCTAAAAGAATTTAATAATTCTTCATTATTTTTATTATATTCAAAATCTATTTTATTTGTAGTAAAATGTATATTATTATCTAGTGTAGTAT
>Ga0214921_10004939_pt1 | contig 19184 bp, 35 predicted proteins | sample LL1505_MetaG_FD_177992 | JGI IMG/M metagenome (GOLD analysis project Ga0214921, IMG submission 177992) | Freshwater microbial communities from Lake Lanier, Atlanta, Georgia, United States - LL-1505 | ecosystem: Environmental > Aquatic > Freshwater > Lake | place: USA: Georgia | collected... | reverse complement strand
TTCAAACTATTGGAGTTGTAGTTGAAGTAACGCAGCAGTGGGTAATCTCTGAGTAAGGAACGGATCTTGTCGAAGATCGCTGGCTCATACCCCACAACCTTTGACCATTTAAAGTCGAGGGTGTATGCCATGCTCAACCAACATTCGTAGGTTGCACGTTCATCGCTCAACGCTTTGAACTCGCGGTTAAGATCCAACAGAACTTCATCAAGTCCTTTTGCACCTTCAACAAACGAGCTCACTCGTTTAAGCATCTCTCTCAGATAAGACAGATTGCCGTGTTGTTTCTCCGTCATGTTCTTTGGTCTGTCGGACCAATGAAGTCCTTTGCCAACCATCGAGTAGGCCATGATCGGGTAGACCTTGGCCTTCAATGCTTCGTCGGCATCAAGCTTGGCGCAGGCTAAGTCGAAGGCTTCGGTGATATGCAACCACGCGGAGTCTTTAACCTTATCCAGCTCGCTCGTCTTGATACCGTGGATGTAATCAAACTTCATACCTACTGAAGCCAATGCTTTCCTCGCGGTGTTGAGACACATACCAAAGTGCGCACCCTTCAAGGTGTTGGCGTGGAAGTTATCCAACACGACATAGATCTCTTGTACGTTTAAGTCGTAGTCTTTGGTTATGCTCCACAAGTCGGAACGTTTCTCTGCATTCGAGTTGTTACCATCGAACACAAACACGTTGCCCTTGCAGTGCTTCTTACTCTTGACGCCAGCAGCTGTGCTGCCGTCGTCGGAGCTGTCCCTTTCAGGTAGCGGCAAGGTATCGGCTTCGATGAACGGTAAGCTCATCAACCCCGGGTACTTGGCTAAGACCTTGGCTTTGGCTGAGTCGCTAAGACCCAGCACATAGACGTGGTCAATTTCCTTGTGGTCGTTCAGATACTTCTTAATCCTCGCATTGGGCGAGGACATGCGAGTACCTGTTGTTACGAAGGCAGCACGCTTGGACGGGATGATTTCCCGTTCGTCTTGGAACTGTAGGTTTTTAGTACCCCAGTTCTTCAACCAGAACACACGACTGCACAAGCCTTGTGACTTGTAGTATTCAACCGTTGTGTTCGGGTAGTTTGCTGGCTCAGGTGGCAACGCTTTGTTCAACTCATAGGTGCTGTGTAGAAGTGGCTTGCCTTGCCACGTCCACTTCTTGTCTAGCTTCTCAGCTAGTTGACGACTGAACTTCTCGACGTCGCTACTGTAATGGTTGCCACCCCGATATGTTTTACGGGTCAGCTCATTGATCTTAAGGATGGCTTGGTACTCTGATGGGAGGTCATTAACTTCCTTCAGGATACCCTTTGCCATCCCGTCAGCCGCAGCTTTCAGCTCACCGAACAAAGCCGATACGGTTTTGGTGGTGTACTTGAGCGTCTCACGGCTAGGCGCAAGATCCAGTTCGCCAACAGTAAAGTTAATCAACACGCCAGCTTCGAGCAGACTCTTGAGAATCTCGCTGAAGTTGGAGGGAAGATGCTGACTGGTGACGGGGTAGACCAACCTACCCATACGAACATACGAGGCAGAGCCATCCCCAAAGTAACTGAACTTATCCGTCTTGTGAATGGTGGTTCGATTAGCAAAGTCCATGTCGTCAGTCATTGACTCCTTGAACTGTGCTTCTGTCAGGTTGGTGAAGGTAGGTCGGACAGGAAACATCGAGCCGATCTTTACTGCACGTGCAGTGAAGGTACCGATGTCATCCTTCTTGATGGGGATACGGATGGTGACACCCGTGCCGGTGGCTGCGGTCTTATCAAGGACAGCAGCCTTACCCATACCCGTCTCGTCCAGGAAGAACGAGTAGATTGTCTTGATCCCACCGTGCTTGGACTCAACGATGATGCTGTCGGCATAGGACCGCCAGCACTTACCGCCTAGACCGAAGCCACCCTCGTACGCATTGCTTGTCTCTTTCTCATCGCCGCTTGCACCGTATGTGGTGAACAGCTCAAAGATCTTATCTTGCGATAAGCCAGGACCCTTGTCCTCGATGACGAGCTCAGGCTTTAGTACCGTGGGTAACGTAACCCGGATGGGTTGCTTGTGACCGGCAAGCTGGTGTGCCTCATCTGCATTGGTCATGTACTCACGGCAGATGGCTAGGATTGGGTCCGTGTACAACGAACCAAGAGCCTCGAATAGTTTAGGGTTGATGCGGATACTGAATTGTTTTTCTACAAACTGTGCTGACTGGAACGGTGTCTGTCTTGAGTTTGTTATGATCATATTTTCATCAGTAGTAGTAAGAGTAAGAAACCAACCACCGATAGGATGGCTAGGATCTTACCGAGTTTGTTGCTTACGGTTGCCATAGGGGGAGGGGAGGCAGTCACGAATTGTGACCACCTCCCCATCCAATTAGTTGGCCCCAGCGAATACGGGTTCGCTGAAGTTTGTGTACGCATCCAGGATGTCGTTGCTCAGCGTGGTCAGATGCGGAGCATCGAACACGACAGCTGACTTCAGGGATTCGGTGATGGCGTTGTGGAAGGACCAGACACTGCGTGGTTTGAACGCATTGTAGGTAGGCTCGACCCACTCGGAGTGAGCACGCTTCAACTGCCGGTCACCAAGGATACCCTGACGCCAGTGTTCCATGAGCAAGTGGTCAGCGTCCTTGGTCTCCAAGGCCACCGACTTGTAGGTGTCGATACGCATGCGGTTACCCAGGAACTTGGGTACTGCATCGTGCATAGCTTTGGCTATGCCACCGGGCAGGTCAGCCAGGATGTTGGCTGTGTGCTTACGGGCTAGCACCCGCATAGCAAAGACCATTCCGTTGGTGCACCACTTGATCTCGTCCGCCATGTACATGCGGGCTGAGCAGGACTTGTCCCAGCTATTGAACCAACCGATCTGCGCCTTGGTCTCTGTCGTATCCAGGCGTGAGTCGATGAGGTTGTAGGTACCGATTGCCATCTCGCCATTGGGTGCGAGCTGGAACTTAGCCGGTACCACAGTCAGTCCGGCAGCCTCGGATGCCTGCAAGAACATGTTGTGCAGGCTACCGTGTGCTACGGGGTGGAAGGTTTCGGTTGATGGGGGTAAGGGATGTGCGTCGAGTGCTTCGACGGACACGGGTGCTGTTGCTTTTAGTTTAGCCATGATGGGTATCTCCTTTAGCTGGTTACTTCCGTTAGTTGTAGTGCCAGCCGTCCAACAAGGACGGTGGATCGGAACGAGACGCTGATGGAATCCTTCTGACAGGATTCAACCAACGCGTTGGCATCATCGATGCCACGCTCCTGAAGTTTCTCGATCAACGTGGGTAGATCGAACCGGTTAACACGCCTCTCAGAGGCAGTGATCTGATAATGTGACCCTGCCCAGTGCGTGTTACCGTTATCGGACGAAGGTATGAAGACCCGTTTGACGAGATCATCGCGTACCTTCTTCGCTTTGTTGAGCTGATCAGATGCCTTGCCGAACAAGTCAACTTGGTCAGGTGTCGCTGTGACGACGTAAGCCATGTGTGTATCCTCCGTTTTAGTTTATTGATTTGTCGATCGCGGTTCATAGAACCGTACCGATTAGCCGTTACTTGCGGCCTGGATCCTCGACTCAATGAACTCCATTGTGTCGGTGATCCTCTGAAGTTCTCCGCCTGTTCCGCTGTCGCCGTTAAGGCTGAAGCGTCGTGCACCTGCCTCGCCATAGACACATATCATCACGCGACTTCTCGTGTAGTAGGTGCCCCAGCTGTTGGTTTTGTTTACCGCGCCTTGGTTGAAGTACACTGTGTAAACCATGTTCGACTTGCCGGTGTTGCGGTTAGCCCGAATGGTTGCCTTGTTGTCGGGGAACTGATCCGTTGAAGTCTTGGCAATCTTCTCCCAACCAAAGGCACGGCTAACCCATTGGCTCTCTGAACAGATAGCCCATAGGTCTTTACCTGTAGGTGTATCGCTTGGGGTATGTAGGAGCTGGTCGATGCCTACTTCCAGATCATCCATCGTATCGAGTACGGCTGATTTCATTTGCCTCCTATCCGTTGCAGTTGTTCGGTGATGTGCTTGTAGTAGAGGGAAGGGGACTCGTCACCCTTGGCAGGTGCGGTGTCCGTCTTCTCACTTATTGTTTCGAGTCGGGCTTTGATACTGACCAACTGTTTAGATGGCATTTTATTTATCTTCATTACGTTTAACTTTCTTGGTTGGGATCAAGTGCTGGCTGAGCACAAGGAACCTGTAGATTTGGTTGTACTTAATGTTGAATAGACGACTGATCTCTCTGGCTTTGTAGCCCTCCTTGTATGCGTGAATGATCGCGCGAGACATGGCAGGGCTGAACCAACCAGGGATTGTATAAGTTGCTGACATATAACAGTCAGTAATTTACCAACCCATACCGTGGTGGTAGTGCCCGTAGAACAGTCCGTTGAGTAACTCCTGGTCGCCCCAGGTACTGAACTTGTTGTGCTTGTGCGATCCCTTGTAGTCCCAGATAGCGAACGTCCTGCGTTCTCCATCCGAGTAGGTGAATCGTCCAAGCCAGGAGTTGACCACCTTGTCTGGATCATCAGAGAAGTTGGGCTCGAAGCCAAGGATCGCGGTTATCTCGTCGGCTGTAATGTTGCGTAGCTCCCCGGTCTTATGTGTACCCGGGTTGTCATCGCAAGGTTCAATCTTGTTGATGGGTTCTGCGGTTAGGTTGTTCATCGTGGTCTTTTATTCCTTTTGTATTGGGTGATCTCCTCGGTCAGCTTCTGCGTGAAGCCAACGTAGGAGCTAAGGGTTTGGCGTAGTGATTCCACTTCTGCTTTAACTCGTTGATGCGAGGCAAGCAGCGTGTTGAACTGCTCAACTAGCATCGCCAACTCTGACTGGTCCAACAGATGGACTGCCTTTAGTCGGTTGGTGGTTGGTAGGTTCATGTGATGCAATGGATCTCGAGTCGTTCGCCAGTCCGCTTGGCCTTCTTAAAGGCTGCGTTTGCCTCAAGAGTATCGAGCAAAGCTCGACCTTCTTTAGCTGCACGTCTGCGATCAGTACGTTTGTACTTAACGCCGGTTACCTTGGACACCACGTCCAGGCATCGAGCTGCGGTATGCACGCGGCTCAACATCATGCCGCGGTCAAGGGCTTCAAGCCCCATGACTGCAGTCACGAACATTAGGTGTGGGATTTCTTCTCGCATTGTTTCTCCTTTCAATAATCATCCTCGATCTGTTCGTCGCACTCGTATCTTGTGAAGATATCGGGGCGGTACCTTTTCATTTTCTTGTCGTGGCAGTCATCGCATGTGCGTGTAAGCGCACAGCCATGACCGTCAAACACCCAATCGGATGTCTTGCCTGAACCACAGTCGCACTCGCGTACGGTGTAGCTCATAGCTGTTCCTTCTTAACAAGAACGAATTGCTGTAACACTCCTCGTTCTCGCTGAGCTGAACTGACCCTGCGTTCTTCCCAGTACTCGCCGTACCGGTAAATAATCTGAGGTTTAGCCCTCGCCCTTAGCTTCTTGATTGGGTAGCTACCGGGGATGGCATAGCTGTTAGCGCAGACAGATGCTTTCTTCATGCTGCCTCCTCGCCTAAGACCCAGGTCAGTGCCTCGATCCAACCCACACAGAGCAGCTCTTCGTGCTCGTTGGGTATGAACTTGCGGTACTTCTCTAAGTCTTTGGTTATTTTCTTTAGCTCTGCTTTGATCTGTTCAGGTGTAGGTTTCATGTTGCCTCCGCTGCTTGTTGTTCAGCCCGCTCGTACGTCTTGTCGAACAAGGCTTCTTCGGCTGCTGTTACTAGGGCATCTGATGGATCACCTAAGGGTGATGTGTCGCCGTCGGGGTAGATGCAGACGTCGATGAACTCGGCGTCCTTGAACTCACTAACGGCTACTACCTTGGTGTCGTACTCACGACAGCCCCAGTATTCGTAGCTTCCAATACCTACGTGTTCTGCCTTGGTATTGTGGGTTACTCCGCCGATAGCTAGGTATAACCGGTCATCATGCCGGAACTTAGCTTCAGCGTAGTCAATCTCGACGGTCATCAGATCAACTCCAACAACACCCAAAGGGTGTAGAACATGACGAGTCCGCCCAGCGCAACAGCTACGACTTTCGCGTAGTCTATTAGGGTACTCATGGCCGTATGAGCACGTCGCCGAACTTGCACAAGTTGGGCCAGATCTCGTCGCGGTTCATGTAAGGAGGCACGAAACTGTGTGCCAACCTTTGGTGATCTTGTGGCGAAAGCTTTTTAAACCAGTTGAAAAGCTTCTTGTTGTGGCCGAATACATCCATAAAGAAACAGAGTTTCTTGATGGACATAACCGTATGAAGCTCGTCCATCTTGTGTTTCTCAAAGAGATCCGCCGTCTCGTTTACGTATTCGCGCCACAGTTTAGCTCGCTTCTTAGACCTTGCGTTGGTGAGGCGAAGCAGAATGTGGGCGATGTCTTCTGGTATCTTGATCTTGTCGACTGTAGGTTCTGTCTTGGTTTGCATGGTGTTATCCTTTCTGTCAGGAAGATGCTAAAGGATTGAACTACTAGCATAGTCCTGTCAATAATTAACTATTGATCCACTCAGTCAGCCCAACTGGGTTGACGGTGAAGGTTTTGTCCCCGATCTGTACGCCCCAACGGGAAGCGCTTGCGCCTTCCAAGCTGGTGCCATACTGCAACGCAGACCGCAGTTCGCTCATTGCACGGCTACGATCGTGGTTACTCTTGGGGTTGTACCAATAGGTCGGCGACCAGGCTACGCCATCACGCATCACCTTGGCAGGGATGCGCATGATCTGTGCCGGCACCGGTACTTTGGCTGTCGGTTCCACCGGGCTGGGCTTGAGGTTCAAGCTGGGCCGGATCGCTTCGAGTTGTTCGGTTAGGTTAATCATTGATGAACCTCCGGACGCACTCAGCCCGCATGGACGCTTCGTCCGTGTCGAGCATGGGGTGCCGCATTGCAACGTACTCGCTGCTCACGGCATCAAGGGTTGATTGGTTGGTGTATTCTTCCACTTCGACATAGTCGATTGGGATCATGTTACGCATATATGTACCTCTTGTTTTGCCTTACCGTCAGGATGCAACGCGGAGGCAAAGTACCGCGCTGCAGGAAATTCAATTAGTAATCTCGATGAAAGGTGAACAGATCTAGGTTGTTGGTCGCTACTCCAACTCGTCTACGCCTTGCGGCTCAGACAGAAGCCTTCGGATTGATGTCTCCTGAAGGTGGTTCTGTTGCGTGTCTCTAGGATCTACCTGGGTTGTTCTTTCAAACCCTCCGCTACCACGCCGATACCTAGATCTGTTCACCTTTCACCTAAGATTGTGGTTTTAAGCTTCGTCAACGCCACGGATCAGGAAGCCAGCGTTGCACTCAACGGCAAGGCCGCGAGTCTGCAAGCTGGTAAACCAGTCACTCCTGATGGGCTTAACGTAAGCTTCGTCTGTCCATCGCCAGCCACGTTGCACCAGGTAATCCCAAGCATCTTCACGACGCTTGAACTCCCGTTGCACGTGGCCGTTATAAACGACTGCGTACCGGTTCATCGGCTCAGCCCGTTCTTCAAGGAGCCGTCGGACTGCACCTTGTAGTAGCCGCTGAGACCAGCCAAGACCCTGGTCTGAACGATGAACTCGTCGTCGACTTTGGAGATGTGGCTGACGATCTCCTGAGTGCCGTTATCCTGAGTGATGATCTGACCTACGGCGTAAGGGCAGAGCATTGTGTTCATGATGTCGTCCTGCTCCTGGAGGTGCTGTTCCTCGCATGTGTTGGTATTCTTGTATTTCATGGTTGTCTCCTTGGTTATGGGTTGTGGTTGATCCATTATGGATCGTGGTTAAAATGACTGTTGTTTGTCAGTAGCTTGCGTAGAGTTGCAACGTCTGGTACAATCGTTGCAACAGTATGAGACAGCGTTCAGTGATTGATTGGGGTCCGATCGAAGCGGAATACGCGAAAGGTATTCCACCTCAGATATTAGCTACTAGATTCAACGTGAATGCTGCGTCGATTCGCAGTCACGTCGCGCGTTTCAAACTTGCAACTTACAAGCAGCAATCTCTGCAACGAGTGGCAGAAGCGCATCGTGTTGCAACGAATGAAATGGTGGGTGAAGCACAATCATATCTAGTAAGGTTAAAGAAACAGGTTGAGGGCGGGATGAACGCGCTTGAGGCAGAAGCCCCAGCTACCCGCGGCGAAGTTGAAGAACACTTTACTGCATTGGAAAAGGTGAATCGTGTAGCAACGACAGCTTTTGGCTTGTCGGAAGGCTCGAAAACCCAAACAGTGAACATTGCGGTTTTACAACAACTTCCACAAGATTCGGTGTCAGTAACTGCCAGTAATCCAGTTATCACTGTGTAGCCTACGGTTTAATAAACCGTTCATCGTGGTTTTGCTGTCCCACGAGGTCAATGAAAGGTGAACGATGTAAGAGGGAACGGTTTGTACATAACCTTTTCAGCCTTCATGGGGCTGCCTTGCGAGCCTATCGCCGATCAAGTTCTTGAACCGATCGACTTCCACTTTTCCGAGACGCAGCTTCAAGATACTGCGTCCGTACCGGGTGTTAGCCTGACTCTTACTTACATCGTTCACCGTCCACTGATTATAAACCGTTCCTCGTGGGTTTGCAGTCCCCACGAGGTCCGGAGCCTCAATTAGCTATTGAGGTGAGCGGTGACGAGCCGCTCTGCCAACGACGTCCGCTGCTGCGGAACGAACGAACTCACCGAGAAGCGCAGGGTGAGGTTCTCCGCATCGTCCTTCGACGTGCGAACGCTGATGTCCAAGCTCTTGCCACTGAGGGCGATCTTCGCCAAGGCGGCGAGAGCAGCGGCCTGCTCCGAGCCGTTGTTCGAGCTGGGGTTGATCGTGCCGAGGTGGCCGAACTTGCTCCGTTTCACCGTCAAATACAACGCATCGTTCTTCGGTGCGTAAGTTGTTGCGGTTTGAGCTGCTACGGTTTGGTTATCTAGTTTCAATGCCATGGTGTTACTCCTATCTATAACAGGGGATTTTAGATAGAGAAAACCATCTGGTTCTCTCTTCTTCCTGCTAATAATACAATTAGGCTTCGGGGCGGTGTAACACTTTGATAATGTGGCACTACCCCCACACCCACCCTCCCCCCCTTTAGTTTAAGTTCTATATATACACGTATGAGAAAAATTTAATTTATTTTTCTTGCTGACTAAACGCTGTCAGTATACTGTTTCAAACAATGAAGAAACTAATCGCTGCATTATGCGTGGTGGCCTTTGCAGCAGGCGCACAAGCAGAGGACTTTGCCATTCGTCCTTCTGTTTGGGGAACTCAGAAATGGCCCGGTGGTTATGATCTCTACGCGGGTGGAGTCAAAGTTGGTGAAGCGAAAGCTTCGGTTTGGGGACAGCAGAAGTGGTACGGTGGTTACGACGTGCATGTTGACGACAGTCGCATGACACGAGCGCAAGCAAACGCGTTGTTGCAAACATTACGTTAATCTGTCTCACGTTGACTAATTGATTCATCTCTCCATGTCCGCAAACTTGTGGGCATGGAGAAGGTGAAATTTAAATCGTGGTTTCAAAAGATGGGCTCGCGGATGCGAGCAATGAAGCGGGAAATCGACCGCACTGAAAAACTTCTAGAGAATCTCGACATACAAATCTGTTTCCTGCGCGATGAGTTGCGAGACAAGGTTAAGATCCATAAAGAATCTTGCGGGGCACTGAGTGCACTCAAGGTAGAGCAGAAAAAGGAAGAGCGGGTTCTACAACACAAGCTCCGCGGTTATATCGAAGATAACGTGGACGACGCGCAAGCGTTGCTTACTGAATTTGAAAAGGCGGACTTTTAATCCGGCATGAGGTCTTGCACGAAATCATGCACCTCTTGCTCATTGAACATGAAGCGCACACGTAAACAATCATCATCATCGATCGCAATTAAAATTGGCTTTTGGCCTTTCTTAAGGGCCTGCATCCGGCCTTTAAGTTCTGCTAAAGCTTTCTTTGAGACTTGTAGTTCGTTGTTTGGGGAATCGACGCAGGCAGCCAAAAGAACGCTCAAGACGGTATCTTCTTCAATGAAGTGCAAATGTAGGTCTTCCAAATCCACCAAACGATTTTGGGGCATGTTCGTTTAATGTCAACGGATTGTCATGAAATTCATATGGACATACGAAGAGGGCCCGGTCAAGAGGATCCACGAAAACCTGGACGATCTAATCACGCAGATCCTCTCATCCAAGGGGCAGGACCCATGGGAGTATCAAGCCAGGGAATTGTACCGGAAGGAGATCATTCGACAGAGCTGTGCCAAGGACCCGGGATACTGCGAATCAAAGGGGTTGGGGGATCTGGTGCATGTTCTTGCCTTGCCTGTCGCGAAAGCCCTGGATTCGGTGTTTGGGAGTCGTTTAAGCACCTGTAAAGCGTGTTCCAAGCGAAGAGCCTGGTTGAACAGTAGGATGCCTCGTCGTGGCTAAGACCCCTAAACCAAAGGTCGCGGTTACGCAAAGGCCAGTGAACAGCAAAAGACTGGTAGCCAAGATTGCAAAGTGGGCCCTTTATCAGGGCAGGGTTAGCGGAATAGCAAGATAGGGTAACCTAAGTTACCCCAAAAATTTCAAAGTTACCCATTTTAAGTATTTGTGGTTATAATATTTAGGGTAACTAGGGTAACTAGGGTAACTATAATATATTAATCTATATAATCTGGCGTGAAATATTTGCTCTGCGTGTGCCGGGCTTGGGAACCCCAAAGTCGAAAAACAAGTTACCCAGTTACCCTTTTTGATGTAACTGGTTGAAGTACAGCGGTTATTTTGGGGTAACTTGCTCTGGTAACCTCTATTTTGGGGTAACTTAGGTTACCCTGAATATGGGAAGTATATCCTAAAAAGGATATATCTAGTACTTACCTTGCCGGCCTTTAGGGTTGGGAGTGGTTGCTCCGCCCGGGCCAGCCCAAAGGTTCTTACAAGCCCAGTAACGGGCGCCTAGCTTGCTTCCCGGGTTTGCACAATTATGCCGGGCTCTAAATGATTTGCGGGCTGCCGCCGAGTAGTTGTTTCCGTATCCGTCAGCCCCGTAATGAACGAGCTTTTCTTTACCGCCCTCACAAGCTTTGACCATCCGCTTCTTGCCTGGCCGTGTGCTTGCCCGGGGTACGTTACAGGGCATGGAAGCTTTTTTGCCTAGTGGCATAAGCTTATTTGAGGAAGCGGATCTTGTAGGTGGTGGAATTAATCAGGGTCTGGATCGTATCAATGTCGTTCTGGATCTCAGAATCGTCTGAAACTAGCTCGCGGTGCGTCTTAACGTAGTAATCAAGGTCTGCCAAGAATGACTCAGGGTTCTCAGTCTCCAGGTCATATTTGAAAGGGAAATTCTTAACTAACCCATACTTGCCCTGCCAAGACTCAACCAGGGCGTCGGTCAGCTCCACAACCTCGTCGTAGAACTCACCCAGGGCTTTATGAACCGCGAATGAACGAGTCTTAAAATGAATCTGATGGGCGATAGTGGCCGAGTGCAAAAGGGTAGAGAAGAACTCTCCAGGAGCAGGGGAGGAGGCATAAGCTTCCATAATCTCGGGGCCTTCACTCAATTCATCGTGCTCAGGCTTTTTCTTGATCTCTCCAAGGTCCTCAAACAACAGTCCAGGAATCTTGTTTTTAGCCATGAGTCGATGTTAGTTAATGACTACTTACAGTCAATACTACTTCCTACCGCGATTCACGCTCTTTGACTCAAGATTCAGATTCGACGCTGCATTATTCATGGTATTGCCGTCCTTGTGGTTGACGTCTTTCCCACGCATGGCAGCCAAACCACGACGCTTGGTCATCGATCGACGAGCAGCGTTACGACCAGCACGACGTTTAATTTGATCAGGCTTACCGTGATACTCCCGGTATTCCTTGGCGTAGTCTCTTTTACCTAGTGGCATGGTTAAACCTTTCCCCATTTATCAATGGGACATTTCTCGTGAGGGAACACCGTTTTGGTACGCATATTGCACCCACAAATCTTGCAAACTCCATGACCTCCGAATACTCGCTGATCGAAGTTTGGACACGCCTGACATATGGCATATCTCTCCGCACGCTGTTCGTCCGTAGCCGTCTTCATTCCGTTAATGATCCAAGTGGATACGGAATTGGAGAAAGCTTTGATCTGATCCAGCGTCATCGAGCTAGTTTAACTGCTCCAAAAACCACCTCAATAGGCGGGCGAAAAAGCCAGGACGCTTCCTCCATTGTCTTTCACAGACCCCTAGCGGAGCAGTCTTCCACACACCAAACTTGTTTTCGACGTTCCACGGTTTTCGAACCGTGATGTTTCGGATTCGTTTTTTCTTTTTCATTCTGAGTCCCAATATCCTCTCTGTTCCTCTTTCTTTCGGTCTCGGAACCACAATCCAAAAGCGACGGTGATTGGAATCACAATCAGCAGTGTTAAGACAAAGGCACAAAAGAGAAGGGTCCTCATAGAATCTCCAGGGAGCTGAAGGTTTCTTCCGAGCCAAACTTACCCTTCACAAACACGTTGAAGGCGATGCAGTACCGGTCCACATCGGCCTGGCTGCGGTCGACGGAGTGCTCCAGGTGAGATGGGAACAAAACCAGCATCCCGTTCTTGGGCAGCACGGGCCACCTGTCAGCATTAAGAATATCCCGACGCTCAAACTCCCAATCCAAGTAAGCGGGAAAAAGGTTGTAATCCTTGTAGTTCTTGGAGAACCAGATCGCTCCGCTATTCTCGTAGGTCTCTACATAGTAGACACCTGAGATCAACGAATTTGCATGGGCATGAGGATGGGCAAAGTCACCCTTCTGATGTTTCATGACCCAGGAGTTGGTGATTTGGAACTGATACTTTCTCTTTAGGCCGAGAGCTTCGAACGCATACGCGCTTATCTCCCGGAGAATGGATGCCTTCAAGTACTGCATGTCCGGCAGATCCAGGATCCTGGTGTCGTTGGACGCCCATCCGTTTTCGGCTTTGACCCGATGCATTTCGGCTTGTTTCACAATCGCGATAGATTGGCTATCGGGTTGGCTCAGCTGCGAGATGAACAGCGGAGTGCTGAATAGTGGTGCCACCGATCTCTGTGGCTCGATTACTCCAGATTGATTTCCCATGTTATTTTTCCTCCTGATTTGCGCCGGATAACCTGCTCGGGCCGGATGGCCATAATTTTGGCCAATCGTTGACCCATGCGGTCCGGACTTGAAACGTAATGACGCGCGAGCTTTTCGAGTTCGGCATCATTAAGCATGTTGTTGAGTAGGTCGGTCGCTGAACCAACCCACTGTTTTGGGTTTTTCCCGTTCGCCGCGATTTTGTAATTTATGAGGTACTTATCGAGGAGTTCGGAGAAAGCGTGGTTAGGGTGGGTGGTTCTCGTATCTTCCAAAATGTCGGGGTGATGGTAGTTCGCTACGCCGAACCGGTTGGTGCCTTCCAGATGCGACGCCGGCGTCCAGTCCAAAAGCCAGCGGGCAAAGTTGGGCAACTCTCTGGCCAAGATCCGATCGATCTCCTGGCGTGGAGGGAAGGGGAACTTCCGGTGCCTCGCCTTGAAGAGCATGATCTTGTCCAGGATTGAGGTGTCGGTGTAGGGGATCGCCCGCATCGATTCGGGGTCATCATTCAGCGTGAAGATGATCCGCCCGATCCAGTTGATCGTCGTTGGATTCTCCCGCATCGCACGGTGACGATGCTGAGTGTTGGCGACGAACTTCTTGATCGAGTTGGTGAAGAGGAGATGCTTCTCGTAGCTGGTCGAAGCGACGGTATCGTCAATGTTGAGCACGCCGACTTCGAAGAGCTCGTTATTGAACTGATCCCCGCCACTTATATGGGAGGAGGCATCGCAACCTCCACCCATAAGAGCGGCGACAATCTTGGTACCGATTAGGGTTTTCCCTTGCTCCACTGGTCCCGCAATAAATACCGCTTGTCCCTGAGCAGGGGCCCCGGCGCTGGCTGTGGTATAGAACCGTTTCAGCCAGGCTAGGAAGTACTGGAGACTGTCAGACGGATCAAAGAACTCGTCCAACAGACTCGCTGTCCAAGGGAAGTGCTCGCCCCACTCTCCAGGAGTGTTGCTGGGCGGCATCACCTTTACCCTGGATGTGTTTAAGATGCATCGGCTGCCAAATCGCACGAGCTCCTCATGGCTGTAAAGCACGGGGCCGGTGGCATCGACACGACGGTTTTCCCGAATGCGAAGCATAGCTTCGTCGGTCTCCGACATATCTCCTCGGGCATCGCTGGTGAGACTTAAACCAAACAAGCCTGCAATATCCTTGCGAGCTGTCTCTGAGGGTGCGTCTCTCCAACTGCCTTCCATGTCCCTGCGCCAATACTTACTTCCGTCGTACCAGTACGAACCCAGAGGTCCGCCCAGACGAGTGTTGTTAAATTCATCGACCCAATCCGCACCCAAGATATCTGCCCACGGATAAAACGCCCGATCCTGCGAGAATGAGACCATCCCGGTTGCCGTAACGATACAAGCCGATGGATTGTTGGAATCCGGAGACCAGAAAGCATTACAACGTCCGTTGATGTCCAGAGACCCACGGAGTCGACCGGGGAACAGGCTTTCCACCCGCTCCTTGATCTTATCTACAGGGATCTCGGTATCTCCTTCACCCCGGTAGCGGTGAGAGGCGTCAAAGGCTGAAGCTAGAAGGGCACAGAGGGTATCGAACTTAACTCTGTTATCGCTGACCTCGGTGGCTGGAGGATTCCAGGCGTAATACTGTTCTGGCTTACGGATGTTGTCATCCAGTCCAGGGAACAGCTTACGGACATTGAGCTCCTTCATCAGACGAGTGATGAAGGGATCAAATATCCCAGGTGCGATGGCTACGGGTTTCTCAAACAGCCAGATAACTCTTACCCCACCACTAATTGTTCGGTGAGCGTAGGCGGGTTTCATCCCGGCTTTTGAGCGACGAGTAAGACCTTCGAGCATTTCCTCGGCCGTAATCTGAGCGTCGTAGTCGGCTACAAGGGCGTGCATCTTGACCGCCTGGTTCTCACGGGAGACACGCAGGTTGGGCGCACGACCCTCAAAGCCGGACACAAACAGCCAGTCCGTCGAGGGGTTGGTAGACCAGGAGGAAAACTCCTCCTTTGTCATGTTGGGTAGTGGGGTTGTATGAAGCCAGGCGTCGACTGGAGTTACCTCCAGGGAAGCCAGATTCTTCAGGGCATAAAGACTCATGGCCTTACTCCCGGCTTTTAAAGAATATGGTTTCGATTCGGATTACAGACCCGTCCGGCCACCTCCTGACAATATCGTGCCAGTAATCAGCCTCGACTTGTGCATCCAATTTGCTCCGGTGCGTCCTATCGGACACTCTTGAACCGTCTCTCAACACTATGTACCTCGCGTTATCCATTTTATTTACTCCTATTTAACGTATCTGTCGGTTTCCACGGCCTCGGCTGCGACCGGGCAGCCTTGTAACCAGTCCGGGGTTACCGACATCAACATTTCCACATCTTTTGGTTTCACATCCTTGTCGACCTCCACAACGGCTTCGTCGTGAACGTGAAGGACAAGGGGTAGACCAGCCTTTTCCAATCGGAGGATGCATTCGGCCATGACATCCCTGGCTGTAGCCTGAACGGTGTTATTACATAAGTTCCCACCGTAGAAATTGACGTGCGGACCACCCATGATGGTTTGAGCTGTGTACCCCGCGTATCCGCTTGCGAGGTTTTGCGTGCGGATGTTGCGGTATTTGAGGGAGCGCCAAGAAGGAAGCTCAATCTCGTATTGTCCTTCTGCTTTGGATTGTTTGTAGGCCGTCTCCAACTTCTTCCAGAAATTGACGACGTGATGGTTTTTAGAGCGGTATGTTCTTACAATGTTTGCCGCCTCTGCTTCGTCCACTTCCAGGCCGTATGATGTGTTGGCCATGTAGGCGAATTTCTTGGCTCCTGCGCCATACCCAAGACCCAGCACCATTGCCTTGGCAAGTTGGTACATGGCTGTATTGGTTTTCTTAAGTGTTCCTTTTTCTCCCTTCCAGAGATTGGCTGAGATGGCAAAGGCTTCGTAGATGCCGTATCCGTTACGGACTGCTTCCAGAAGAGGGGTATTGCCTGAGAGCCAAGCCAGAACCCTGGGTTCGATCTGGGAAAGGTCGCAAACAATGAACTTCTTGCCTGGACGTGGGATAATACAACCCCGCATATCGACACCAAAGTGGGGTTCCCGGGGCAGATTCTGGACGTTAAAGCGACTATCTCCACTAAACCGACCGGTATGTGCTCCGAAGAACTTCATGCCGTAAGACGCCGTCATATCTGGGCGCACACGAGAATCGAGCACCTTCATCTTGACCAAGTAGGAATTGGATTTTCTCCAATCCCGCATGGCGGCAACAAAGGGGACCTTGTCGCCGTACTTCTTTTCCCACACCGCACACTCTTCGGAATCTTCTGAAAGGGAATCAGGCCAGGGGATGCCCTGGTTGATACACTCAGCCCTGAAATTCTTGATGGAGAGAACAACGCCGTCTCCTTTATCCATCCAGGGGAGCTTCTGTTCAGCTTCCCACTTGATCTTATCCAGCTTCTTGATTCCTTCTTTGACCAGAGGCTGATCAATCGCAAAACCCTTCCACGCCATCTCGATTGTATGCTTCGATAACTTGCGTTCGATATCAGGCATCTCCGATCCGTACTTCTTGTAGAGCTCCAAACAACTCACAGAGTCCGCTAAAGCGTATTGCGTCATCTCCTCGGCAAACTCAGTGTTGGCTACATCAGACCACTTCTTACCCTTCATCTTTTTACGAGGATCCTTCGAAATCTCCTTACCAAGGAGGTTCGTGCAGGCGCCCTCCAGATCCCTAGGAGACCCAAGGTAAGCCGCAAGATTGGCCGTGCAGAAGAAATCCGCGGGCTTCGACTTGATTCGGTCACCAAGAGCCTCAACACAAGCTCCGTCAAAGCTGTAGTTGTGCGCAATCCACCGGCAGCCGTCGATCTTGTCCCAGGGAGCCTTGTCCACGGGACCGCAATACGGCTCAATACCGTCACCAACCATCGACACCATGTAGATCTCCCCACGCGGATCGCGTAGGTAGTGCCACTGGCCGAGCGTCTTAATGCTCAGCTCGTTGTCGTAGTAGGATTCGAAATCGATGGCAATGTTTCGCATTCGGCTTGGATTTCTTCTTTGGGTTCCTTGAGGGTTTCGAGATATAGGTCAAGCATCCGGCAGGTGAGGCCCTTGAGTTCCTCAGCCACCGTCTTTTCGACCGGTTGTGCATCCATGTGATCAGTGTGAACTTCAAACTTGAGTTCACCCTCGACCGCTGAGATGCGTACTCTTACGTCTACGCTCATTCTGAGTTTCCTTTCGTTGTGTGAGTTGTGGTGCTTACGCTTTCAATCGCAGCACCGAAGGTGTAATTCACGGTTGTGGTTGTACCCTGGGTAGTTGCTTCGGTAGTTGGGTAAAGGTCTTTCATAAATGGGAATTCCAATTGGATCACGGATGCTTGTCTTTGGTAGCACCTACAAACCCGGCACGGCGGGCTTGCTCGATGAGAGTCCGTATCTCGTCTTTAAGACGACGGTTCTCTGTTGATAGGGATTCGTTCTCCTCGCGCATTTGCCGGAGACCGAGCTCGAGTATTTGTTCTGATGTTCTCATAAAGATTGGGTTAAAGACGTCGGCTACTTCTTCTCCAACTTCGATTTCTCGATTTGGAACTTCATTCGCTGTATTTCCAGTTTTGTCCATATGGGGTATCCGTGATTATTCCGCTTAGATAATTCAGGTACTTCGACGTCAAACGCCGAAGCCTGTTCTTTCTTCTTTAATTTCATATATGAATTTGGCGGCCGACCTTATGGCGTCCTGATGTTGCTTCTTGTCTACCGCAAAGATGATCGCTTCTACCTGATCATTTGGGCAGTAGATGTCGGTAAACCCAAACCAGCGTTGAGCTAGCTTGAGAAAGATACTCATCAAAAAGGTATTAATCATTGCGCCTCCGCTTTTTGTTTTTATTCAGATCCTGAATTGTTTCTGCCAGCATCTTTTTGAATGCGATGCTGAAGAAATCATCTCTCGTAGCATCTTTCCTCCCGAAATAGACGAATTCGTTATATACATTGTCTTCCATCTGAAGATCGATCTCAACGGTGTCAGCTTCCCTCACATCCAACACCTTGATCTGACCGATATCTTTGCCTGTTCTCTTGTTGTAAATCTGTGCTTTCCCTTTGGCTTTCATTTTTTCTGACCCTTTCTTATTTTATAAAGAACCATCGCTGCCCTGCATAAAGCTCTCTGCAGGTGCCCGACGACGCCCTCTTTGTCCTCTTTTTTATTCCCGTCCAACATCATCATTGCGGTGGCCATGTGGCTCACTGCTCGATCCGCCGAATATCGGATCGAATCCCGAGTAAACCATTGCCCGGGACCTGATTTTGTTGAACCTGTTTTTGATTTCCCGCCCCGTGTCATCACATGAACGATCTCTTTGGACGCATTCATGGCAATTTCATCGGGAAGGGGATAGGAACTTGGCTGTTTCAAAAGCACAGAGGTGACGCGCTGTTCACGGATCTCCCGTAACACCATGGCCAAATCCCAATTCTTTAGATCAACCCGTCAAACCACGCGGTGGTTTCGGGGGTGTTCTTACCGACCAAACGGAACACTGGTGTGAACCAGCTGCCCATCGTGTTGGAGCGAAGTTGAGTTACCAACTCGTACTTGCCACCAGAGAGTTTCTCGCGGAGAGCCGTGGTAGCTTCCGTGATCAACTGCTTCCCGGCGTTATTGTACGCGCTCTTGGCTAGGATCATCTGGGCCAACGCGTAGTGGGCTCCGTCTTTCTCAAAGGCGAACAGGGGATGTGCGCCTTCAGGACTTTGCACCGCCATCGTGAGGATCAGGATAGGATCGTAGATATCCATATCCCCCTCGGTGATGTCGGTCGTACCACCTGCAGTACGCACGTCGGCTGCCGTGTTAAAGATTTTCGGACGCTCTTCCGTGCCGTAGGGAATCCTCTGCATGTACTTTTTCGCCATGCGGATGATCGTCAACTTGGCTGGAGACTTCTGGTTCCCAACGGACACCTCTTTCCGGAAGACGATGCTGCCGGGAGGGAAGTCGTTGGAGAGTTCGCCAGTCTTGTTGGCAATGTTGAGCCGGGGGATCTGGAAGTCGGAGACGTTAAAT
>Ga0214921_10004938_pt1 | contig 19184 bp, 16 predicted proteins | sample LL1505_MetaG_FD_177992 | JGI IMG/M metagenome (GOLD analysis project Ga0214921, IMG submission 177992) | Freshwater microbial communities from Lake Lanier, Atlanta, Georgia, United States - LL-1505 | ecosystem: Environmental > Aquatic > Freshwater > Lake | place: USA: Georgia | collected... | reverse complement strand
CCTACTTTGCGGCCCCTGCCAAGACTGGCAATCACCGCGCACTCGGAGATATCCGCGACTCCATCGCTGAATTGGCCTACTACCGAGCGGCTCTCTTCATCAATAGCGATAAGAATTCGACCACTACAGAGTCGAACGGGTAAAGTAACCCCTGCACAGCACATGGTGGGCGTAGCTCAGCTGGTAGAGCACTCGGTTGTGGTCCGAGATGTCGCGGGTTCGAGCCCCGTCGTTCACCCCAAGTACTTTCTCCATGACCCAGATACCTATTACCTATAGAGAGTCGGTTTCCAGATGATCTTCGACGTTGTTGTTGAAATCCCTGCAGGCTCACGTAATAAATACGAGATCCATCATGAGACGGGCGAGATTCGCCTAGATCGCATGCTCTTTACCGCAACGCGCTTTCCCCATGACTACGGCTTTGTGAAGAACACTCTCTCTAATGATGGTGATCCACTAGATGCTCTCATCATGCTTGATGAACCGACATTTCCTGGATGCGTTGTCTCATGCCGCGTTATCGGAATGTTTCGCATGACAGATGAAAAGGGCGGCGATGACAAGCTCCTCTGTGTTGCAGCAGGAGATATCCGCAAGAACAACTTGAAAGATCTCTCTGATGTTCCATCCTATGAGCTCGATGAAATCAAGCACTTCTTTGAGGTCTATAAGACACTAGAGCCAGGTAAGGAAGTTCACGGCGGAGATTGGGTTGGCCATGATGCTGCAGAAGTTGAAATCAACGCATCCTATGCTCGCTATAAGGAGACTCATTAAGAATGCAGGCAATCAATAGCGGTGACACCGCGTGGGTATTAGCGAGCGCGGCCCTTGTTCTCTTTATGACACCAGGGCTTGCAATCTTTTATGGCGGCATGGTCCGCGTGAAGTCAGCTCTGAATATGATGATGATGTCATTTGCAGCAATGGGCATCACAACAATCATCTGGGTCCTCTACGGATATTCACTCGCCTTCGGTAAATCAAACGGCGGTCTTATTGGAAGCCTGGATCACATAGGCCTTGCTTCAACTCTTGATCAAGTAACGGGCGCAGAAGGACATCAGATTCCTGTTCTTGCCTTTGCCATGTTTCAACTCACCTTTGCCATCATCACTGTGGCACTTCTTTCTGGTGCGATTGCAGACCGTGCGAAGTATGGATCATGGGTTCTCTTTGTCGCAGTCTGGATCACACTCGTCTATATCCCTGTAGCTCACTGGGCATTTGCCGCACAAAACGGTGAAGGTGGATGGATCATCGACAAGCTCAAAGCTCTCGATTTTGCAGGCGGCACCGTTGTTGAAATTAACTCAGGGGCAGCTGCGTTAGCACTGGCACTTGTTCTCGGTAAGCGCGATGGTTTCAAGCGCGATCCGATGCGACCACACAATATGCCGCTCGTACTTCTCGGCGCAGGCATGCTCTGGTTTGGTTGGTTTGGATTTAATGCAGGCTCCGCACTGTCTGCAGGATCATTGGCAGCAACTGCCATGATCAACACACAGATTGCAACAGCTGCAGCTGCGATGACATGGGTTGCCTATGAGAAGAAGCGCGATGGAAAGGCAACTACTCTCGGTGTTGCATCCGGTGCTATTGCAGGAGCAGTAGCCATCACACCGGCATGTGGTTACCTCAATCCACTCGGTGCACTCATTCTTGGTCTCATTGCAGGTGTTGCATCTTCTTGGGCTGTCACACGCAAATATAAGTTTGGTTATGACGATTCACTCGATGTTGTGGGAGTCCACGGAGTCGGTGGAATCCTTGGAATGCTTGCTATTGGACTCATTGCCACAGTAACTGCCAATGAAGCAGGAGCTAATGGCCTATTTAACGGTGGTGGCACAACACAGCTGACCCGCCAGGTGATCGCCATCGTCGTAGTCGCACTCTTCTCATTTGCTGCAACCTGGTTGATTGCAACTGCCATCCAGAAGACCATTGGATTCCGTGTCTATCGCGATGATGAGCTCACAGGCCTTGATACAACTTTCCATGCTGAATCTGCCTATGACATCACCGGAAACTCAAACCGTTACTAGTATTGATTTCAAGAGAGAAGAGATGCCATGAAACTCATCACCGCAATCGTTAAGCCTGCAAAGGTCGATGACATCAAGGTTGCCTTACAAGCAGCAGGAGTAGCTGGCATGACAGTCTCTGAAACTCGCGGCTTTGGTCGCCAGAAGGGCCACACAGAGATCTATCGTGGCGCTGAATACACAGTCGATTTCATTCCTAAGGTGCGCATTGAAGTTCTTGCAGATGATGCCGATGCTCAATCGATTGTCGACATCATTGTCACAGCTGCAAACACTGGCTCCATCGGTGATGGAAAACTCTGGGTAACACCTGTGGAACAAGTCATCCGTATTCGCACTGGTGAACGCGGAGGCGATGCACTTTAATAAGGTGCATGACGCAATCTCTCAAAACCCAGAGTTGGGCAACCCCTGCATCCCAAGAGCTCATCACTCGTATTGCATCGCAAGTAGATAACAAGTCAGCATCCGATGTTCAGGGCTGGATTGAAGAGCTAGCGCAAGAAAATCACCGCCTTCACGATATTGAAGGAATCAATCTCAACCCAGCAACCAATGTTCTCAACCCCCGTGCAGAGAAGTTACTTGCATCCGGCATGGGCTCACGTGCATCCCTGGGACACCCTGGCGATAAATATGAAACCGGCCTCGGTGCAATCGAACAAATTGAAATCATCACCCAAGAGTTAGCCTGCGAAGTATTTGGCGCAACCTATGCAGAGTTCCGCGTTCCATCTGGTGCTATTGCAAACCTCTATGCATTTATGGCAAATACAGAACCGGGTGACTCCATCATCGCTCCCCCACCCACCATCGGTGGACATGTCACTCACCATAAAGGTGGATCTGCGGGTCTCTATCGCCTCAACACAGTCTCAGCGCCTGTTGACGAGACTGGTTACACCATCGATATCGATGCCTTAAGAAAATTAGCTCATGAGATAAAGCCGGCAATGATTACAGTCGGTGGATCTCTGAATCTCTTTCACCACCCGATTGCTGATGTTCGTGCAATCGCTGATGAAGTGGGAGCAAAAGTTCTCTTTGATGCAGCACACCTGTGCGGAATGATTGCTGGAAAAGTCTGGCCACAACCACTTGTTGAAGGCGCTCACCTGATGACCTTCTCCACCTATAAGTCACTCGGTGGTCCTGCAGGTGGACTCATCGTCACCAACGATGATGCCATTGCACAGAAGTTAGATGCGATTGCATACCCAGGGCTTACCGCTAACTTTGATGCAGCAAAGACAGCAGCGCTGGGTGTGACGCTACAAGATTGGAAGGCGGTAGGTCCTGCCTATGCGCAGATGATGGTCAAGACATCGCAAGCACTGGCACAGAACCTACAAAACCGTGGCGTCAATATCTACGCTGCAGATAAGGGATTTACAACTTCTCACCAATTCGCAATCCTTGCTGCTGCTTACGGTGGTGGACAGACTGCAGCCCGGCGCATGGCAGAAGCGGGTCTACTTGCATGCGGAATCGGGCTACCGATTGCACCTGTTGAAGGTGACCTCAATGGTCTTCGTATTGGAACACCTGAGATCGTGCGCCTTGGTATGAAGGTTGAACATATGGATCAGCTCGCAGACTTTATTGCGCGTTCCCTCGATGCAACTGTTGACTCACTGACGGTAAAGGGTGAAGTGACACAGTGGCGTAAGCAATTTAGCGGTGTGCACTACACCGTGGACCTTCCTAACTAACAGGCAGCTTCTGCGTTGGGCACTTAGCCAAGATAGAAACCATGGCAGCTTTCTCAGGTGGCACAACCCATAATGAATATTTAGCTTTGACTGCAATCTGCTGCGCCACATAAGCACATCTAAAGTTCTTTAGCGGTGGCAACCATGTTGCAGCATCACCATCACCCTTCTGAGAATTCAATCTGCCCTTCACGGCAAAGAGATTCATAGGGTCATTGGCCAGAGCCTTGCGCTGATCTGCCGTTAACTTAAATGCACCCGTCTGCCATGCATTCGATAGCGCCACCACATGATCTATCTGCACCTCCATGCTGGTGACATTTCCCCGAACAAAGTTGATGCTCTCTCCTGAATACCTGTCGACCAAAGTTCCGCTGGCTACTACGCAATTTCGGGTGCCAGTTTTATAAACAATATCTGTCAGATCTCGCTTCAAGATATCGTTTCGGGTGTCGCACCCATTGCGATTGACATCAGCCCATGCCTGCCCGAATTGATCACGGGAATATCCAGTCTTTGGTGCACGCCCCTTAACGGGCAGAGTCTCAAGGGTGGATATAGCAAGGCCTGGCTGCTCTGCAGCCGTTGTAGTGGGCGGGGTAAGCCCAACAACTATGGCGCCAATTAATGTGGCTATCCGTATTTCCCAGCGAGACATCTATCTATCCTCGCCCCATCAAGGTGGTTATACAAGGCTCGCCTCGCTGATAGGGTCTGCTCTGCATTCAAACGTTCCGACGTTTGAATGGGTTGTTAGCTCAGTTGGTAGAGCAAGGCACTCTTAATGCCTGGGTCGGGGGTTCGAGTCCCTCACAACCCACTTTTTTGTTTGCGTGAAATTTTATTCGGAAAGTGTGGCCTGAATCTTATTGAATACTTAAAGTGGAGCCATGCTTTCCACCAATCACTATTTTCTGTGTCACACTTTGGGCATGAGACGGATTGAGTTATTAAAATCACTCACATTCTGGAAAAGACAATTTGTGAGATTTCGAAATCCAGATCATCATGGGGTATCTGCTAACTATATTTCTCAGAAAACCAAATTACTTTCTTCTCTGGAAGAAATTCAGACTACAAATTTCCAAGTTGTGGATCAGTTACTTAAAGATGGATTCCGACTCAGTAAGCAAATCGCCAATGAGATGCAGGCGAATGCCTTTCCTGATGAGTGGAATATAGAATCTAAATTGGCAAGTTATTTGTACGCATATGTGGTACAAAAAAAGCCTAAAGTGGTGGTGGAAACTGGAGTAGCAAATGGTTTTTCAACCAGGATCCTGATGAGTGCTTTAGAACTAACGGGGGGTAAATTACATTCCTTTGATGTAAAAAAAGAATGTGAAGGAGTTTACACAGGTAGTGGTGACTGGAACTTCCATCTCGTACCTCGTAAGAAACAGAAGGAATACTTCAGAGAAATTACATCAAAATGGGAAATCGATTTCTGGTTTCACGACGGAGACCATTCCTACATCTGGCAAGAATTCGAGTACAAATTAGCGCTTTCCAAACTCGCTGTAGGCGGATTGATACTCTCTGACGACATCGATACATCCGAAGCATGGTTAGAGTTCTGTGAGAGAAATAATCTCGAGTATGAATGCGTTTTTGATAGCAGGAAAATATTTGGGATTGCAAAGTACAAAGGAATATAGGTCTACTTGGAAAAATTCAAAGTAAACCGTGCCATATGGTGATGCAATATGTTGTACAAATGATGTAAAAATCATGACAATAGCTTCGAATTTCCTAAAAACCTTTCTTGCAGCGAAGTTAAATCTCATTTCTCAATAGTGTTAAAACAGAAAATCCTAATTTCATTTAGATCAGAAAATAGATCTTGCTCGACACAACAGTTATAGTACTAAAAGTGACATACGCAGATTCCTACGCCCTGTCAGAAAAACAAAAGCATTGCGACTTTCGAAAATTCGAATTTAAGGGAAGAAAAAGAGCCCCTCAAAATTCAATTTTCAGGCTTTAGGGGGATGGTCGAGGAGAAAGTGTTGAGATAACGAATATGCTTCCAGAAATATGAGGACTTGCTAGGATTAAGGTGTGGGTAAATCGGAAATAAAGTGGATACCTGCAGGCCTTGCAGCATCAAGCCTAGGAAACTTTTCACTTGGACTTTTGGTTGCGAACGTAGCATCTAGTAGTAGCGAATTCGGATCGTACGCGATTGCATTCACTTATTATACTATAGCTTTGTCTTTCTTCAGACCAATTATATGCGACGCTCTTGTTAATAAGGATATTTTCCAAGATAGTAACGGACGAGAATTTATTCTTGATGCGATCATAGTTAGTGTCTTGCTAGTGATATTGAGTGCGATACTATATTTAGTAATTCCACAATTTCATTCGCCAACAACGCTGATTCTATCTTCAGGATTACCCGTATTACTTCTACATGATGCAATTAGATTCAAAATCCTTTCTTTAAACTTCAATAAAATTGTTGCACTTTTGGATATAGGCTGGACTTCAATTTTTCTCCTCGCGAGCTCACTCCTTTATTTATCTAACCTACAAAGTTCAATTTCAATTCTATGGGCCTGGGTCCTACCTACACTTTTCACATCGGTTGTGGGTACAGGTTTCGTACTAAGACAAGAGCCAGGTAAATGGAAATCGTCATGGCTCTATACAACCAGAAATACTTGGGTAAAAATCTTTGAAGAATTTCTTTTGGGAGCGGGTGCCGTTCAAATCGTCTTCTTGGTTTCTGTTGGTTTGTTCGACTCTACGAGTACAGCAAATTATCGTTTATCTGTAACGCTACTTTTTCCACTACTAATCCTAAATTCGTCGCAAATTCTTGAATTCTTTAACTTCGGCAAATTGAGTGCACGGGAATATGGGTTGCCTCGAAGTCCAAGTTTTAAGTCAAAAAATAGAAGAGTGGCGATGTTTGGCATATACATCTATATTATGCTTCTGTTTGTACTGCACGACACAATAATCTCTCGTTTAACGTCATTCCAAGTCAATTTTGATTCCTTAACATTGTTACTTACTGCCTCATCGGTTTTTATAGCAATTTCACAATTAGATTATGTAACATCTCTCAAAAAGAACAACCGCTATTCAGACTTGATTGCACTTCGCCGAAGAGTTTTGCCCTGGATAGCTCTCACAACCCTTCTTTTCGGTTCAATCTATTCATTCAATGGTGTCTTGTTCGCCCTAAATCTGTGTGGAATTATTTCACTTGTACAGTTGAAAAAGATGGCTCTCATTAATTCTTGCTCTCAATCATTATTAATTGTAACTGAAGAGAATTCCGGTGGAGCATTCACCGCGGCTAAAAATCATTTCGAAGAATCTATAGCTCTGGGTATAAATGCACATTTTGTATTCCCGGGGTTCTCTGACTCTTCGGGTGTCGAATCTCAATTTAGTGGTTCTAATCTAGGAAATATTCATACTTTTAAATTTCCGCTGAGTATCTTTAGTCTATATGAATCTGTTGTCTTCATGCGAAATTTTCAAAGCCTGTGGAGATCATTAGATCGACCAAAACTTTTTGCCCATGGAATTCGGTCGGGATTTCTAGTATCTATTTGCTGTTTGAACCGTCCGTACATTTTGATACACCGATTCTTGGACAGAAATCTTCCTCCTTCAACCAAAATCCTATTGAAATTACCACAACTATTTTTCAAACAACCACAATCAGTTGCACCCCGAAGCCATAATTTTCCTAGAATAGGTTTCTTCCCAATCTTAAGCCCACTTTTGAAGAATCTCGGAGATTCGTCACTGTTTGTTAAGTCGCAATCTGATGGGATTTTGCGAATTCTCTGGATTGGACGCCTAGACTATCCGAAGAATCCGGAAATGCTATTGGCTGCGCTTCAGGATCTTGATACCACATTGTACTCTTGCAAAATGATTGGCCACGGCCCCAAAGAAATGGCTTGTAGACAGATTGCAAATGAATTGAAATTGAACATAGATTTCATACATCATGGAGATAGCTTGCGTGAGTTTGAGAACGCTGATGTAGTTGTGTTGACTAGCCAATTCGAAGGAGTACCCTTCGTTCTACAAGAAGCTCTAGCCACCGGAACAGCTGTGATTTGCTCGACCTTGGCTGGAAATCAGTTTGTCGGTAGTGATGCCTTTGAATACGCAAATAGCCCAAGTGAGATAAGTTACTTTTTGAGTTTAATGTTGAATCAAAGATATCTAGATTCTAAAAAAGAGATGATCAGAAAACAATGGCATCTTGTCCGCCCCATATTGAATTCAAGTTCGGAGTTGAATCGACAAGTATTCACAATTGGAGATGAAGCTAAATCGTGAAAATTCTCTTGGTTCACAATTTCTATAACATGAAGATAAATTCTGGAGAAAATAATGTTGTTGAGAATGAGCTTAATTTGCTTCGCAACTCAGGACACGAGGTTCTCCTGTATTCACAGATTAATGAACCTAATCAAAAATTTTCTAAAGTAGAACTTTTTGAAATGGGCATTCGATTTATTTCTGGTTCAGGTAGTTCTGAGGAGATTATACAGATTTTACAAAGGGAAAAATTCGATGTCTGTCACATACACAATATTTTCCCACTCATTGGTTCTCAAGTAATAAGTCAAATACATGAGGCACAGATTCCTATAGTTCAAACAATTCATAATTTTAGGTATCGCTGTGGAGCAGGCGTCAATTCTAGGAATGGCAAAGTTTGTTTAGATTGCTCAAAGAATTTTGGCAAAATCCCACTAATTGTTCATAAGTGCTACAGGGATAGCTACGTGCAAAGTGCCGCCATGTATTTTGCGCAGTCAAAGTATGTTGAGAAAATGAAGCTAGTATCCATCTTTATTGTGCTCAGCGCATACGCTAAACAAGAAATAATCAAGTTCGGAATTCCTGAAAATGCAATTCGAATAAAGCAAAATTTTGCTAATCGGAATATTTTTCCTCAGAAAAAATTCTCAAAATCCGTGGTATATGCAGGGCGACTTGAGAAGGAAAAGGGTGTGCAACTCCTTCTAAAGTCTTGGATCGAATCAAATGCGTCTCAATTCGGTTGGACACTTAAGATCGCTGGGGCAGGATCGCTGGAGGGCGAGGTGGAAGAATTGGCTCGCAATAGCAAGGGAGTTCAGTATTTGGGCCTTCTGAGTAAATCCCAATTGGCTCAAGAGATAACTGACTGCTCATTTTCGATAATTACATCACAAATGCTTGAAAATTGCCCCATGCAAATAGTTGAATCCTTGGCGGTTTCAACTCCTGTGATTTTTCGCCCAAATGAATCTACTAATGGATTTATGAATCCTTCTTTCTCAATCTCTCTTCCTGAGAATACTGAAAATTGGAAATTTATTTTTGATAAATTAGATTCGTTCGATTGCATTGAGTTATCAGTTGCGGCGCGCGCAGAGTATGAGGAGAAATACTCACCTGAAGTTTCTTTAGCTTCTCTTGAAGAGATTTATCGCAGAGTGCAATTTCCCGAAGAAGAATCTTAAAACTTGGAAAAGGAAAATCAAATTATATCGTGTGTACCTTTTTGTTAATCGTCGAGGTTCCTTCCACCACCTAAAAAGCCACTCGAGCCCCATTTTTCTCAAAATTTGGGGGGCTTCATGGTTCGTGCCGAGCAAAAAATCAAATACCGCTCCGACTGGGATTATTGCACAAGGGTGATTTACCCACTCGTATATCTTATCGACCAAATAGTCTTGTTTCGGAGTTCCTAATCCAATCCAAATGAAGTCTGGCTTAGAAAGCCTTAGTGCAATCTGCAATTCTTCAAGATTCAAATTTTCTAGATCAGCAAATGGCGCAGCTAATACTTGAAACCTGATATTCGAGCCAAAGTAATATGTTAAACGTTCGCAAAAATCATCAACTTCTTCCGCGCTGACCCCATAGAAGAAATGCAATTTGGTTGAAATCTTTGAATGGCCAAAAGTTGATTTTACTAAGTCCATTCCTCGAATTTGCACATTCTTCAGAGGAGATATGGCTTTAGCTAAAGGGAGTCCATCTGGGAGGTTGAAATCCGCATTACTTAAGGATTTCCATAAGTGCGGAATCTCACTGCTGAGAGCCAGTGTGTACGCATTACACAAATGAATTCTGACAACCCTCTGAGTAAACATTAGGTCTTCTATATCGGAGCAAATTTGGTCGATTCCTCCGGTATAGATCGAAATACCATCAAAATCTACTTTTTTTATCACGCTTTTTCTTTCTCGGCTACTGCTAGCATAAATGCGAGCGACATGGACATAGAGATAGCACCAAAGGGGGATTCCAGTACTACTCCCAGTGACGCTACAGGGATGATAGATATAAATATTAGAGCCGATATCAGTGTCGCATCGCCGTAACTCGAATGATTCTTAAAAACTCTAAACGACCTTCGTAGTCCTTGGGAAAAAAGCAGCAATAGAGTAGCGATACCGACCAAGCCAAGCCGCGCATAGGAGTTAATCCAGTAATTGTGAGGGTGTCTAGGACTAGTTCTCGATCCTTCCTCCGAATTTACCAAAGCGCGAAGCGCGCCAGAGTCCTGCAAGTAATCATTTCCAAATCCAGTCCCAAAAGCGAGACGCTGTGGTTTAGCATCTATGAAGTCAAAAACTAGTTTCCAGGCACTAAGCCGAGCAGAAGCAGTTCCCGCACCTGCTTGAGCCGAGGCGTTGGTTGAATCCGCGTTTATAGTTCCAATAAACTTTTGCCCGATAGATAGTTGCGAAATAATCACAATGGAGATTGTAGCCATACTAAAGCCTGCAATCTTGAGAAGTCCCTTTAAATCAATATTTTCAACTAACTTAATTCGGCTGCGGCTCGCCAAAAGTATTAACAATACAAAAGAGATAAAACTAGCTCGATTATTCTGCAGGATAATGTACGCCGAGCCAACCAAAACCAATAAATATTGAATTTTCCTCGGAATAATATTGATTCTGTTAAGAATTACCATCGCAATAAACACGCTTGTAATCACTGCATCAAAATCTGGTCGGATTGAAAAAATATGAAGTGATTGTGCTGCACTCACTATCGGTAAACTCAGGGTAATCTGCGGGATAAAGAATGAAGCAACACACCAAAATGTATGCAGAACAATGCAAACTTGTAGCAGAATTCCAAACCGCGCAAGCATGGCATCTTCAGCAGAAATGAATCTGATTGCCATCAAGGGTGCAACTGTCAAATAAAAATAAGGCAGAAAATCTCTTAATGACGTGATTGGCTGAACCCAATCAGACATTAGTAACTCAAAAACCAAATAGAATGAGAAGAATAGATAAAGATTGAATTTATTTCGTCTTTTTACAAGTACATTGCTCAAGATTGTTGAAGCTACCAGCAGGCAAATCAATAGGTCGGAAAAGAAAAACGGTTCTTTGGGCAAATAGGATCCCCAGCGCGAACCAAATATTGCCCAAGCGCCAGGCAAAATCGCTACAAAGTACCACCCTCGATTTTGGTTTGTCGCACGTCTTGATTCAATCAAGTTCATACCATCTTGAAACTTGAGCTTGAACTATCTCCAACGAGAATGGGTTACCGATACAAATCCTGCTCCCAAGTGAGTCGTAGACTTTTTGAGTATATTCTTCGACTAAACACTGTCTAGATCTAATCTTCGAGGTAGACACGATATACCTAGTCAATTCATGCAAACTCATGGTTCCCGCCAAACCCGTACCTTCAAAGCCAATAATTGGAACACCAGCAATGATTGATTCGCCTGCAATAGTTGATGCCCCTTCGCGTACGGATGGGTGTAGTACTAAATCATAAGCGGGAAGTCGAGTTCGAAGGGTTTCTCGATCTACCGTCCCTTTCCAGGAAATTTTTTTTGAAATGCCTAATTCTGCAGCATGTTTCTGCAATCTTTCCTCCTCGGGTCCTTCTCCGTAAATATCACAATGAAAGTCTAGACTCTCCAAATTCGCTAACACCTCGAGAGCAAAATCAATTTTCTTCCTTCGGTTTAAAACTCCAACAATTACAAAATGGTATAAACTATTTTGTAATAACGAGACTTGCTTTGATGAATTCACGTCAGCAAGAATCAAGCTTGGGTATAGAATGAGAGTTTGATTTGCAGTCTTTTTATTCTTTTTCGCTTTTGAGTAAATTTGATCTGCGATAATTTCACTATTAGCAACCACAACCGCGCTTTTTGGAATAAATATTCTAGGCAGAAATTTAGTCAAAAGGATTTTCAGGCTATCAAATAGCAGTATCAGGAGGTCCAATGGATCCCTGACCAGTAGAAGGGATAGGTGTAGATTTTGACTTGAACCTAGCGGCCCTAGAATTTTCTTGACACTCCCTGCACTTCTTTTCGGCAAAGGATTTGGGAGTACTTCTGATGCATAGTTTGCATGATGAATAACTCTAATTGTTGAATGATCCATTTCATTGATGATACGACGTGTCTTAAGACTCCAGTAAATATAGCCGAGTCGAAGGAGCAATCCATTTGACGGAACATCAAATATTTTTGGGATAGGGACTGGGATTATTTTGAGAGATTTTTCTAACTTTAGAGAACTCATTTCAATACCGATTGGCTCGACATATCTAGGCAATGTAATACATATACACTCAAGATTATGCAGGGCTGCAAGTTTTGAGGCTACGAGCAGAAATCCCCAACCGTGCCCAGGTTCACTACCGCGGCTTGGATGACATGCATAGGTAGTGAGAACTATAGATTTTCGATTCTCCTGCATTTCGCTTCCTATTCAATCTGTTCCTGGCCACAGTCTCATCTTCAAAACGAATCAGAGGGCAGAATCTTATTGTTAGCTCTAAACGGTTTCTCTGCGAACTTTATCCTTAAATATGGCAAGGTTCCTTGAAGCGAGAATCCGCTAGGCACTGGCATCCAAGATTGAAGAGTTGAGTAGGAATCAGAGTCGAATCGATGAATTGGCAAAGCTGGGTAGTGCATTTGCAGTAGAGCATCTTGATCCTGCTGAGGGGCGCAAGAAGTATCTTGAGTGGGTTGAAAAGCTGATTGGGTCCAAGTAAAAACCGATACCTGGGGCTTATTTTCTCTTCGGCTCACGCCTAAACTTAAGACCTAACCCATTGGAGAAGCATGGCTACCGGCTTTCGTGCACGTGTACTTGTGGCAGAGGATGAAGAGTTCACGCTCAATCTTCTGCGCGAGGTTCTTGAGGGTGCCAACTTTCAGGTTGAGGCTGTTACCTCCGTAGCTGAGGCGATTGCGCTGGTGGGTTCCTTTGATCCTCATGCGGTGATTACAGATTTGAACTTTGGTGTGGGGCCAAGTGGGGCTGACTTGTTGCAGTTCGTTGAGAAGGATCATCCATGGGTGGGCAAAGTTGTGCTGACTTCTCATGCATCCCCTGCTCTAGCAATTCCTAACGGTATGGCCATTCCTGCCGGGGTTACATACCTGGTCAAATCTGAGCTGGGTTCCATTACTGAGCTAGTCAGCGCAGTGGAGGAATCTATTTCTCATTCCACATCTGCGGCTGTGCGCCCTGAGATGGACAATGACCGCATCGTTATTAGCGCTACGCAAGGTGAAATCTTGTTACTGCTTGCTGAAGGTTTTACCAACGCTGCGATTGCTCGTAAGCGTGGAACATCACTTCGAGCAACAGAGACTCTGGTGCAGAGAACTTTTGCAAGCCTTGGGATTAGAAGCGATGAGGATTTTAATCCTCGAGTATTGGCTGTGCGCATGTGGCAGCAGGGCAAGGTAGTTGTGAAGTGAAATCTGCCATTCAAAGGTTTAGGTATGCCGCGACGGGTAGGTGGGCTGTATCAATCCGCACCTATCTCGTGCTCATCTTTCCTTTTGGTTTCCTTACCTCCATTGAACGTGAGCAGTTACTGAACGGTGTCGGGATATCACAGGCAGCAACGACTGCCTTTGCAGGAGAACTTGCTGCAAGTCTCTATCTCTTTCTCGCACAACTCTCTATTCTCGGAGATCGTAAGACGAAGCTGCAGCCACTGTCGCGATGTATCTTTGTCTGGGTTTCAACTGGGCTCGTGCGTGGTGGCTTCACTGCCGTTTATGCACAGTGGGCATTTGGTTATCAATTAGACCTACCCATCCGTCTTCCTGCCGCTATCTTGTTTACGGCAGGTGCGATGGCGGTGGCCGCCTTCTACTTTGGCACCATTGAGCGCAAGCGCCTTGAGACTCAGGCTCTTCATTCACTCGGTGGAGTGCTTCATCAAGAGCACTCTGGGCTCAATGATTTAGAGGTAGAAAAGCGCAGACAGGTCCTATCTGTCTTTGAGGCTCAGTTACTCCCGCAAGTAAGTGCTCTCCGATCAGGGATTCAGAAGTTGTTGGCAGGTCAAGATCAGAACAGCGAACAAGGGCTTCACCAGTTACTCACCCAGAGCCAAGAGATATCAAAGGAAATCAACAAACAAAAATTGGAGTATGAGGGAGGTAGTAAGAACAACCCAAGTGAATACAACTCTGAGTTACAGATTCCTTACTGGTCGCAGCTCACCCCCAAGATAATCTCTATTCGCCTTACCTTCTTCGTATTGTTACTAGGTGCCTCCACAGGTCAGTATCCTCGAAACGGAATTAAAGGTGTGGCAGCCGGAGTAATCGGTGCAATTTTTATTACATCAATCCTTCTGCCCTTATCAATTCTGATCAAAAAATATCCATCCCGTCGCAACTTCTTAATGCCCCTTGGCTTTGCCGCCGCATTTTCTGTGCAATACATCTTTAACCTTCTTCAACCCACATTGGGATTTGTTCTTAACAATCCGTATGCACCCTGGTACTCAGGGTTGAAATCCGTGTACGGGGTCTATATTTGCTCAGTCATTGCCTCTCTTCTAGTAAATACCGGTCGAGAGTTTGAGGGCGCAAATATCAAGGGTTCAAATTTGCGCGATGCAATCCATCTCTTATCGCTGCGCAATGAAGTCATTGATCAATCTCTCTTTGATACTCGCTTTGGAACACTTCAAGGAAAGATTGCTGGAGTTACCATGGCCCTGCACCTCATGGATACTCAGAGTTTGGGTCAGATCAGCGCAGCGCGTAAGAAGGAGCTGCTGGAAAGTGCCAATGAGCTATTGGGTGAGAGCATGCGCACCATTGAATCTCTGACGTTGAAGGCGCTATGAAGCAAGAGACAATCATCAACGAGGTCCGACAGGTTGTCAGGTTGCTACCGTCTGGGCTTGTCAGCACCAAGGTATTTCTGTGGACCTATCCCATCTCTCTCTTCTTAGCTGTTGCAACAACTCCAACAGAGATTAATGGGGGCACAGAACTTCTCCTCTGGTTGCTGCTGGGCTTTCTTGCCCACAGCGCTATGTATCCTTTTGTGTATTACGGAAGAAATTCTAAAAATCTTTCAGAGCAAGTGCTCCTCGTTATCTTGATGGGTATCGCTCGTGGTTCCGTCATTGGCCTGATAGCTCCCTTGATGGGGCTTGAGGATGCACTCTCGGTACCAGTTCGCGTCCTGAACTCAGCCCTAGCAGTCTTTTACTGGATGCAAGCTGGGGCAATCATTATGCAATATGGGTTCACCTTCAGGGAGAAGGTGAAGGAATTTCTCACTGAGATACTCGAGAAAGGAATTCTTGACCTTCCTCAGACTGCAAAGAAATCTACAAGCGAATTAGTGACAATCATTGGAGCTCTTCAAGAGAAGATCGTGGAGACTGTCGGGAACTCACCAAGCCGATCTGATATCCAACAAGCATCTTCTGATATTGATTTACTCATCAACGAACATATCCGTCCGCTCTCCCAGTCACGTTGGAAGGATGGAGATTTGCTCTGGATAAGGGCAGGTTTCTTCTCAGTGATGCGTAGAACGCTGGCAAATCAAAAAATCCCTGCAATCCCAGTCATTATTCTGGTCTTTCCTTTTACCTTCGTTGCGCAGACAAGCAGAATCGGATTTTGGGGAACTTGTGTTGTCCAAGTGACGTGGACATCCTTGGTGATCATTCTCGATCGTGTGCTCTTGCCGAAAATGAAAACTGATCAGGGATTCTGGAAATTGAACCGTACCTTTTTTGCAGTTCTGATTATCATTATTTATCCCATCACTTTTATAGTTCAAAGCGCAACTACTGTTGATGTGAATTCTTCACTGTCAGCGATGATTACGGGCTATGTGCTCAGTGGGTTGACTACGATATCTCTGTTCATTATCGGCGGAATGCTCTTTAGCATCCAGAACGATCAGGGCTTTGCCTTTCAATTTCTTAGCGACATCATCAAGAAGGGCGAACTAGAGAATCTGCTGAAGCAGACCCAGAGTGGAAATACTGATTCCCAATTTGCTCAATATGTCCATGCTGAAGTGCAATCCCAACTCCTTGCCTGCAAGCTCCTACTCCTTAAGGCAGCAGAGTCTGACTTTGCGCTTTTTCCCCCAGATGTCACCGCTCAGATCGTTGAACGTATGGAGAAGATCAAGCAGCCATATCAACGCCCTGCAGCAAAGGTAACAAGTAAGAGATTGCCTGAGATTGCCCAATCGTGGCAGGGACTAGCTGAAATTGAGTATGAACTCATTCCTGAATTTAGTGAATTCCATAGCCAGAGCGAAATAACGTCCCAACTCATTGAAGAGGCAGTGGTGAATGCAATCCGCCATGGAAAGGCTTCCAAGATTTCCATTAAAGCGACAACGAGTGACTCCTCTATTTCAGTATCTGTTCGAGATAATGGTTCAATGCAGATGGGTAAAGCTAGCTCTGGTCTTGGAACAATTCTGCTCAACACCTTTGCCGAGAGTTGGTCTCTGGAGCGAGAGGGAGATCAATCCCTCTTAACTTTTAGCGTTCCTACAGGAAAGCGAAACTCGCAATGAAGAAGTCGCTGATGCAGAAAGTCAAAGAGCGCGCTAACCGCCAGCAGGTGGTCATCCTTGCACTCATGCTCATCCCTGATGCATTCGCTATCTCTCTGTCGGCTGTGACCGCCTATAACTTCAGATTCCCTGATGCAGCAGATCTTGTTGATGGAAAGCCCGCTATTGCTCAATTTGAGTACAAAGGAATTCTTGTTGTCTTAGTCTGCGCCTGGATTCTCTCACTGGTTGCAACGGGTACCTACCGCTTCAACCACGCAACCCTGGTGGTCTTTAACTTGCGCATGATTATTAAGAGATCCTTCACATACTTCTTTATTCTCGGATTTCTCTCCTTTATCTTGAAGGCTTCATTTTCCCGCTCTGTCTTTTTAGTCATGCTTGCAAGCGGTTTGGTCTATCTCTTTATCGTGCGAATCAGCGTCTATGCCCTTGTGCTGCGCCCCATGATTCTGAAGAAGAAAGTCTCATCAAACATGATGATTGTGGGACGCCTGAAGAGTGATTTAGAAGAACACAGCGATTGGTTGATTGCCCATCGCACACTCGGCTTCACCATCGCATCCCGCCTCGTCTGCACAGAAATCAATAGCGTGTGGATTGAAGAATTTGATCGTTTGGTGCGCTACCAAAAAATCACTGAAGTACTCATGCTTCCAGGAATGGAATCAGACCCTAATTTCTCGAAATTCATTCACTACTGCGAAGATCTTGATATCCACGTCAACTGGATTCCCCTTGATTCAGGAAACCTTGGGTACTGGTTGATTCCTTCTCCTCAAGAAGGTATTCCATTCCTTACCTTTGAAAAATCTGAAATTTCTCTACCGTGGCGCTTTCTCAAGCGCTCCTTCGATCTTCTCTTCTCTATCTCTCTCATCATTCTTTTGAGTCCAATCTTCCTAACTATCGCAATCGCTGTGTTTCTCTCCAGTGGCTGGCCGATTTTCTACTCACAAAAGCGTGTAGGCCTGAACGGAAAGACCTTTAAGTTCTACAAGTTCCGCTCCATGATTAAAGATGCCGACAAAATTGTTGATGAGGTAGAGAACATCCATGCCAAAGATCACGTGCTCTTTAAGAACCGACAGGATCCTCGAGTGACGCCTGTGGGTCGCATCTTGCGTAAGTACTCATTGGATGAGCTTCCACAGTTCCTGAACGTGATTAATAACAGCATGTCAGTAGTCGGTCCTCGCCCAGCGCTACCAAGTGAGGTAAGTATCTACAACTCCATCTATGAGCGTCGCCTCATTGCAAAGCCTGGAATTACTGGGCCCTGGCAGATATCAGGACGCTCTGATTTAGATCTGCGCACCAGCGTCTCACTGGATTTGAACTATCTTGTGAACTGGAGCTTCACCCGAGATCTGTGGATTATCGTCTCCACAGTCGGGGCTGTCTTTAAAGGTAAAGGGGCTTACTAAGCCTTCTTACTATCTTGGCGCTTGAGCTCTTCTTTAAAGCGCGCACCCTTGATATGGCGGAAGTTCTCTTCAAGCGCCTGGCGGGATAGAACATCGGCACTTGGTGCGTACTGTCCCTCTTCCGTTCCACGCTTTGCATATGGGCGATAGTTAGCACCGTAGTAGCGAGGGTATCCGTAGCGGTATCCGTACTCATACTCAAGTGATGACTCTGGAATCTTGTTGATGATCACACCAAGGATTGTTGACCCCACAGCCTTAACGGCATCGCGTGAACCAATGAAGTGAGGCTTCTTAGTAACGCCAGCATGGACAATGAGTACACAGCCATCAGCTTTTGCAGAGACGATTGCAGCATCGGTCACAGGCAGTAACGGTGGGCAGTCGATAATCACATATTCAAATTGCTTACGAAGAATTGCAATCAACTCTTCAAATTTATGTGAACTCAGGAGCTCAGATGGATTAGGTGGAACCATTCCTGAGAGAAGTACCTTCAGCCCCGTTGATTCAAAAGGGTGAAGCATTGCCTTTACCGCTTGCGGTGTGAGCTTCTTAGGACCAGAGATCAGATCACTAAGTCCTTCAGACATCGATGACATCTCAAGATAGAGCGGCACCTTAGGACGGCGAAGATCTGCCTCAACAAGAATTACCTTTGCGCCGGCTTGAGTGAGAGAGAGTGCAAGGTTGATAGATGATGTTGTCTTACCTTCATTAGGAAGGGCTGATGTCATCACAATGACCTGTGGATGTGCATCTGGGTTAAGGAATTGAAGGTTGGTACGTAGCGTGCGGAAAGCTTCTGTGCGCGCTGCATAACGCCCGATTTGAGTAACAAGTGGCTTTTCATCTGCAATCTCATCGAAACCAATTGCTGCAAGAAGTGGTGTGCCAAGAAGATCATCTTCATTCTTGACTGTGTTATCAAGTAGCTTGCGAAGGGATGCAAGACCAATACCTAAACCAAATCCAAGAAGTAGACCGAGTGCAAGGTTGATTGCCTTCTTAGGAGAGGCAGGTGAACCCGCTGGCATTGCATCTTTGACAGTTGAGACCTTCACAGGTGAATCAACACCAATGCCATGAAGTTCAAGGTCGCCCACGGTAATTCCAAATTGATCTGCGACTGCATTAGCAATCTTTGCGGCGCGC
>Ga0214921_10004937_pt1 | contig 19188 bp, 19 predicted proteins | sample LL1505_MetaG_FD_177992 | JGI IMG/M metagenome (GOLD analysis project Ga0214921, IMG submission 177992) | Freshwater microbial communities from Lake Lanier, Atlanta, Georgia, United States - LL-1505 | ecosystem: Environmental > Aquatic > Freshwater > Lake | place: USA: Georgia | collected... | reverse complement strand
GATGATTGCTTTACCCATCTTGCGCGCTTGCAAGAACAAGTCCCGCACACGACTAGCACCTACGCCAACAAACATTTCCATGAAGTCAGAACCTGTAACGGACAAGAATCCGACTCCGGCTTCGCCGGCGACGGCACGAGCAAAAAGGGTCTTACCAGTTCCCGGAGGACCAACGAGCAACATTCCCTTTGGTACACGTGCACCGATTTCTTTGAATCGATCTGGCATGCGAAGAAAGTCAACAACTTCCTTGATTTCAAGTTTGACACCGTCATAACCAGCAACATCGGCGAACGTGGTGGACGGTTTGTCGGCTTGGTAGGCCTTGGCCTTGCTCCGGCCAACAGACATGATGCTTCCGGCTTGGCCCATGGCGCGACGTTGCATCCACATGAAGAATCCGACAACAAGAAGGAACGGCAAGATGATGGGAAGAATGCTGGTGATCCAGTTGGCTTGTGGAGTGTTGTAGTCGTAGTTCACTCCCATTTGTTTAAGGAGAGACTCGTCAGCGTCACTGAGGGTGTTTGCGCCAGTAGTGGTGAACTTCGAACCATTGTCGAGCACGCCGGAGATGATGTTGGTGGAGTTATTGATGGTGACTTCGCTGACATCGCCATTGCGCACTTGAGCCAAGAATTCTGTGTAGCTGAGTTTCTCGCCAGTTGGTTGTGTGAACAGTTGGCTTCCAAATGCCAGAACTACAACCGCGCCGATGATGGCCCAGATGGCCCACTTTGGCATCGCTGGCTTTCCGTCGGCATTTGGCTTTTGGTCGCGCAGACCCTTGATGGGGTTTCGTGATTGTGGGTTACGTGGTGGCGGTGGTGGCGGCATATCGCTCATAATCCATCCATGCTACGGCTGGGGTGAACGAGTGTCTCTGCGGGGTCGCCGAAAATGGTCGGCTATGTGACTACCGTTACTTGTATGGCAAGACAGTGCACTCGACAGGGATGTGTCCACGTGGCAACAGTGACTCTTACCTATCAATATGCCCGTTCCCTTGTCTGGCTAGACAATCTGAGTCCCGAGCGTGACCCACATTCATACGATTTGTGTGATCAACATGCCAATCGCACGACTGCTCCATCTGGCTGGCATCTCGAGGATCGTCGCCAGCGGGTGCATGTGTACAACCCTGGCCGCCTCGCCGGATAATCACATGTCAACTGAGACCAGTGGTCTTCAGCCTCAAAAGCGAGCCCTTGGCTACTGGGTAACGGCCTTCATCTTTGGAAATCTTGTTTCCTCGCTCGTGTACGTAGCGCTACAGCCTGACGCATCAACGGATTCTGTTGTGCGCACTTCAACAATGGCGGCAAGTGCCTTTTGTATGTGGGCAGTGTTTTGTGTGGTTGCGCAACGTTTCTGTGCCGCCAACAACACCACATTGCGAGATGGTTTTGGCTTGTCAATCACCAAGCGTGACTGGTTCGTTGGAATACCTGTTGGTCTCGCATCGCAGTTCGTGCTTGTCAATGTTGTGACATGGCCATTTGCTCAATTGTTTCCTGATGCCTTCTCGTTTGATGAAGTGTCACGGCGAGCTACAGAGTTGACTGATCAGGCGCAGGGTTTGTGGATTGTTGTGTTGGTACTTGTTGTAGTTGTTGGTGCACCGATTGCAGAGGAAATTCTGTACCGCGGGGTGCTGCAGAACGGTGCAACGGCGCTTTTGGGTGCTTTCCCTGGCCTAGTGACAACAGCTGCAATCTTTGCTCTTGTACATTTCTCTCCAGTAGAAATCCCGGGGCTTTTTGCGTTTGCACTAGTTCTCGGACTGTTGCGGAAAAAATCTGGAAGATTGGGACTCCCCATTGCTACCCATATGGCATTCAACGTGGCAGGCCTTCTGCTTGTAGCACTGGTGTAAGAAAATGAAAAATGACGATTTAGAAGAACTTGATGTGCGAGACGAAGAGAAGATCTCGCAACGTGAAGAGTGGACTGCCACATTCAAAGCCATGAGCACTACGGCTGTCGTGTTGGGTGCAACGTTGCTGATCTTGTCAGTGCTGCATCCGAATCTAATTTTGCGAAACAACACGCCTACGGGTGGCGACATGGGTGCGCATGTTTGGGGGCCTGCGTATTTGCGAGATGTTCTGTTGCCCCATTGGAGACTCACTGGCTGGAGCATGGATTGGTATTCCGGCTTACCGGCGTACCGCTTTTACATGGTGGTCCCAGCGCTCGCCATAGTTCTTCTCGATCTTGTTTTGCCCTACGGCATCGCGTTTAAGTTGATTGTTGTTGCTGGGTTAGTTGCATTTCCAGTGTGCGTTTACGTCATGGCTCGCGTTGCAAAATTGTTGTACCCATTGCCTGAGTTGATGGTCGTCGGTGCCACCATGTTCATTTTTGATGAGAGCTTCACCATCTACGGAGGAAACATCGCCTCAACAATGGCGGGTGAGTTCTCGCACTCCATTGCTCTTGCATTGTCAATGGTTGCTTTTGGATTCTTTGCTCGAGGTCTAGATGATGGAAAACATCGCGTATGGGCCGCAGTGTTTATTGCATTATCTGCCTTGAGCCATGGCATTGTGCTCATATTCGTCTTTGGTGGAGCAGTAGTGATGTTCCTTCTACGCATAGACAAACAGCGTTTTCGTTATGCATTCACCACATTGTTGGCAGCGTTTTTGCTATCCGCATTCTGGGTTGTTCCGTTCCTTGGCGGTCATTCGTTCATGACCGATATGAAATACGGATCTGAACCAGGCGGCGGCAGCTTCACAACGATGTGGGACATGTATTTCCCATTGGTTACATCATTAGACATTCTTCTTGTATCGCTATCCATCGTGGGGTTTGTTGCCTCTATTGCGAAGAAGAGGTTTTTTGGAATCTGGATGGGCACTTACACGATCATTTTGATGATTGGTGTCAAAGTGGCTCAAGGTGGGCTTCCGGTAATTGGTTTACTCTGGAATCCACGCATCTTGCCTTTCATTTATTTGCTGAGGTACATGCTCGCCGCAATCGGCGTATATGAGCTGGGACTTTTTCTTCGTCAATCAATCGCTTTACAAAAGTCGCCTGGTCAAATTCCTCGCCCTGCGAGTACAAATGTGTCTACGTCTCTTCTGTGGGTAACGACACTTTTGTGTCTCGTCGTTCTCGGAGCTCGCTATCACACGTTGCCTGGTGGGGAATTAACTAACTCTGCGTCGGGAACAAAGTATTCGTGGGGGCCGTTGCAGTTTTCTTCTGCGCGTGCATTCTCAGACGGATGGGCGCGTTGGAACTTCGAAGGGTATGAAGGTAAATCGTCATACGGCGAATATCGCGGGCTCCTCGACACTATGGATGCTCTTGGTAAGGATCCTCAACACGGTTGTGGTCAATCCATTTGGGAAAATAACTCAGACCTGAACAAATACGGCACAACGATGGCTCTGATGCTTCTTCCGTATTGGACGCATGGCTGCATCGGTTCAATGGAGGGTTTGTATTTTGAAGCGTCAGGAACTACTCCGTATCACTTCATAACTGCTGCAGCACTTTCTAAACAAAGCAGTAACCCAGTGCGAGAATTGCGATACGACAATAACGACCCAGTAAAAGGTGTTGCTTACATGCGCATGCTGGGTGTGCGCTACTACATGGCTCTGACGCCTGAAGCAATTTCTAAGGCAGATGTTTTGCCTGAACTGGCGAAGGTCGCAACATCTGGCCCATGGCATGTGTATGAGATTCAAGACACAACATTGGTTGAGCCGTTGTCGGTTGAGCCTGTTGTTGTTAACGAACGTCCTGGCGACCGTCGTGAACGATGGCTCGAAGTAGGTACGTCGTATTTCCAGCACAACGATGAATGGTCTGCATTGCTGGTAGACCACGGCCCTGACGAATGGCAACGTATTGATGTCATTCCAGATACAACACGAACAATTGGTGAGCCAGGAGAGTCTGGACGCCAAGTAGACATTGTGACTGCATCTCCGGCTACGGCGTATACGGCTCGCGATCTTGAGCCAGTCACGGTCTCTAATGTGAAAAAGGGAACTGAATCGATTTCATTTACAGTCGACAAGATTGGTGTGCCAGTTCTCGTCAAAGTGAGTTACTTTCCCAATTGGAAAGCATCTGGCGCAAGTGGGGTGTATCGCGCAGCACCAAACATGATGGTTGTTATCCCCACATCAAAAAATGTCACCTTGTCGTATGAAGCAACTCGCCTCGATAGCTCTGCATATATTCTTACGTTGATTGGCATTGTGATGGCAGTGTTCATGTATCGCCGCAGATTCCGTTATGGCGTTGCTATTTCTCCTGTAATAAGCGAGCTTTCTGATAATTCATCTGACAAAGACGACGACTCCGATAACCTCGTTTAACGATGAGTACAGACCCTTCAGTACTTGACCGCATTGTCAAGGCGTATGACATTCGAGGCACCACACCCGATGAAATGAACGACGATGTTGCTTATGCATTGGGCGTTGCCTTTGCGGATTTTGTGAAGGCTCCCATGGTTCTTGTGGGCCGCGATATGCGTGTTACTGGCGAATCTCTTGCCGAGTCTTTTTCACGCGGCGTGATTTCTCGTGGCGTCAATGTTGTGAACCTTGGATTAGCAAGTACGGATCTTGTGTATTTCGCTGCTGGTTCGTTGGATGCTCCCGGAGCAATGTTTACTGCCTCTCACAATCCGGCTGAATACAACGGCATCAAGTTCTGTCTTTCTGGCGCAAGACCGGTTGGTATTGACACCGGACTTGCCACTATTCGCGATGGCGCTAAAGAAGTATTGGCTGGGCGTGCGCCTGCTGACGTGGCTGCAATTGGGACTATTACAGAACGTGACATGTTGAATGACTTCGCTGATCATGTGGTGTCATTCATTGATGTTGATTCATTGATTCCTATGAAAGTTGTGGCTGATACTGCAAACGGCATGGGCGGACTCATCGTTCCTGTCGTGTTTGACCGTTTGCCAATGATGCAACTTGAAGTGATGTACCCAGAACTCGACGGCAGTTTTCCGAATCATCCTGCCGATCCCATTCAGCCAGCGAATCAACGCGATCTTCAAGCGCGCGTTGTGAGTGGAGGTTTCGATATTGGTTTGGCGTTCGATGGAGACGCTGACCGTGTGTTTGTGGTTGACGAACAGGGGCGTGGAGTGTCGGGTTCTACGACTACTGCGATCTTGGCAGCGGCTGTATTGCGCGCAAACCCTGGCGCAACTGTCTTGCACAACCTCATCTGTTCTCGTTCAGTGTCTGAAGTAATTACAGAAAATGGGGGAGTACCCGTTCGCACCAAAGTTGGCCACAGCAACATCAAACAAGTGATGGCTGAGACTGGTGCGGTGTTTGGTGGAGAGCATTCGGCTCATTACTACTTCCTCGATAACTACCGTGCTGACTCAGGCATCATCGCCACGATGTTTATGTTGCAGGAGTTATCGCGAGCACAACAACCATTGTCGGAACTGCGGAAGCCATTCGAACGTTACGAAGCAAGTGGCGAGATCAACACCAGTGTGTCTGATGCACAAGTCGTGATGGCAGAAGTGGCCAAGGTGTACTCCAAGTTCCCTCAAGACTGGATCGACGGATTAACTGTGGACTGCGGTGATTGGTGGTTCAATTTGCGTCCGTCAAACACAGAACCACTGCTACGACTCAATCTCGAGGCATCGACGCGAGACAATTGTGACACATACGTTGCAGAAGTTCTCTCGCTTGTGACTTCGGTGTAAAACTGGAAAGATAACTATATGAGCCTTGATCAATCCCTCCTCAACATCCTTGCGTGTCCAGAAGACAAAGGACCACTGTTTTTCGTTGAGTCCGAATCTCTTCTGTACAACCCGCGCTTGCATCGCTCATACGCAGTTATTGACGGCATTCCAGTCATGTTGATTCAAGAATCCACTCAGGTGTCAGACGCCGATCACGCCCGTTTAGAGGCTGTTATTGCAGCCCAGGGCATCAAACCCACTTTCACTGCGTAGCCATCGCTACACTGAGATAGTCCGGCTGATTAGAGCGGAGCCAGTTGGCCCCAGCCAGGATCCATTACCACTCATTTCAAGGAGTCCCCATGTCCTCTCTCGCCGAACGTCGCGATTATCGCGTCGCCGACCTCAGCCTTGCGCCTTTTGGTCGCAAGGAAATCCATCTTGCTGAACATGAGATGCCCGGCCTTCGCTGGTTGCGCAAAGAGTTCGGACCTTCAAAGCCTTTGAAGGGCGCTCGCATTTCTGGCTCACTTCACATGACCATCCAAACTGCAGTTCTCATTGAGACCCTCGTTGAGTTGGGTGCAGAAGTGCGTTGGGCAAGTTGCAACATTTTCTCTACCCAAGATCACGCTGCTGCTGCGGTTGTTGTCGGACCAAACGGTACGCAAGAAAACCCACAAGGTGTTCCTGTCTTTGCTTGGAAGGGCGAAACGCTCGAAGAGTATTGGTTCTGCACAGAACAGATGATGACATGGCCAGATGGCGACCTTCCGAACATGATTCTCGACGATGGTGGCGATGCCACGTTGTTGGTGCACAAGGGCGTTGAATACGAAAAGGCTGGCGCGGTGCCAGATCCAACATCGGCATCAAACCCAGAGCTTGCGCTCGTGCTTGGACTCTTGCAGCGTTCATTGAAGACCGAGCCCACTAAGTGGACACGTATGGCAGCATCCATCAAAGGTGTTACCGAAGAGACCACAACTGGCGTAAAGCGTTTGTACAAGATGGCAGAGAAGAACGAATTGTTGTTCCCAGCTATCAACGTGAACGACAGTGTGACTAAGAGCAAGTTTGACAACCTGTACGGATGTCGTCACTCGCTCATCGATGCGATCAACCGTGCAACCGACGTCATGATTGCTGGAAAGCTTGCAGTTGTTTGTGGCTACGGCGATGTTGGTAAGGGTTGTGCGCAGAGCCTTCGAGGCCAAGGCGCACGAGTCATCGTTACTGAGATCGACCCAATTAACGCATTGCAGGCTGCAATGGAGGGCTACGAAGTCAACACAATCGAGTCAGCGCTCGGTGAAGCAGATATTTTCGTAACTGCAACTGGCAATGAAGCAATCATTACCGCAGAGCACATGGCTGGCATGAAGCACAATGCGATTGTGTGCAACATTGGCCACTTCGACAACGAAATCGACATGGCTGGTCTTGCTCGTAGTGGTGCAAGCCGCGACGAGTTGAAGGCTGGAACAGACCTATGGACATTCCCAGACGGTCATGCTGTGATTGTTTTGGCTGAAGGTCGTTTGGTGAACCTTGGTTGTGCAACCGGGCACCCAAGCTTTGTAATGAGCTGTTCATTCAGTAACCAAGTGATTGCTCAGATTGAACTGTTCACAAACCTTGCGGCATACCCACTGGGCGTGTACGTGTTGCCAAAGCACCTTGACGAAAAGGTTGCATTCGCACACCTTGACGCATTGGGTGTGAAGTTGACGCAGCTCACCGATGAGCAGGCTGAATACATGGACATGAATCCTTCAGGACCATTCAAGCCAGAGCATTACCGCTACTAAGTCACTAAAAGGGAAAGGGCGTCGGGAAACCGGCGCCCTTTTTCTATGCCGTTATTGCTCGGAAGCTTCTCCAACTACTGCATCTTGCTGGGTTGCGGCCATCTTGAACACACGAAGCGCCACTTGAACCATTGGCCCAATTCCAAATGCAAAAACAAATGTTCCAAGACCAATGTGGCCGCCCATGAAGATGCCAATGACCATGACCGTTATCTCCACCAGTGTGCGAGCAAGGCGAACACTGATACCAAATCGCTTATTGAGTCCGAGCATGAGGCCATCTCGCGGGCCCGATCCGAATTGGGCACCGATGTACAACCCTGAACCAGCCGCAATGATGGTCAAACCGAGCAACATGAAGATGATGCGAATCACTATGTTCTTCGTCTCGGGAATTAGGTCCTGGGCAAGGTTTTCTACAAGGCCAATTTCAATTGCGTTGAGCAGTGTTCCAAGGCCAGGCCGCAAACGAAGTGGTATCCACAACAGCAAAACGCAAAACGCCACGATGATGAGCACCGTACCGAGACCAAGACCTGTGTGATGCGAGACCCCCTGGTGGAAAACGTCCCACGGTGGAACGCCAAGTTCTGAACGCACAAAGAATGCAATTCCAGTACCGAAACAAGCCAATCCAGTCACACATCGAAGGAGTCGTTCGAAGAAATTCTCCCGAAGTGGTGGAAGCGGAGTGTGGCTCATGGAATTACATCGTACTGAGCAGATGTCATCGCCCACGGGTGCATTAGTAATGGTCACTATTGTTGGGGTTTATCGTCATAGTGAAAATGTGCGACATCATGTGTTGCAGTTGAAGTATGGACATGAGAGAGGGCATGCTTTGCACTTGGCACGCATGATTGCGCCTTTTATTTCTGAGCATTCGCATGCAGACGTATTGACCTGGGCATCTACGAACAGGAAGCACATTCGTGACCGAGGAATGGATCATGCCGAACTTATTGCACGTCATGTTGCGGGACTAACAGGATTACCAATCAGAAAGTATCTGCGACGTATAAATGCCGAATCTCAAACCGGCGCTTCAAGAGATGAACGACTACGACAACCATTGTTTGTGGCTCGACCTCTGGGGCGATTTCGTGATGTAATCGTCATAGATGATGTAGTGACTACAGGATCAACGTTTCATGCAGCAGCAAAAGCTCTGGTGGCTAGTGGTGCGCGTTCAGTTCTCTGTATCGCACCGTCTACCGCGCTATGAGGATTTGGGGAGGCGGAAATGTGATGACGGAATAGCAGACATTGGTCACAATCCAGTTAGTGCGCGGGCGCGAGCAATGGCTCCCGAGGAGTCTTCTTCCACATGGACCCCATGCATGCCGAGGGCGTTTGCAGCGTGAACATTGGCCTCAAGGTCATCGAGAAATGCTGTTCGTGTTGGGGTGGCTCCTAAGCGGTCCATCGTGAGTTGATAGATGGCGGGATTTGGTTTGCGCATACCAACTTCGTGGCTATCGACGATGGTGTCAAAGATTGTGGCGAAGTCCATAAGCGGCCACCACATTTCACGAAATTCCTTCACATTGTTCGTCAGGATTCCAATCGGGATACCTGCCGACTTCAAGTCATGGATGAATGCCACCATGTCCTCGTTCAGTTGAAAATTGAATGCGGAGGACGACCCTGATGTGGGTTGCTCTGCGGGCACGCTCGCCACGATTCCGGCAGCGTCCATCTTTTCTTTTGTGATTGCACGGCACTCGGCAAAAGTGATCTCGCCGCGTTCCACCCGGTGCCATTGGTGGTCGGTGTCGAGATGATGGGGGCCCATAACGATTTCAGCGACCACTGCTGGGTCGTGGTCTGGGTAACGCCGCGTAAAGTCACGAGGACCACCATTGCGCATAATGACGCCGCCCAGGTCGAAAATGACGACATCTACTTCACGTGTACTCATAATGGGCGATTCTTGCCTGTTTTGGTCAAATCTGGCGAACTGGGTGATGGGAGGCTCGCAGGTAGGCTCGGAACCTGCATGAAAGTTCTTGATCGCGTCCTGAGGGCGGGAGACGGCAAGCGGGTGAAAGCTCTGCAAGGCCTGGTTCCCGATATCAATGCCCTCGCTCAGGCCATGTCTGCATTGTCAGATGAGGCTCTTCGAGGCAAGACCGCTGAGTTTCGTTCACGACTTGACCGTGGCGAAGAACTAGATGACCTTCTTGTTGAAGCTTTTGCAGTCATGCGTGAAGCATCTGATCGTGTCATCGGCCAACGCCACTTTGATGTGCAGCTCATGGGTGGAGCAGCGTTGCACTTTGGCTGGGTAGCCGAAATGAAAACCGGTGAAGGAAAGACGTTGGTGTCTACCTTGCCTGCGTATCTCAACGGACTGTCGGGCAAAGGAGTTCACGTCATCACCGTTAACGACTATCTAGCTCGTTTTCATGCCGAGTGGATGGGTCGTATCCATAAATTTATGGGTCTGAATGTCGGTCTTGTTATCCCAGGTTTCCGTGAATCACCTGCCGAGAAACGCCAGGACTATGCCTGCGACATCACTTATGGAACGAACAATGAGTTTGGTTTTGATTACCTTCGCGACAACATGGCGGCATCGCTAGACGACAAGGTGCAACGTGGTCATAACTTTGCAATTGTCGACGAAGTTGACAGCATTCTCATTGACGAAGCCCGAACACCGCTCATTATTTCCGGCCGTATTGCCGACGCTGCAGCTATGTATTACAAGTTTGCGTCTATCGTTCGCACGCTTGTCCGCGAAACAGACTACGAAGTCGAAGAAGACAAGAAGATCGTCGTTCCAACAGAATCTGGCATCGAAAAAGTTGAAGAAAGCCTCGGCGTCGACAACTTGTACGACGCAATTCAGCAGAACTTGGTGCACCAACTCGCTGTTGCTCTAAAGGCAAAAGAGTTGTATCGCCGCGACAAGGACTACATCGTTGATGGCGGCGAAGTGAAGATTGTCGATGAATTCACTGGACGCATTCTGGAAGGTCGCCGTTGGAGTGAGGGTATTCACCAGGCTGTAGAAGCAAAAGAAGGTCTTCGTATCAACGAAGAAAACCAAACGTTGGCAACTATCACATTGCAGAACTATTTCCGTATGTACGACAAATTGTCGGGAATGACCGGAACCGCGCAAACTGAAGCTGCCGAATTGGTGAACACATACGGCCTCCAAGTAGTGCCAATTCCTACTAACCGCAATGTTGTTCGCGATGATGCAGCAGATCTCATCTATAAATCTGAAGACTCCAAGTTCCGCGCTGTCGTAGAAGATATTGCTGCACGTAATGCGCTCGGACAACCCATCTTGGTGGGAACTATCAGTGTTGAGAAGAGCGAGCACTTGTCTCGGGAACTCATTAAGCGTGGAATTCAGCATGAAGTTCTGAACGCAAAGCAGCACACACGTGAAGCACAAATTGTTGCTCAGGCCGGCCGCCTAAAAGCCGTCACGGTTGCTACCAACATGGCTGGTCGTGGTGTTGACATTCTGTTGGGTGGCAACCCAGAACTCTTGACGCGTCAACAAGTGCTCTCCGAAGGTTTCTCTCCCGAGTCGCTAGTTGATGAATTTGCTCTGCCAGTACCAATTGAGCAGATGCCTGAAGAGTTTCAGGCTGAGCGCAGCAATGCTCTGAAGCGATACGACGAATTACTTCCTTTGCAGAAAAAACAATGCACGGAAGAAGGCGACAAGGTGCGTGCTCTTGGTGGCTTGTATGTCTTAGGTACCGAACGCCACGACAGCCGTCGTATCGACAATCAGTTGCGTGGTCGTGCAGGTCGTCAGGGTGACCCCGGAGCGAGCCGTTTCTATCTCAGCCTCGACGATGAACTGTTGCGTTTGTTTGCCACTGGAGCACTTAGTTGGGTGATGGGCAGAGCGTTGCCAGACGACGAGGCAATTGAGGCCAAGATGGTCACCAAAGCAATTGAGCGCGCCCAGACAACTGTTGAACAGCGCAACGGCGAAATCCGTAAGAACGTGCTGAAGTACGACGAGGTTATGAATGAGCAGCGCAAAGTCATTTACATGCGTCGTGATCAAATTCTCTCTGGTGAAGATCTCAAATCTGCTGCCATGGAATATCTCGCTGAAGCTGTCGATTCCCTCATTGCTACGCATTGTGTTTCCGAGGCGAGCGATGAATGGGATGCAGACGGACTAGCGCTTGAGTTAAGCAGTTATTGGCCCTCAACAATTAGTGCCGAGAGCATCGCTGCTTGCGACAGCACGGATGGCATTTACGACCTCGTAATGGCAGATGCCAATGCGCATTATCAGCAACGTGAAGAAGAATTGGGTTCGGACATGTTGCGCCAAATCGAGCGCCAAGTCATGTTGAGCATCATCGATCAGCGTTGGCGCGAGCATTTGGAAGAGATGGACTATTTGCAAGAAGGCATCAACCTTCGCGCTATGGGTCAAAAAGACCCGCTCACTGAATGGCAACGTGAGGGTTTCGAAATGTTCGGAACCATGATGACTGGAATCGCCCAGGACTTCGTTCGATACGTCATGCATGTTCAAGTGGTGAACGAAGACCAGCCTGCAGTGCGCGTACAAAACATCACCGAGACAAGTAGCGACAATGTCGTAGAAGATGGATTTACTGCTGCAGCGCTTGCTGTCGGCGATGTTGATCCGGAACTTCTCGCCCCCTCGCAAGAAGAAATACGCAAGCCGATTGTGAAAGATGCGAGCGATTGGTCGACAACGCCTCGTAACGCTCCATGTCCTTGTGGGTCTGGTAAAAAGTACAAAACGTGTCACGGCTCTGCCGCCTGACTGACCACTACAGAGCATTAATCCGCCATGCGTGACTTCACATCAGACCTTCGCGAGTTATCGCAACGAATCACCGAAGCGCAGAGTTATCTGCGCATCGAGCAAACGCGTGCGCGCGTCAGTGAATTGGAGATTGAAGTCTCTCGCCCAGATTTGTGGGACGACCAAGAGGCTGCAAAGAAAGTAAACGCTGAATATGTGAATCTTCGTTCTGACCTTGACACCTACAACACAATGGTCTCGGAATTAGAAGACCTTGAAGTGCTTCACGAGATGGCCAGAGAAGTTGATGATGCATCCCAAGAAGAAGAGATTGCTGCCGGTATCTCGAAACTTTCATCGGGGCTGTCAGATTTAGAACTTCGCAGCCTTTTCACTGGTGAACATGACAGTTCTGATGCCATCGTTCAGATCAACGCTAAGGATGGTGGCGTTGATGCACAAGATTGGGCAGAGCTGTTGTTGCGGATGTACACGCGATGGGCAGAACAACGTGGATTCGATATCGAGATAGCCGATGTCTCGCCAGGGGCAGAAGCCGGCATCATGTCGGCAGAGTTTGTCATCAAGGGTCGTTATGCATACGGCCTAATGACCTCCGAGCGCGGCACGCATCGACTGGTTCGCATTAGTCCGTTTGATAACCAAGGTCGCAGGCAAACAAGTTTTGCCACAGTGCAGGTCTGGCCGGTTATGGATGCACCAGATCTTGAAGTGAATGAATCTGAAATTCGCATGGAAGTTTTCCGTGCATCCGGTGCAGGCGGTCAGCACGTGAACAAGACATCGTCGGCGGTTCGCCTTATTCACGAACCAACTGGTGCTGTTGCGAGCAGTCAAGAAGAGCGTAGTCAATTACAAAACCGTGAAAAGGCGCTCACTCGATTGAAGGCGATGATTGTTGCAAAGATTGAAGAAGAACATCAGGCTGCACAAGACGCCATTGCTGGAAAACCCGCACAAAGCGGGTGGGGAAGTCAGATTCGCTCGTATGTGCTTCAGCCGTACCAGATGGTGAAAGACGTTCGCACCGAAGTGGAGTCAGGCAACGTTGCTGGAGTGCTTGACGGTGGCCTCAATGAATTTATGGAGGGGTACCTGCGGTGGCGCAGGGCTCAATCTGAATAATGGCAAGGGTTTTACAGGCGCACCATGTGGCGCAACATGCATTGCTAGGTTGTGTTACTTCATGATTCGTCTTGAGAATGTCTCCAAGATGTATGGCAATGAGACACCAGCCGTACGTGACGCATCCTTCGATATTGCGAAGGGTGAGTTTGTGTTCCTTGTTGGACCGTCAGGTTCTGGCAAATCAACCTTGTTGCGACTCATCAACCGCCAAGAACGTCCCGAGCGCGGCAACGTGTGGGTGGCCGGCAAGAACATCAACGAAATGGCCAATACGCAGATTCCGTTCTTGCGTCGCGGCATGGGAAATGTTTTTCAGGACTACAAGCTGTTGCCAAACAAGACCGTATTTGAAAACGTTGCATTTGCTCTTGAAGTAATCGGTAAGCCAAAGCATGTGATTGGTCAGCAGGTCCCTCAAGTATTGGAACTTGTCGGATTGTCCGGCAAAGAAGATCGCTTTCCACATCAGTTATCTGGTGGCGAACAACAACGCGTTTCTATTGCGCGAGCGTTCGTGAATCGTCCACTTATTTTGTTGGCCGACGAACCCACAGGAAACCTTGACCCTGCCACCGGTGAAGGCATCATGGCGCTTCTTGAAGCAATCAACAAGACCGGAACCACTGTTGTGATGGCAACACATGACCATCGAGTGGTCAACGCAATGCGTCGGCGCGTTATTCAATTAGATCGTGGCGTCATCGTGCGCGACCAAGAGCGGGGGGTCTACGAATGATTCAGAGAATTTCGTATGCGTTTCGAGAAACTATTGCCAGCTTTCGTCGCAATGTCACGTTGTCGGTCGCGGCAATCATTACGTCAGCGGTGTCACTATTGCTCGTGGGTGCAACTTTTCTTATTCAACGAGCATTCGACAATCTATTGGTGCAATGGCGTGGTGACGTGGGAATGATCGTGTTCGTTCGCCCTGATGTGACTCCTGAAGCTCTGACGTTCATCGAAGAGAATCTCAAATCTCAACCAAATGTCATTGACGTGGGCAAGATCGCATACCTTGACAAAGCTGGAAGCTATGAAGAAGCAAAGAGAGTGTTTGCTGGTGATCCGACAACATTGAGCTTGCTGTCGGTGGAGACGATTCCATCGCAATTCAAGGTTGTTCCCAAAACTACTGACCCTGAACTGGTGCGCAGTTTGGCGACTCAGTACCGAACGTTGCCAGGGGTAGCAGGCGTTTCGCTTGCTGAAGATGAGTTTGATGTCATCTCCACGTTGTCCGGATTTGTGCGCACTGTCACCATTGCTATGTCGCTTGTGCTGTTGGCGGTTGCTGTCATTCTTATTTGGAACACCATTCGTACTGCGATCTTTGCTCGACGGCGAGAGATTGAAGTGATGAAACTCGTGGGCGCAACAGATTGGTTTATTCGTGTTCCGTTTATCTTGGAAGGGCTCATTCAAGGTCTAGTGGGAGCAATCGTTTCATGCGGTGGTCTGTGGACTCTCAATAAGGCATGGACATCTGGTGTCGCCGAATTCAAGGCTGGCACAGGTGTCAGTTCATTGGTAGTGCCAGGGTCATACGTCAATGGCGTCATGATTGCACTGCTCATCATTGGTGCAGTAGCTGGTGGTGTTGGCTCGGGAGTCGCATCCAGCAAATTCCTCGACGTGTAGTCCAAAGAGACTCCCGTATCTCGCCATGGCTAAGGTCATTGCATGGAATTTCAAGACATTTTGTACGAAGTCAGCGATGGCATCGCCACCATTACGTTGAATCGGCCGGACAAACTCAATGCGTTCACCGGTCGCATGATGCACGAAATCATTTCTGCACTCGATATCACTGATGCAGATGATGATGTAAAGGTAGTCATCTTCACTGGCGCCGGCCGTGCCTATTGCGCTGGGGCAGATTTGTCTTCTGGTGGTGAAACCTTTGCCAAGGGTGGCAGCGATGTTCAGACAAAGCAGGGAGTTCCACGTGATGGCGGTGGGTTAGTTTCCTTGCGTATTTTTAACAGCAAAAAACCAGTGATTGGCGTGATCAATGGACCTGCGGTGGGTGTGGGTGTCACTATGACTCTTCCCATGGATTTCCGTCTTGCAAGTGACACAGCAAAGTTCGGGTTCGTTTTTGCAAAGCGCGGCATTGTCCCTGAAGCGTGTTCTTCATATTTCTTGCCTCGCCTTGTAGGTATTTCGAAGGCGACCGAATGGGTGTACACAGGTCGTGTCTTTGGCGCTGATGAAGCGTTGTCCGGTGGACTTGTCCGAAGTGTGCATTCAGGAGATGACCTCATGAAGACTGCGCGCGAAATTGCCCGCGAGATCGCAGATAACACGGCACCTGTATCAGTGGCCATGTCGCGACGGATGTTGTGGCAGATGCTTGGAGCATCACATCCGATGGAAGCACATCGTGCAGACTCGCGGGGAATCATGGAGCGCGGACGCAGTGCAGACTCGAAAGAGGGAGTGGTGAGTTTTCTCGAGAAAAGATCAGCGGTGTACCCGGACAAAGTCAGCGATGGGTTGCCCGACATCTTTCCTCAGTGGCAAGAACCTGAATTTTTCTAACGCATGAGCAATGATGCGCCCAACCAATCGGTTTTCGACATCGTCGGGTCAGATTTCTTTGTCCGGTTGGTAGATGCGTTTTATGACGGAGTACAAAACGATCAAGTTCTGATACCTCTCTATCCGGAGGGCGAAGACACGGTCGGTGCTCGACATCGTTTAGCGCTCTTTCTGATTCAGTATTGGGGCGGGCCCGATACGTACATGGAGGAGCGTGGGCATCCACGGTTACGCATGCGCCATGCGCCTTATGTGATTGGTGAACTCGAACGTGATCACTGGTTGCTACACATGGCCACAGCAATCGAGTCCGTCATTGGTGACGTGCCCGAATCAAATCGTGAACATGTGACGACGGAACTAGCCACATATATGGTGAACGCAGCAGAAGCGATGCGTAATCAGTAGCAATCACTGGTGGGCGTTTGGGCCAAGCATGTGAAGTGCAATAGCAGCTGCTGCACCCACATTGAGTGAATCGATCTCCGAGTGCATGGGGATGCGCACCATCTGTGTTGCATTCGTCAATGTATTTTCATCTAGCCCATCGCGTTCGCTCCCCATCAACAGAGCCACTCGTTCTGAAGGATTGTGCTGTATTTCTGCGATATCGCGTGCTGCACCATCTGGAGTGAGTGCATAAGAAATAAAACCGGCGTCGCTCAACAGATGGGTGAGGTTTTGGTGAGGGGAGAGACGCGCAAAAGGCATCACGAGTCCAGAACCCATGGAGACACGAAGTGCGCGGCGGGCAAGGGGGTCGGCACTTCCCGCACACAGCAGAAGTCCACTCCAGCCGAGCGCGGCAGCGCTGCGGGTGATTGCACCGAGGTTGGTGGGGTTGTCAATGGCTTCGGCCACCACGATGCGTGTGGAGTGTGCAAGCAGTTCGAGTGGGTCACGCAAAGCAGGGCGGCGAAACAGGCCCGTAGCGCGTAGTGGAACACCTAGTCCTGTTACTTCACTACGCAAATCGTCCGAGCCAACAAAGATTTCAACTGAAGGATCAACGCGCGATGACAAGAGTTGCCCCATCGTTTCTTCACAAAGAAGTGCAACAGGTCGATGTCCGGTAGTAAGTGCGCGATCTACGACGAGGTCCCCCTCTGCAATGAAAAGCCCTGCACCCACGTTGTCGAGACGATCAAGTCGACTTGCAAGTTGACGGTCACGCCAACGAAACGCATCGAGGCGTGGATCACCAACATCTGTAACGGAGGTGATCACGATTGTCTAATCAGTAGTACCAGGGGAAAGGCGACCAGTCAGGGTCACGCTTCTCAAGGAATGATTCGCGCCCTTCGGCTGCTTCGTCTGTTCCGTAGGCCAGACGAGTGGCTTCGCCTGCAAATACTTGTTGACCTACTAGGCCATCATCGACCAAGTTAAATGCAAACTTCAACATGCGTTGAGCAGTGGGGCTCTTGCCATTTATTTCGCGCCCCCATTGCAGTGCTGTCTTTTCTAGGTCTGCATGCGCCACAACTTCGTTGACTGCTCCCATTGCTTTCATTTCGTCTGCGGAGTATTCACGACCCAAAAAGAAAATCTCGCGAGCGAATTTTTGTCCGACCATTTTTGCTAAGTAGGCCGAGCCATAACCACCATCAAAGGAAGCAACGTCTGCATCGGTCTGTTTGAAACGTGCATGTTCACGACTTGCAATGGTGAGGTCTGATACCACGTGCAAACTGTGTCCGCCACCTGCTGCCCAGCCTGGGACAACACAGATAACAACTTTTGGCATAAACCGGATGAGTCGTTGTACTTCCAAGATGTGAAGACGCCCTGACCTGCCACGATCAACCGTGTCTTCAGTAACTCCGTCTGCGTATTTGTAACCGTCTTTGCCCCGGATGCGTTGGTCGCCGCCGCTGCAAAATGCCCATCCGCCATCTTTAGGTGAAGGACCATTGCCGGTGAGCAATACACAACCAACATCTGTTGTCATACGTGCGTCGTCGAGAGCGGTGTACAGCTCGTCAACCGTGTGAGGTCGAAAGGCATTGCGTACTTCGGGGCGATTAAACGCGATGCGGACCGTGCCCTGATCAACGGCACGGTGATAGGTGATGTCTGTAAACGAAAAGCCAGGTACTTCGCGCCATGCAGCGGGGTCAAAAATAGGTGAGATTGTCACAGGCTCATTGTTTCACGCCAACGCCCGTATCGTGGAAACCGATGGCGACATGGACAGAAGTTGAAGCACACGCGCCAGCCCTTGCGGCAGCGATTCTTGCTCGATTCATGGGGCACCCTCATCATGTCCTGGGGACATTGAATCGTCATGGGGCCCCTCGACTCAGTGGCATCAACGTCATGCGCAACGAGGATGTCTTGTGGTTTGGTTGTATGTCAGCGTCACGCAAAGGAATCGACATCGAACGAGACCATCGAATCTCTCTCCATTCAGCCCCACTGTTGGAATCGCTCGAAGGGGGAGACGCTGTTATTTCCGGTGTCGCCCGTTCGCTAGTGCCAGAGCGGGTGCGGGCTTGGCGTTCTGAGACACCCGAAAATAGTGTCTTCTACGAAGTTGACATTCTCTCCATGCACCTAGTTGAAGTTCGGGGCGAAGATCTCATAGTCACCATGTGGGATAAGGAGCATGGTGTCCGTAGCGTCAATCGGCAATGACAACTCTCCTTGCCTTTTCTGGTTCTCTGCGAGCCGATTCTTTTAACACCCGTCTCATTCATGCTCTTGGGGTTCTAGCCCCCGAAGGAACCACGGTGATTCAATTCGATATCTCTGAGTTGCCGTTCTATAACCAGGATCTAGATGCAGATACGGTTCCCGAGATAGTGGCGGCGCTTCGTGCAGCGATTGCCGAAGTAGACGGGGTTGTGATCGCAACGCCCGAGTACAACCACTCTTATTCAGCAGTGACGAAGAATCTGATTGACTGGGCATCGCGTCCCTTTATGAAGGGACCAATTATTGGTAAGCGCTCCATGGTGATTGCTGCTGGTCCTGGCCCAGGTGGTGGCGTGCACGCGTTAGAGGCGACCAGCACGTTGTTGCAGTTGCTTGGTGGCACTGTAGTTGCTCAAGTGGGCGTGGCAGGTGTGCACGAAAAACTGAATGCTGAGTCAGGTGTTGTTACAGATGAGGCTCTTGCACAACAACTTCGCGACGGTCTTGCCGCGTTTTAATTACCAGGTGTCAATCATGGGGCGTTTCTTGCCCGCTCGCTGACGCCATGTTGTGCCTTTGCCAACGAT
>Ga0214921_10004936_pt1 | contig 19190 bp, 13 predicted proteins | sample LL1505_MetaG_FD_177992 | JGI IMG/M metagenome (GOLD analysis project Ga0214921, IMG submission 177992) | Freshwater microbial communities from Lake Lanier, Atlanta, Georgia, United States - LL-1505 | ecosystem: Environmental > Aquatic > Freshwater > Lake | place: USA: Georgia | collected... | reverse complement strand
CGATTGATGAATAATAAGATTCCCGACCCTGAATTTGTATTGCCATTATTTGCTTCGTCTTTATTTTCAGATGATTTTGAAAAATTATTTATTCCATTTTTATTTAAAAGACTATCAACCGATAAAGCATTGAAATCTTTATTCTTTTCCAACTCATCTTCAACTTTTGATAGTTGGGCAAACTTTGATTCAATTATTGATTCATCATATTTGAATACATCATATGAAGATGCATAAGAACTGTAATTTATTGAAGTAATAAATAATACAATCATTAGTAAAAAGACCTTATTCATTTTTTATAGTTTATAGCAAACTTATTATTTCTACTTTACTAATTGATACAAAATAGAAAAACTATTCATACACATCCACATCAATTGCCACTTTTACATTTTTAAAATCTTTGTTGAGCGTAAATTCTTGAATGTGTTGTGTGATAATTTTTTTACTGTTGCTGATGGATGTGTTGGTTTCTATCTTTAGTAAGATGTTTTTATGGTAATAGTTCCTAATTTTTTTTACTGCTGGAAACTCTGGCCCTAATAGTCTTTTGCCAAAATTTACTTTTAAACTTTCTGCTAAATAATTAGCGCCAGCATTTAATTCATCAATATCCTTACTACGTAAATTTAATTCAATCAATTTGCAAAATGGAGGGTAATTAAAATTCTTACGTTCTACTATTTGCGATTGAAAAAACAAATTGTAATTGTTATTAATGACATGCTGAATTACAAAATTTTCGGGTGATGCAGTTTGTATAATTACCTTACCAACATCCTCACTACGCCCTGCCCTGCCTGATACTTGAACCAACAACTGATAGCAACGTTCAAACGAACGGAAGTTAGGATAATGCAAAAGTGCATCAGCATTTATTACTCCTACCAAACCAACATTTTCAAAATCTAAACCTTTAGATACCATTTGTGTTCCGACCAAAATATCAATGTTGCCTTCTTCAAATTCATAAATCAATTGCTGAAAAGCATATTTACTGCGCGTAGTATCTAAGTCCATGCGGGCAATGCGTGCCTCTTGAAAAAACACTTGCAGTTCTTCTTCAATCTTTTCGGTGCCTGCTCCTTTCATCAATATTTCGGTACCGCCGCATTTTACACATACTTGCGGAGGTGGTGTGCTATAGCCACAATAGTGACACCGTAATGTATTTATATTTTTGTGATAAGTTAAACTTACATCGCAATTAATGCATTGGGGTATGTGCGCACAGCTCCTGCATTCCAGCATTGGTGCAAAACCTCGTCGATTTTGAAATAGTATCACCTGCTTTTTTGCTTTTAATGTTTCAGAAATTGAATCAATTAATTCATTGGAAAAATAAGAATGCAGTGTTTTTTCTTTTCGGTAAGGTTTCATATCCACAATTTGCGTAGTGGGCAATTGGGCATTGCCAAACCTATTGTTGATTGTAGCCAGACCGTACTTATCAATTGTAGTATTGTAATACGATTCTATTGATGGAGTAGCGGTACCCAATACTACTTTTGCTTTTTGTTGTAATGCCAAATAGATGGCTGCATCGCGGGCATGGTAGCGTGGTGCAGGTTCGTTTTGTTTGTAGCTAAAATCATGTTCTTCGTCAATAATCACCAATCCTAAATTAGAGAAAGGTAAAAACAATGCCGAACGTGCACCTAATACCAACGGATATGTGTTTGACTTGGTGCAATGCAACACCCTATTCCAAATTTCTACTCTTTCGTTTTCGTTTTGACGAGAATGATACACACCCACTTTATCGCCAAATACTTTTTGCAAACGCACAATGGCTTGTGTGGTCAAAGCAATTTCTGGTAATAAATAGAGTACTTGCTTTCCTTGCTTAATTACTTCCTCAATTAATTTGATGTACACTTCTGTTTTTCCGCTACCAGTAACGCCATGCAATAGCACAACTTCTTTGCTAGCATGAATTTTTTTAATATTTCCTAAGGCTTCTTGTTGTTCTTTATTGAGTGGTTTTATTGGTTGCACTATTCCATCGAAAAAGAACCTGTCTTTTTGTTTTTGTATGCTGATGAACACATTTTTTTTGATGAGAGAAGCCAGCGGAGATTCTGGTTTATCCAATCCATCCAACAAGGTTTGTTTTTTTATTTTAGGAAAATCAATCTTTGCATAATTGCATATTTTTAAATAGTGCAACAATACTTCTAATTGTTTAAATGCTTTTTTTTCTAATGTATTGATGAGCGTTTCAAGATTTTTTTCATCTTCATAATCACTATTTAGCTGAATAAAAAATTCTTGTTTGGGTTTAAATTTTTCGATTAATATCTGCTCAATGTAAATAGCCCTTTTATCTAATAAAGATTTTACAATTGGATGCACAGTTTTAATGCCGACCACTTCACGCATTTCATCTAATGTAAGCACATGTCTGATACTCAAAGCCTCGGCAATTAAAAATTCTTTATCAGTAAATTCTGTCGTTTTTGCGTTAATTAAATTTCCTGCATCGTCAATCAATTCGGGGCGCAACAAATATTTTGCTTCGCTACTTAGCTTAAGTCCACTTGGCAAAGCAGCGTTCATTACATCGCCAATATTACACATGTAATAGCTAGAGAGCCAGTTCCAAAATGCAATTTGTGATTCAGAAACAATGGGTTTTTCATCCAAAATACTATCCACATATTTTGCTTCATAAGCAGCTGGCGCAGTATTTTTAATGCCACATATTATTCCAGTCATTAATTTTGATTTACCAAATGGAACAACAACACGAACGCCTATTTGCGACATTCCATTTAAATGTTGAGGCAACCTATAACTAAATGTATTAGGCAGGGATTGCGGTATAATTACATCAACAAATTCGGTTATCACTTAATAATTTATAGAGCTGCGAATATGCTAAAATAATGATTGTATTAATTAACTTAATTGGAAAGTACTAATTACCGAAATACAAATTCACATATCAAATTTTGCCAAGATTACAGTTGAAAAATCATACTGATGGCATTAAAATTAAAATTGAGTTGTGAATTTAAATCGCAATAATTTTTATGACATAAAAAAAACGGAGGACAATTTCTTGTCCTCCGTTTTTTTTAAATAGTACTTGAGTTATTTAACTTTATTGTCTCTGTACTTTTTAGCAGCATATGCTATTCCGCCACCAATAATTAGTGTTAACCCGCCATCAATTGGTGTATTGGTTGGAGGAGTCGCTGGAATACTTGGACTTGCTAAAACAGCAACTGTTGTAGTTAATAAAATCGCAAAAAGCGAATAAGATATCTTTTTCATTGTTGTAAAAATTAAATTAATTAATTGAAATTTTCTTTGTTGAAGTAAAGCTCTTACCCGTTATTTTAACAGAATAGATACCCTTTGCAATTGTTGGTAAACTAACTTCTGTAATTCCTTTGTTAGCATTTACTTGTTTTACTAATACTTCTTTACCTGACATATCATTCATCACAATATTAATAACAGATGATTCGTCATTATTAATTAATGATAAAATACCATTAGCTGTAAAGCATTGAATACCAATATTATTTGATAAATCATTAACAGAAGTTGTAGTGTTAGAATAATTCAAATAAAATCTACCATTATTATCACCTGCATTTAAAACAACACCGTATTGTTTGCCACCCGATAATTTTGTTGAAATATTATTTTGCTTATCCAACAAACTAACTGTAATGCTTGGTGCGAAGTTTGAAAATTCAGCAACCTTAAAAGTATAAACACCATTTTCAGTAACTGTTGTACCTAATTCAATTTCTTGTCCTTCAATATTTTCAGACAATTCTTTAATTGCTAACTTTTTGTCATCCATACTTACATAAACATCAACTAACTTAGCATCAACTGGCTCAAACATCAAACCATCACGATTTGCGTTATATTTATCAGAACCATTTTCAGCACTATAAATTGCTATCTGTTCAACTGAGTTATTTCCCTCTAAATTTAATTTAATAATATTAGTTGGAGTTGCACTTGACTCAAGAAAAACTGCTGAAGTAGATCCTCTTCTTACTGTGTTATCAGCAATTAAATTGCCACTTGCATTTGCATAAACTAGAAAACCTTGTGATGATGCAATAGTGTCAGTAACACCATTTGTACCAACTGTACCATTATAAGTACCGTACAATTTTGTAGTAGCATTGTATCCAACATAACTTGCGTAAAGATTAGCTTGACCAGATAACGCTTTTAAAGCATTCCAACTTATTGGAGAAGGATAAGGATTACCTACTAAATTTGTACCACTATTTAGCTTAGTTAATGGTATAGAATAACTTCCATTATTGGCAGTACCAGTAACTTTTAATGTTGAAGCTAAATTTGAAGCTGTTTGAGCTAGGTAACCTTTAAAAGGTGCAATAGCAACAGTGTTAGCACTTTGATATCTTTCTAAACCTGCAGAAATTGCTTCGTTATATGTCCATACAGTTGGTTTTATTGCTGCTGCTCCCACACCCGAAGTGTAAGGAAAAGTTCCAAGCACTGAAAATGCACTTGACCATGCAAGGTTTGTAGTTAAACCTGCTGCAGAAACTGGTACAGACAAGAAATGTTGAGGATAACCTGTTAAACCAGCAATATATCTTTCGGCAGTAATATTACCAATAACAGATGCAGAACCAGCACCAGAAATATAAGCAGTGCGACCAGCTATAGATTTTAAAGTTAAAAATCCATTTGAAGCTAAATTACCAGTTGTAATAGTAATAGCTCCGTAAGCAGCTACATTTGCTAATAAAGTTAAGGTTTGACCCGGACGGTCGATTGTAATATTTTTTACTGCAAGGCCTGTTGTTCCTAATGAACCTAATGAACCGCCTACAGTATTTTTAAAATCGAAACTTGCATCATAACTACCAAAAGGTAATATTTGACCAGCAGTTGCAACAGCGCCATTAATATTACAAGTAACATTTGCTGCATTAAATTGTAATTTACCGTTGATGGTTAAATTATTAAAAGTTGCAGTTTTGCCTAATGCTAAAGTACATGCTGTAACAATTGTTGTAGTAGCAGGTGCAGTAGCTAAAAATGATAATGCACCAGTACCAGTTCCGCCTACTATTTGAGTACCAACTTTTGTTAAGTTAATACCACCAGTACCAACACTAATACTTGAAGCTAAATTACTGTTGTTTGTAATATCGCCAGCAATATTTACAGTTGATGTTCCAGTACCAGTTAAGTTAAAACTTGCACCAGAATTAATAGTTAAACTGCTAACATTTAAAGTTGTAGTAAATGTTGGAATTGAAACTGTAGCACCAATTGTTAAGTTGGCATACGTTCTTCCTTCAACATCTAAACCAGATGCTGTAGTAAACACTTGGTTACTACCTGCTTGAAATTGAACAATAGAAGCAGGAGCAACTAATTGGAAAGGATTAGCAAGAGTGCTTGAGTTTTGATTAAATGTTGAACCGCTTTCAAAAACTACTGAATTAGCAGTTGTACCAGTTGAACCAAATGGAGCATTTGAAATACCAGTATTAGCTGTAAAGCTTGAACCTGATTTAAATTTAAAAGCACTTGCATCTGTAGCTTTAATTGTATTTTCTGATGATGTAATAATATTCCCATAAATATTAGCAGTTGCGCCACTTGCTATTAAAATGCTTAATGGTGTAAATCCACTAAACGTTAATGTTGAACCAGCATCAACTCTAAAATCATCTGCTGATGTATTACCAGCAATAGTTAAGGTAGAAGTACTAATTCCTTGTAGCGCAATTGATGAATTATTTTGAACTAACAATTGACCTACAGTTTGTGGAGTAACATTATTAACGATTGTTCCTGCCGCAGCATTTGAAAAAACCAAAATATCATTTGTTGCAGGCGATACGCGGTTTGGTGTCCAGTTAGCTGCTGTACCAAAACTGTATGTACCTGCAGTTAACTGATTCCAAGTATAAGTAGTACCAGTAGTTAAAGTAAGTTTTGAACCAGTTACAAAACCAACAGTTTTGTAGTTCTCTGCTCCCGCTTGACTGTTATCATTATACTCATAAACTGCAAAATGATATGTTGTTCCTGGCGTTAATCCTGCTAAAGAAACAGTATTACCAGTTCCATTATACACAACATAATTACCTACACCTAACTGAGTACCTGAACCAAAAGTAGCATTAGCAACATAAGTGTTAGCATCAACTGGGTTGCTATTTACTGCAGATCCTGATTTAACAACTACCAAACGTTTTGCACCATTGCCACTTGTAAAGTTTGCTATGATTGAATTTGATGTAGTAGCTCCAAATGTAATTGCCCCAACTGTAGTTGGCTCACTTGCTGAAGTTGCACCTAATGTACCCGAAAGGCTAGAGATAGATATTTCAGAACCTGTTGGATTAGACGCAACAAATTTTTGAACTACATTGGTTGGAGAAATTGTTTGGATATTTAATTCGTAATGAAAAATACCAGTTGTAGTAAATTGTCCAATCAACACACGGTTTGTACCTGCTGGAAATGGGCCTTGTGCACCATTTAAACATGCAATTGAACCATTACTTGTTGTAAAAGAACTTCCTGATTGACTTGTGTTATTAAAAACATTCAATTCAGTAGTTAATCCTACAAAATTTAATGTAGGAACAGTACCTGTAATAAAACCATCACGGCTTGTTAAAGGTAAACCAGCTGATGCATCTGCATTTGCCAAGATACCATCAGAGTTTACAATGTTTGCAGTTGCATTATCTTCAGATTTTAATATTCCAAGTTCGCCACCAGAAACTGATGTTGCTCCACCAACAGAGAAATATGAATCTAACATGATAGAATTACCAGCAGCTTGCGCTTTTGTCCAGTTTGGTTGTGTGCTACCTCTATCTTCATTATTAAAGAATGTAGTTGTAGTATTTAATACCAAAGCGTGACCAGCAACACCGTATGCTGCTTGAAATTTGTAACCAGGTAGTAAGTCAGCAAATATGCGGTAAGTAACTGAACCTACTGGTAAAGTGCCTGTTCCATTTGCTGTGCTAAATGAAGCATCAGCAGCATTAGAAACATAATATTTTTCAACAATTATGTTTTCTAAGCCATTCTGAGCTTGCGCATAAGTACCCACTAGGGTACCTAATAGCGCAAAAGTTATAGCTATTATTATTTGTTTCATTTGTTATTTGTTAATTGTTTATATGAGATTATTGGCAGCTTTGATTGAATTTTGCTATTAATTCAAGGAAGTCAGCATTATTAGTTACACCATTTTGGTCAATATCTGTAGGGCATGAAATAAAACCAGTTGAAGCTGAGTATGCTGAATTTGTATTTCCATAAAGGCTTAAACTTGTCCAACCTGCCATCCAGTTTTTCTTACCTGGTTCAAAAGCACCACGGTAACCAGCTGCTGTGAAGAAACCATCATTTGGAGGTGTACATGAAGTTGCAACATCAGTTAATAAATTTGGTACTGCATTGTATTTGTCAGTAACAACATTTGTTGAAGCAGTAATACCAAATGAATAATCAAAACCAGCAATTGAAGCTGGAGTTAAATTACCATCAGCAGTAAATTTAGCCAAATCAGTAGCACTTGGAGCAATCCCCTTAGCTTTTGAGTAATATAACGCGCTACCAGCTGCTGTACCTGATGCTGTTCTTTGAGCATCTAATCTTAAATTATCGTTATTACCAACAAATGTATTGCAGCTTGCTATTAATGTACCGCTATAAGGTGAGAAACCTGCAGCCCAGTTGTTGTATGCTTCAAAATTAATTGATCTTGAATTGTTAGCACCTGTCTTAGTGAAAAAATTTAAACCGTGGTTAAATTTTGCAATAACAGAATTATACACTTCACCTTCAGTTAATTCTTTATCTTGAATCCCGCAATGTCCAGTATTATCTCCAGTATTAAGATATCTTCCATTACCAATCATTGTAAAGTTATACAATTTAGGGTGAGAGCGTGGAGTAAGATTTGACCTTTGATCATCTGCATCAGCTTCAATGCCATTGTCAGCAGTAGGAGAAATAGTTGAATCGGCTTGTAAGCCAAATACGAATTGCGCTTTCCCGCTATAACCTAAGTCATAATCAAACATATCATCAGCACCATATAATCCAACTACATATTTAACGTTAACTGTTCCACCAAAAAATTCAATGTTATCATCGTCACACGCAACGATTTCAATATGGTCTATTGTTGTACCAGAACCTACTGATGCTAATGTTAAACCATTCAACTCGTTACCTGAACCAACAATATCACCAGCGTGGCGAATTGATACATAACGCAATACACCAGAATTATCAGTATTATCGAAATTTGCAGGTGTAACTCCAAACTGGTTACGACCATCAGATGCAAGATAACCCTCGCAAACACCAATACCATCAGCAACAGCAAGTTTTCCAGCACCATCAAAAGGACCATTTGCAGCTAAAGTAAGGTTATTTTGTGCTTTACCTAAAATAGCAATTCCACCCCATTTACCGCGGTTTGATATACTATATGTGCCATCCATTGGGTCGGCATCGGCGGTAAAAACAATAGGGCAAGATTCAGTACCAGAAGCAACAATTTTACCATCTTTCTCTACTATTAAAGCAGCAGCTTGACCAGCAGCAGTACCACCAGAAGTTGAGTTTACATCAGCACCAATAACAACAGTTCCTGGCAAAATTGTTAATGTTTTACCAGCAGGAACGTAAGTTTTTTTACTTAGTTTCCATCTTTTAGTACAATCAAGAATGGTGTTGTTGGCAGTTAAATCACCATCATTACCACCACCAACAACAGAATAAGCTGCACCAGCAAGGTCAACGATTGGCCTTGAATTTACAGGAGGACATCCACAATCAGCACCCAAATTTTGTTGGGCATAACTTGTTACAGAACTTGCAGCTAAGGCAATAACTGCGAACACTTTTGAAAAGTTTTTCTTTTTCATTTTTTTGAAATAATTAATTAATTTTTTTGTTTATACTGCTACTATTTACAGCGATGCAAATATTAATTGGCTTTATTATTTCAAGGCTTATTTTTCTTTATGAAATAGCTACCGAAAGGTTTTATTAGTGTTATCAATCAATATTGTGTTTTAACCTTTTAGTAACATTAGCAATGTTGTCGAGGAGAAATGGAATTAACATTAGACAAAACACATTCGTCCTGCAAATAATGGCTAAGAAAATTTGATTACAGTATTTAAAATTTGGCGTCTCAGTAATTCAAACTGCTTTATTAATGAACTATATACTTTTAATAATTCTAATTGTTTTATAATTTCTAGCGTGTTTTGGTTGGATGAAAAAAGCTGAATGGTAATGTCATCAATATCAGCCCTACATGATGCGGTAATTGTTTTTATTTTTAAACAGTTTTCAATGATTGATGTTGAATTTTTACTGATGTTTTCAGTTTCTAAAACAGCCTTCTTTACTCGCTTTGAAACGGATGCGATACTATTAATAAGTGCTATTTGAGCTTCGGAGTAAGCATCTAAATAATATACTGTCATTTTGTTAGCACAATTAATTGTATAATCTTTAATGTATATAATTGCTGATGTTATTGCATGTATATCCTCCCTGTCAATTGGCAGAATAAGTTTTTTGGAGGTAATTAAGATAATCTCATTTAAACTTTCGCTGAGCACATTATCATGTGTTTCAATTACTTTAATCAATCTTTCTCTGTCTTCAATATTACTCGTGTGTGCTTCGGCCAAATAGCCAAGCATGTTTTGCAACACTTGTAATGCTGAAGTTAATTTTGGATACACATCTTTATTAACAGGGTTGAATAACATATTTGTTTGAAATAATTTTGAGGCAAATGTATCCCTGCACTATTAACTCATTATTAAATATACAAGTACAATTTTTACAATCTAAAATATCATGAATACCAACTAAAATTTAATAACTATTTGGTAATGTTTTAATGATGTTAATGCTGTTTGTGATGCTGTTTTTTGTGTGGAAATTAAATGAAATGAAAAAAGTATTTGCACTTTTTACAAGCACATGTATTTTGTTTTTATTGATTGCTGCAACAGTCTTTGGCATTATGCACATACCCAATAACAAGCAAGCAAATAACCGTGAAGTTTTAAAAAAAATACACAATGAAATTGAATTGAGCATTATTGAAGCTCTACATAAAAACGAGTTAAAAAATATTGAATTAAAAAATATTGATATTAGTATTCTAGATACAAGAATATCAAGTAATAATAATAATTGCGGCATAGCAATTTTATCATTAGAGAAAAATACTAACGAAGTATTTAATGAGCAAAATTATACTAAACACATTCATCATAAAAACAAACTGCTTAAAAAATATTTCGAGGGTAGTATACTATCAATGTATAAAAAGAACATCAAGATGTGTAATCTAGAAATTAGAATGATATTTAAATTAGATAAAAAAGCCACAAATAAATTTGAGATATCACCTATTTCTATACAAACCAACGATAAGGTATTTACATCAATAAGGAGAAATATTAAAAATGTGAATAGTTAAGAAGCTTACTAAAGCCGATGCTTTCAGCAAAAAAACTATCATCAACAATTTATTTAAAATAATAACAAAAAAAATGAAACTTACGCTAATACTTATTATGCCTGTACTAATATCATTACTATTTGCTTTTTTAATTTGGAAAAAATATAAGAAGGAAGAAGGAAAAGAAAACGTATTGCTTAGCCAATTTAACGTTGCAGAAAACGAAAATAATTTTGATGAGTTTGATATATATTAAGTCAACAAATTATCATTTTAAATTCCATTTTAGTCTGCTAATATTTCAAATTATCAGATTTTTAAGTAAAGCTATTTAATCCATTTGAAGGTTAGCATTCATTTATTAAAACAATACACAAAAATCAAATTTGCTTTAGTATAAATTGTTTAACAATAAACTATTCTGTACTTAATATTGATGTGCTTTTTTTGCATTATTAAATCATAGAAATTAACAATGACAACAAATGTAATAGCAAATCGTATATACAGTTTGTATCATACTAACCAATACCGCAAAGCATTTAATGAATTGTATGATACCAATATTTTAAGCATATTATACAGCGGAAAAACGCCAACCCAAACAATAGGAAAGTTTAATCTACTTGAAAAATTGAAAGTATTTAAAAAGCAGGTGGATGTAATACACAACCACAAAATATTTGAACCTATAGTTAACAACAATCATTTTATACTGGCCATGGAAGTGGATGTTACCATGAAAGGTATGAAACGTAAAAAGGTAAAAGAAATAGGTGTGTATGAGGTGAAAAATGGTAAAATAATAAAGGAAGAGTTTTTTTCTAGTATGGCATATAATTAACTTTAGGTTTGATGTCAATTTAGTAAAATATGCTTTTTATCCATTTATGGTTTATCAGTTTCATTTAAATTATTCGTTTAGTATCTAAATTATTGAAAGATGTTAAGTTGGATTCTCAACTAGGATGCTTTAATAACATTACACATGAAATACATTGAAAATAGCCGTAAGTTAAAGGCTTGATGATCTTTCTAGTTTAGCTATTTAAAAATGTTTCTGTATTGCAAATCTCGATTTTAAAAATACTATTATCCATTTGAGATTTAGAAATATTTTGAACTTCATTTTGCTATTTAACTTAGACACATTGTAGTGGATTAGTTCGGGAAATCATGCTTTTATTTTACTATTGAAGGGTAAATTACAAATAGTAAGTATAATCAGTTACTATTCATTGAAAGTAAAGCATGTTTATTTTTTGAGAGGCAAAGTATTATCTAATTTTTTTGCTTGATTTTATTTCATCGAGAAACTTTTTGTTCTTGACTTTTCTAACTTTTTCACGCCAAAGTGTAAAACCTAATATTGCAATGTAGAGAAAGATAAGAGATATAGATATTTCCATACTGTTAATTTTGGTACAAATTATCGAAATCAATATTTACTTATTATTGACGTAAAATGATTTTATGGTTAAAACTATTTGGTAAATGTTATTTGAAGATTAAGTACACTAAAAATACCGATTTTTTTACTACTATTTTAAGAAATTTCTTGTATCAAACAAATACAATCAATGCTATATAAATTAGCAATTTGCAAAGCATCGGCATTGCTATAAAAATCTGAAAATATTTTATCTAGTATTTTAGTTGGTGCGACTTTAAAACTTTTACCAACTTTTTTACCATCTAATAACAGTTGTACACCTAAGCTGACTTTACCCTTATTCATTATCCTTATACGCCTATCTGGTGCGAATTCACCTACCAACTCAACATCTATTTTAGAGTATGCATTTATAGTATGTTTTGATGTTTTTTTACTGGTTTTTTTGCGTAGAATTTTAGTGTCAAAAAACAAATCAATATCCGTATTGTTTTCATTGTTTTGATAGGCTATTGTAACAACATTTTTGGTTAATTGCTGTCCTAGTTCTGAATATAAAAGTTTAACAGATTCTTTGTTTTTATTTTCAATTTCTATTTGTAGGTTCTTAATCAATTGTAATGTTTGCTCAATAGATGTAGCGTACAGTTTTTCGTCTATGTTCAACATTTTGGATACATGGTCGTTAGCAAAAGCAATTAACCTTTTATTTGAAATAGTGTTAATGTCAAATAAATTGGTAAATATTTTATGCAGTTTCTCCATAATTTACAATACAAATAATTTAAGTATTTAATCCTTTACGCAACGCACACTCATGCCATAATTTTTACTTACATAATGTCGCATTACTTTCTTGGACTTGTAATCCATATATCTGTAGTAACTTTCATTATTATTCAATTCAGTATTGCACCACCAAAAGCCAGTGTAACTTAAACCAGGGTATCCAAATGTTGCATTAGGTAATCTGCAACTACCAGATAATGCACTGAAGCCTGATGAGTTAGTATTCCAAACGTCTTCAAATGGGCTCCATCCGGTATTGCCTTCCTTTTTAAGCTTTTCACCTTCGTTTGTTCCTCTCCAACCTGTACTGTCAGCTTGCAATTTGGTCATACCCAAATAAATTTCTAATTCCTTCCAATCAGCATCAGTGGCAATATGCCAACCAACAGGTGCTAGGCCATTCGTATCTGATATTGCAAAAAAATTATATAATAATCCATTAACATTTGAACCATTTCCATACTTACAGAAAGAAGGCAATTTTTTTTGCCACTGCTCATCAAACTGAATTGTTCTGATTAACTCTCCATTTTTATACTTCCTAGTTTTTAAGTTCTCTGCCATCCACCATTTATTGCCAATTTTTACAGTTTTGTAAATATTGCTGTCAATATCCATTATAGAATCAGTCTCAATCTTCAATTCAATTACTGGCTTTTTTTTGCAAGAACTAAACGAATTAACTAGCAGTAATATAGTTAACAGCCTTAAAAAGTTTACATTATTAATTCTAGTTTTCATTCATTTTATTTTTTGGAAAACTTTTTTCTAAATGAGTTGCCATCTATTTGCAGTGATAAAAAATAAATTCCTTGATTAAAACTTTGTAGATTAATTTCCTCTTCAATTGTACCATTTACAATACCCAATGATTTATCGCTTTGTGCAACTGTACCATCTGAATTGTATATAGAGTATGTAACATTATTATTGGAATAGGTTGTGAATTTTAAATTGATAAAATTATCAGAGGGATTTGGATACAGAAACCAATTAAATTTATTTGCAAGTAATTCAGGACAAATTGAATTGATGTCTCTATCATTACAAAAACCAGGGTAGCAACAAAGACTTTTTACATTTAGGTTTGCTTTTTTATCATAATTACAAGCTGCTGTATCCATGCAACCCAAAACTATAGGAGTAATACATTCATTTTGATTATTACAACCATACGCAACACTATATTCTAAATAGTTTTGGTCTTTACATCCACAAATTAAGGGATAAGTTAAAAAAGGGGAATATTCTTCATCTGGGAAAAGTGTATCAAGGGTAGATACATATTTAACCGTTTTCATATTTATTCCATAAACAAACTCTACTTCTACGTTTAATTGAAAAGTAAGTTTTCCTTTGGTAGTTAATTGTGCTACTAATACTTGATTACTATCTGCTATTACTCCAGAAACACCTGAATTTTGAAGGCCTGCATTATTACTTATAAATTGCAAACCAGGTTTTAACGAACCAAAAATAGTTGAGTCATCATTCGTTAATTCATCCAAAATGCCATAGCTAATCCAGTTTTCAGGGCCAACTGTCATAGTATCTAATCCATCTTTTAAGGTTAATGGTATTCCTAATTGCGGTATATTGTTGGTAAGCAATCCAGTTTCAATTCCTTGCGAACCTCCATCATTATTAATACCACCAATTATTGAACTATCTCTATCATTCACTTTAGGTACTCCAAAATAGGGTATGGGTGTAAGTTTGGTTGCTTGACCTAAAGTTAGCCAAGTATCTAATGCCACAGTATTATCTCCTAATCTATTTTTATTGATAAGATATGCAAAAGACTGCCCATTATCTGTATTATTCCAGAAGGTATCAGTGCTCATAATTTTTATAGGATGATTAGCATCTCCGTAAATTCGTTTGAGTTTTGATCCTGGTTTTAAGTCAATAAAAATTCTATAGGAGGTGCTACCTATTGGCAAGGGCTTACTGGTGCTATCGGTGGCATCTAAACTATCACTAATATAATAGGTTTCTACCAAAACATTTTCTAATTGTGCTTTTGTGGTAGAACTAAAAGCAAAAATTAGTAAGATTATGTAGTGTAATTTTCGTAACATATTTTAGAATTTGTACCCTAATGAAAATTGGTAAGTAGTTCCATATCTATATTTATCATAATCAACACTATAACCTTCAGAATATTTGTATGAACGTCTAATTGCCGTATTTAAAATATCCATGGCAGATATACTGGAAACTATGTGTTTACCCCAATTCTTTGAAACCTTAATATCTATAAGTTGTCTTGGCATTTCATAAACATCTGGTACATATCCATTGAATGAAGTTATTACTAGACGGGGTCCTTGGATATTGTAACTTATAGCAGCTGTAAGTCCCAACTTATCAGATTTGTAACTAAAAATTGCATTGATAACATATGGTGCTTGTCCGTACATACTTCGTGTAACAGTATCCAAAGCATTAAATACTTTTTGACCGCCAAAAACAAAAAAGTTATATGCGATAAAATTTGTTTGTGATTTTACAAATGTAAAATTTGAACGAAATTCAAAATGTTTACCTAAGTTCTTAGAGCCCTCAATTTCTATACCTTGAACAAAGGATTTATCCACATTTTGCCAAGTGTACCCGCTTGATGTTTGTATTATTTCAATATGGTTAATGAAGTTTTTATAAAACATGCTTACTGATAGATTATCGCCATTCGCAAAGTAGGCTTCGCCTCTAATATCATAATTAGAAATATGCACAGGTTTTAGTGAAGCATTTCCATAAACGTTATTAAGTAATTCATAATCAAACATTGAAGTTTCTGTATATTCTCTTATACTCGGGCGTGCAATGGTTTTGCTATAGTTTAATCTGATATTTATTGGTGATTCATCTGATTTACGGAGTTTATAAATAAGATTAACACTTGGCAGAAAGTCAGTGGTGTTTAATATACCTGGATGAACATAAAATGCGTCGCCAGATTGAAATCTTCGCAAGTCATTATCAGCAAGTTTTAATGAATCATATCTAAATACGTCGGCTAGAATTTTCGCATTCTCAACACGACATCCACCACTTATACGTAAGCGCGGAACCAATGTATAATCTAATGAAATAAATGCTGCTTTTACGCTACTATTGCCAATGGTATGATTGCTATAAAGCCCATCTTCAAAATAAAATTTATTCATTGTAGAGTATGTATTGCCTTGAACTGTTACTTGCGTTATTGCAAAGTCTTCAGGACCTAAAAATTTATTTGAGTTTGACTTGGGTGTTGCATAAATATTATATGGACCTATTCCAAGGTTATAATTATATTGTTGTAATTCACGATTGTTTTGTTGGTATGCTACTCCAAACTTTAATTTGCGCGATAGGCCTGGCTTTTCAAATAATGGCAATTCACCAACAAATTTTGAATCGAAAATATTTTCTGAAAGTTCACGATAATATCGGGATAACCTGCTACTTAAATCTCCACCAAATGAAAATGTTCCACCATTTGCACTACCAATTATATTTTTAAAATCAGGAGCGTCACTTTTTCCTTGAGTATAACCAGCTACTAATTCCATTTTTAATTTAATAACTGGTATATAATGTTCAGATTTTAATTGATATATTAATTGTTTTCTTTGTTCGTAAAATTGATTTTGAACCACCCTAATATTGGCAGAATCTGCATAGTCTGTAGCAGTACGTACCTTATTGCTACCTCTGAAGTTAGGCATAAATAATAGCATAATACTATGATTTGGAGAGTACTTATAAGACAGGTTCATTAATCCATTAAAACCATTTGTTTCATTACTTACTTGCTGTTTTATCAAAGCAGTAGTTGTTCTTCGGAATTGCCCATCAACACCTTTCCTAGTAGCATCAGAAAGAGAATCATATTGATTATTACTACCATATCTAAACCCAAACAGGAAACCTAAAGGTTTACCAAACAATTTTAATTGATTACCAATACTAAATGTTTGGCTCATGTTAAGAGGTGCATATCGGTATGGAGTTTCCCAATTATTTGGCAATGATTGGCTACTTTTAGAGCCTTCTGCATTTAGCTTTTCATAGGCCAAATTACTATAGTTTAAATCACCATATTTTTGTTTCGCTGCTTTGAATGCATCATTGTCATTAAATTTTCCCTTGTCTAATAGTCCCAATTGAACATATCCAAGTTTAGTATAATCTTCATTCCATTCTGTATGCTTAGTTACACCTATTGAATTATAATAATCTGTAAGTCCAAGGGCAGTAAACTCTAAATATTGGTTTGGCCTTTTATAAATGCCTACGAAAGATTTATGATCAAATTTTCTTAATCCATTGTCATAACCTAGCCAATCTGTAGAGCTTCTTTGAGTTGAAATCACATTAGTAAGCGTTGATTGTTGATTGTAACCTAATGACGATTCAATATTTATTGTTAACTTATCAGGGTAATCTTTAGTTTCAACAGAAATAAAAGCACCTGCCCAATCAGCAGGTATATCAGGACTCGCAGTCTTATTAAGTATTACATTGTCAATAAGAGAAGCAGGAAAAATGTCGAGTTTTATATTATTTGTAAAAGGGTCTAAAGTAGGAATTCTTAAACCGTTGATTGTTGTTTTTATATACCTATCACCAATACCTCTAACAGTTATAAATCCGCCGTTTGTCGAAACACCTGAAACTCTTGCCACTGCGGCGGTAACATTTGCATCTCCTGTTTTTTTCATGATTTCGGATGAAATAAAATCAATACTAATTGATGAGTTTAATTTTATTTTCTCCATGTAATAATTCTTTGCTTTTGAAGCTTTGGCTTCTACAACAACTTCCTTTATTTGCTGGGTGATTGCCTTTATACTAAAGTCCTTTACAATTACTCCTTTAAATGGGGGAATTACTTCTTCAATAGGCTGATAGCCTATATAGCTTATTAGTAACGTTTGTGTAGTTGTATCCGTTATCTTAATGGTAAAATTACCATCAAGGTCAGTCGAAACAGCGTTAGCCTTATTAGATTTTAGAGCAACAACTCCTCCTATAATTGGCTCACCAGCATCATCAGTTATTTTACCCCTGATTGTACCTTGTGAATAAGAGAACTTAAAACCAAAATTAAAAACAATAAACAAGAGAAATAATTTTCTCATAAACCAGATGAAAGTTATGAAATTATAATTTCAATTAAATTTTAATGAATTTGCGCGTAAGAGCATTTCCATTTACTTTTAATTCAATAAAATACATTCCGTTTGATAATCCTGACACGTCTATACTGTCTTTGCTTAATCCCTTTGAGTTATTCAAAACATTTTTTGCAACCAAATTACCTTCAAGACTATAGATTGAATATGAATTAACTACATTACTTATTTTAGTTGTATTTATTTCTACAATAAGGTCGTTTTTTACGGGATTAGGATAAACCGAGATGCTTGTATAGTTATTGTCGCTATCAAACAAGCTGGTTAAAATGGAAGAATCATATGTAAGACTCGCCTTTTGAATTTCATTACCTGTTGGATTGTTGGCAACATAATTTTCTACACCACCTGTTGGTGTTCCAATTTGAATGTTCAATTCAAATGTTAATACGCCGTCAGTTGTTAGTTGTGCAATTAAAACTTTATTACTTAATGAATCTGGGCCTTTAGAACCAGTTAAAGATGCCCAAGAAGCGTTTGTGGTCGAAAATATATGAGGTGCTGAAGCAGTGTTTGTATTATCAAACAATGCTAATTCATTAGCTGTAAAACCAACAGTTGTTACTTGATTTATTTGACTTCCTGTTACAGTTAAAATACCATCTTGTTGTGTTAATGGAATTCCTGCATTGGGGTTTGAACCTTGTAACACTTGCGGTGTATAATTATTTACTACTGTTGCAACACCATTATCTTCCGACTTCAAAACCCCATAACTTCCGCTACAAGCAGCACCTACAGAAAGCCAAGAATCTAACATGACAGTATTTTTTTTAGCCTGAATTTTGGTAAAGGTAGGTTGAGTTGAACCATAATCTTCGTTATTAAAGAATTTTGTGGTTGTAGCAATCCTTAATTCGTGAGAGCCGCTTGCTGTACTTACACCATAAGCTGCTTGAAATTTATAGCCAGGCAGCATGTCAGCGAATATTCTGTAGGTTACAGAATTTACAGGCAGCACTCCTCCAATAGAATTTGCTGCAGCGTCATTTGCTTCTGAAACATAGTATTTTTCTACAATAATATTTTCTAATCCATTTTGCGCTTTAACCTGAAAGCAAAGCAATGCAACAGCAAAAAAAGTAGTAATTTTTTTCATTTTTATTCTTATTTCAAAGTCACTTGATAATGACAATTTGTGTGAGACAAATGTCTTCAACTACTTTAAAAATGAATAAAATTGCAATTACTATTTGGTTAAGCTAAGGTTAAAATTGCCATAATTATTCTTAACACTAATTTATTACATCAACTATTAAATAGAGGCTTCTCTGTAATTTATATTGCAAACAATAAATAAGTTCATAATCCCAACACTAAAGTTAGCGTTATA
>Ga0214921_10004933_pt1 | contig 19195 bp, 15 predicted proteins | sample LL1505_MetaG_FD_177992 | JGI IMG/M metagenome (GOLD analysis project Ga0214921, IMG submission 177992) | Freshwater microbial communities from Lake Lanier, Atlanta, Georgia, United States - LL-1505 | ecosystem: Environmental > Aquatic > Freshwater > Lake | place: USA: Georgia | collected... | reverse complement strand
CAACTACAAATGATACATTAATAATGGGTGATACAATGTTTGGACAATTTGGATATAATGATATTGCTAAACAAGTGAAGGAACGCAATAATGATCTTAATAAGAAAAAGGCTAGTTTATCAAAAGAGATAGAAAAAGGAGAAGCAATAATTGATCGTTCAAATAGAGATTTTACAGATGTACATGATACAGTTCCAGAGCCACAGCCAGCAAAAACACTTCGTTTTATTGAGGATTATACATTAGCTATTTTAACAATATCATATATTTTTATGATTATAGCAGTTATTTATATCTATACAAGCACATCTGAATTTAAATTAGTGGCATTTGGTAAAGCATTTGTAGGTAGTATATTCTTATCAATGTTCTTATTTATATTACTATTTTATATAACATAATATGCTATAATATAAAAAATAATAAAATAAAAATATTTTTTAATAATATTATATTTAGCTTAGCGGTCTGTCAAACTCTTCAACATCTAAATCATCTTCAAAGAGACGCATTTGTCTGAATGTTTTCTTATCCGATGGTTCACCGCATTTATCTGACAAACGTTTATAGAGTTCATTCTGAGACAGTTTGCGACCAACACCGCCACCAATTGACTCGTACCAGTTTTTATATACACGAAAGATATCTTTAATATTAGATTCATATCCACCCTTAGGAATTTCACGAATACGCGCGTTCATAAACTTAGCAACAGAATCAAATGACTCCTGATACTTATTTGATTCTTGTGTTACAATACTAGGAATGGCACCAAGGCCATAAGGAAGATATTCAGTCTTGTAAATATGTACTAAGCGAGACATGAATAGGGTCCGCCAACGTTTAAGTTTAGCATCAAGCTGATTGTCACGTGGATAAATATGAGATTTAGGTTCAGGTTCTTCAACCGCTGGATCAACGAACTTAGATTCAAACGGAATAGCACGAACACGTCGCCAAGTACCTCTATCCATAGTATTAATGGCAGGAAAGGCATTACACAACATAAATATCTTACCAGAGATTTTAAACTTGGTTTGGTCCTCAAATAGACCACGTGCCTCTACATCATCTTCACCTGTAAATTGTTTCATACGAGAAGTATTAAGCGGTTCTCTGTCATCGGGTTCCGCCATATAGATAAATCGCTTATTGCGAATCGCCATAATATCAGGATTGGCTGCTCCAGAATCGGGTCTTTTACGAGTAAGCGCAGTAGATTGTAGAGATGACGCATAGTCGCCCAGAGCCATAGACATTAAGTCTACAAGTTTAGATTTGCCGTTGCCACCAACACCAATCCAAGTTTCATAGGTTTGTTCTTTATTTGCCCCCTCTAGACAAGAGGCAAGTTTGCGCCACATATATTTGCGCAACTCAGGCCTAGGAAAGACTTTGGTCATGAAATCATCAATTTCTGCGTGAATCGGCGCCTGTTCATAATCTGATGGATTATACTCAATATAATCAATAGGATCACAGTTCTTAGTAACATAACGTCCCGTCATAAATGTTACAAAGTCATTTGGTTCTGCTTTGCGGAAATTAACATAGTATTCGTTCTCGCCTGCCTCATTTGTACGAATCGCATGTAGATCAATAATACCATTATTAAATCCTAGTAAGTACTGGTTTGAGTTTAGTTTATGTGCGAACTCTTCTTCATAGAACAGGCCAATACAGTCCTTCATAACGGAATCTTTGAAGCCCGAAGTATATAGAGAGCGTTCAACATTAAATAGGATTTTAAGTCGTTCACTCTCCCAGGAAGTTTTCTGTTCATCGCCTATAGCCAAGATTCTTTCACGCAATTTAGTACGACTATCTGCGATAACTTGTGCTACTTCAGTTGTAAGTTTATTGCGAAGTTCAATACCCTGTGGTAGTTTTTTCCAGCAAATGCTATTGAAGTAATACCAATCAACCTTCTTCGCATCAACAGCTGCGCAGTATGTATTTTCGTACATGCGTTTCATGAGTCGTGCGATATGGGTATGAGTTGTATCAACATCGCGCTCAACAAAGTTAATGAAGCTCTCTTTCATAATTTCTTTATATTTTTCAGGATTGTCCTCCTTTGCCCACATATGAAGTGAACGATTAGTAAAGCATTTTTCGTAAATAGAGCGTCCCCATCCACGATTCCAATCACGCAATAGATGTGTAGTATTATTTTCAGTAGCTTTAGGAGATTTTTGACTAAATTCCATCCAAGTTTGAAACATTTCCTCAGATGGATCAATATTATGAAGGCACCATCCAACCTCAATCCATGATTGAAAACTGGCAGCCCTATCTGCGGAAAGACATTCAATTGCTAGACGCTTGATGATATCTTTTTTATCTTTTTCCAATTGTACATGTACATTATTAGTTGTTACAGATATAATTGGAATATTAATAGGATTACTATGTTCTGCTACACGTCTATTACCAGTACAGTAGTCATGACGCTCCTTCCACTCATCTTGTGTATCTTCCCTAAACGGAATACTCTCAGTATTAAGATTATAATTGATAGAGAGAATCTCTAGAAGTTGTCTGGAGTTATAGTTATCAATATCTTCTTCTTCAAATCCACCCGTTTTAGGATCGTAAACATAGACGGACGCAAGTGTATACGCATGAATATCTGGCTTAGACTCACCATAGAAGAACCACCCATTTTTCTTGACAATTGCTTCATCAAAGATGTCCTTCTCGGCATTAATATATCCAGTATCATTAAAGGTTTTGGTAAGATTTTCAAACTCTAAAGAACGATGACGCAATACTTGCTGGTGTTCAGAGTGTAACACTAGATCAGGGCACTGAATGTGAACACCATCTTTAATAGACCGATTTAGTGTATTAGTTTTCTTTTCCTCATATGGCGCAGGGCGATTTGTAATAAAGAATCGCAGCGGTTTATCTAATTTATAAAAGTGTGTAATATTCTCAGTATATGTACGAATAAATGAATGAATATGTGTCAAATCAAATGTTCGTTGTAGAGATTTACCTGCGCTGTATTTAAAGTCAAGATCGATAAGTATAGGGGTGAGTAGATCGGGTCGTCGTTGTTCAACAAGATTTAGTGGGCGTTTATTCTGTTCAAAGAGATAATCATGGAGAAGGTCAAGGAATGTAGGATATTCATCATCTTTTACAAAGATTTTACCTTTAACAGTTCCCATACCCGTAAAGGATACTTCGCCCCTTTCATTGACCCGATGGGTGTCAATGAAAAGGCCGAGAGGCGTTTCAATAAAGTTCTCCGTTACAGTAGGCATTGTGATACGACTACTCATCCCTTTTTTGACAGGTCAATTTTTATTTCTTAGAAATGCATCAGTAATTATACGCAATTTACAGAAGTTTCGTTTGTATAAGTACATCCGCAACATCTTTATGAATAGGAAATAATAATATAGAGTTTGGCTCTAATGTTGTATTAAACGCATGGATTTTATTGGGATACATCCGATATTTCTTTTGACAACTCATATTTTCAATATTAATATCGGATTCATTATAAATATTATAATTATTCAAATGTTTAGGAGTAATTTCAAGTGTAAAATTATTTCCCAGAATATAATTATAATTAAATTTTGTCTCTCTATTTAAAATTACTGTTTCAATGGAATTCCACATACCGAAGGTAGCCTTTGGCATAGGATATATAAAATTACCTATAATTAAATTATTGTTATTGTTAATACTGTTACATCTATATGGTATTAAGTACGAATTATCATGTTGAAAATAATTGTTCGCCTTATTTTCTTGCTTATTTCCAAATACTCCTAATAGCATATGGTGATTTAAGAATTTAGCATAATTAATGGCGATTGGGCTATGTAAAATGATCTTGGAATTCATTATATTATATATGATGATATAACTATTTACAAAGTTTAGGCCGTTAAGAGATCAAAATAAAATTGATTTAAATGAGCTCCGCATATAATAGCAGGCTGATTAGAATGAAGGACTCTGACTTTTGTAAAGTTTGCCGATATTACTTGTATCTTGATCAAAATGAGGATAAACTCCGACGTATTTGCCGCAATTGCGGATATCAGCAAGATGATGAGGGTGGTTTAATTCTTGAAATTGATTTAAAAGAAAAGACTTCAGAGGGTTATAAAATTCTAATGAATGAGTTTACTAAACAAGATCCAACGCTTCCGCATGTCAATACTATTAAGTGTCCCAATTCAGGATGTGCTACAAATACTTCAGGAAAAGAAAAAGATGTTATTTACCTAAAATATGATACAGTTAATATGAAGTTTCTTTATATTTGTAATGTATGTGATACACAATGGCGTTCTAAAGCATAATAATATTATTTAGGCTGATTTAAAATGTTAATCAGTCTATATTATAATTTATAGGAATATAAAGAAAAATTAGTGTTAAATCATAAATATGAATATAACTATAACTATATTTTTACTATGTTATAATGAAGAATTATTAATATCATTTACATTAAAACACTATAGAGACAGATTTCCTACTGCTAAGTTTGTATTAGTAGATAATTATAGCACAGATAGATCTTGTGAAATAGCTAAAGAGAATGGTATGGAAATAAGACAATTTGAATCAAGTAATTGTCAGAATGAAGAGACAATGATGCATATAAGAAATAATATCTGGAATGATATAACAAGCGGTTGGGTTATAATGTGTGATATGGATGAATGGTTAGAAATAACGGAGAAAGACTTAATTAATGAGGAAGAGAAAGGGACAACTATTATTACTACAAAGGGATATAATATTATTGGTAATAGTAAAACCACTGATTTATCTGATATCGATTTATTTACTTTAAATGAAGGTATGGAAGATAATAATTTTTCAAAACGTATTTTATTTAAAGTTCCAGATGTTCGAATTAATTTTTGGTGGGGCGCACATGTATGTCATCCAGCAGGAAATGTAAATTATAGTGAAAAAATATATAATTTAAAACATATGAATTATTTAGGGGCAGATTACTTAGTTGAAAAACATCGTAAAAGATATGAGAGAAATGAATTAATGAGATATAGAGGAATGAATAAACATTATAGTAATGAACGAGATAATGTAATAAATTATTTTAATGATCTATATAATAGAAGGTATATATTATCTACCTGACCATACTTTAATAATTGGATATCTGCTATAATCATCTGTTAAATATTCTATAAATCTAGTATCCCACTTAATGTAAGAATGTATATCTCCAAAATGGTCGGCTTTTATATTGGGATCATTAAAATATACAATTATAGAGAAAATTCTTTCAAGAGCACATCGTTTTAGTTTAGTATTTACATGAATTAACATATTATCAAATATTAAATGCTGTTTATTAATTTTATCAATAAATTCCCATTTAATTACTGACATAACTCCAAAACATCCTGTCCATAAGTGTTTTTTATGAAATAAATCAATAAGTTCTTCAGATTTTAATAGATGGACACATAAATCATTAATTACAGGTAATAATTCATCATCCCAGTTATGTCTAAATGACCATAGAAAACGTACATTTTCAGTTTCAGACAGTTCGAAATTAATTTTAGATTGTATAAAAATACTATCTTGAATAATTATCGCAGTATCAAAGGGTTTTAATTTATGAAAATAATAATATGGAAGAAGTTCTGCTGTTCCTTTATGTTCAGTATCATATATAATAGTACAGCGTGTAAGAAAAATATTCTCATTTAAAAATTCTTTATTTGAAGAATCATCAATAATAACAATTGGGTTATCATAAAATTTACGAATACATGTATAACACTCTTTCCAGTAATAATCTGATATTTTGCTATTAACGTGACGAATAATAATAAACCCTAATGACATTAATATACTAGTACATAAATTAAGGTTTATATTCGTTTTTCTTCATATTTTTTAATAACATCAAAAATAATTTGTTTAGCTTCCATCAATTCTCTAAAAGTTGGAATAATAAAATCTTCAGATCCATCTGGACCAGGATCCCATTTTAAGCAAAATTGTTCAAGTATTTCTTTTTCAATTAGGCTTACATCATTAATATGACATTGTAAAATAAGATAGATTTCGGACCCTTTTGTATATTTATGAAGCCGTGTAATACGTGTATCAGGACATTGAGATGTGCGACCAACTTTATAGATTTGCTGATTAAGTGATTTGAACTCTCTGGTACGAACCAAATAAATATATCCGTGTTTTTCATCAGTATTATATGTCATACCTTTCATGACGCGGCGGCGCTGACCTTGTTGGACTGCGACAGTAATTTGTTTTGTTTCAAGTATTTCAACAATTTCATTTTGAACTGAATCAGAGTCTGATTTAGTCTCAGACATAATTATTTCTTCTAAAATAAAGCAAAAAACGCTCTCTTACTTATTTAAAGTAAGAGAGCGTTTAGTAAAATAGATTGACAACCCATCGTTGATTATCTCATTAGAAGAAATCATAATAGGTAACAATAAATAACTGTAATCAGATATTTATCATTTTTATGCCATTAAAGATTAAGGACATATCATTATTAAGCAATTGCTGTTAGTTTCACCTCAATGAATAGGTGTCATAGCTTTTATAGGAAAAATTGTAGAAATTTACAATAATATAAAAGCGTGAATGTATTATGGTCATATCACATATTGTTTTCATTATAGAAAATGAGTATTAAAGCATTATAAACTATTCTAACAATATTGTTATTACTTCTAAACAAAATTATTTAGAAGTGGGTACATTCATAGACAAGTATAAGGTCAAGATCTATTTACATAGAAATCTAAATACCTTATCATATATAATCTATCAAAAAAAATAGACTATACGTACGGGAAACTTATTATACTCTTGGAGAAAAATGCGTGGTCTTGGAAAAATCACATCCTAATCATATTTGCCCGTGCCTGCTTTTTATTTGTTTTTCTGCTTTTTCTATTCGCTTACCGCTTACCGCTTACCGCTTATCGCTTTCCGCTTATCGCTTTCCGCTTTTTATTTATTTTTCTATTTTTTATTTTAAACCCAGTATTTTTAGCAGTATCCACGGTACTAAAAATAATATTACGCAATTGCTGTAAAGATACTAAATATCTAGGTTTAATTTGAGGTTCTAACTTTAGTAATCATAAATGCGCTGTATTCATTTTGTAAAACATAAAAAAGGTTTTTGTAAAATTGCTGTGTGAATACTTTATGATTACTAAAGTTAGTTTACCTCTATAAAAAATGCTAACTTCATTAAGTATATTTAGCTGTATTCATTTTGTAAAAAATATTCGGTTTTTTATAAAATTTGCTGTGTGAATACATATACTTAATGAAGTTAGTTTTTCATTCTCCCCCCCCCTTGGCGTCTCCACAACCCGCCTACAATATTGTAGTTTTAAATCTTTAGGTTGACAAAATATTTTGTTAGCCTAGATTGTTTTAGTGTGTATGTAGTTCATTCCATAGATTGCGAATGGCATCATATCTAGTATCATCAAGAACTGAGCGCATTCCTTGATATGGCGTCATTACTTGTACGCCGCCCTTCTGTAGGGCTTTTAGCATACTAGGACTCCAACCAGACAGTTGTACAACACCCTCTTGATCCGCCTTGGCGTGAAAATCCGTAAATTTAGCGCTTAGATTCCAAATTACAATTCGCGGAACTTTCCAACCACGGCCCTCAGCACCCCATACCTCCTTACTTGCCTTCTCAAACTTATCACGAATAAGCTCTAACTGAGTACTCCACTTATCAGAACGACGTTCCTTAGTACTATCAAATCCCATATCAGTTAGAACAATTAGATCCTCTGGCTCCTCTCCTACAGGTACTTTGTGCTCTTTCATCTTATCAAGAATACACATACACGCCTTGAAGAAATTAGTACTAGTACCCTGCCCCAAATCGTCGTTAATACTATCTAGTTTATCCTTGAGCGTCTTTTTCCCAGAAAATGAATGCCACTTAGGGTCAGAATCAAATGTGAGAATATGGTCCTTAAAACTCGCATGATTAATTTCGGATACTAGAATTCCAAGTGCCAGCGAAATTAGTTTAGGAAGACCGCTCATTGAGCCACTAAAATCACACATTGGGAGACTCTTGCCAAGTCCCCCAAGCTTTAGCGTATCTTCGCGAATAGACTCCCATTGACCCTGGTTAATTGCGAGTTCATCTTGAGATGTATAACAATTAAGAGCCTTTACAACTAATTCGTGTGGCATTACTACATTGGCACCATGGGCCTTTTTCTCGCCAGTTGAGAGACCTTGAATAAAATCCTGAAAATTTAGCCGACATTGGAGACGGTCTTCATCATCGGGATAGCGAAGCTTTTCCTCACTCTTATCCATATCCTTCTTTTTAAGACGCTCATTTAGAAACGCCTTCGTATGAAGTTTTAGACAGCGACCTGGAACAGCCTCAGGCTTAATTTCCTTCCAGGATCTGCCGCACATATTAATTTCCACCGTTTTTAGAACCTTATTTAGCATGCTAACATCCTTACGATACTTAACGATACATTTATGATCCGAAGTTACATCAGCATAAATACATCTGGCAATCTCCAAAGCCAATCCAGGATACATGCCAGATTTCTCACGAGGAAGCCATTTGGCCAATAGGGATAATTTTGTTTTCCCTTCACGATGTGAAGCTAAATCCTCCTTAAATGTCTTAACTGCGATATTAAAGATATTATGTTTAAGTTCAGGAATATACTTTAGAAGTTCCCACATATCACGCCAGCATCCATAATCAGGAATCACACTTAGAACTAGTCGAACCATTTCCTTGTCATGCTTATAAAGCGCCCTCATAAATTCATAAAATAGCTTGCGTTCTCCTTTACCTCCGCGAATATCTCGTGACTGAAATGCCATTACAAACATATCACGCATCTCTTCAACTACACCTCGATTGAAAACCTTAGTTACATACTCTTGGATATAATCGCCATTAAGTCCGCGATTAAGCATAGTGAAGAGGGATACTCTGTAATCGCCGACCCCCTCTTCACAGTAGACATCGGCACCGTTTACGCCTACTTTTACGGTAGGGGCGCTCATTGCTTGTACAAATGCCATGGTTATCTACTAATAATAGTATAATATAAGGCTTTAGGTCAGAGGAGATTTCAAATTTTAAGGCGGCAATATAATATACAAAGTGCGGGTAAAATAGAAACCTAAAAGAAACCTACAGATAATAGAAAGGAAATATGAAAACTGTATACTTTCTTGTTCAAGGCCAATTTGGTAATAATCTTTTCCAATACTTTGCTTCCGAGATTATTAGAAAAATTTATGACTATGATGAAGTAAAACCAACATTTCAAATTAACTATGAATTTAATACAGTTATTGGAGATAATGAATTTAAAAAGATTATTACAGCCTACATAAAAGGTGAAAAGATTGAGTTTGATACATCAAAAGATATTCTAATGTTTGGATTTTTCCAGCGTTCTGAAGTCTTTCTTAAGGAGCGTGATTTTATACGCTCCTTATTCGTAGAGGAAAATACGGCAAATGTTAGTAATCGTATTAAGATTAGCAATATCCTTAAGTACAAATCTAAACATACAATTGAGCCAACGGCAAATGATCTAGTACTTCATGTTCGTCTAGCTGGGGCATTTGAATGGGCAGATTTCATTGATATGGAAAATAAAACATCGCAATTATATAATCCCGAAAAAGTAAAGGAGATTATTAAGGGAATTACGTATGATAAACTATATATAGTATGTAATACACCAAAGGCAGAATGGGAAAAGGAATATCTAGAAGAGTTTAATGATCTAAATCCGACCATTATTTCAGGTTTATTGGGAGATGATTTTGATTTTATGCTTAATGCGAAAAAACTTATTACATCGGCTTCAACAATGTCGTGGATGGCAGCACTATTAGGTGACGCAGATGAAGTACATATTCCTTATAATACATACTATGGTGGATTTGAAAGTAATTCACAGAGTTTGGCAGAATGTAGTGAAAATGCGAAAGTATACCATGGAATGACCTATTGGTTTCCTAAAAGGGCATCACTGACAGATATTCAAACTAAATAAGTGCGTATAAATCTTTAACGATTCTAGATGGTCTTGAATTAAATTGTTGTATTTTTAAATCTCCAGCAATATAATATATCCATGTTTTTGAATATTCTTTATCTTTTCTCATAAAATTAGTCATATTTGAGCTAGGAGTATTAATCCATGATTCAAATAAGCTTAGAAGTTTGGATGGAAGCTTAGAATGAAAATCAACATATAATAATGATAAAAATAAATACATATCTCGACCCTCTTTAGGGCAAGGATCAAACTTTGAATACACTGTACTGAGAGAAATATCTGATATATGTGTCTCAGTAGAGCCAAGACAAGAAAATCCAAAATCAATAAAGGTTAAAGAATATTTTGATTTAATTTCAAAAATATCTTGTTCAATTTGAAGCATTTTAGTTTTAGGTTCATGCTCAACTATTAAAAAATTACTGGGTTTCAAATCTCTATGATTTATACCCAGAGTTGTATCTAAATACCATAACATAGCGCATAATTGTAAGAGACAATCTATAAGCACTGATGAAATAGTATTAATATTTGTAGTTTCAAGATACTTATCTAATGTCATCGCATTATCAATCTGCTCCATCGCAAAACATACAGAATTATCTCTCAACTTAAATATACTTAATATACGTGCGGCACCTGTCGGAAATCCAATATTCCTAAGATTATCACCTACAAGTTTTTGAATACATGCTTCATGTAATAGAGACTTTCCAGGTATAATAGGTCTTTTAACATATACTTCAATACTTTTATCTGCTGTTTTATATAGCGCAGAATCTATATATCCAAATGCACCATGTGCGACATTATTAATACATTTTAGTGATTCTGTAGGTGATTTTATATATTGTAATTGATCTAAAATAGGTTGACTACATGGAATAATTAATGAACGTAACCATGTAATATTTCTAAGACAACCCTTGGGCGCTGGCAAGATTCCAATGGAATCTAAGGAAATCCACGCACAGCATTTTTTATTTTTATTACACATATTCTAATCTATAAGATGGATAGATAACTATCTTATAGATTACACATATTCTAATCTATAAGATGAATAGATATATATCTTATGCGAATAAATGACCAGGCATAATTGATAATTCACCAACAGCTTCTATTAAATGTTTAAAGCCTCGCATATTTTTATATCTATCAGGTTCAGATAACATATACGCAGTTAGTTCACGAGGATGTTCATATGCTGCCGCAGGTAAATCTGGAAAATAGGATAAGAGTACCTCAGGTACCCTTTTAACATGATACTGTAATTTAGGATTGTAAAACCATATTTCCACTTCTGACACATTAGGTTTAGAGATATCTTTAAAAATTGGAAGAGGAATCCATTCATCAGCAAATATCCAAAATGGACAGTCAATAGTATCAGGATTATAACGTCTTGCTTTATCTAATTGATCGGGCAAATCTCCTTTCCATATACTCCATCCCATCTTGTTAAATGTCTTAAACCATAGATCTTTAAAGATCCGTTGATGAACATGCCATAATTCATGAATTAGGGTTGTACTTGAAATTAATTGTCTAAAATCTGGGTAACAAATAATACCGCCAGGCCGTGTATGTGGCATCCCACCATCAGCACTTGGCATTAATTGAATAATTTTAACTTCTTTCAAATCATTTAAAAGTCTTACAGGCAGTAATGCTTTTAACTGTTCTAAGTGTCCTGTAGCATACTTATATTCACCAATAGACATTGAATTCACAGAGTATGTTAAATTTTTACGTGCTAATGAATTAACTCTATCATCGTGACATTCCTCTATATAAAAATCAGTGCGTTCAGCTTCATTTAAAAGATTCTGGGCTGCTTTTTTATCATAAATTACATTAATTTTTAAATTAATAGTATTTGATGAACTATTTCCCATTTTATACTAATATATATATACTATTTTATATTGTGTAGTAAGTCGGGAATAAAAATATATAAGTATTACTATTGCTCTTGCTCTTGCTCTTGCTGTTGCTGTTGCTGTTGCTGTTGCTCTTTAATTTTCTTAGCAGCAGTAGCCTTCTTCTTTTTATTAATATCACCAATAATCATCTTATCAAGTAAGAAGCTACTCATAGTTTTTTGAACTTGTGCTGGTTTTGTACTACCAGTTTCTACAGTATTCTTTTTTGGCGTTCGTCTTACAGCACTAGGTGTTTTAATAATAGCCCCCGCACCAAACATATTAACAATCGCATTTTGCCGACTTGATGTCTCAAACTTCTTCAAACAATCACTAAATAGTAGACGCGCGGCCACTGCTTCGCGAAATCCTAACCATCCATCTAACATCTTATCCGCCTCTAAAGAACCATCCATAATATCGGGCTTACTAGGACAACCCTGTGTTAAAGCTGCGGTGAATCCAGGAATCTTTTCAAGTAATAGACCAAATGCTTGGGAAATCGGATTCTGTAATTGATGCTCAATATAATGCCGATAATCAGGTATCAATTCATGTTCTTTTACATACAAAGGCGTTTCAATCCTATCTCCTTGTAGTTTTGAAGCCTCTTGACCAGATTTAGCACTAATATACACATATCCAATTCGCTCTCCCGCTGCGGGAGCATTACCAGGATCTCTCTGAGCAATTCTATCTGCCAGTACTTTATGGGCGATACTTTGTGGATTGGCATAATCTGCCCTCAATGATTTAGTAACAGTTAATTGTCCTAAACTCACCTTACCCTCCACCAGCTCCAAACATTTATCTTTCACAAACTTAAATGCGCCAGATACATCTCTTTTATCAAGTAGCATTTTCATCGCACCCCCAAAGATGGTCTTGACGATAGGAGCATTATCACGACGTTTTAGTGCGATACCCATGTACTTGTGAACATAGTCGTCCGCGTTATTTTCGTACATATTTCCAGCGTAACGCTTCTTGGAAAACATCAGCATGGGGTCAAAGGCTTTATCAAACTCAAAATCATGTGGAGCTGCGAGAACCTTAGTAATGAAATGACCCGCTTCATCGGTAATATCAATCGTGGCCTGACGCGCCTCTCTCCCCTCTAACCTTTCTCCTGTTTCAGGATTTTTAGGATTGAATGCTACGAATAAGGAGTCAGTATCGCCATATACCACCTTTGCTGTACAGCGTGCTGTACAACGCGGATTACCAGCCCCATAGAATACTTCAATCGCCTCTTTAGCAAACAGAATCTGTTTACGACCATAAGCTGTTACAGACGCAGCCAACGCTTGAAGCCGAATCTTAAAAGTGCCAGAACCTAGCTGACCATATAGAGAATTGCCCGTTAGCTTGTAGGCCAGCTGCTCAGCATCAAGAAGGGCATACCTCTCAGGATCTTTCTCGCCCTTCATCTCCTTCTTTTTAGCCTCACGAGCCTGTAGTAACCAAGTAGTAATCTGCGGCAGAGTGGACTTAGTTCCATCAAGAGGCTGCGCATAACGGCAAATGCGGCGTCCACACTTAATTTTAACAGGATGTTTACGTGTATCATTGGGGTCAGGTCGCCATACATCAAACTCAATATCCGTATAGGCATACCCTTCACAATTATCGTATAATTCTGAGCCCCAGTTGTGTGATATCAGTGTCCCATCATATTTGAAGTCCTTGATCCAAAGTAGGGAATCGTGGCTGATATTCTCACTTACAATTGTGGATGGGTATAGAGAGGCAAAGTCACATACACCGATGGGACTATCAGAATAGAACCCAGGATCAGGATTGAGAACGATTGCGCCTTCAAATGAATCCTCACCGCCACCATTCAAACCCTGTTTAGGAATAGAGAGTACATGAATGAGAATGTCACGTTCTCTACAGGCTTTAAAGATGAGGGATTCAATCTTAATGCCTTGACCACGCGTAAAGATATACGAAACAGGTACCGAACATACATTCGCCATACACATAGTATTATTGAAGGTCTCCAGTTTCTTATATAGCTCAATAACTAGATCACAATCTTGAAGACAGTATTTCCCTACAATCGCACGACCTTTAGAACCCTCACGATGAAGGCGGAAAATATCCTGAGGGCTAACATCGTCTTTTACAACGACCCACTTAGTGGCATCCTCCATTTCAGCCAATTCATCCTCAGTCAACTCATGGTTAAACACAATTTTATTTCCATCAACTGATTCTACCATCATCTTTGGTGACACCGTCTCTCCAGTATCATCAAGTAGAGTAACGGCACGTCCAACTCTTACGTCTTTAATTGCGCCTGCTACAGTAAGTGTAAGCTTACCGTTTTCGTATTGTTGGCTCTTAAGTTTGCCAGACATAAAGTGTTTTGTTACTTCATCTAGTTTATAGGATGAAAGTGTATTGTTACGTTTAATATAGTGATATAAGTCAATTTGTAGGCGGCCATGCGTGGTCCAGATATACATGCGATTATCACCGAGCGCGGATGAGCTAAGGAACTTCTCCTCAAGCTTCATTTCACTGGCAAGTACAAAGAGCCTGGTAAATTGATGAATTGGCGAAGTAGAGGTAATAAGATTTAGTTCTTCAGCGCGATGCCAAAGATAGGACTCATCAAAACCAAATATATTGTATCCAAGGAGGATATCTGGATTTCGCTGAACCATCCATTCAAACCAGGCCAGAATCATAGCCTTTTCGGTTTTATAAGCATGAATAGTAATCCCTTCACATGGGGCGCAATCTGGAAATACGAACAAGTGACGCTCTACACTCTCAGGTGTGCCGCGAGTAAGTGTAGTTCCAATCTGAATCACTGGATCGCCGACAAGATAGATTAAAGTTTTTAAATGCTTTTCAAGAACTTTTTCAAGTCTAGCTACACGCTCATCCATAACTCCTTGTGTATTAAGTACATCCTGTATTTGTTCTTGTACATCTGATTCAAGAAGTTTACTGCTAACATTGTCAAATGTCTTCTTGAGTTGGCAATAAATAGGTGTCATTCCCTTAGGAAGTGTACTTGGTGGATTTTGACCAGTGGCTATGCTATTTACAATAAGACTAGCAGCATGGGACGCATCTGATGATAGACCAATTATATCTTTAGCTGTTTTAGTCCATGTACGCTTGGCAAGAGGGAAATCACCCGTCATAGAGAAGCACTCAATATCCCAAGAAGCGGTTAGAAAGGGCGCTGATACACGTGGACCCTTTGTAGGAATCACTTGTTCATAGTCACACTCAATAACAATACCAGACTCACTATCTTCTGAAATAGAGTTTTTTCCATCTTTAATGGATACCCATCCACACGGTTGAATACTCTGAGTATGAAGGAAACGAAGCATAGGATCAATATTAGCTTCAAATACCTCAATGGTTTTGCCGCGCATAGGACCATCAAGCGGCTTTCTAGTTTTCGGGTTAAGGTTTTCGTCGAGAAATAGGCTGCGAAGATTTCTAAACATAGTGAGGGATGGTACATCAATTTGTAGGAAGGGAAAGAAAGTATTGGCAGTGAAGCCATAGAATATCTTCTTTGTAATTCGTTTAATGTTAAGTTGACTCATAGGAACACCCACATCATCTGGTTGGTTATTGATGTATTGTTTTATGGCATCCGCGCATTGACTAGTTTTCTCTTCTGGTAGGCGAAGGTAAAGTGTTGGTCTAAATCCAGTTACATCACAGCGAATTGACCGGCCTGTTTCATCAGCGCCGAAAAGATGGATTACAAACTCTTTGGATTGCGTAAAGTTTTGCGCGACATACTTCTTCTTGCGACGAGACTTAAATTCATCATCATCTGACTCAGAATTAGACTCATATGCGATTTTACGGGAATCTTCTTCCTCGGATTCAATTCGCATATCACGTGCTTGGATATCCAACAAATGAATTACTATATCACCCTTTTGACTACATTTAGTAACTGACATTGTATGCCTGCTACTAAGTGTATAATAGGTTTAAATTACTCTAAATATTTTTAGAAGGCGAAAAAGTTTTCAAATTTTATTACAAGTTCTATATTTTATAACTTTAATTTTAACGTATTTTACGTGTTTTACGTGATTTCTTATTTAGTCTTTTTGTTCTTTTTGTTCTTTTTGTTCTTTTTGTTCTTTTTGATTTTTTCAGAACAATTGAGGCACTTGCTAAAAGTGCCGCTGCAGGAGCCAATGTGTAGGTTGTTCGTAATAGAGACGAATATAAACTTCCACCATATCCACCACCACTAACTTTTTGTTCAGGTGTTAAGGAGTTTGAAATACTTTCATCATCTGAGGATGGGCTAGATGGCTGTGTTAAAGGAGATGATAAAGATACAATGCGTTCTGCTTCATTTTCGGCTTCTCTGCTAGGTTTAGCACTAATAGGTTTAGCACTAATAGGTTTAGCACTATTAGCCTTAGTAATAGAATTAGAGGGCATAACAGTTGCTGAAGGAATAGTAACTGGTTTTATAACGGATGGCACCTTAACGGATGGCGCCTTAATGGATGGCGCCTTAATGGATGGCGCCTTAACTACAGACGCCTCGACTGATACAGTATTAGAGCCTATATTAATAACTGGTTGTGTATTTGGTAAAGAAGAATTTGCTAAATTCGCAATATTCTCTTCTATATTTATTCCAGCTTCTTCAGCAAGTGGGCCAGCATTATTCATAACATTTGTCATTACTTCTGTATTTTTTACAGCTTCTATATCAGTAACTTTATTACCATTTTTATCAACAACTATAAGACTAGGATATCCTTCAACACTTAAAGGTTTAGCCGCCTTATTAATATTTTTTGTCAGTATTTCATTAACCGCAGGTAGCATAGTTTCTTCGACTTTCACTGCTTGAATAGAACGATTGGGTGATTTAGCCGCCTCATCAAAATGAGGCATAAACTTATGACAATGTCCACACCAAGGGGCCCATACTAATACAATTGTAATACTCCCCTGCTTAATTCGTCTTTCAAACTCTTTTAGTTGTTTATTTGAACGCACATCAAGTGGAGGTAATATCTTTCCAGCGGTAGATCTCCGAACTCTTCCCGATTTACGAGTTTTATTCTTTTTGGGCGCCATTCTACTTTGGTATTGTTTATTAATATATTAAAGATATAGGAATCGGGATGGATAATTTAAACTTAATAACTTTGGGATTACTCTTGATATTGGGATATGTTATATTATATTTAGGAGGTCGTAAATATTTAGAGAATTTTGAAACAACTAACTATGGTAATCAATCTAGATTTAAAAACTCGATGTTGAATAAAATACAGACATAGATAAGGTTTCTGAACCGGAAAAACTCTATTTGATAAACCCTGTTAATGATTCAGATAACTATGAAATAGCAGATATTTTCAAAAATCAAGGGTTAAAAACTACTTTAAGAAAACAAATTAGCTAAGCGATGACCCGGTATTCAATAGATTGAGTAGCACAGGGACCTAGCTCACAATACTTTGGTATTGTTTATTAATATATGAAAGATATAGGAATCGGGATGGATAATTTAAACTTAATAACTTTGGGATTACTCTTGGTATTAGGATATGTCGTATTATATTTAGGAGGTCGTAAATATTTAGAAAATTTTAAAGCAAAGGATGATGGTAATAAAATTAAATTAAAAATCGACGGTGAGCTAAATATAAATATAAGCGATATTTCTGAACCGGAAAAACCCTATTTGCTGAATATTGATAAAGGCACAGATAACTATGAAATAGCGAATGTTTTCCAAAATCAAGGTTCAAAAACTGCTTCAAGAAAACAAATTAGCGAAGCGATGGCCCGGTATCCAATGGATTGGGCAGCACAGGGACCTGGTTCACAATACTTTCAAGATAATCAAATACAATTTGAAAAGTATATTACTGAGAAATTTAATAATCCACCATCAACCACAATGTACAAAGAGATTGAGGGGGATATGATACCGCCTGATAGGGAAACAATGGAAGATGAAGAACGTAAAATTTTACAAACATACAAACCTGAATGTAGTAAAGGTCTATTACAATATTCTGTCGATGATGTTAAGTCACTAGTTGATAGAGTTTTTACTAAGAAAGGTCTTATTCCAGTAATTGAGAAATCAAAACAAGGTGAAAATATATGGGAAATAACTGAAGTTAAAGAAAAGGATCCTCATATCGTATGGGAAGATGAATTAGAACAAGAAACACAACGTCAAAGAATGAATAAACGAGGAGAAGAAGTCATTGAGGTTCCATATACGGCTTCTGATTTAGCAGCAGGAATGGATCCATTCTTACAAGCAAGAAATTTGGTTCGTGACAGTAAATATGATTACTATGACGGGTCTGAAAATCTAGACAGAATGTATCAGCCAACATATATGACTAAATCTTGCTCTTAGAGTATAGATGAAATGGGATTAACTTATTCAATCATGATGGCTATAGAACAACGTAATAAGCGTACATATGAATATGCTCCCAGGCCTAAAAGACGTAGTAAGCATAAAAAATCTAGAATATCTGATACTAAATTAATAAACCCATTGGAATCGATCAAAGTAGATGAGGAGAGAGAAACAGTCGCAGTATTTGAGCGTCATGTTGAAAAAAAGTAAATAATAGCAACTAAATATAATATGTAATATAAAGATAATACATATTATATATGTAATAGACTATATCTAATATGTTTGTACTTGATACACGAGAATCCGATTTAATTAGGATTCTAGAAGGATCCGCAGTGAAGCAACTTCCAGTAGCAGATGTATGGATTGGAGTAGATCCTGATACTAAGGCTTCACTCCCAGAGGGAATTATAGCTGAGCGTAAATCCATCACAGATTTAGAGGCATCTATTCTGGACGGTCGTTATAGAGAACAAAGAGGGCGAATTCTCTCTTATTGTCAAGAGAATAATACACGCCCTCTTTATATTTTAGAAGGATCCCTCACATCAGGTTCTGGTAGATTAGAGAAATCTGCGATTATTAAATTTATAAATCGCTTAGTTCTACATTATCAGATCGCAGTAATTAGAACGTCATCTGTCCAAGAAACAGCAGAAGTTATTAAGGCCCTAGATCAACAATGGAATGAGGCCGATCCTCAAAAGTCTATAAAGAAGAAAACGGACTCTGTAAAAGTAACAGATGGGCTCCATATTCAGAAAAAG
>Ga0214921_10004932_pt1 | contig 19200 bp, 16 predicted proteins | sample LL1505_MetaG_FD_177992 | JGI IMG/M metagenome (GOLD analysis project Ga0214921, IMG submission 177992) | Freshwater microbial communities from Lake Lanier, Atlanta, Georgia, United States - LL-1505 | ecosystem: Environmental > Aquatic > Freshwater > Lake | place: USA: Georgia | collected... | reverse complement strand
CTATGGAAAGTATTTACTCAGATTCATTTGATCAAAAAAGTAGCCAGAAAGCGCTGGATAGAGATCATAGAAAAAAAATCAATTTCAATATTGGTAAATACAATGCGGTTGTACCTAAGGGTAAAATGCAATTCAACGATTTAGAGAAAGTAAGGTCTCAGGCAAAAAATATTAAATGGGAAGCGGTAGAACACTTGGATCTATATTTAACCCAATTCGAAGAACAGATCACAAAGCGAGGCGCAAAAGTGTTTTGGGCAGAAGATAGTGAGCAAGCGCTTGATTTTATAGGTGCTATCTGCAAGAAAAAAGACTGTAAAACCTTGGTGAAAAGTAAGAGCATGGCCACAGAGGAGATTCACTTGAATGCCTATCTGGAATCAATCGGGGTTGAATCTGTTGAAACCGATTTAGGGGAATATATTCAGCAACTAGATGGTGAAGCACCTTATCATATTGTGACACCTGCAATGCATAAAAGCAAGGAGGATGTTGCTAAATTATTTTCCGAAAAATTGGGTACAGATATCAATATGACCCCGGAAGAAATGACCTTGGTTGCAAGAAGAAATTTGAGAGAAAAATATGTGCAAGCAGAAATTGGTGTCACTGGTGCTAATTTTATCCTACCCGATATTGGGGGTATTGCATTAACTGAAAATGAAGGTAATGCCAGACTATCTGCAGCTTTCCCAAAAACACATATTGTTATTGTGGGCATTGAAAAAGTAATCCCTTCTGTTACTGACCTGGGGCTGCTTTGGCCTTTATTATCTACTTATGGCACTGGCCAACAAGTGACGGTGTACAATAGTATTATTACCGGACCTAAACAAGCAGATGAATTAGATGGCCCTGAGGACATGTATGTTATTTTATTAGACAACGGCAGAACGAATTTACTCGCTAATGCAAAAAGCAGAGAAGCGCTTTATTGCATTCGTTGCGGCGCTTGTTTAAATGCCTGTCCAATTTATAAGAATATCGGTGGACATGCTTATGAAACAACTTATAGTGGACCAATTGGAAGCGTGATTACCCCTCATTTAAGAGGCATGCACGACTATAAACATTTAAGTTTTGCATCTAGTTTATGCGGCAACTGTACTGCAGTATGTCCTGTTAAAATTAATTTGCATGAACTTTTACTAGAAAACAGAAGGGAGTCTGTGGTAGCTGGTGAAAGTAATTTTTCTGAAGAATTTGCTTGGAAAATTTGGAAACAAGCATCAATGAATCGATTGTTGATGAATCAAGGCAATGCCACCATTAAAAATTGGGTAGTTAATAAAATATTTAAAGGTTGGTCCAAGCAAAGATCGCCTTTACAGTTTCCTACAAAGACATTCAATCAACTTTGGAAAGAAAAAAATAAGAAGTAAATCTTACTTACATGCCATCTGCATCTGAAATAGCATGCACTGGATCCTTTTGATCCTTCAAACTTTTGTTGACTAAGTAGACACCAATCAAGGTAATAATAGAACCTACTATATTATTCCATGTCATATGCTCATCTAACAAAAGAGAACCCACCCAAATTGCTACAATTGGATTGATATAAGCATATAAGGATGCGATAGATGATTTTAAATGCTTCATACTATAGATGAAGGATATAAATGCAAATACAGAACCTCCAATCACCATATACACAATAACGCCCCAGGATATTGCAGGTATTTTATTTAAAGGAACATAGTCTCCACTAATCAATGTGATAAACCCCATCATGATTGCGCTCATCAACATCTGCCATCCAATTGAATTGTAAGCATTGATTTTGATTTTTGTTCTTGAGATAATAATGGATCCAATACTCCAAGTGATCATTGCTAAGAAGGATAATACAACACCTAAAATATAATTGCTTCCATGCACTGTTAAACTGTCTTTGTAAAAAATGAATCCAATGCCTAATAGGCCAAGACATAAACCAATGATGGTTTTGGGTGTAATCTCAATAGCTTTGTAGTAATACCTTTCTATCAAGACAACAGATAAAGGATATAAGGCTGCAATCAAAGCAGCTAGTCCACTTGTGATAAATTTTAAACCATAAGTGGCAATCCCATTGGAAGACACAAACATCAATAAGGACATGCCTAGTAGCCAAAGAAATTGTTTTTTGGTGGGCAGCTTTTCACCTTTGATTAAAAAGAAGCTCACATACAATGAGCCGCCTAAAAATTGACGAATACTAGCCATTTCAAAAGCGGGCATATGCATTACACCCATCTTACTTGCGACCCAAGTAGTACCCCATACAATACTGGTAACCGTTAAAGCTAAGTAGGCTTTATTTTGATTGGCCATCTTGTAATCTTAGTGTTTGAAATGTCTAAGTCCTGTCATCACCATGGCTAAACCATTGGCTTGGCAATACGCAACACTATCCTTATCTCTTACAGAACCTCCTGGTTGAATGAATGCCTCGATACCTGCTTCTTGTGCAATTTTTACACAATCATCAAATGGGAAAAAAGCATCAGATGCAAGACTTGCACCTTTAAGATCAAAATTAAATTGCTTTGCTTTTTCAATGGCTTGTCTTAAAGCATCGATTCTAGATGTTTGCCCACAGCCTTTTCCAACTAGCTGTTTGTTTTTAATTAAAGCAATGGCATTGCTCTTTAAATGCTTGCAAATGATATTGCCAAAAACTAAATCTGCTTTTTCGTTTTCAGTACAAGGTCTTGCGCCTACCTCCTCCCAATTGGTATAATTACCTGTATCTAAGCCTTGTTCAAGGATTCCTTTCAGGATTGATTTTTTTTGAGTAGGATGTAATTGAACACATGGCTTTGTTTCAAGTAATATTCTATTTTTCTTAGTTGTTAAAATGTTCAATGCTGCGGCATCATATGCGGGAGCAATTAAAACTTCAAAAAATAATTCTTGAATGGCTTCTGCTGTTGGAACGTCGATGGTGCCATTGGTCACTAATACACCTCCAAACGCACTTTCAGGATCCCCAGCCAATGCGGCTTCCCAACTTTCAAATACAGTAGCTCTTTGCGCCACACCACATACATTGGTATGCTTGATAATGGCAAAGCTGGTTTGAGGTAAGTCTTGGATCAATGCAATGGCAGCGTCTACATCTACTAAATTATTATAGGATAATTCTTTTCCGTTTAATTGTGTAAACCAAGTATCTAAATCGCCATAGAAAGTAGCTACCTGATGTGGGTTTTCTCCATAACGCAATGTCTTGCCTAAAGTTGGATTGAAATAATTACTTATCGCAATATCATAATGCATTACTACTTCAAAAGCCTTTGCAGCAAAAGCTTTTCTTTGATCTAAGCTTGTGCTTCCAGCTTGGTCAATCAATATTTTATTGAGTACTGCATAATCGTCTTTTGCAGCAAGTACAGTCAAGTCTCTAAAGTTTTTAGCGGCAGCTCTAATCATAGATGGGCCACCAATATCAATCTTTTCTATAATGGCTTTTTCTTCTGTGGTGGTCCTTAGTGTTTCCTCAAATGGATATAAATCAACAATGACAAGGTCAATGGCTGGTATTTTGAACTCCTCCATTTCTTTTAAATCCTGTGCCTCGTATCTTCTTCCTAAAATACCTCCAAAAACAGAAGGGTGTAAGGTTTTTACACGGCCACCTAAAATAGAGGGATAACCAGTTACAGACTCAACAGCTACACAGGGGATGCCTAAGTCTTCTAAAAATTTTTGAGTTCCACCAGTAGAATAGATTGTGATATTTTGTTGATGAAGTGTTCTAGCCAATGGCTCTAAACCATCCTTGTAAAAAACAGAGATTAATGCTGATTGTATTTTCTTTTCCATATGTAAAGGTACGAGCTTCTACTTTTTTGTCCGGCTCGGATTTTCCACAAAATGGGTTAAAGACTGAATAACTTTATGACACTATAAACACAGGTTCCAAATAGCAGCATTAACAATGCATTTGGGGTTCTGTTTAAAAGCCAATATAAGCCTACAAAGAGGCAGAAATAATAATATGCCAGCCCTGTAATCCCCAGATTGTACTGTCGATCCTCCATCTGAAAAAATTGAAAAACTAGGCCAATGCTTTTATTCATTGTTTCAATATACCAGCTAATTCCTTTTGCAATGATTTCCTTTACAAATGCAATTCTGGGCAAGACCATCAATACCAATAAACCATATAAGAGGATGCTGCTTAAGGGTACAAATAGGAAATTACCAATAATAGACAAACTAGAGCTTGTATGAAAATAATACAACACAATAGGCAATGTGGTTAATTGCGCAGCGATAGAGATGGCCAGATTACTCCATACAATTTGTAAAAATTTATTGTCCATGGGTACTAATTGTACAAGGGGTTGATATATGAAATGAATACCCACCACGGCTGCATAAGAGAGCTGAAGTCCAATACTTGAAATAATTTGACTATTGTACAGCAGAACTAGCAGGATACCAATACTAATGGTGTTAAGGGAAAAAATATTTTGATAAAAAAATCGACCAATCAATATTGCACTAAAAAATAAACTCGCTCTAACCACAGATGGTCCAGCATTTGCAATAAGGGTATAGGACCAAACAAGCAAGAGTAGGGTGATCAATTTTGTCCATCTTGCCCAAAGTTGATTGGGTAACCAACGCGTACATTTTTCTAATAGTTTAAATAAAATATCTAGATGCATGCCGCTGATGGCGATGATATGCAATATGCCAAGTTGTTGATAGGCTGTTTTTAGAGAAGAAGACATTTCTGTTTTTATGCCAAACAATAAACTCTTTGCAAAAGCATTGGATTCGGGGTTTGTAAATGCATGGTCTAATTTTGCATTAAAGTATTGTCTGGAATCATTGACCCAATCTGACGAAACCAGTTCACTCAAAAATGAATTTGAAGCGTGGTATTGTGCAACAGTTGCGCCCCAAACTAATAATACCATTATTGGAGCTAGTTTAAAAGCGCTTGCTTTGTATCGGAATGCATGCGTAATACATAAAAGAATATTGCTTACACAAACAATAAGCATTAATGTGCTTGGATCTGCTATTGGCCAGTATTGCTTGGTAGCGTTAAAAGTTAAAAACCCAATTAAAAAGTAACAACAAATAAAAAAAATTGGATTGGACGCCCTCCATAGGAGTAATTTATTTTGCATCTACAATCATAATGCAAAAACATCGTCCTATGCTTTCGGTAAATACTTATTTTCCTAAAATAAAAATGGCTAATTTTTTATGCAGTTCTGGCCTATTATTTTTCCAATACTGTATGGTAGATGTCTTGATTGACTCAGTGGGTCCGGTGATGTCTACGCCAATGCATAGTTGGGTCGTAGGATGGCATGTTTGAAGGATGGCTTCTAACAACTGATTGTTTCTGTAAGGCGTTTCAATAAATAATTGCGCAATCCCATTGCTTGTCACAATTTGTTCCAATTGCTGAATCTTCTTTTTTCTTTCTGTCGCATCTATTGGCAGGTATCCATTAAATGTAAACTCTTGTCCATTAAATCCACTTGCCATTAAAGACAATAAGATCGAGGATGGTCCCATATAGGGCTTGACGGTAGCGCCTAATTGCTGTGCTGCGCTCACCAATAGTTGCCCTGGGTCTGCAATCCCTGCACAGCCTGCTTCTGAGACAATGCCGATTGTTTTTCCTGATTTCAAAATTTGAATAAAATTATTGATCTGCGCTTCTTCTACTTGGTGAATGGTAAACCACTGGTAATTGTCAATCACCATCTCTTTCCATATTTTTTTAAAATACCTTCTGGTTGTCTTTTCATTTTCTACAAAAAATACATCGCATGACTTGATCCATTGATCGATATCTTTTGGAATGGCTTCCCAACCTTCCTCATGCAATAACATAGGCAACAATAATACTTTTCCTAATGCTTCTTTCATGATTCAGTTTCTTTAATTTCTTGAGTATTCAAATGCGCAGCAACCAATGCATAAAAAGGAGCAGTAATCCACCCAATCATTGGTATTAAATGCAAAAGATAAAATACAATGCCATTCCCTGTAGGAAGCCCTTTGTGATTATTGAGATATACAGCGGCAAAATTTCTGTTATGTTTTTCTGTAGCCAATCCAAAATCCATCATTGCAAATCCGAGAAAGTAGCTTTCCATTAAAATTGTAAACAATGGTGTAAACCATCCGACAACAGGCAATGTGCAAACTAAAACAATAGGAATTAGATACACTGTCTGCCATAGCATATTATTTAAATTGACTACCACCGACCTCATGACTAATTTGAAATAGTCTTCCTTATTTAAAACAAATGGAATTGATTGTTGTATTGCGACAATACGTAAATGCAAATAGGCAAATAGCGGTGCGAAGAAAATTAAAAAAAGATACTTGAATAAGGCAAAGTAAAAAAGTAATAAAGTAAACCAGAGCCAGAAACTACCCATTGTGATAAAAAATCCAAGCCAATTGCTATTTAAGCTATCAATGAATGCTTTCAGGCCCGTTTTTAAAATGATTGACTCAATGAAGAAACTTGAAGTTTGTCCAAAATAGTTCATGCCAATAATTAAAAAACTAGTGTAAAGGATGCCTGGCACAACCATCCATTTCCATAATTTATGTGTTAAAATAAATTGATGGGCTAAAAAGTAAGCGCGTATGGATAAAATCAATTCTTTAAGCAATGCTTCGTATTTGGGATAAAGATACGAACGAACCGGGACCTATGATTGCATTTTAGTACCAAATGCAAGATCTCCTGCGTCACCTAAGCCCGGCACGATATAGCTCTTATCATTTAAAACAGGATCAATTGCAGCACACCAAATTGGGGTATCTGCGCCTAGTTCTTTTTCTACATGTTCAATACCTTTATGACTAGCAATGGTCACCACAATATGAATTTGTGCTGGGGTATATGTTTTTTGTATCGCTTGAATTGTCTCCACCAAAGATGCGCCTGTGGCAAGCATAGGATCACATAAAATTAAAACACGGCCATTTAAATTAGGACAACTTAAGTATTCAAGACTGATTTCAAAACTACCATCTGGGTGGTGTTTTCTATATGCAGAGATAAAGGCATTGTCTGCCTTATCAAAATAGTTCAACATGCCTTGGTGTAATGGTAGGCCAGCTCTTAGGATGGTCGCCAATACGGGTTGTTCAGTTAATAATTGAGTAGGTGCAATACCCAACGGGGTAGTGACTTCAACAGATTTATATTGTAAGGTCTTACTTAATTCATAAGCAGCCACTTCTCCAATACGTTCTATATTTCTTCTAAAACGCATTCTATCATTTTGCACATGTACATCTCTTAATTCTGCTACCCAATGATTTAGTAAACTATTATTTTTGCTTAAGTCTATGACCATATATTTTTAATTACGTTACAGTTAAAATTCCAATACTATAAAATTAATATAATTTAAATTGGTCTCCATCAAAAAGCCCAAGATCACTCATTTTTATGTGTGGAATCACCAATAATGCCATAAAACTAAGGGTCATAAAGGGTGATCCAAGTTTTGTGCCTAATGCTTTAGCCATTTTATCAATTTCAATATAATCATTAGCAACCTTGTAAGGATCCTCGGTACTCATTAATCCAGCAACTGGTAGGCCAATGACTTTTGATAGTTGATTTTGTACACAACTGATGCCGCCTTTTTCATACACTACTAAGTTGATTGCTTTTAAAATACTTTCATCGTCTACACCAACTGCAATGATATTGTGACTATCGTGCGCTACGGTAGATGCGATAGCGCCGGATTTAAATCCAAATGATTGAATGAGTCCAACTTTTGGTGCTGCCGCATGGTAGCGATTGTATACCACCACTTTCAAAATATCTTTTTCTGTATCTGATACAATCTTGTTGTCTATGATAGTGGGCTTTGTCCAAACTAAATTGGTAATCAATTGCCCGTCAATAGCATGTATTACTGGAACCATACCATCTTTGCTTGGATAAGTTGCAACAGGTAGTTCAAGGTTTGATATAGTAATTGGATGGGCGTTGAACTGATTGATACTTGATGCTTGAACAGGCTCAATCAATGAAAGACCATCTTTTGCAACTAATTGCCCATCAATATATGTTTCAAGGACTTTAAAATGGATAAGGTCTTCTACCAATATAAAGTTTGCGGGATCATTTACCCTTGCGTATCCTGTTGGTAATTTATAATGTAATACTGGATTAATACATGCAGCCCTCAACACATTGAATACATTGATTCCTTTAGCGATGGCTCTTGCACATAATTGATTGATATGACCTTCCAATAAACTATCAGGATGTTTATCGTCGCTGCACAACATGATTTTTTTTGGATGGTCATCTATCAACTCATACAATGCTTCAAAATTTTTAGCAGCACTTCCTTCCCGAATTAAAATATGCATCCCAAAACTTAATTTATCTAACGTTTCTTCCATCGTGAAACATTCGTGGTCGGTGCTAATGCCTGCCTCTATATATTGTTTTGCTAATTCACCCATTAGTCCAGGTGCATGTCCATCAACAGGCTTGCCTATGGCATGAGCTGCTTTTATTTTTTGCATGACTTCTGTATCCTGGTGTAAAACGCCAGGGAAGTTCATCATTTCACTTAAATAATAAATATCTGGAGAAGCTAAGAGCTTTGCAGTAGCAATACTATCAATCGCTGCACCTGCTGTTTCAAATGCAGTTGCAGGAACGCAACTTGGTGCGCCAAAGAAAAAATGAAAGGGCACTTTCTTGCCATTGTCAATCATGTATTGCACCCCCTCTAATCCACACACATTCGCAATCTCATGCGGGTCACTAATAGTGCCAATCGTGCCATGCACCACGGCCATTCTTGCAAAAGAGCTTGGTACAAGCATACTACTTTCAATATGCACATGACTGTCAATAAAACCTGGCAAGATAAATTGATTCGGCGCTTCATCACATTCGATGATAGATACAATTATGCCTTCTTGAATCTGTAATGAAGCAGGATAGATACGCTTGTTTAGGATGTCAATGTATTGACCTTGAATAGTGTTTGTTTGCATGTTCTTGCTTAGGTAAATGATTTAAAACCAATAACTAAGCTTAAAGATAAGGGCTCTATTCTTATTTTTAAATAAAGGATCTGTAAAATAGTTGTCTGTATAGACTAAAAAGAAATCGCTCATAGGTTTGTAGCGATATTGAAGTCTGCTATTGATATTGAAATTATTACTCTGTGTATTATATTGAATAAATGTAGTCCAGAATAATTTAGTATTAAAGTTGTATTCTATTCTTGGAGCTACTAAAAACAATTTAGTGCTACCATATAAACCAGGCAATTGGATATCATTTAACTGAGCATTTAAGCGTAGGTTAAGATGAGGTTGACTTCTCCAATTAATACCACCCGCTATACTTTGAACTGTTCCATTGTAGAATTGTCCAAATGCAATTTCAGACATCCATCCAAATAATTTCCTAGCATCAGAGCCATACCCAATACTAAATCTTGCATATTGATATTGTTTTGCCGGAAGTGGTATCCCATCCGTAAAGCTTGTTGCAAAAAGTAGGTTCGTAATATTATTACTTAGAGCTATTTTTAAACTCGATGCGTTTTTAAAATCCGTTTTGATTAGCATTGTACTTTCCCATTCATTAAAACTATTGTCTGGATTGAATACAATAAAGTTATTGATGGAGGTTTCTATCCTACCAACCTTGCCTTTGGTTGGTAAAATATTGTAAGAGACCTCTGAAAAAATATGTTTGTATCCAACCCTAATTGTTGTATCTCGAAGGGCATCATAGTTCTCAACCCTTTGCACAAAGCCCATATCAGTATAATAATTCTTATCTATATTCGCCAAGTCAAGCACAAATCCAAATTTTCGAGTATTATAACTTGCGCCAAATTCATAGTAATTATTAAGGTCTTTGATGGTCGGCTTGATAGATATATTGTAATTCGCCCAATAGCCAACTGTACCAGCTGCATTGGAATAGTCAAAGCTAACACCCGCATTCCTTCCATATTTGCTTAATGGATTTAATTTTTCTTCTTCAACAGAAATAAAATTTTCTCTGTTCAAAAAATAGCCTTTGATCATGGATCTTTTTAAAACTCTTTTTTGCAAAGTAAATGCCGAAAAATTTTCTGGGGCGTAATCGCCTTTTCTGCCTGTTTGCATATTCATTGCGCCTATTCGAACATCAGGTGATAAGTTCCCAGATAATCTTGCACCAAACAAAATTGGAATTTTATTTCCATTTTTATCCAAACCAATGGTTCTTGAATAGAATGGCCGAACTCCAGGTATACCAAAGCCGGCAAATAAATCGGAATTCTCTAAAAAGAATGCCCTTCTCTCTGGCAAGAAAATACTATACCTGGTTAAGTTGGTGACTTGATTATCTACTTCCACTTGCGAGAAGTCTGGATTCACTGTCAAGTCTAAATTCAAAGAAGAGTTTAAAGCAATTTTTGCATCAAATCCAGCATTACCAGTAGTGGCTGTTTGGCCTGATTGTCTATCATCAGAAGCACCACCAGTTAGATAAGGCAATAGGATGACATTGTTTGAACTTACGGGAGGCTTTTCTTCCCATTGCATTAATCCTGTCAATCCAAGATCGTAGGATTTAAAATTCGTAGCAACCTTAGTCCAAGTACTGTATTCAAAATTCTTGGCATCAATACGTACAAAGTTGACACCCCAATTTTTATTTTCAGCGTCATAACGAATAGATTTAAATGGAATAGCGATTTCGGCAATCCAATAATTTCCATATTCTTTGGTCATTGAAAACCATTTACTATCCCAGCTATAATTGATCCCATCACTACTAGAGCCTGATAATTGATCTTCTGACTGTACATTCAATGTACTCAATACAAAATAAAAGCCATTGGTCTGTTGATTGGTTGGATCTAAAATTACGCCTACGCCATCCATGCCGTCATGTCCTACATCTCTTTTTAAGCTCCTAGTAATTGCAGTACCGCTGTCGTACACTTTAAAACCGAAATAGATATTTTTATCGTCGTATAAAACTTTGACTTCTGTTTGTTTTTTTGCAGCACCTATATCATTTGGGAATTTCTTTTTAAAATCAGTCACTGCTGTAACCGTATTCCAAGCCGCCTCGTCCATAACCCCATCTAATTTGATAGCCATTTTTGCAGGCTTAAGGGTCAATTTAAAATCCTTCTGGTTTGGGGCCGTATTTTGTCCTATTACAGTTTGAACTAATAGCAAAAATAGCAGATTGGCGTAAAATGGAATAGGTCTTTTCATCAAGATTTTTTGGACTTTCAAAGATGCAAATATTAAATGAAAAACAGGGGCTTTTTGTTACAAGCGGGTTATTAGGTGTTTTAATAAAAACTTGCTTAGTCTTTATCTAATATATCAGGACGTCTTTCTTTGGTTCTAATCATCGCCTGTTCTGTTCTCCACTGATCTACTTTTTTTGGGTCACCTTGTAATAATACCTCAGGCACAGTTAATCCACGAAAATCTGCAGGCCTAGAAAATACGGGTGGGGCTAATAAATTATCTTGAAAAGAATCGGTCAAAGCTGAGGTTTCGTCATTTAATACGCCTGGAATTAATCTACCCACTGCATCTACAATGACTGCTGCAGCCAATTCACCTCCACTCAGCACATAGTCGCCAATAGATATTTCTTGTGTTACGTATAAGTCTCTTATTCTTTGGTCAATCCCTTTATAATGTCCGCAAATAATCAGAATTCTATTTTTTAAGGATAAAGTATTGGCGTCTTTTTGATCGAATCTTTTACCATCAGGTGTGACAAAAATAATTTCATCAAATGCACCGCCTTCTTTTTGTAAATCGTCAATCGCATTTGCCAAAGGTTCACACATGATCACCATCCCTGCACCACCGCCATATTGATAATCATCTACCTGTCCGTGTTTATTAATCGCCCAGTTTCTTAATTGATGTAATTTGATATCAAGATGCCCACGCTCTTGTGCACGCTTCATGATGCTATGTGCAAAAGGGCTTTCAAGAAGTTCAGGAAGGACTGTTAGAATTTCAATGGTCATGCTACAAAGATAATTGAGATTAGTCCAAAAAGTCGCTTAAATCTCGACGGTTCTTTTTGGTAGGGCGCCCAATTTTACTCAAGCGCTTTCCAGTTTGAAATGAAGCAGCTACCTGCCTTACTCGTTCTAATTCTTCTATTGGCGTCAGGTCTTCGTAATGCTTAATTGCTTCTGCATAGGCCACTCGGCCATCCAATAATTGAGTGACTTTTAATACCCAGTTCTTATGTTCTGTTCTTGCTTCATAGACATCGCCAATCACCACATTGCGAGAAGCTTTTACATTTTCTCCATTTAATTTAACTCGACCTTTGTCAATCGCTTCAGTAGCCATACTTCTTGACTTAAAGACGCGAATAGACCACAAGTATTTATCGAGTCTTAATTTTTCTTTCTTTACTTCTGGCGCAGGCATGAATGCTTATTTTTTTTCGGCAAAGAATTGATGGAAATAAGGAATGGTTTCAATCCCTTTATAAAAATTCACGATATCGTATTTTTCATTGGGACTATGCAAATTGTCACTATCTAAACCAAATCCCATGAATACAATTTTCAATCCAAGCTCTTGTTCAAATAAAGAACAAATTGGGATACTACCACCGCCTCTTACAGGGATGGGTTCTTTGCCAAATGTAGTTGCAATGGCTTTTGCAGCACTTTGGTATTCGTGAGAATTGATAGGTGTGATATAAGGTTCGCCACCATGATGTTCAAAAGCAGCAACAGTTACATTGTCAGGAGCGATAGATTTAAAATAATTCAATACTTTTTCAGTGATCACTTTAGAAGATTGATTCGGCACCAATCTGCATGAAATTTTAGCAAATGCTTTGGATGGCAAAACTGTTTTTGCGCCTTCTCCTGTGTAGCCGCCCCAAATACCATTCACTTCGAGTGTTGGTCTGATACCAGTTCTTTCATTCGTACTATAGCCTTTTTCGCCCCAAACATTTGCTATACCTAAGTCTTGCTTGAACTCATTTAAATAAAAAGGTGCTTCAGCCATTTTTGCACGCTCGGCATCAGTTGATTCAATCACATCATCATAAAACCCAGGGATAGTGATATGGTTATTTTCATCATGACATGCTGCAATCATTTTTGATAAGATCGTAATTGGATTTGCCACCGCGCCACCATACACACCACTATGTAAATCTCTGTTTGGTCCAGTCACTTCTATTTCGATATAGCTTAATCCTCTCACACCAATATCGATTGAAGGATTGTCCATGCTGATCATGGCAGTGTCGCTAATTAAGATGACATCTGCTTTTAATAAATCCTTATTTGCTTTTACAAAGGTGGCCAAATTAGGACTTCCAATTTCTTCCTCACCTTCTATCACAAATTTTATATTAGTGCACATACTATTGGTCTTGGTCATGATCTCCAATGCCTTTACATGCATATAAAATTGTCCTTTGTCGTCACAAGCACCTCTTGCAAAAATTTTCCCATCAATAATTGTTGGTTCAAATGGGCCACTATGCCATAATTCCAGAGGATCAGCAGGTTGCACATCATAATGTCCGTATACTAAGACTGTTGGGAAACTTGGGTCAACAATTATTTCTCCATAAACAATAGGGTGCCCTTCTGTTTCATAAATGGTTGCAATTTGCGCTCCTGCATCTGTTAATGATTTTGCCACTGCTTTTGCACATGCTTGCATGTCATCATTGTGTTCTGATTTTGCACTCACACTTGGTATGCGTAATAAGTCCAATAATTCTTGTAAAAAACGATCCTTATTTGCTTCTTGAAATTCCTTCCATGCTTTCATATCCTATAATTTTTGAAAATTTTATGATGCTTATTTATACTAATTGATGTTTTAAATCAGATAATACATTTTCAATGGTCCAATCTAGTTTTTGTTCAAAAGGTGCCTTTCTTTGTGCACAATTTTCTGCCAAACAAATGGGGCAACTGTAGGGCATACATCCATCGGTGTGTACAAAAAATTCAATGCTTGCGCCAAATTTGTTCTTGATTAAATTTGTAAATTCCTCTACTACCTGGTGCGCTTCGTTTACATTTAAAAACCAAGGCACTGTAAGGTGGCAGTCTATATGCATTAAGCTACCATACTTAATCACTCTTAAATTATGCAAATCTACCCACTGCACATTTCTGTTTTTATTCAGTTCGCTCACTACTTCCTCTAATAAAGCAAGGTCGGCTTCGTCCATGATACCAGCTAAGGAAGCTCTAATGATTTTATAACCATTGTAAATAATCCAGAAACTCATTAAAATGGCAAGTACCGCATCTATTCCGGTGATATTCGTTAATAATACAATACCAATACCAATAGATACTACAAAAGTGGTAAAGCTATCTAAAATTAAATGTTGTCCACTTGAAACCAATGCAAGTGATTTATTCTTAGTACCCATTTTTTTTGCAATCAAGCCGGCAAATAAATTTAAAAAAGCGGTGACTAATAAAACCCATAATCCATTTTCAAGGCTATGTAATTCCGAAGGTTTAAAAAAGGCGTTAATGGATTCGTAAAAAATAATTAAACCAGCTGCAATGATTAAACTTCCTTCAAAAGCAGCAGAAATAAATTCTGCCTTTCCATGACCATAAGGATGCTCTTTGTCTTTGGGCTTAGAGGCCACATATAAACTGTATAGTCCAATGGCACCAGCCAATACATTCACAATACTCTCTAATGCATCGGACAATACAGAAAGAGAATGTGTCATAAAATAGGCCACAAACTTCAATACAAATAGTATGACACTTAAGGAAGTGACATAAAACTGTATTTTTAAATTCTGTTTAGCTGCTTGCAAGGGGATCGATTATAAATGAAGTATTATTTAAACGCAATGTATCTTTCTTCCACAAATTTCCAATTCACAAGATTCCACCAATTGTTGATATAGTCTGCTCTTTTATTCTGGTATTTTAAATAATACGCGTGCTCCCAAACGTCTAATCCTAGAAGTGGATATCCTCTAACTTCAGCAATATCCATCAGTGGGTTATCTTGATTAGCTGAAGAGCAGATGGCTAATTCTTTTCTCTCGTTAATTATTAACCAAGCCCAGCCACTTCCGAATCTATTCTTTGCTGCTTCTGAAAATGCTTTTTGAAAATCTGCAAAAGTTCCAAATGATTTTTCAATCGCTTTTGCTAAACTGCCTGTTGGCATTGAAGCTGGTGCAGGTTGCATCGATTGCCAAAATAATTCGTGGTTATAGTGACCGCCTGCATTATTGCGCATTTTTATAGAATACTTTGAGATGGATGCTAATAAACTAGTGATGGATGTAGTTTTTATATCTACCTTTTCTGCTACACAAGCATCGTTTAAATTTTTTGTATAACCTGCCGCGTGCTTTGTGTGATGAATTTCCATGGTCATTGCATCTATAAATGGCTCTAAAGCATTGTATGCATATGGCAAAGGAATTTGTTGAAAATTGATCTCTTGATTTATTAGTAATACACCTAATGTATGCATCAGTGGCATACTTGCCATCGCAATACTTGCTTTGCCGGTTTGTTTGATAAACTGACGACGGCTATTAATTGAAGAAGACATAAGATTATTTTTTAAAGTACTTCTGTAAAGTTACCTTAATTGGCTGTAAAAAACGGTAGTAAAATTCCTGGTTAAACAACTGTGAATCACGCATTGCCTTATAGGTTAAGAATAGTCCGACAGGTATTAAAAAAAGACTAGATAGCCACATGCCAGCATACACCGACCATTGCCCTGACTTTGCTAGTTTTTCACCAAAATTATTGAGTAGGAAAAAGACCACAAAAAACGCAATCGCCGAAACCATTGGAGCGCCCAAGCCACCTTTTCTAATAATTGCACCCAATGGAGCCCCAATTAAAAACAGCACAATACAAGCAAAAGAGAGGGTGAACTTTCGATGCCATTCAATCGCGTGCATTGTTTCGGCATGTTGCTGTTCCTTGTATATATTTATTAAACTGGCTAAATTATTTTGAAGCGACTGAAATTGGTATCCTGTAGATTCTACGACCGACATCTTTTCTTCTGCCGGAATCAATGCTTTAAAATTTTTGGTATCAGCTACTTTTACTTTATTATAAAGTTCATTACTGTCCTTCAATAACATGAATTTTAAATAGGGATAGATTTCAATCGTTGCTTTCTTGACAAAAAAACTATCCATTGATTGTATGGAGTCAATTGCTTTCCCTAATTGCCTTACACTTAACATTTTTGGATCATAAAATACATCCGCTGTTTTATTCATCTGAAAGCTTTTCAGGTCAAACACTTTTTTGTATTCTTTAAAATTAAGTCTAGTAAATTCTGTATTGGTTGTGGCCCGATATCCTTTTTCTTGATAGCGCCAGCCATTGTATAAAATAAATTCTAAAAACTTTTTATCAGGTGTAACGCGCATCACGCCTGACTTTGCTATAATCATATTGTCTTGTAATCCAAATCTTTTCTCAAAAATAACAATATCATTGATCACACTATCATTGGATTCTTTCTTACCTAATTTGATTACATATCCATCAATTTTATCGTAAAAAATACCTTCTTTTAAATCGATAGCAGGCTTGGAAACAATGATTTCGTATTTCAAAGTGGTAAGCCGCATTTGAGAGACAGGAATAATATTATTTGCCAACAAAAAAGCGATACCTGCAAGGCCAATGGCAAAAATAAAGAGTGGACGCATGAAACGAATCAGTGGAATACCTGCAGACTTAATGGCAATAAGTTCAAAACTTTCACCCAGATTTCCAAATGTCATGATTGATGAGAATAGCAATGCCAATGGGATTGCAGTGGTCAACATACTAATAGATACCAGTCCAACTAATTTTAAAATAATGAAAGTATCCAATCCCTTTCCAACTAAGTCGTCTATGTATAGCCAAAAGAATTGCATGGTCAGCACGAATATAGAAATAGTCAATGCTGCCAAAAAGGGTCCTATAAATGCCCTGAGAATTAGTATGTCTAATTTTTTGAACAAAATTGTAGTGCTAGCTACCTATTCTATAAAATAGCTCTTTGATTTGATAACCCCAAAGTTGACTCTGGTCTTTGATTTCATTTTTCTCAGCAAAATCCTTGATGATCAAAACAGTTTGGTTTGAAATTTCTGTTTTTTCGATACTGAATTCAAAGTATTCATTTTTTTCGCTGTGTAACCATCTAAATCGAATGAATTTATTTTCTTCTTGATCTAAAATCTCTGCCTTATCTGGTGTACCACCATTCCATGAAAAACTGAACACATTCTCCCATTCATCCACTTTATCTGCAAACCATTCTTGTAAACCAGAAGCAGTGGAGAGGAATTCAAATAAGATTGCAGGTGAACATCTAACCGGAAACTCAAGTGTAAATAGTATTTTTTTACTCATAATATCATTATACCCAAAAAGGGCTCGTTTGATGCAATAATATTAAATAAAAGCATGCCTCCAAGTATTTTAATCACTTAATTCGTTAACAAACTGTAAAGACTTTAAATATTAGCTTATTTTCTACTCTATTTATACTGATTATCAATATTTTAAATCATGTTGTGAATTAGATTTATTGGGTTATTTTGGGAAAAATTGAACTTTAAAATGACCTGATTTTCAGTGCCTTTGATGACTTATCTTTGCAAACTATAAAGACAGTTTTATGTTCAATGCACTTAGCGAAAAATTAGAATCAGCGTTTAAACATCTAAAAGGCCAATCCCGCATCAATGAATTGAATGTGGCCAATACCCTTAAAGATATCAGAAAAGCTTTGTTGGATGCCGATGTGAACTTTAAGATTGCCAAGGAATTTACAGATAGTATTAAAGAAAAAGCTGTCGGTGAAAAAGTAATCAATGCCATTAGTCCTGGTCAATTGATGGTTAAAATTGTGCAGGATGAATTGACGGCATTAATGGGTTCAGAAGCAAGTTTATTAGATACTTCAAAAAGTCCAACCATCATTTTAGTTGCAGGTTTGCAAGGTAGTGGTAAGACTACTTTCTCTGGTAAATTGGCAACGTACCTCAAAGCACAAAAAAAATCCCCACTATTGGTAGCTGCTGATATTTATCGTCCTGCAGCCATGGATCAGTTGACTGTTTTAGCTGAACAAATTGGTGTGGATATTTTTGTAGAGCGCGAAAATAAAGATGCTGTTTCAATTGCACAAAATGCAATTGCATATGCAAAACAAAATAATAAAAATGTCATTATCATCGATACTGCAGGTCGTCTTGCAGTAGACGAAATGATGATGAATGAAGTAGCAAATATTAAATCTGCCATTCAACCACAAGAAATTTTATTTGTGGTAGATTCAATGACAGGGCAGGATGCAGTCAATACTGCAAAGACTTTCAACGATCGATTAGATTTTACTGGAGTTGTTTTAACAAAGTTAGATGGCGATACAAGAGGTGGTGCTGCTTTGTCCATCAAGTATACTGTGAACAAGCCAATCAAGTTCATGAGTAGTGGAGAGAAGATGGATACTTTGGATATTTTTTATCCAGAGAGGATGGCGCAAAGGATTTTAGGGATGGGTGATATTACTTCTTTAGTTGAAAAAGCACAAGCTCAATTTGATGAAGCCGAAGCAAAAAAATTAGAGAAAAAAATTAGAAAAAATCAATTTGATTTTGAGGATTTTTTAACCCAGATTCAGCAGATCAAAAAAATGGGCAACCTGAAAGATTTAATGGGGATGATTCCTGGTGTTGGAAAAAGTATCAAAGATATAGACATCAAAGAAGATGCTTTCAAAGGAGTTGAGTCCATCATTCAATCCATGACTTTAATTGAGCGAAGAAATCCAGATATTTTAACGCCAAGTAGAAAAGCAAGAATTGCTAAAGGTGCCGGAAAAGACTTGGCAGAAATCAATGCCTTTATCAAGCAGTTTGACCAAATGAAACAAATGATGAAGATGATGAGCGGTCCTGCTGGCGCTGCAATGGCTAGCAAAATGCCAGGGATGAGAAGATAATCCCCCTCTGTCTTTTATAATTGGTTGATTTTCAATATTTTTTGACAAATTTGGCTTTCTTATCCCATTTAATTGGGTGAATTCATCAGGTTTTTATAACTTTGCACCCTTAACCCTATTTGTTAACGCCTATAAATTTCTATTTAAAATGGCAGTAAAAATGAGACTACAGCGTCATGGTAG
>Ga0214921_10004931_pt1 | contig 19204 bp, 16 predicted proteins | sample LL1505_MetaG_FD_177992 | JGI IMG/M metagenome (GOLD analysis project Ga0214921, IMG submission 177992) | Freshwater microbial communities from Lake Lanier, Atlanta, Georgia, United States - LL-1505 | ecosystem: Environmental > Aquatic > Freshwater > Lake | place: USA: Georgia | collected... | reverse complement strand
AACGTTGTCGCCGATCCCGGCCTGGATCCGCACCATCTGACCTGGATAAGGCGCGGTGACCGCGATTTCCCGTCCGGCCGGCACAGTCACGGTGGCGCTGGCCTGGAGAAGTTCGGACTGCGCGACCTGAACGGTGGTGAGGGTTACACCCAGCGCAGCCTGCTGCTTGGGATCGAGGGAAACGTTGCGGTCGGGCATTGCAGCCTGAGCGTTGATCGTGATTGCAACCAGCAGGATTCGCCACATGACTATGATCGCAATGTTGCGTCGGCCCCCATCCTAAACGATCTAGTCCTGATCGATCGCCATCCAGGGATCCAGATGCGTCATGACGTTGAGGACGCGATGTCGCGCCATCGTTCTCTGCGTAGCGTCAACGGTGATGTCATGACCCTCTGCAACGGTCAGGTGCGCATCGACGCTGAGATGCACGTCAACTTGAATCAGATCGCCCATTTTGCGAGTTCGTAAGTCATGAATTTCGCGCACGCCAGGCGTAGACCGGAGGGTCTGGGTGATCGCAGTAACCTCCGCATCATCGGCTGCGCGATCGACCAGGTCATGCAGGGCTTCCCAGCCAAAATTCGCGCCTAGCCGAATGATCATCAAGCCAACAATTAGTGCAGCAATTGGATCGAGAATGGGGTAACCCGCCAGATTCCCGAAAATACCAAAACCGACAACGAGTGAAGAGGCTGCGTCGGATCGTGCATGCCAAGCGTTGGCGACCAACATGCCTGACTTCACACGCTTGGCCACCGACAGCAAATATCGGAACAACAGTTCTTTGGTGACAAGCCCCACGGCGGCGGCCCAGAGGGCTACCTGGCTCACTGTCGCGATCGCGCCCGGATCCTGAATCGTCTGAATGGACTTCAACAGCATTCCGCCGCCTACCATCAGTAGCAAGAGTCCCAGGACGAGTGAGGCGGCGGTTTCGAACCGATGGTGGCCATAAGGGTGTTGAGAATCCGCTTCCTGATGGCTGTGGTGGTTGGCCAACAGGACAATGGCGTCAGACAGCAGATCGGTCATCGAGTGGATGCCGTCGGCTATCAGTCCCTGCGAGTGCGTGAAAACGCCTGCCGCGACCTGTCCGCTGCTGAGAAAAAGGTTGACGACAACGCTGACCCAGGTGCTTCGGGACGCGGCCTGTTTCCTAAATGAGGCCGATTCGACCTCGGATTCCAAGTCGAGCCCCGATGCGATTTCGTATTTCTGAATCATCGTGTGATTACAGGTGGCATTCGTTGGCCAATGCCCGGCCTTGATTCGTACTCAATAGCATGGCCTTGCCGGGAATTAGAATCCAGACCAATCCCGTCGCCAGTGCCTCAAAGCGCTCAGCGCCGCTGTTGCTGTGGACCCGTTCGAGGCGATGTTGCGCGCCTTGCCAGGTCAACAAAATGACGTCGGTCTGACCTGGGACATCCGCAACTCGAATCGTGCGACCGTGATCGCAACGGTAGTTGCCTGCATGCCTCTTATGGTTGACCTTGGGGATAGGCGGGGGAGCGGAGAGGGCGGATGCGGACGGGGGCGCACCTGCGGTATCCGCAGAAAACGGGGGGTCGGTCGACTGTGTACTCGTGGGTGCGCTGCTCGGAGCACTGGTGCTATTGCGCGGGACCGGCGGAGAGGAGAGTGGTGCGCTCGTTGATCCGCTCGATGCCGATACCGGGGCGCCTCCGCTCTGGCGAACCGGCTCTGGCTTCGTAATCGGCGCAGGGGACGGCGCCGCAGCCGAACCAGTTATTGGAGCCGCAGCCGAACCAGTTATTGGAGCCGCAGCCGGACCAGTCATTGGAGCCGTGGCCGGACCAGTCATTGGAGCCAAAGCCCCTGCGCGCCAAGCGCATCCGGTTCCGTTGATGACCAGCAGGACTCCAAGGCACAAAAACACAACCCGAACCGGACCGTTGGCTTTGGGTGTGCTCATACCCACTCAGAAAAAAGCCAACTGGGCTGAGGGCGGGATCGCGCTACCCGCCTGATGAGCCCGCCGCAGACGCTGCCAGTGAAAACGGTAGCTCGCGCGGTCGTGCAGGCGGCCCAACCAGGATACGGGCGCCCATGAGGCGGCCCGGGCTGCAAGCAGGATGTTTGCGGACTCTTCGATCAGGCGCGTCGACGGCGTGAGGCCACGCAAAATGACCGCGATCTGAGCGGGGTGAATGCTCCACATTCGGGTAAAGCCAAACTCGTCCGCGGCACGACGGGCCTCGGCCTCAACCCGGTCGGGTGCATCCAGAATGATGCTGACGTTGTGCGACGGAACCTTGCCATGCGCATGGGCTGCCAATGAAACCTGAACCTTGGCGGCCCGCACCAGCGGATGCTCGAATTGCCCAGGGCTGGTCATCGCGTCTTCCGCGATTGCCCCTCCAAACGCGCTGACGTAATCCATCAAACCAAATGAAAGGCATTCAACCCGTGGGTGTTGGGCGAGGGCGTTGACATCGCGCAGGGCCAAGGGGCTTTCGATCAACACATGGACCGGGATCATGCCGTCGCGATTCGTAACATGCAGGACCGTTAGGCGGTCAATTTCCTCAATCGCCTGATTACACTGCTCGGCTGTTTCGATCTTGGGCAGGGTGATATAGGCAACCCGGTCCGCGGCCTTCTTGAGAATGCGCGCCACATCATCCTGAAAAAATTCAGAGTCTGGCGGGTGAACGCGAACGCCAACCCGGTTGAACTGGTTCGCGTCGGAAGCGATGGCTGCCCCGACCAGATCGGCCTGCTCAGCCTCCGCCCCGGCGAGGGCTCCGTCTTCACAGTCGGCTGTGACGTCAAAGGTGGGCCGAGAGTTCGATGCCGACGCCTTCTGCAATGCAAGTGCTTTCGCGATGCGGGCCTCGGTGCCGCAGTAATGGTCGACGGGTGGCAAGGCGCGATCATCGCGCCCACCATCCAGCAGGACCTCGTTAGGGTGCGCGATCGTCGATTGGGCGCTCAATGGTCTGCAGTCGTGTTCGGAATGCTTAGCGCAGGAGATGAGCGACGCCGGCACGCTCTTCTTCGAGTTCGGCCAAGGTCAGGTTGATCCGGGACCGCGAAAACTCATCGATCTCCAGGCCCTGAACGATGTGGTACTCGCCATTGGCGCACGTGACGGGATAGCCGAACATGACGTCCTCGGGGATCCCGTAGGAGCCATCGGAGGCGATGCCCATGGTGACCCAGCGGTCGCCGGTGCCCAAGGCCCAGTCGCGGACATGATCGATGGCGGCATTGGCGGCCGAAGCGGCCGAGGACAGGCCCCGCGCCTCGATGATGGCGGCGCCGCGTTTGCCAACGGTTGGCAGAAAGACTTCGCGATTCCAGGCCTCGTCATGAATGACGGCCGGGAGTGATTGACCTCCCGTGGTCGCGAAACGGTAATCCGCGTACATGGTCGGCGAGTGGTTACCCCAGACCGCGAGATGCTCGATCGACGCGACCGGACAGGCCGCTTTGGCGGCCAATTGACTGAGCGCGCGGTTGTGGTCGAGCCGCAGCATGGCGGTGAAGTTTTTTTTCGGTAGGCTCGATGCTGATTTCATCGCGATGTAGGCATTGGTGTTGGCCGGGTTGCCAACGACCAGGACTCGCACGTCGCGGGAGGCGACCTGATCGAGAGCGCGGCCCTGAACGGTGAAGATGGCGCCATTGGCTTCGAGAAGGTCCTTGCGTTCCATGCCCTTGCTACGCGGCCGTGCGCCAACGAGCAGTGCGTAGTCAGCGTCGCGGAAAGCGACGGTGGGTTCATCCGTGATGACGACACCCGCCAGAAGCGGAAACGCGCAGTCTTCAAGCTCCATCACGACGCCTTTCACCGCGGCCAGCGCGGGGGTGATGTCGAGGAGTTGAAGGATGACGGGCTGATCCTTGCCCAGAAGATCACCGTTGGCGATCCGAAAAAGCAAGGAATAACCGATCTGACCGGCTGCGCCCGTGATTGCGACTCGTTTTGGAGATTTGCTCATGCCTGCGCTCTTGGATGGGAGGGGGGGTTGTTGCTGAGGGTCATTACATTCGCTTGACCGTCACTTTAGAACCGACAGGGAGTTGTCTGCAAGGTGATCGCATTTCTGCGACCCGGTGTCGCAGAAGTTGGCTCGCGGGGCCGCGATGGCGTCAGGTCTGGGTTTCAGCCTCACTCGGTGCGCCGGAAGTCGTTGGCCGGCTGCCGGGTTTGGTTGCAAAATACGACGCTTTACCTGCTGTTCCGAGGAGTCAACATGGCTGGTTTGGCCGCAAAGCGCCCCGTTTACAGGAACATTCACGTCACCCAGATTCTGGGCTACCGCTTGCCAATCGCGGGAATTGTCTCGATCCTGCATCGGATTAGCGGCGCTCTACTGTTCCTCGCGGGACTTCCCCTGATCCTTTGGTTGTTCCAGGAGAGCCTCATTTCTGAGCTTGGCTTTGAGCGCTTCCGGGCGGCCGTCGCCCACCCCGCGGTTAAGGTGGCGCTGCTTGCGATGCTCTGGGCGTTTTGCCACCACTTTGTAGCTGGAATCCGTTATCTCCTCCTCGACAACCATGTTGGTCTCGAGAAAGGATCTGCAGCAAATTCCGCCAAAGCGGTGATTGCCATCAGTCTTGCCTTGACCCTTGTGGTTGCTGGCTCGCTGTTTGGTCTCTATTGATCTAGGAGCCAAACATGTCAACCCAAAGGATTGTGACCGGTGCCCACTACGGGATCGGCAGTTGGTTGTTACAGCGGTTATCCGCAGTCTTGATGGTGATTTACACCGTCATTCTGATCGTCGCAGTGCTGCGACTGCCTGAGTTTAATTACGGCAATTGGGCCACGCTTTTTGCCCACCCGTTCATGAAAGTTTCCACGTTACTCGCAGGGGCGGCGCTCTTCTATCACGCGTGGGTCGGGGTTCGCGACATCTTTATGGATTACATCAAGCCCACCGGAATCCGGCTCACCCTTCAGGCAGGCACTGTTCTGCTGCTGGCTGGGTACGGCTGCTGGTTGGTGATCATTCTCTGGAGTCTTTGAAAATGGCCGAAGTGTTAACTAAACTCGCCAATGGGCTGCAGCGTCGCAAGTTCGACGTCATTGTGATTGGGGCCGGCGGATCCGGGATGCGTTGCTCGCTGCAATTGGCTGAAGCCGGTCTCAATGTCGCGGTCCTATCCAAAGTCTTTCCAACTCGCTCGCATACCGTCGCGGCGCAAGGGGGGATTGGGGCTTCGCTGGGCAATATGAGCGAGGACAACTGGTACTGGCATATGTTCGACACCGTTAAGGGGTCGGATTATCTCGGCGACCAGGACGCGATCGAATTCATGTGCCGGATGGCTCCTCAGGTGGTCTACGAACTCGAGCACTTTGGAATGCCATTCGACCGGAATCCGGATGGCACGATTTATCAGCGGCCATTTGGCGGGCATACCGCCAACTTTGGCGAGAAGCCCGTTCAGCGCGCTTGCGCCGCTGCAGATCGCACCGGCCACGCGATGCTGCATACGCTCTATCAGCGAAACGTCCGCGCGCGCACTCAGTTTTTTGTCGAATGGATGGCGCTCGACCTTATCCGCGACGCCGATGGTGATGTTGTCGGTGTGGTGGCCCTCGAAATGGAGTCTGGGGAGGTCATGGTGCTGGAGGCCAAAACCACGGTGCTGGCCACTGGCGGCGCGGGCCGGATCTGGGCTGCATCGACCAATGCGTTCATCAATACGGGAGACGGCATGGGGATGGCCGCTCGCGCTGGCGTGCCCCTCGAGGACATGGAGTTTTGGCAGTTCCACCCGACCGGCGTAGCCGGTGCCGGGGTGCTGGTGACTGAAGGTGTCCGCGGCGAGGGCGGGATTTTGCTCAATAAGCATGGCGAACGATTCATGGAGCGGTATGCGCCGACGCTTAAGGATCTTGCACCGCGTGATTTTGTCTCCCGTTCGATGGATCAGGAGATTCAGGAAGGGCGCGGATGTGGTCCTGATGGCGATTATGTGCTGCTTAAGCTTGATCACCTCGGGGCAGAGACGATCATGAAGCGTCTGCCGAGTATTCGCGAGATTGCAATCAAATTTGCGAACGTCGACCCGATTAAGGATCCCATTCCTGTCGTGCCGACAATCCATTACCAGATGGGCGGAATCCCGACGAATTACCACGGCCAGGTCGTGGTTCCAAAGGGCGACAATCCATCGACCGTCATCCCCGGCCTTTACGCCATTGGCGAGTGCGCCTGCGTGAGCGTGCACGGAGCCAATCGTCTCGGGACCAATTCCTTACTCGATCTTTTGGTCTTTGGCCGTTCGGCCGGTATGCACATCGTTGACCAGCATTTGGCCAGCCAGGCCCACAAAGAAGTGCCGCGCGAGGCGGGAGATTTTTCCCTGGCCCGACTGGCGAAACTCAACGGGACGACCTCGGGAGAAAATGTGCAGGAAGTTGCCAACGATATTCGGAAGACCATGCAGGCGCATTGCGGGGTCTTCCGGTCCTCGGAACGGATGGCGCAGGGCGTCTCTCGAATCCTCGAATTGGCTGAACGCTCGCAGCGTGTTCATCTGGGTGACAAGAGCCAGGTCTTTAATACCGCTCGGGTCGAAGCCCTCGAACTGGACAATTTGGTGGAAACAGCCAAGGCCACGATGATTTCGGCGGAAGCACGTAAAGAGAGTCGCGGCGCCCATGCACACCGGGATTTCTCTGAGCGAAACGATGCGCAGTGGATGAAGCACTCGATGTACTACAGCGAGGGCAATCGCATGTCCTACAAGCCCGTTAACCTGAAGCCGATGACAGTTGAGACGTTTGCGCCCAAGGCGCGCACGTTCTGACCATTAGGAGAGTTTGATGACCACAGCAACCGTCGCGAACCGCAAAGTCCGTTTTTCGATTTATCGATACGACCCGGATCAGGACGCTCGCCCCTCGATGCAGGATTTTGAGGTGGAGTTGCTACCGACCGACAAGATGTTGCTCGACGCGCTCATGCGGATGAAGCAAACCGTTTTCCCGGGGCTCTCATTTCGGCGCTCGTGCCGAGAGGGTGTCTGCGGGTCCGACGCGATGAACATCAATGGGAAGAACGGACTCGCCTGCATCACCAATTTGCGTGATCTGAAAGAGCCAATCGTCCTGAAGCCCCTGCCGGGCTTGCCGGTGATCCGGGATCTGATCGTCGACATGACCCAGTTTTTCAAGCAGTACCACTCGATTAAGCCGTTCTTGATTAACGAGGCGCCTCCGCCTGAGAAAGAGCGTCTGCAGTCTCCAGAAGAGCGCGATGAACTCAACGGGCTCTACGAGTGTATTTTGTGCGCCTGCTGTTCCACGAGTTGTCCGTCGTTCTGGTGGAACCCAGACAAGTTTGTCGGCCCGGCCGGTTTGCTGCAGGCCTATCGGTTTATTGCCGACAGCCGTGATCAGGCCACGAGTGAGCGTCTGGATAACCTCGAAGATCCCTATCGCCTATTCCGTTGCCACACCATCATGAACTGTGTGGACGTCTGCCCGAAGGGCCTGAATCCAACCCGGGCGATTGGGAAAATCAAGGACCTGATGATTCGTCGTGCAGTCTGAAGGCTCTACCCTGGAAGGATCCGCATACCAGGCGGATCCAATTCGCCGTCGACGCCTGCGCTGGCGCTGTCGGCGCGGGATGCTCGAAAACGATCTGATCATGACTCGATTCCTGGATCGGCATGAGGCGACGCTGTCCGATTCGGACGTCCAGGCGGTGGATACGTTAATGGATCTGTCCGACAATGCGTTACTGGATCTGATTTTGGGCCGCGAGGACCTGTCGGCGGAGTACGATCACGCGTCGATCAAAGCAGTACTCGACCAGATCCGAACTGCATAATGCGCGCGCTGGTTAGTTTTAATCATTAATGACGGGGAAACTCGGGATGTCAAACGAAGTCAAAGCCACTCTTACCTTTTCCGATGGCAGTCCGGGGGCTGAGTTCCCCGTTTACAGCGGGACCATCGGACCCGACGTCATCGATATCCGGAAGCTCTACGCGCAGACCGGTAAATTCACCTTTGACCCCGGTTTTATGTCGACGGCGGCCTGTGAATCGGCGATCACCTACATTGATGGTGATCGCGGCGAACTCCTTTACCGCGGTTATCCGATCGAAGAACTCGCAGTCAGTTGCGACTACCTGGAAACCTGTTATCTGCTGCTGCATGGCGAACTGCCGTCGGTGGACCAGAAGTCGCGGTTCGTCACCAGCGTGACATACCACACGATGGTGCATGAGCAGATGACCCGGTTTTTCCAGGGATTCCGCCGCGATGCCCACCCGATGGCTGTTTTGTGTGGGTCAGTGGGTGCGATGTCGGCGTTCTACCATGACAGCCTTGACATTTATAACCTCGAGCATCGTTACATCAGCGCGATTCGCCTGATTGCAAAAATGCCGACCCTGGTGGCGATGGCTTACAAGTACTCCATCGGTCAGCCCTTCGTGTATCCCCGTAATAACCTGGGCTATTCCGCGAATTTCATGCGGATGATGTTTGCAAACCCTTGTGAAGAGTATGTGGTCAATGACGTCCTGGTGCGGGCTCTAGACCGGATACTGATTCTGCATGCCGACCACGAGCAGAATGCTTCAACGAGCACCGTGCGTTTGGCCGGATCGTCCGGGGCCAACCCATTTGCGTGCATTGCTGCTGGCGTGGCAACTCTATGGGGCCCGGCGCATGGCGGTGCAAACGAAGCCTGTCTCCTGATGCTGAATGAGCTTCAGGCTCAGGGCGGGGCTGAGAAGATTGGCGACTTCATTGCCAAGGTAAAGGACAAGCATTCCGGTGTGAAGCTGATGGGCTTTGGGCACCGGGTCTACAAGAATTTTGATCCACGTGCCAAGTTGATGCGCGAGACCTGCTACGAAGTATTGAACGAACTCGGCTTGCAAGATGACCCGCTGTTCAAACTTGCGATGACGCTCGAGAAGGTCGCCCTCGAAGATGATTATTTCGTGACACGGAAGCTTTATCCGAACGTTGATTTCTATTCCGGCATTGTCCAGAAGGCGCTTGGAATTCCGACCGATCTGTTCACCTGTATTTTTGCGCTCGCAAGAACGGTTGGCTGGATTGCGAACTGGAATGAAATGATTTCCGATCCTGATCAGAAAATCGGCCGTCCGCGGCAGTTGTTCAAGGGTAATGTCCGGCGCCAGGTGCTTCCGATTGGCCAGCGATAAAAACTAAACGACGGGTGGGGTAGACAACATGTTCATGAAAGCGTTTCAGTCAAATTCCTACCTTTTTGGGGGGAACGCCCCTTACGTTGAAGAGCTCTACGAGTCTTATCTCGACGACCCCACATCGGTGCCGCCCGGCTGGCGAGCTTATTTTGACCAGATGCAGTTGGTCCCCGCCACCGGAGCCAATCCCAGCGCTCGCGATGTGGCCCATGCGCCTGTGGTCGAGTCGTTCGCCGAGCGTGCTCGCGAGGGAACCTTGCAGCCCCGCCAGATGGGCGGAGACGCGGCAACCGCCCGTCGACAGGTGCATGTTCAGCAGTTGATTGCCGCCTATCGAACACTGGGTTCCCGCTGGGCAGATCTGGATCCGCTTAAGCGCCAGGAGCGACCGCGGATCCCCGAGCTCGAAACGAGTTTTTACGACTTCACGGAAGGCGACCACGCCAACGTGTATTCGGCCTCAAATACTTTTTTTGGTTTTGATAACGCGTCCTTACGCGACATCATGAACGCGTTACGTGAGACCTATTGCGGGTCGATCGGCGCAGAAATCATGCATCTCAACGATCAAACGCATCGCCGTTGGTTGCAAGAGCGCCTCGAGAGTTCCCGGGCCAGGCCGCAGTTTAGCGCCGAGAAAAGAACTCGAATTCTTGAGCGCCTGACCGCCGCGGAAGGCCTCGAGCGTTACCTCCACACGAAGTATGTCGGCCAGAAACGCTTTTCACTCGAAGGCGGAGAAAGCTTTATCCCCGCAATGGATGAGTTGGTCCAACGGGCCGGCGAGCAGGGCGTTCAGGAAATCGTGATTGGCCTTGCGCACCGTGGACGGCTGAATGTGTTGGTGAACATCCTCGGCAAAATGCCGAAGGACTTGTTTTCGGAGTTCGAAGGGAAACATGCCGACGATCTGCCGAGCGGTGATGTCAAATATCACCAGGGGTTCTCGAGCGATATTTCAACCCCTGGCGGACCGGTTCACCTCTCACTCTCCTTTAATCCCAGCCACCTCGAGATCGTGAATCCCGTGGTTGAAGGGTCGGTACGCGCGCGCCAAGATCGCCGCGGTGATACGCAGGGCAAACAGGCTCTCGCGATCCTGGTTCATGGCGATGCGGCATTTGCTGGCCAGGGTGTCGTGATGGAAACCTTGAACCTCGCCCAAACCAGGTATTACGGAACGGGTGGAACGGTCCACATCGTGATCAATAATCAGATTGGGTTCACGACCAGCGATCCGAGGGATTCTCGCTCGACCTTGTATTGCACCGACGTGGTCAAGATGATCGAGGCACCGGTCTTGCACGTGAATGGAGATGACCCCGACGCGGTTGTTTTCGCGACCCAGATCGCCCTCGATTACCGGATGCAATTCGGTAAAGACATCGTGGTCGACATTATCTGCTTCCGCAAACTCGGTCACAACGAGCAGGACACCCCGGCCGTTACCCAGCCGCTCATGTACAAAAAGATCGGTCAGCACCCGGGAACGCGGAAGCTGTATGCAGACAAGCTGCTTGCTCAAGGGGCGATCAAGGCGGGCTTCGCAGATCAGATGGCCCTCGATCTTCGTGCAGCATTTGACCAAGGGCGTCACACTTTTGATCCGGTGTTGTCCAACTACAAGGGTAAATTTGGGGTCGATTGGGAGCCGTTCCTTCATCGGCCATGGACGGACAAAGCGGATACGGCGATTCCGCTCGCGGAAATTCATCGGTTAGCCGATCGGATCACCTCGATCCCAGACAGTTTCAAGTTGCATCCTTTGGTCGAAAAGGTCGTTGCCGATCGCCGAGCGATGGGTCGGGGTGACCTACCTCTTGACTGGGGGATGGGTGAGCATTTGGCCTTCGCCTCGCTGGTTGCGGGTGGATATGGGGTGCGCTTGTCGGGACAAGATTGTGGGCGTGGTACGTTCACGCACAGACATTCCGTTCTGCACGACCAGAATCGCGAGAAGTGGGATGCGGGATCCTATATTCCGCTTCAGCATGTGACGCCGAAGCAAGGTGTCTTCACGGTGATCGATTCGGTTTTATCCGAAGAAGCGGTTCTCGGTTTTGAATATGGGTATGCCTCGGCTGAGCCCAACACCTTGGTTATTTGGGAGGCGCAATTTGGCGATTTTGCCAACGGTGCCCAGGTCGTGATCGACCAGTTCATTGCTTCGGGCGAGACTAAATGGGGCCGTGCATGTGGCCTCACGATGTTGCTCCCGCATGGATTCGAAGGACAAGGCCCCGAGCACTCCTCGGCTCGACTTGAGCGATTCCTGCAGCTTTGTGCCGAAAACAATATGCAGGTTTGCCAGCCTTCAACGCCCGCCCAAATCTTCCATCTGTTGCGGAGACAGATGATTCGCCCCCTCCGTAAACCCCTGGTGGTGATGACGCCCAAGTCGCTGCTGCGTAACAAGGAAGCGGTTTCCTCGTTGGCCGAGCTCGCACGCGGTGAGTTTCATACAGTCATGACCGACCCGGTTCCAGGGCTCGATGCTTCGAAAGTTCGTAAGGTGGTCTTCTCGACCGGGAAGGCCTATTACGACTTGGTTCTGGCCCGACGCGAGCGCGAGTTGTCGGATGTGGCGCTCGTGCGGATTGAACAGCTCTATCCGTTTCCGGACGCCGCGCTTGCGAGAGAACTGCGCAAGTTTCCGAATGCAACTACGATCGTCTGGTGCCAGGATGAGCCCCAGAATCAAGGCAGCTGGACCTTTATCCAACCGTACCTGCAAGCGGCATTGTCCTCCGAACAACACCTCAGTTACGCCGGACGTCCAGCTTCGGCATCGCCGGCGGTGGGTTATTACGACAAGCACTACGCGCAACAGTCCGCACTGCTGAACGCGGCGCTGGGTGAGCCGAACTCTAAATCGACAACCGGAAAATCTCGAGCGAAAAAAGCCAGTTAATGGTTCGTTAAAGCCGACGTTTTTGGTGATTAATCCTCCCTGGAACAATGAAATAAAATGGCACTGATTGAAGTAATCGTCCCTCAGTTATCCGAATCTGTCGCCGAAGCGACTTTGCTGAACTGGCACAAGAAGGTCGGTGACGCGGTCTCCCGGGATGAAAATCTGATTGACATCGAGACCGACAAAGTCGTTCTCGAGTTGCCAGCGCCGGCCGCGGGGGTCCTGGTTGAACTGCTCAAGGGGGACGGTGGAACGGTTGTCGCCGGCGAATTGATTGCCCGCATCGATACCGAGGCCACCGCGACGGCCTCTACCACAGCCGTTTCGGCGACTGTGGCACCAGCCGCCCCGACCTCAGCGCCGGTTTCGGCGCCCACGGGGGGCAAGCACGGCGACATCGCGATGCCCGCAGCGGCCAAATTGTTGGCAGAAAACGGATTGAGTGCCCAATCGGTTGTCGGGTCTGGTCGGGACGGTCGGGTCACGAAGGGGGATGTGACACAGGCGCTCAGACAGGCGCCAGCCCAGGCATTGAGCCAGGCGCCAGTTGCTCCGACGTCCGCCGTTATTCCGACGGGCATCTCGGGCTCAAGCCTTCCCGAGGTGCGCGCCGCTCTCGACCCGTCCAAGCTGCTGGAGGGGCGTCCGGAACAGCGTGTTCCGATGTCGCGGTTGCGCGCCCGAATCGCGGAACGCCTGCTCCAGTCGCAGGCAACCAATGCGATTTTGACCACCTTCAACGAAGTCAACATGCAACCGGTGATGGATCTGCGCAAGAAGTATCTTGAGCGATTCGAGAAGGAGCACGGGGTTCGACTCGGATTCATGAGCTTTTTCGTGAAAGCGGCCGTTGCGGCGCTCAAAAAGTATCCGGTCTTGAACGCCTCAGTCGACGGCAGTGACATTGTCTATCACGGCTATTTTGATATTGGAATTGCAGTGGGCTCGCCCCGCGGTTTAGTGGTGCCGATTATTCGCGGCGCAGACCAACTCAGTTTTGCGCAAATCGAACGGACAATCTCTGAATACGGCAAGAAGGCGGCGGAGGGGAAACTTGGTATCGAAGAGATGACTGGAGGCACCTTCTCGATTAGTAATGGCGGCGTTTTTGGTTCGATGTTGTCGACCCCGATCATCAATCCGCCGCAAGCTGCCATCCTTGGGGTGCACGCCACCAAGGACCGGGCCGTGGTCGAGAACGGCCAGGTCGTGGTTCGTCCGATTAATTACCTCGCGCTGTCTTATGACCACCGGATCATTGACGGCAGAGAGGCGGTGCTGGGTCTCGTGGCCATGAAAGAAGCGCTGGAAGATCCAGCCCGGTTGCTGCTCGATCTTTAATTGGGCGTTCGACTCGTCAAATTTGCACTGGAGTTCGCGCGATGTCGCAAAGTTTTGATGTCCTGGTGATCGGGGCTGGTCCCGCCGGCTATATTGCCTCGATTCGGGCCGCACAACTCGGATTCAAGGTTGCCTGCGTCGAGAAATGGAGGGCTCCGAATGGTGAGCTCTCCCTGGGCGGAACGTGTTTGAACGTCGGATGTATTCCATCCAAAGCACTGCTCGCGTCCAGTGAGACGTTTGAAGAGATTCAATCCCATGCCGGCGACCATGGCATCACGGTTAAAGAAGCCAAAATCGACATTGCGAAGATGATGGCCCGTAAAGACTCGGTGGTCAGCAAAATGACCAAGGGCATCGAGTTTTTGTTTCGCAAGAACAAGATCACCTGGCTGAAGGGCCATGCCCGTTTTGTCGCTGCCGAAGATGGCGCCTATCGGGTTGAGGTATTGGGCGAAACCGGGTCTGAGTTAGTCGAAGCCCGCAACGTCATTATCGCGACTGGGTCGAAAGCCCGTCATCTGTCCGGAGTTGAGGTCGATCAGGTGTTGATCAGCGACAACGAGGGCGCGCTGCAATTTGATTCCGTCCCTCAAAAGCTCGGCGTGATAGGTGCGGGGGTCATTGGACTCGAGCTCGGGTCGGTTTGGCGTCGTCTGGGCTCAGAGGTGACGATTCTCGAGGGCGCTACCAGCTTTTTGGGTGCGTGCGACGATACAGTGGCAAAGGAAGCCTTCAAGCTGTTTGCTCGTCAGGGGCTGAATTTTGCCCTGGGCGTTCAGATCGGCGAAGTGAAGACCGTATCGAAGGGCCGCAAGGCGAGCGTCGAGGTTCATTACAGCGATGCACAAGGCGTCTCCCAGGTGCTGGAATGCGACCGTCTGATTGTTTCGGTCGGCCGGGTGCCCAACACGGATGGGTTAGGACTCGAGGCGATCGGTTTGGCCACGGACGAGCGAGGTCAAATCCCCGTGGATGAGCATTGTCAGACCCGATTGCCTGGCGTTTATGCCATCGGTGATGTAGTCCGCGGTCCGATGCTCGCGCACAAGGGTGAGGACGAGGGCGTACTGGTCGCCGAACGGATTGCCGGCCAACAGCCGCATATCGATTACAACTGCATTCCGTGGGTGATTTACACCAGCCCAGAGATCGCTTGGGTTGGACAGAATGAGCAGCAACTCAAGGCGGTGGGCCGTGAGTATCGGTCTGGCCAGTTTCCATTTATGGCGAATGGACGGGCGCTTGGCATGAACAGCCCCGATGGATTTGTGAAGATACTGGCGGATGCCAAGACCGACGAGATTCTCGGTGTGCACATTATTTCCGCTGGTGCCTCCGACCTGATTGCCGAAGCGGCTGTCGCGATGGAGTTCAAGGCCAGCGCCGAAGATATTGCCCGGATTTGTCATCCGCATCCGTCGTTGTCTGAGGTGATGCGTGAAGCAGCCCTGGCAACCGACAAACGTGCCCTCAATATGTGATGCTTTGACCGTCACCCGCTTTTATCAAGAGCAACTTCGGGTCCACCAATACCAGGTGGATAAAGCCCAAGAACTGGCGATAGTCCGGTTACAGCAGTTCGAAAACGAGCTAGTTGGCTTCAAAAGCGCTCGGGCTAACCGACTCATGCGATTGATTCACCCCCCTAAGGTGCCTCGCGGCGTCTGGATGTGGGGGGGCGTCGGGCGTGGTAAGAGTTTCTTGATGGACTGCTTTTACGGGGCGGTGCCGGTTCGGCGCAAAACGCGAGTCCATTTTCACGAATTCATGCGTTCGGTGCACGCGGAACTGGATTCCTTAAAGGGCAGCGTAGACCCGCTCGATGCGGTGGGCGCTTCGATCGCCAAGCGCTACCGGTTGATTTGTTTCGATGAATTTCATGTGTCCGACATTGCGGATGCAATGATTCTGGAACGCCTGTTGCGCGCCTTGTTTCGACACGGGGTCACCTTTGTCATGACTTCCAATTACGAGCCAGCGGCGTTGTATCCGGACGGACTTCATCGAGACCGAATCTTGCCCGCGATCGAGTTGTTGGAAGCGCATTTGGACGTGATTGGTGTCGATGCGGGGACAGATTACCGTCGCCGCACGCTCGAGAAATTGGACGTGTATCAGGTGGTGCCGGAACCCATCGAGTCAACCCGTCGAATGGCGGTCCTGTTCAATCAATTGCTGAGTGAAAGGGAGAACACGCCGGAGAGTCTTTTGACTACCCAAAGGGATGAATCGACGTCGCTTGAAGTCGGTCATCGCCATTTGGCTGCGCGGCGACGCGTAGACGGGCTCGTTTGGTTTGAATTTAGCGAGCTTTGTGGGTCGCCGCGTTCGCAGAATGACTACCTTGAGCTCGCCGATCGCTTTCACACGCTCCTGCTCTCGAATGTCCCTGAGATGGGCCCAGCGCAACATTCAGAGGCTCGACGTTTTACCTGGCTAGTGGATGTTTTATACGACTTGCGGGTGAAGTTGATGATTTCGGCAGCCGTGGCGCCTGAAAGTCTCTATTCAAAGGGACGCATGGCTCATGAGTTTGCCCGCACGCTCAGCCGTCTGATTGAAATGCAGAGCCGAGAGTATGTCGATGCACCTCGTCGCGCGAGCTCAGACTGGTCGTCCCACTTGGTGATCCCTGGCGAAGCAGGTCACTAATTCCGCAGCGGTATCGATGGAGCATTGCGGGGGGTGTTCAGCTCACACTATGATGTCTGGATGCCGAATCGAGCTGGATCCCCTCATTCCCGAATTGCGGAGCTCATGCTCGAACACCGCGATCTGGATCTTGTCATCGAATCACTGAGCGAGCAGCCAGTGCGCGATGAGGTGCAGCTGCGTCGTCTCAAGAAGCGTAAGCTGCAAATCAAGGACACCATTTCCCTTCTTCAGATTCAGTTGACGCCGGATATTCCGGCGTGAGTCGCACAAGCTCGGAAGAACGCGCTGCGCCGGATGCGCTAAGCCATCGTGTCGAAAAGGCATTTGGAGCGCATGGTGCGCTCGCCGCGGGATCGGTTTGGACCGACCGGCCTGCTCAGCGCGCGATGGCTGGCGAGATCGCAAGGGCAATCTCGGAGCCCTCGACCTTGGTCGCCGAGGCTGGTACGGGTATCGGGAAGACATTTGCTTACCTGGTTCCAGCCCTGCTCGCCGGTGGGAAGGTCATTATCTCGACCGGGACGAAGACGCTGCAGGATCAGTTATTTGCCCGGGATTTGCCACGGGTCATCGCCGCGCTGGGTATCGATGTTCGGACCGCTTTGCTCAAGGGGCGGGCCAATTATGTGTGTCGATATCATCTGAAGCGCAACCTCGAGGATGGGCGGTTTACCCGGTCGATTGATATCAGCCGCTTGCGCCAGATCGATCGATTCTCAAAGCTCTCCTCGACCGGTGATCGATCAGATTGTTCTCAGGTGAGTGACGACGATCCTGCCTGGGTGATGGCCACGTCAACGCGCGAGAACTGCCTTGGTCAGGATTGCGCAGACTGGAATCAGTGCTTCGTGGTTCAGGCTCGGCGGACGGCTCAGTCGGCGGATGTAGTGGTCATTAACCATCATTTGTTCAGCGCCGATCTGGCCTTGCGCGATACCGGTATTGCCGAACTGTTACCCAGTGCTCAGACATTGATTTTTGATGAGGCGCATCAGCTGCCCGATACGCTGGTGACCTTTTTGGGCGAGGCGAGCGGTAGCAGAGCGTTGATGGATCTTGGGCGAGACGCCCTGCAGGTCGCGCTCCAGGAGGCTCCCGATCAGGCTCGATGGCATGAACTGGGTGCGACTTTAGATCAGTTTGTGCGGCAAGCCCGGGCGCAATGGCCGATTGCAAGTCCTCGCGCGCCAGCCCACACCTTGTTGGCACATTCAGAATTCGCCGGCACCCTGCAGTCTGTCACACGGGCTTTAGAGATCCTGACGGGGGCGCTCGAAGCAGCCGTTGAGCGAGGTCCGGGAATGGCCCGGATGGCCGAGCGTGCCCGAACGGTTTGTTCCCGTTGGTCGGGTTGGTTCAGTGAGGGCGCGGTCGATGGGGCCAAGGAGGCCGAGCCCTCAGTGACGTGGGCCGAGGTTCATCTCGCGTCCCTGACGCTGCACAAGACCCCGCTTTCGGTCGCAGAGCCATTCACCCGGTATCGGGATGGGGCTGCGCGTGCCTGGATTTTTGTTTCGGCAACCCTTGCCGTTGGCGAGGATTTCAGTCATTTCGTCCAGATCCTTGGGCTCTCAGAATCTCGTCAGGTGCGTTTCCCGAGCCCTTTCAATTATGCCTCTCAAGGGCTGTTGTACGTTCCAAAGGGACTTCCAGAACCCTCGGACCCCGGGTTTTCACGGGCTTGGATTGATGACTGCTGGCCCTTGATCGAGATTAATGTCGGGCGCTGCTTTGTGCTTTGTACGACCTTGCGGGCGGTTCGGCAGGTCGCTGACCGCTTGCGCGAACTGCTTGAGCCCCCGTTGACTTTGTTGGTTCAGGGTGAGGGGAGCCGCACCGAACTTCTCGAGCGTTATCGTGCGGCGCCTGCACCGATTCTGGTTGGTGCAGCGAGTTTCTGGGAAGGCGTCGACGTGGTGGGCGATGCATTGTCCCTGTTGCTCATCGATAAACTGCCCTTCGCGCCGCCCGATGACCCAGTCCTCGAGGCGCAATCCGAGGCGCTGCGTCGTCGCGGCGGTGATCCGTTCCGAACCATTCAGTTGCCTGCCGCCAGCCTTGCGCTCAAACAAGGCGCGGGGCGGCTGATCCGAAGCGAGCGCGATCGTGGTGTCCTGGTGATTGGCGATGCAAGACTGATCAATAAAGGCTACGGCCGAACCTTGATGGCCAGTCTGCCGCCCTTTTCAGTAACCCGGGAACGCCAGGTGGCCGACGACTTCCTGACGAACGCGATCGATACAAAGAGGTCGTAGGGACTAAGGCTTGGAGGCACTCCAGAGGTTCCCTAGGGCCCCTAGGTTCCATTTCGTCGCGACTTCGTCATTCATCACAGTGTCAATTTTTCGACTGCCCGGGAAGTTTTGGTTCAGGATTCGTCTCGCGTCCTCCCGTAAATCAATCAGTCCTAGTCGATCGTAGGACAAGACCATCATGGCGAGTGCATCCTCCACCGATTGTGCCTGGGGGTATTGCCGAACGACGCCCTGCGCCCGGTTGGCTGCGGCAAGGAAGGCTCCGCGGCGCAAATAGTGGCGCGCAATGTGGATGTCGCCGGCTGCCATCTGATTGACCAGCCAGGACAGTCGGAGACGTGAGTCTGCGGCGTACCGGCTATTTGGGAATCGGTCAATGAGCTGTCGCAGCGCATCAAACGAGTCGCGGAATGCCTGCTGATCGCGTTCGGATAAATCCTGACCGCCCAAGCTCGTGAAGAGACCCTGGTTTTCGTTGAAATTAACCAGACCCTTCAGATACAGCGCATAGTCGGTCGCTGTGTGGTCAGGGTAGAGCCGCAAGAATCGATCAAGTGCTGCCAGGGCAAGGCTCGGATCGTTGTCACGATAATGGGCGTAGGCGGTATCGAGTTGAGCCTGTTGAGAGTGTCGGCTGAACGGATAACGGGATTCAAGCTTCTCGTAGAGCTTGACCGCTGCGGCGTTGTTGCCCGAGTCCAATTCGGAGCGGGCCTCGGCATATAATTTTTCAACGGCCCAGTCTGCTGTCGGATCTTTGCTCGGGTTGAAAGAACCGCAGCCATTCAGGGCGAAAACGCAGAAGGCTGCCACCAGGAGCACGACGCAAGGCAAGCGCAATGATGGGCTACGAGCC
>Ga0214921_10004930_pt1 | contig 19205 bp, 15 predicted proteins | sample LL1505_MetaG_FD_177992 | JGI IMG/M metagenome (GOLD analysis project Ga0214921, IMG submission 177992) | Freshwater microbial communities from Lake Lanier, Atlanta, Georgia, United States - LL-1505 | ecosystem: Environmental > Aquatic > Freshwater > Lake | place: USA: Georgia | collected... | reverse complement strand
GGGCCGCCTATATCCCCTATGTCATGACCTGGGCGCACGAGATGGCCGACCCGCCCGTGGACCATCCGCGCTATGTCCAACTGGCCTCGATCTCAGAGGTGCCCGATTGGGTGTCGATGGTCGAGCGTCTGATGGCCGAGGGGGGGTGCAGCCCAGCGCAAGCGGCGCTATAGTCGGGCCGTGCGCTTCGATGACCGCTTCCTTGATGAGATCAAGTCCCGCCTTCGCCTCTCCGATGTGATCGGAAAAACGGTGAAGCTGCGGCGGCAGGGGCGTGAATATGCGGGCCTATCTCCCTTCACCAAGGAAAAGTCACCGTCCTTTTTCGTCAATGATGACAAGGGCTTCTATCACTGTTTCTCCAGCGGCAAACATGGCGACCTGATCAGCTTCCTGCAAGAAACCGAGCGGCTGAGCTTTATGGAGGCGGTCGAGCGCTTGGCGGCAGAGGCGGGTGTGCCCTTGCCCGCTCAGGACCCACAGGCGATTCAGCGTGAGAAACAGCAACAGTCCCTGACCGACTGGCTGGTCTTGGCGGCGGCCTGGTATGAGGCCGAACTGCGCCGCCCGGTCGGCACCGAGGCGCGGGCCTATCTGGATCGACGTGGCCTGCCAGAGGCCGAACGTAGCCGCTTTGGTATCGGCTATGCCCCCGCCGGTCGCACGGCCTTGAAGGACTATCTGGTCGCCAAGGGGGCTCAGCCGCGCGAGCTGGTCGAGGCCGGTCTCTTGATCGCGCCCGAGGATGGTGGCGCGCCCTATGATCGGTTCCGCGACCGTATCATGTTCCCGATCACGGACTCGCGGGGCAAGGTGGTCTCGTTCGGCGGGCGGGCGCTCGATCCGCAGGCGCGGGCCAAATATCTCAACGGGCCGGAAACTGTTATTTTCCATAAGGGCGACCTGCTCTACGGCCTCTATGAGGCGCGCAAGCTCCTGTCCACGGGCTCGGTTGGGGCGGCCTCAACGGGCGGGCCGGTCGATGTCGGGCTGGTGGTGGTCGAAGGCTATATGGACGTCATTGCCTGTCAGCGCGCAGGCGTCGCGGCTGTTGCCCCGATGGGTACGGCGCTAACAGAACAGCAGATGGAGCGGCTTTGGCGGCTGCATCCCGAACCGACCCTGTGCTTTGACGGCGACGGGGCGGGCCAACGTGCCGCCGCGCGCTCGATCGAGCGGGCAATGCCCTTGCTGAAGGCTGGCCGATCCTTGCGCTTTGCCATCGTCACCGGCGGTAAGGACCCAGATGATGTGCTGCGCGAGCAGGGGGCGGCTGCGCTCAAGGCGCAACTGTCCCAGACCGTTCCGTTCGTCGAGGCCCTGTTTGCCCTGCAACGCGATGCCGAGCCGCTCGATACGCCAGAGCGGCGCGCGGGTCTGAAATCGCGTCTCAGGGCCGCTGCGGCGACGATCCAAGACAAGGACCTGTCCCAAGAATATCGTAATGATCTCTTGCGCCGCGTCGATGCGCTCAATGCACCACCTCAAGGGGCAGGGCAGGGGGGCGATGGCCAAAATCGGCCAGCACGGGCCCCGTTCGTGCCGAGAAAGCCGGGCTCGGGCCCCTATGTTCCGCCTCTGATCAATACCCAAGAGGGGCGCGCGGCGGCGCGGCGATTGTCTGCGTCACTGGATCCTTTGGTGGCGGCTGTGGCCCAAGGCGCGCTCCTTAACCCTGCCTGGCTGGACCCAGTTTTAGAGGTTTTGCAGGTCCATGGTTTCGGGGATCAAGCGCTGGACGACTTGGCGAAAGAAATCATTCGTCTGCGTCTGGACAGTGACGTTCTTGACACAGAGGCCCTCACACGCCATCTGGCGTCTGTAGGATTCAGTATTTTGCTGAGCGAGATCGATAAGGCGGCCCTCAATGCAGGTGCCCCTTTCCTGAACCAGGATGCTTCGCTCGCAGATGCTAGGTCCCAATGGTCGCACGCCTTCGATGGTCTCATCCGAATGGCTGCGCTGGAACGTGCCCTTTCGGCGGCAAAATCCGGACTGGGTTCGGGCGATGGCGCTGACGTTTCCGACGCGGCTGAATTCATACGGTTGAAGCTGGAGCGAGACGGTCTACGTCGTGCGATCAAGACTGGAACCTTTTGGACGGACGTCGATCCCTGAGCGCAGGGGCCTTGACGGGCCGCCCTTAGCCATTTTCCTGACGCGTGCTGCGCGCCGTCAGGACCGGAGATGCAAATGAGCAATACGGCTGAGACGCAAGAAACCGAATCCAATTCCGACGGTCCCTTGCTCGACCTCACCGATGCGGGCGTAAAGCGCTTCATCAAGCAGGCCAAGACCCGTGGTTATGTGACCATGGACGAGCTGAACAAGGTCCTCCCGTCTGAGGAGGTGACCTCGGAGCAGATCGAAGACACCCTCGCTATGCTCAGCGAGATGGGCGTCAATGTGGTTGAGGCCGAAGAGGATGCCGAGGGCGGCGAAGTGGTGGTGCGCGAAGAAGCCGCCGTCATCGAAACCACCAAGCCTGACGCCTTTGACCGCACGGACGATCCGGTCCGGATGTATTTGCGCGAAATGGGCTCGGTTGAGCTTCTGTCGCGTGAAGGCGAAATCGCCATTGCCAAGCGGATCGAGGCTGGCCGCGACACCATGATCCGGGGTCTGTGCGAAAGCGCCCTGACCTTCGAAGCCATCATGGTCTGGCGCGAAGAGCTGGGCACCGGCCGCATTCTTCTGCGTGAAGTGATCGACCTTGAACAGACCTATGGCGGCGTCATGGGCGCGGCGGCGGCTGTGGTGGCCGAAGAGGCTGCGGCTGCGGCCCTCGAAGCCGGCCCCCAGCCTGAGCCCATGATGGGCGAGGGTGATGGCGATGGCGACGAGGATGATTTTGACGATGGGGCAGGGCCCACCGTCTCGGCTATGGAAGGCGAACTGCGCGAAGGCGTGATGGTCGTTCTCGACGCCATTGCCAGCGAGTTTGAAGCCTTCCGCAAGCTGCAAGAAAAGCTGGTCATGAGCCGCCTGCGCGGTGAGGACCTGCCCGACGCCGACCGCAAGGGCTATGAAGCCCGCTCGGCGGTGATCATTCAGCACCTCAAGACTCTGAAGCTGAACAATAATCGTATTGAGGCTCTGGTCGATCAGCTCTACGCCATCAATCGGCGTCTGATTGCTCTGGAGGGGCGCCTGCTGCGTCTGGCCGATTCCTACGGCATTTCGCGTCCTGAATTCCTCAAGGCCTATTACGGCACCGAGCTTGACCCCAACTGGCACGAGAAGGTCCGTGAACTGGGCGTGCGCTGGACCAAGTTCGCTGAGAACGATGCCAGCCAAATCAGCGACATCCGCCAAGAGATCGCCGTGCTGGCCACCGAGACCGGCGTGCCCATCGACGACTATCGCCGCATCGTCCAGACCGTCCAGAAGGGCGAGCGCGAGGCCCGTCAGGCTAAGAAGGAAATGGTCGAGGCCAATCTGCGCCTCGTCATCTCCATCGCCAAGAAATATACCAACCGCGGCCTGCAGTTCCTCGACCTCATTCAGGAAGGCAATATCGGCCTGATGAAGGCCGTCGATAAGTTCGAATATCGCCGGGGCTATAAGTTCTCGACCTATGCGACCTGGTGGATCCGTCAGGCCATCACCCGCTCGATTGCCGACCAGGCCCGCACCATCCGCATCCCGGTCCATATGATCGAGACGATCAACAAGATCGTCCGCACCAGCCGCCAGATGCTCCACGAGATTGGCCGCGAGCCGACGCCGGAAGAACTGGCCGAAAAGCTGGCCATGCCGTTGGAAAAGGTCCGCAAGGTCCTCAAGATCGCCAAGGAGCCCATCAGCCTCGAAACCCCCATCGGGGACGAGGAAGACAGCCACCTTGGCGACTTCATCGAGGACAAGAACGCGGTCCTGCCCATCGACGCGGCCATCCAGAGCAATCTGCGCGAAACCACCACGCGGGTTCTGGCCTCGCTGACACCGCGCGAAGAGCGGGTTCTGCGCATGCGTTTTGGTATCGGCATGAACACCGACCACACGCTCGAAGAGGTCGGTCAACAGTTCAGCGTCACCCGCGAACGTATCCGCCAGATCGAAGCCAAGGCCCTGCGCAAACTCAAGCACCCCAGCCGCTCACGGAAATTGCGGAGCTTCTTGGATAGTTAAGGGGCGGGGTGACCCCCCCCCCTACCTCCGCTTCGCGGGTACTTCCCCCAGAGGGGGAAGATTTGCTTATCGATGATCTTCCCCCTTTGGGGGAAGTGGCGCGCAGCGCCGTAGGGGGCCTTGTTTTTTCCCCACATCCGTCTTCCCCGCGAAGGCGGGTATCCAGATTCCTTCACGCGGGCGGGAAATGGCCCACCGCTCCTAAAGTGTCGCTTTCCTTAAGCCTCTTGGTCTTGTTCCGGTTCAACCGATGAGGCGTCCGTCAGGGCACCAGCTCCGCTGAGTTGGTCGGCATCCAAGGTCGGGGCAGCGATGATTCGGCCGAGGAGATCGGCTTGGCGGGGTTCAAGAGCGACAAGGCGAGTCAGGACGCGCAGCAGCGTTAGCAGTTCGGTTGTATATTCGGGCAACCAGTTGTCGGGCTGGATTTCGCTCAGTTTGGACGGTGGGCGTCTGTCGCCCATAGGGGGTTTGGAGCGATCCAGACGCCGATAACTCCACCATTGGCGCAGCACCGATTTACCAGACACCTCATAGGCCCAGACGGCCGGACTGACATTGGTGATGTGGCCGGTCCCGATGATCAGTCTTTGGGTTTCGGGTTCATAGCCCAGTTCGTGCGGTATATCGGCAAGTGCCTTAGGCAGGGCACCCTTGGCGGGAATGGTCGGTTCGTCCTTGGCCACGCGCGGCGGACCGGGCGGTTGGCCTTCGCTAAACCGCTCCCCGAAACTATGCAACCAGATCACTTCGCGTCCGATCTTTACGGCCTCGTCGAACAGAGATGAGCAGGCGGTGATGGGAATGCGCAGACCCGGCTGTTTCAGGTGCGCGGAGAACCGTTCAATATAGCTGGGGTGAGCGGCGATAGCAGCAATATAGGCCATCATCTCCGGCGCGGTCACCTCCCGCCCGAAACTGCCCCCCAGTTCTGCCAACAGTTTGGCCGAAAGGTTGGGCTGGGTCGCTTCTGCGTTGGCCCAGAGCGGGAAAACGCGACCGCCGAAGGAGCCGCGATAATGGTCCATATCAGGAATCAATCCTGTTATGCTTAAGCTTGGACCACTTGAGGGTGAATGTGCTCTAAGAGCTGTTAGATATATCTGGTTATTTGAATAAGCGTTCCAGAGTTGGGGGTTAGCCCGATTGATCAGACGATTGTCCGGTAATAGCCATTGGCGATCAAAGGACCGGAATGCGTATCGGAGGGGTAGGGCTCCGGCGCTCTTGTCGTTATTAACCGAGACCTGTTGCTTGGGGTGTCCCTTGAGCGACTCACGAACGACCTTAGCGACTGTCCGATCACCATTCATATGTGGATGAAACAGTTTCTCCTTCTCCACAGGGTCCGTTTCATCGATCAGGCGTTTCCATCGGTCTTTTAGCGACTGGGCATCTGGAGCAATGACCCAGGTCCGTCCGGTCATGACGCCGGAGCCATTATAGACAAACAGGTCCTCTAACGCCGGATAGCCTGCCCAGCTCGCGGCCTTGGCCGGCAAAAATGGCGCGCGCCAGTCGGTGGGGGCCTCTTCCCAACCCTCACCCTCTAGGGCGATGGCGGCGATGGCCGCAAACTTGTCCGCCCGCTTTCCGGGCGGCAGGCTGCGGAATCGAACCCGTGCGGGCGTCTGATCACTGGCCTTGGCCCCACGCAGGGCCATGACGATACAAACCGGCTGTTGCACCCCTTCGAACACCCGGCTGCTCACCGGCGGCTGATGGCCCTCTGGCGTGCAGTTTATGACCCATATTTCTTCGGCATCACGGCGCAGATCGGCGCGCATCTTTTGAAAGCCCGGTCCGTTCAGAAAGCCCGCTACGGAGATGAAGCTGACCACACCGCGCCGGTGGGTCCAGTTTCCGAGGTCTGATCGATCCGCTCCGCTGCGAAAGGTTTGCCCGCCAAACACTTTCCACGCGGCCCAGCGCCAGAAATAGACATAGAGGTTGCGCAGGTGCTTGGTATGCGCTCCCACGCCCCATTCGACGGGCGGTTGCCAATCATCAAGCGGGGCATTCAGGTCTCTGCCGCGATCTTCAACCCAACCGCCCAGGCCCTTGGCCTTCTCCTTATAAGGTGGATTGCCCAGCACCACGGTGATTGCCTCGTGCCGCTTGATCCTATTGGCGGCTTTACGCGAGTCGGCGATGCCCGCCATCGAATGGGGAATCCAGGCGGTCTCCTCGTCTGGATCAGCCAAGGTGTCGGCGATAAAAAGCCGCAGGTTCGCGCTTAAGACCTTTTCTGTTGCCACACTGTCGTCACCGTCTGACGCCGTCAGGCTGATCAACTCGGCGAGGAGCCGCAGTTGCGCGACCGCAAAAGGCCCGAATTGAAGTTCAAAACCGATCAGCCGGTCTAGAGCAGCGGTAATCGCGGCAGGAACCGCTCCGGCGCCTTCACTGTCTTCGACGGTAGTGGCGATCCGCTGGAGGACACCCAGCAAAAAGGTACCGGTCCCAACGGCAGGGTCAGCGACCGTAACCTCTGTCGACGCCAGCCCACCGGAGAGATTGAACCTTGTTGGTGAACGCAGGGCATCGTCGACAAGACGAACCATGGCGGTAACAATTTCCGGCGGTGTGTAGTAGGACCCCGTCTTTTTGCGGAGGGTCTTGTCGTACTGCTCAAGAAACAGTTCGTAAAAATAGAGCCATGCCTCTGGCTCGCCCTTGCTGATTTGACTCCATTCGACGACGTCCAGCACGGCAGTCATGGTCTTGAGGGAGGTGTCCAGCGTGTGGTTGTCGTCAGCCTCTTCGGTTAACATACGAAGGGCTGAACCGATCAAGGAATTGGATTTGCGCAGCGCCTTTGCCGCATCCTCGATGCCATCCTTAAGCGAGATACCGCGCGCCTTTGCCATCAAGAGGCCGAAAGTCACCGCTTGGGCATAGCCGTCTGCAAACTCTGCGTCTGTAGCGTTAGGAAAAAGCAGTTTTCGCCAGTCTTCCTTGAGGCTCGTTAAGCCAGGTGCTGTGCGGGCCAACTGTTCGATCACCTCGTCCCTTAGCAATCGACACAGCCTTGCTGTTGTTTCCGCGAGCTGTTTAGGCGTGCGGGGTGGCAGGGGTTGCCATTGATAAAAATGTTCGAAAAGGGATGTGAGTTCTGGCGGCCCCGACAAGCCCTTTCCCGAGGACCGGACATCGCCCGTCAGATAAACAATCGGCATCTGAAGCTTGCCGTCACGCCAAAGGCTAAAGGCATTTCCATCGGTATAGATGAGGTTCGGCAGGGCCTTCAGCTTTTCCCACTGTTTCTTGTCATGGGACTCGGCACTGAATTTTGTGGGGTCAGCCCCCTTGCCCGGTGCCTTAACTTCGATGAAGCCGATCAGCGCATTTTTGCGGGTTACAGCAAAATCAGGGCGGATCATCAGATCGGCAAGTGACGTTTCGCCAACAAGCTCTGTGTCGGTTGCGGCCAAGCCTATCAGTGCGCAAATGTCCTTGACCAAGGCCACCAGCGGCGAACGTAACTGATCCTCTGGTTGACCCTTCACGGCGGTGTTGCTCAGGGTCGCTGTTGCGGCTTGACCAAACCGACTGACGGCCTCGGCCAGAGACTGGTGCGCTTTCATCCAGAAGACTCCGCTTGCGCCTAAAATGGGCGTCATCCCTATGGTCGCCATGGGTAATGGCACCGTCAGAGAATCAGTTATAGATTAATGCATGATGCAGTTAGAGCTATTTGCACAGCCAAAGGTCGTGGACTCACCGAGACCATCGGTGGACACTATACGCGCGCGCTGTACGGCTGTTCTGAACCGTTTGCGTGAAGCAAAAACAATGCCCTTAACGCCGCGCGAACTCGCGTTTTGGAAGGTGGTTATGCCACAGACGACCAATTGGTTGCCGCCCGAGGAACGTAAAGCTGTATGTGAGGAGTTCACATCTCAGGTGCTTCGACTAGAGGCGTTGGGTCCAAATTCGGTTGATGGTGAATAGTCAGTTAGGTTGATTTACAGAGGTCGTCGCCCGCTCGATTGCAAACCTGACCTGCACTCTCCCTATCCCGGTCCTCAAGATCGCTAAGGAGCCTTTCAGCCTCGAAACCCCCATCGGGGATGAGGAAGACAGCCACCTGGGCGACTTCATCGAGGACAAGAACGCGGTGCTGCCTATCGATGAGGCCATCCAGAGCAATCTGCGCGAAACCACCACGCGGGTTCTGGCGTCGCTGACACCGCGCGAAGAGCGGGTCCTGCGCATGCGCTTCGGCATCGGCATGAACACCGACCACACCCTCGAAGAGGTGGGACAACAGTTCAGCGTTACCCGCGAGCGGATCCGCCAGATCGAAGCCAAGGCCCTGCGCAAGCTCAAGCACCCCAGCCGCTCACGGAAATTGCGCAGCTTCTTGGATAGTTAAGGGGTAGGGCGGTGGATGAACACCCCCCACTCCCAACCCTCTCCCCCTCGAGGGGGGAAAGGGCTTTTCCTTCTTAGCCCTCTCCCTGTGGGAGAGGGTTGGGTGAGGGCCTTGTTTGTTTTCTTGCTCCCGTCTTCCCCGCGCAGGCGGGGACCCAGACCCTTACACACAGAGGGGAAGTGACCCGCTGCCCCCACACCCTGCCGCGTCATTGCGAGGCGCACCGCGCCGAAGCAACCTAGGGCAACATCAATTTAGGCCCGCGTCAGTCTACTGGGTTGCTTCGCTGCGCTCGCAATGACGCTGAGGCGGCAGGGGATGACCCCCTCACCCAACCCTCTCCCCCAAGGGGGCGAGGGCTTTATCTAGCTTAGCCCTCTCCCTGAGGGAGAGGGTTGGGTGAGGGCTATGCTTGTTTCAAACCTCGCAAGGACGCGTTAGGTCTTTGCCCTTCCACTCCGGGCAAGGCCCAGCACGAAGCCAAATCCCCCCTACCGATTCTCGATTCGCCCCCTGATTCTGCACCGGACGGCGAAATTCCTTGTGGATAAGGGGGTTGTCCCCAATTTATTTCCACGATTTAGGCGTGTAAAAGCGATCTTATAAGTCACTGATTGGGCTGAAAAAATTTGATTTGGCCGGTTTCAGCGTGCGAGGTTGGGCGAAGTAGAAATGACCGAAGCGGTTGCGAGTCGGCCTTAGGACTGACATATAGATGTCATAAGACGGACTTTGGTTCGGGCCCTAAGGGGCTTGGCCACCGGTATCGAGACCTTAGAGAGATCGGGTTTTGGCATCGACTACAGGGGGGCGCACTGGCCCTCGCCGTACAGGATAAGACAGTTTTGACCCTTGTATCTGACGCTCGCGCTGATCTGCGCGCGCTGGTCGTTGCCGCCTCGTTGGGATCGGCATTCGGACTGGCGCTCGGTGGCCTTTACCTCGCCGGTGGGCTGGCACAAACGGCGTCAAGCCATGCCAAGATCGAACGCCTTGCTGATGCCGCATCGTCGGGCTTTTCAGACACAGTATTGACCGAGCAGGCCGGAATGGCTGACGCCGGGGCCTTGCAAATTGCGCGCCGTCATGATCGCAATTTCGTCGCCACGGGTGTCGACCAAGAGCGCCAAGCGGCTCTGTTCGCTTTGCGTCTGGAGCGGCGCTCGACCATGGATAGCCGGACGCAGGGCCGTATTGATGCGCGCGGGTTGCTGATGCGGGCGAGCTATAGTGACACCCCTCGGCTTAGCCTGCCGCCTCTGCGCGGTGGGCGGTTCAATGCACTAACCGGCGCGCGGGAGTTGGATTGCTTGACCCAAGCGGTCTATTATGAAGCCCGCGGCGAGACCCCATCTGGGCAAGCGGCGGTGGCACAGGTGGTGCTCAATCGTGTGCGTCATCCAGCCTTCCCCAAGACCATTTGCGGCGTCGTGTTCCAGCGCGCTGACCATCGTGGCGGCTGTCAGTTCAGTTTTGCCTGTGATGGCTCAATGCGTCTGCCGCTGGACCGAGCGGCTTGGCATCGGGCGGAGCGCGTCGCGTCTCGAGCGCTCGATGGCGTGACCGTATCCCAAATCGGTAAGGCCACCCACTTCCACACCACGTCTGTGTCACCTGAATGGGGCGCAAAGTTGCTTCGCGTGGCACAGGTCGGCCTGCACATCTTCTATCGCTTTGGCAGCGGCACCTACGTGCCAGTCCTGCCGATCGATGGACCTGGCCTTGCGGCACCCGCTTTGGATGCCGCCAATCAGGCGGTCTATGCCAGCCTCTTGCCGCAAGCCGCTCAGATTGATGCGGCGGTTCACAAGGTTGTCGGCCTTGATGCTGGGGCTGATGGTACCGCTACGGCCCCTAAGGCTACGGCGCCCCGTCCGGTGTCACCGTTCGAAGTTGATCGGGCCGGTGTGACTGAAACCTCGGCGCTTACGGGCAAGACCTTGCAGGGTCAGCCGTCAGCCGCATCGGGTGCCTAACCGTTCCAGACGGTGGTGAGGGTCGCGATGTCTGGACGTACCCGCTCGAGCGGGGCGTCCTTGGCCGTGCCGATATAGACAAAGCCCGCCACGCGCTCGCCCGGTACCAAACCCAGTAGGGCGCAAGCCTTGGGGTCATAGGCATACCAGTCGGTGATCCAGTTGGCCCCGAACCCTGCTGCTGAGGCCGCATTGACGAGGGTCGAGCAGACCGCGCCTGCCGACAGGATCTGTTCCCATTCAGGGATTTTCTCGCCGGTGATGTGGGACACCACGGCCACCGCCAGCGGAGGGGTGGTCAGCTTGACCAATGCGCTAGTGGCCTTTTCCGCATCAGCCCGCTCAGCCGCGACGGCCGCGAGCCGCTCGGCAAAACGGGTCTTGGCATCGCCATCCAGAACGATGAAGCGCCAAGGAAACAGCTTGCCATGGTCGCTGACCCTTGCTGCGATGCGCAGCAGATCATCCAAGGTCGCGGCATCGGGAGCGGGGGCCGTCAAGGCGGACGCTGAGGCGGATCGGCGCAGGGCCAAGAAGGCGAGGACAGCGTCGTTGCGGTCGCCCAGCGGAAGGGGTGCGCCAAATTCAGGGGCCTTTGGCAGGTTCAAGGACATGACCGGTGACTTTCTCTGCTTCGGGGCGCGACGGTTCTAGCTATAAACCCTTAGAGCCAACGGCAATGGGCCAAATGACGAGGGGCCGAGTTGATGGTGGATAAACCCAGTTGGATGACACCCAAGGGACCGGCTTGGCAAAGGCTGGCCCATCGGCCGGTCTATGAAAACCCTTGGATCACCGTCGATGAGTTTGACGCCGTCGCGCCCACCGGGGCTAAGGCGCTTTATGGCTTGGTCGGGATGAAGAACCTCGCGCTCGGTATCCTACCGCTCCATTCGGACGGAACCGTGACGTTGGTGGGGCAACATCGCTTTCCATCTGGCACCTATTCTTGGGAAATCCCCGAGGGCGGCGGGGCCAAGGCTATTGACCCGCTCATCTCGGCCAAACGTGAACTGCGCGAGGAGGCGGGGCTTGAGGCGCTAGAGTGGCATCAGGTACTGGATTTTGATGTCTCGAACTCTGTCACGGATGAGCGCGGCCTAGGGTTCTTGGCGCTTGATCTGTCGCCTGTGCCCGTAGAGCCCGATGACACAGAGGTTTTTGCCATGGCCCGCGTGCCGTTCAAGGAGGCCTTGGCGGTGGCCATGGCCGGTCATATGCGTGATTTGATAACCCTCGCCATGTTACTTCGCGCTCATCATATGGCCGTCAATGGCGAGATCAGGCGCGACTTAGCGGAACTTATGCTAAGGTAGATTGCTCGTTGGAACCGGATTGAGGAGCAGGATCGATGCCAAACCGTTTGGAAGTCGTGTCAGCGCACACTGTCCCGTCCGTCTGGGCTGCCTTGCGCAACGAGGCCGCGCACCTTGCCAAAACAGAGCCAACGCTCGGGTCGATGCTCAATGCTGTGGTGTTGAAGCACGATGATCTGGCCTCGGCCCTGTCCTATCAGTTGGCGCGTAAGCTGAGCGACGAAGAACTGCGGGCCATGAGCATGCGGGAAATTGTCGAAGAGGCCTTTGCGGCGGACCCCAGCCTTGTGACCAGCGCCGAGGCCGATCTGCGCGCCGTTTTCGAGCGTGATCCGGCCTGTAAGGGCTATGTCCAGCCGTTCCTGTTCTTCAAAGGGTTCCAAGCCCTGCAAACCTACCGCGTGGCCCATTGGCTGTTTGCGCAGGGGCGTGACACCCTGGCCTTCTACCTTCAGAGCCGCTGTTCAGAACTGTTTCAAGTCGACATCCATCCGGGCGCGGTGATCGGATCGGGCGTGTTCTTTGACCACGGGACGGGCATCGTGATCGGCGAGACGGCGGTGGTTGGCGATGAGGTCTCGATGCTGCATGGCGTCACCCTCGGCGGCACCGGCGCGGAACGCGGGGATCGGCACCCCAAGATCGGCCGGGGCGTGCTGCTGGGCGCGGGCGCAAAGGTTCTCGGCAATATCCAGATCGGTGACTATGCCAAGGTCGCATCTGGCTCGGTGGTACTTAAGCCCGTTCCGGCCCATTGCACGGCGGCCGGCGTTCCAGCCCGTCTGGTCAACTGTCCCACCGACGAAGAGCCCGCGCGGACCATGGATCACACCCTTGCCGAAGCTCTGTACGACTATGTCATTTAGCCAGGTCTAGGGGCTTGCTCTGGGCGCGGATGACGCTAGGGTCCGGCTCAAGAGACTACAGCCCTTTCTAACCGCAGGAGGTCCTACCATGGACGCCAAAGCTATGGCCCGTATCGAGGCCCACCTGAAGACCACCTTCGCCAATGCCACGGTGAGCCTGAAGGCTCGCCCAAAGCAAAAGGACTCCGCCGAGGTCTATGTCGGTGACGAGTTTATCGGCGTGGTCTTCGAAGATGAGGACGAGGACGGCTCCTACATGTTCGAGATGGCCATCTTGGCCGAAGATTTGAACGGCTAAACGACAATGGCGGAGGGCTCTCACCCCCCGCCATTCTTTTAGGTTGGGTAGGTCTTAGAGAACGCCCAGCATCTCAGCTACGAGCGGGTGGCGGACAATATCGACATCGGCAAGCCGAACGACCGCGACATTGTCCAACGCCTCGAACCGGTTGGCGACTTCGGCCAGACCAGACACTCCGGGAAGCAGGTCTGATTGGTGCGGATCGCCCGTCACCACCATGGTCGAATGCCAGCCCAAGCGGGTCAGCAGCATCTTTAGTTGGGCATAGGTACAGTTCTGCGCCTCGTCCATGACGACGAAGGCATTGTTCAGGGTGCGCCCGCGCATGAAGCCCAGTGGCGCAATCTCAATCGCCCCCTCGGCCATCAGGGCCCGAACCCGCTTCATCGACAACCGGTCCGCCAGGGCGTCGAACAGGGGCCGAAGGTAAGGGGCCAGCTTGTCCTCCATATCTCCGGGCAAAAAGCCAATGGATTCGCCCGCATCGACCGCTGGGCGCGACAGGACAATGCGGCCCACCGCTCCGGCCTCCAGCGCCTCAACAGCCTTGGCGATGGCCAGATAGGTCTTGCCCGTGCCAGCGGGGCCCAGAGCCAGCACCATGGCCTTGGCGTCGATGGCATCCATCAACTGTTTTTGACCGATGGATTTGGGTTTGATCGTCTTGACGTAGCCCTGTTCCCGCTCCGCGTCTCGGTCGGGTCCGACGGCGTGACTACCGATCGGAGACCAGCCGCGTTCGACCGGCAAGCGGCGAACCTTGGGGTCTTCAAACTGTCCGGCGTCAAACGCACCTTCGCGCACCATACGCTTCAGGGCTCTTTTGGTCATGGAAGCCTCCGCAATTGGACTGAAAAAAGGGCAATAAAAAAGGGCGCGTCCGCGATGGACCGCCCTTTGGTCAGATGAGGATGGAATACAGCGACGACGCTGGGGGCAGGGCCGGATGGCCCTTCTTGCGATCTTGAACGGTACGGCCCATGGGACCGCCTGAACCCTGTTCGAAACACGCGATACTCCGCTGTTTCCTATCCAAACCCGTCTCGGCGAGGCGGGCTGATCACGTGACTGTCAAAGGACTATGGCCATCTCGAATCACCTGACTAATATGATGCTACGCGCCTTTCAGAGCGGTTAACCATGAACTTTATAAGAAATTCGGGGAGTTGGAATGACAGTCTATAGTTTGAGCGGTAAGGCCCCGGTTCTGCCGCCTGAAGAGGACTATTGGATCGCCCCCAATGCGGTGGTGATCGGCAATGTCATCTTGCGCAAAAATGCCAGCATCTGGTTTGGCGCGACCTTACGCGGCGATTATGATCCCATCGATATTGGTGAGAACAGCAATATCCAAGATGGCAGCGTCCTGCACACCGACATCGGCGTACCCATAAATATCGGCAAGAATGTCACCGTCGGCCATATGGTCATGCTTCACGGCTGCACGGTTGGGGACAATAGCTTGATCGGGATCGGCTCGATCATTCTCAACGGTGCCAAGATCGGTCGCAACTGCCTGATCGGCGCGAACTGTCTGATCACCGAGGGCAAGGAAATCCCCGACAATTCCATGGTCATGGGCGCACCGGGCAAGGTGGTGCGTGAGGTCAGCGAGGGCCAGATTCAGATGCTGACCGGCTCGGCGCTGCACTATGTCGAAAATTGGAAACGCTTTAAGCGCGACCTAAAGGCGGTTTGACCACCCGCGCCGCAGCCGTCATATCCTAAGCCATCACCATAAGAGGAAACGATCCATGGCCTATCAACATGTGAAGGTCGAGCGTAACGGCCCGATCACGACCATCATCCTGAACCGCCCCGACGTGATGAATGCGCTCCATTCCGAAGCCCATTTCGAGCTGCACGAGGTGTTCAACGACTTTTCCGCCGACCCTGACCAGTGGGTGGGCATTGTCACCGGCGCTGGCGACCGCGCCTTCTCGGCCGGGAACGACCTGAAGCATCAGGCGACAGGCGGTAAGATGGGCTCACCGCCGAGCGGTTTTGCGGGTCTGACCTCGCGCTTTGACCTGACCAAGCCGCTGATCGCTGCGGTCAATGGCGTCGCCATGGGCGGCGGCTTTGAAATTGCTCTGGCCTGCGACCTGATCATTGCCTCGGATAAGGCGGTCTTTGCCTTGCCAGAGCCGAAGGTGGGCCTAGCGGCCCTTGCCGGTGGTCTGCACCGCCTGCCGCGTCAGATTGGCCTGAAGCGGGCCATGGGCATGATCTTGACCGCGCGCCGGGTCTCAGCCGAAGAGGGCGCAGCGCTCGGCTTCGTCAATGAGGTGGCCCCTCACGACCAGTTGATGGCGGTGGCCAATCGCTGGGCCCAGATGATCTGCGAATGCAGCCCAATGTCCATCCGAGCCTCCAAGCAGGCGATCCAGATGGGCTTGGAACAGACGCTAGAAGAGGCGATCAGCGGCCAGGGCAAATATCCGGCTGTGTCGCAACTGTTCAAGTCAGCCGACTTTGTTGAAGGGCCGTTGGCCTTCTCACAGAAGCGTGCGCCGCAATGGACCGGCAAATAGGCTAAGGAAAGGGGGCGGCGGCAAAGGTCGTCCCTGCACCCTGCAAATGTCCCTCTGAAGGAGGTCCTCGTGATCCACAGGTCAGTCTACCGCGTCGCGCTCGGCGTCTTGCTGGTGACGGCCATGGGGGTTGCGGCCTGCTCGCCTGAGCAAAAGGCTCTGCTGCCCGGGGCCGCAAAGACCCCCGCGATCAATGCCGAGGCGCTCAACCGCATCGTCGACGCTAGTTTCGGCGGGCAGGGGACCTGTCTGACCCTCACCGACCGGGCGACGGGGGCAGAGGTCTATGTCTATGGCTCCAACGCCGCCTGTATGAGGCCCCTGCCACCCTGTTCGACCTTTAAGATCGCCAACAGCCTGATCGGGCTCGACGAGGGCGTGATCAAGCCGGACGAGGTGATCAAGTGGGATGGTAAGCCCCAAACCGTCAAGTCTTGGGAAACCGATGCCAATCTGGAGACCGCCTTTAAGCGCTCGATGGTGCCGTGGTTCCAGCGGGTGGCTCGCCAGATCGGCCACGACACCTATGCCAAGCGGCTCAAGGCGATCGACTATGGCTCCGCCGATCCCGCCGGTCCGGTCGATCAGTTCTGGCTTGGCCCAGAGGTCGGTGGCGGCCTGACCATCTCGACCCGCCAGCAGACCGACTTCCTCAATCGCCTCTATACGGGCCGCCTCTCAACCAACCCCCTGACCACGGCCACCGTCGCCAAGATCATGATCGACGAGACACGGGGCGCATCGGTGATGAGCGGCAAGACAGGGACCTGTTCCAGCATCGCCGATGGCTCGCGCAATGTCGGCTGGTGGGTCGGACGGCTCAACAGCCCCGACCGCGATCTGGTCTTTGCCGTCTCGATGGAGGGCCAGAACGCCTTACCCGGCCGCGAACTGCAGATCCGGCTCAAATCTGCCTTCGCGAAGGCCGGGCTCTGGCCGCAAGGCTAAGGTCTAGGGGCTAGGCGCTAGGGAACCAGCGCATAGTCCCCGTTCACCTCGATCCGAACGGTCAATTCTCCGCCAGATACCGGGGTGGAGCCCGCGTCCGCGCCCATCTTGGCCATGGACATCATGGCGAGTGGACGCGGTTCAGGGATGCCGCCACCCTCGGAAAGGCTGAGCAGACGCACGCCGCGATAACCTGTTGCGCCGGCATAGAGATCGGCCTTGGCCTTCAGAGCTTTAACGGCGGCGAGCCGCGCGGCATCTTCCAGTCCCCGAGCGTTTTTGAGACCAAAGCTGATACCGTTGACCTGATTGACCCCGGCCTCGACCACGGCATCCAGCACCGACCCGAGCCTTGCCGTGTCATTGACCAGGATCGTGACGATGGTTGCGGCCTGATAGCCGGTCAGCTTTGGAAGCTCATTTTCTTTGTAAATATAGCGCGCATCCAGATCGATGGACGAGGTCTGAATGTCCCGCGCGGCCAGCCCCTGTTTCGTTAACATCGCCATGACCTTGATCATCCGCTCGCGGTTCTGAGCCATGGCCTCCGCAGCGCTTGGCGCGAGAGACTGGACGCCCACACTGATGACGGCCCGGTCGGGCACCGCCGTAACTTCACCAATGGCGCTGAGGTGCAACTGGGGCGGGGGACTGGGCAGCGTCTGGGCGCTTGCGGCACCGAAGGTCAGGCTTGCCAACAGCAGGCCAAGGCTCGCGATCCGCTTGGGCTGCGCGAAAGAGCGATGAGGCATAGGGGTCATGAGGGTCTCTCCAAGGGGCCGGACCAGCCAACAGGCTGACGCCGACCATGTCCATCTGAAAAAGCTACGCCCTCCAATATGAACCGGGCCTTTATGACATTGTCATGTCGTGCTAATTCGCCCTGCACTCGCAAATGGGGGCCTGTAGCTCAATGGTTAGAGCCGACCGCTCATAACGGTCTGGTTGGGGGTTCGAGTCCCTCCAGGCCTACCAACCCCTAATGTGTCAAACCTGTCCCAGCCCTAGCCGAGGGGAATGGCGCCGACGGATGGGGTGTAGGCGACGGACATCGGGGTCCCGGCGCGGTCTGCGAGGCCGGATAGGGCCTTGAGGGTTTGATAGTCTGCGCGAAGGGCCCAGGCGAGGTTCGCTCGGCCTTGTGCAGACAGGGTCTGACATCGCTTAGGATAGCCGCTCTTGTGCTTCAGCTTGGGTGTGAAGCCGAATAGGGCTCGGGCATCTTGTTTCAACCGTTCTTGGGCGATGACGCCAAGCAGTTGGTCGGGCTGGATCTGGTCAACCAGGTCGGAAAGATACCAAGCAAACCCTTCATGGGCATGGCCGATTAGCCCCATCAAGGCATTCATCTGACTAAAATCGTGGGTTTGAGGGGCCGGGAGCTGTTCGGCCAAATGGTTCACATTCTCAAAACTCAACAGGACCTTGAGTTCCAACCGGCGCTTCAAATTTCCGATTGGGTCATCCTCTGCCATGGGAATTAGGTCGTTGCGAAGGAGGTGGAGGCGCCAATTAAAGGCCGATATAAAGCGCTCCACAGGGTCTCGTACCAACACCACCACCCTGCGGTTCGTCGGCAGTGTCGGTCGGCTCATATGGATGTGATTGAAACTATAGCCCTGTTGGCTGAGTTCGGCGGCCAAGGAACTGCCGGCACATTTGCCGACATGGATTAGGTCGAACCCTATGTCCGGGTTTGCGAGGGTGGGCCTGACGGTTGCCAATTCAGCATTTGAAAAGTCACCACAGGCCATTGTTCGCCCCCGTTTTTAAAGCGAAATCAGAATCAGCAATAGTTATGACTATTTCATAAACTGCCAATGTCCCCATCGCAAAGGCACAGATCACTGCAAATCAGTGCTCTAAACCACATGGTCCGGCTCAAACGGGCAGGGGTGGGCTCCAGTTTCGAATTGGATTGTGGGGTGGTCGATCTTGAACCGGGTCTTCAACGCTTCGCCAATGCGGGCCGTGAGGGCGTCGTTGAGATGATCATCCTCGCAGACCAGATGGGCGGTGAGGGCGGTTGAGGTGGTGCTCAGGGGCCAGATGTGCAGGTCGTGAACCGAGGTGACGCCTTCAAGGCCCGTCAGATAGGTGTGGACCGCGTCGCGGGAAATGCCGCGCGGGACCTGATCGATGGCCATGGCGGCGGAGTCCTTCAACAGGTCCCAGGTGCCCAGCGCCACCACGCCGACCAGAACCAGACTGACCACCGGATCGAGCCACAGCCAGCCGGTCAGGCCCATGACCAGTCCGGCAACCACCACCCCCGCTGAAATGCCTGCATCCGAGGCCATGTGCAAAAAGGCCCCGCGCAGGTTGATGTCGTCCTTGCGTCCGCGCAGGAACATCAGGGCGGTCAGGCCATTGATGACAATCCCGATGGCGGCGACGATCATGACCGTGCGACTCTGGATCGGTTCGGGCGCGCCAAACCTCTGGATCGCCTCCCAGCCAATCGCGCCGATGGCCAGCATCAGCAACATCCCATTGGCCAGCGCCGCCAAGATCGAGGTGCGACCAAAGCCATAGGTCCTCTGACCCGTCGGTGGCCGCCGAGACAGCCATGCCGCGCCCCAGGCCAAGAGCAACCCCGCCACGTCGCTGAGATTATGCCCTGCATCGGCCAGCAGGGCGAGCGAGTTGGCCAGCACCCCATAGGTCGCCTCAATGGCCACAAAGCCCAAATTCAGCACCACCCCCACGCCGAAAGCGAGATCGAAACTGGCCGGAACATGGCTGTGGTCGTGGT
>Ga0214921_10004928_pt1 | contig 19211 bp, 18 predicted proteins | sample LL1505_MetaG_FD_177992 | JGI IMG/M metagenome (GOLD analysis project Ga0214921, IMG submission 177992) | Freshwater microbial communities from Lake Lanier, Atlanta, Georgia, United States - LL-1505 | ecosystem: Environmental > Aquatic > Freshwater > Lake | place: USA: Georgia | collected... | reverse complement strand
TCAATGCCCGTTGACTGAGCTATGCTGCTTTCTGATGGGGCCGAATTCCTACCGAAAAGACGTCAAGATCCAGAAAAAGATAGAAAAGACAATGAGTTGAAGTGGTTATTGTGGGACATGTGGCATCTAATCAAGCGTTTTGATGATGAATTGAGAAAAAATCTTTCTATGTTCTGTTTTGCGCTCATATAGTCAGCACCCACTAGTATCCAGTGCATGGATTTGCTCCTATCAGGATATTGAAGGGAAAATAGGTGTCGATCACTAATGGCACCCAGACAAGGCTCTGCTAGGTGCTTAAATGGGTGGAGATGGAGGCCCAGTGTGGATTAGGCTGGTTCAATCATCGCCCAGCCAATAATCTATTGAAGACCATCTCAGAATAGGTCAAAATGTTTATTCTTAAGCCTTGTCAATGTCAGCACCTTAATCTTTTCAACAATCATGGTCTGAAATGCAATTGTGATCATTCCAAACGATAAAGGTCTTGAGTCGCTCAGGCAGAGGCGGAACGGTGTGTTTTTGCAAGGAATATCCAGCATATTGTCCGAAATCTAGAACTCCTGAATACCAAAGAAAGTCACACGATGACCTATCCTATTTCGCAAACAGGCCGGATTGTTCTTGTTATGGGTGGCGCAGGAGGCGTTGGCAAAGCTGTTGCGCAATTGTTTGCGGAACAAGGCGCCCATGTCGCTATCACACACCGTCCCGGTGCAGACAAGGCTGCGGAGGCCGAGGCTTTTATCAACAGCTTGCCGGGCACCAATCATGCCGCTTTTGCTGCGGATGTCGGCGATAGTGCAACGCTGGCGGTGCTGCGCGAGGCTATGCAGGCACGTTTCGGTCAGAAGTTGCATGTGCTGGTCAATTCGGCAGGGTTCACTAAGCCGATCCCGCATGCCAATCTTGATGATCTGGATGATGACCTGATTGACGATATTTTCCGCATCAATTGGCGAGGGCAATTTGCAGCCGTGCGCATATTCGCACCGATGCTGAAAAATTCGGGCGATGGGTTGATCGTTTCGATTTCTTCTATCGCCGCCAACAATGGCAATGGCTCCAACATTGCCTATGGGGCTGCCAAAGCCGGTGTCGAGGCCATGACCAAATCGCTTGCCCGCGCATTGGCCCCTGAAATCAGGGCGATGAATGTTTCGCCCGGCGTTGTCGATACGGGATTCGTTCTGGGGCGCGGCGCAGAGTTCAACGCCAAAACGGCTGCCACGACACCGCTTAAGCGTGTTGCCACCGCCGATGATGTCGCCGCTGCCGTGCTGGCTTGCGCTACCCATCTGACCTATTCAACCGGCACGACGATTACAGTCGATGGTGGCAGGGCCTTGTAAGGGGATTATGATGCGTCGACCGCTTGATAAGGTTTTCATCACTTGCGCCATTACCGGCAATCTGACTTTGCCCGAGCAGACCCCTTATCTGCCGATCACTCCGAAAGACATTGCCGATTCCGCCTTGCAGGCAGCCGATATGGGTGCGGCGATCGTGCATCTGCATGTGCGCGATCCCGAGACGGGAAAGCCGTCGATGGAACTTGCCCATTATCGCGAGGTGGTGGAGCGCATCCGTGACCGCAACACGGATGTGATTCTCAATATGACCACCGGTCCGGGTGGACGCTTTGTGCCATCCGATGCAGACCCGAAAGTGGCTGGACCCGGCACAACCTTGATGGCTCCAGAGTTGCGCGTCGAGCATATCGTCGCTTTGAAACCGGATATTTGCACGCTCGATCTCAACACCATGAATTCGGGCGGTCAGGTGGTTATAAACACCCCCAAAAATGGCCGCAAAATGGCCGCAATCATCAAAAATGCGGGCGTGAAACCGGAAATCGAATTATTTGATTCAGGTGATATTGCCTTGATGCAGGATATGATCAGGGACGGCTCGCTGACGGGCCCGATCCTATGTTCTTTTGTGATGGGCGTGTCCTACGGGTTCCAGCCTTCGCCCGAGACCGTGCTTTATGCGCGTTCGTTGCTGCCGGCGGATGCTGAATTTGCCGCCATCGGCATTGGCCGCCATGCCTTTACCAGTGTGGCGCAATCCTATCTGGCAGGCGGGCATGTGCGTGTGGGCCTTGAGGACAGCGTCTATCTGTCAAAAGGCGTGCTGGCTGCATCCAATGCTGTTTTGGTCGCAAAGGCGCGGCGGATTGTCGAAGATCTCGGCGGCCAGATTGCATCGGCGCGAGAAGCCCGCGCCATGCTCGGTTTGGCCTGAACAAAAGATACGGGAGACAGCCAGTATGACCGACAGCGTTGAAGCCACTTGCCTGCGCCTGCATCAAAAGGCGGTTAATGCTGCCTCACTGATGCCCGCCATCGAGTTGCAGGTTTTGCACCGTACCAAGCCCGATGATGTGATCATCGAAGTGTGTGCTGCCGCCGTCAACCCGTCCGACGTGAAAGCCGCCATCGGTATGATGCCCTATGCGGTGTTTCCGCGCATACCGGGCCGTGATTATGCGGGCCGTGTCATTGCCGGTCCATCCGAACTGGTCGGCAAAGAAGTGTTCGGCTCGTCGGGTGATCTCGGTATCCGCCGCGACGGCACCCATGCTACCCATCTTGTCGTCGAAAAAGACGCGCTGGTCATCAAGCCCGATACGATCACGATCCATGAAGCGGCAGGCATCGGCGTGCCGTTTGTGACGGCCATCGAAGGCTTCCGCCGCGCAGGCATGCCCAAACCGGGGGAGACCGTGCTCATCATGGGGGTAAACGGCAAAGTGGGGCAGGCCGCCGCCCAGATAGCCGCATGGCAGGGCGCGCGGGTGATAGGCGTCGTGAGGAAAAGCGAGCCCTATGCATGCTTTTCATCGGCCCCTATCGAGATCATCGACAAATCGGCCGGTGATGTCGCAACGCAATTGCGCGACATGACCGGCGGAAAGGGTGCCGATATTGTTTTCAATACGGTTGGTGATCCCTATTTCGAAGATGCCCATAAATCGCTGGCCATTCTGGGCCGCCAGATTCTCATCGCCGCAATCGACAAGATCGTTCAATTCAATATTTTTGAATTCTATCGTGGCCGCCACACCTATGTGGGGATTGATACGCTGGCGCTGAATTCGGTTGCAACCGGTGAAGTGTTGCGCGCGCTGGTGCCGGGCTTTGCGGCAGGCAAGCTCAAACCCTTTGCCGTCGAACCCCATGCCATTTATGCGCTCAAAGATGCAGGCAAAGCCTATGCGGCGGTCATGAGTTCGGCGCGTGACCGCATCGTTTTTGACCCGAACCGTTGAGAGGACAAGCCATGCATGTCACACGCTTTGATCAGGCTCCGGCCTATTTCCCGCCCGCCCATTACGATATGCGCTGTCTGCGTCTGCAGGGCCGCGAAGCCGGACCATCCGAGCAATTATGGCTTGGCATGTCGCAAATTCTGCCGGGTGGCCGCACCGACAGCGATGCCTCGCCCATCGAGAAAATCTATTTTGTCGTCGAGGGCGAACTGACCATCGAAACTCCGGAAGGGGAGGCGGTGCTGCACGCCTATGATTCCTGCCGCATAGCACCAGGTGAGGCGCGCGCCTTGAAAAACAACTCCAACAAGCCGGTTTTGGTCGTGCTCGCCATGCCGATGGAACCGCCAAAATAAAGCCGAATAATCCAAGAGCCGAAGAGCCATCTGCACAGGGGGAAATTCCATCATGATGCGTCATTTTGCTGCTGTTGTCGGCCTTGCGGCTGCTCTGCTCGCCATCCCGCAGGGCGCAAGCGCCCAAACCGAGATCAGAATCGGCATCGGGTTTGGGATCGGCTTTTTACCGATGTTCATTGCCGACGAGATGAAACTGGTTGAAAAACACGCCAAAGCGGCGGGTATCGAAACCAAAGCCACATTCCAGCGGTTTTCCGGATCGGCGGCAATGCAGGATGCGGTGCTCTCAGGTTCTGTTGATGTCGGCGTCTATGGCGTACCCGCCATGCTGATTGCCTGGGACAAGGCGCGCAATACGCCGTTGCAGGTGTTCGGCATTGCCGGGGTCAATTCATCGCCACTGGTACTTGTCTCGAACCGGCTGGATGCCAAATCAATCGAGGATCTGGCACCATCGGACAAGATCGCCATGCCTGCTATTGTCTCACCGCAAATGTATGCATTGCAGATGATTGCTGAAAAGCGGTTCGGCAAAGGCAATCAGGACCGGCTGAAATCACAGGTTGTTGCGTTGCCGCATCCCGAAGCCGTCAACGCCATGCTGACAGGCGGCACCGAGGTCAAAGCCTATTTTTCAACCCCGCCCTTTACCCAGTTGGTTCTGGCGAGTGGCAAAACAAAACTGATCACAACCTCCGAAGAAGCCTTTGATGGCCGCTCGACATTTCTGGCGGCGGGTGCCACCAAAAAATGGCTGGAAGCTAATCCCAAAATGGCCGGCGTGCTGATCAAGGCGCTGGAGGAGGCTGGCGAGGTCATTCGCAAGGATCCGGCCAAAGCCGCCTCGATCTATCTCAAGGTTGAGCCATCCAAATTTTTCGATGAAGCCAAGATCGAGGCGATGTTGAAAACCATGCCCGATGATTTCGGCGTGGCCCTGCACGGGGTCAAAACGCTTGCCGATTTTATGAGCCGCACGGGAGGTCTTAAAACGCCTGTCGCCAAATGGCAGGATGTCACAGTGCCGGATCTTGCCAATACACCAAGCAATTGATGACGCTTTAAATCAGGCAACTATTATGCTGCAACTGATCCGGAGGATATGAAATGGTGAGATTGCTATATGTGCGCGTATCGTTGATTGTTGCAATGGTGCTTGTCACGTCGCATGTTTGTGCCGCTGATTTCAAAGTAGTGGCCTTTGCAGGGGCATCTAACTGGCCATTCTGGATAGGGCAGGAGAAAGGCTTGTTCAAGGCCCATAGTATTGAACCTGTGCTGGATATAACGCCTAATTCGGTCGAAATGGCAAAAAATCTTTATTCCGGAAAATATGACCTCGCTTTGACCGCAATCGACAATATCATTGCCTATGATGAGGGGCAGGGTGAAGCGCCGGATGTCCCGGCAAATGCTGGTTTCATTGCACTGTTCGGTGTCGATAATGGCATGCTGAGCGTGATGGCCAAATCCGACATAGGCTCAATAAAGGAACTGAAAGGCAAAACCTTTTCTGTTGATGCGATGACCACCGGCTTTGCGTTCACGCAGCGCGAAATGCTCAAATTAAACGGGATGACTGATGCAGATGTGAATTGGGTCAAAGTCGGCGGCGGGGCGCAGCGGCTCGAAGCTCTGCTCAAGGGCGAACAGGATGCAACACTGCTGAATTCTCCGCTGGATCTGGCCGCTGAAAGCAAAGGCTTTAAACGCCTGATCCGGATTACAGACGAGCTTGGGGCATATCAGGGCATTGTCGGCGCAGCCAGGCGCGACCATGCCGAAAAAAACCGCACGACGATCATCGCCTTTATCCGCGGCTTCAAGGCGTCCGTCGACTGGCTTGCCGATCCGGCCCATAAAGAAGAGGCGCTGTCCATCTTCATGAGCCGCATGAAGGGCATGGAACGCCCCGCTGCCGAGAACGCTTATCTGGTGCTAACCGACGCTAAAACAGGCATTTATCGAGATCTGAACATCTCTGCGGAAGGCTTGAAAACGGTGATGCGATTGCGGTCAGAGTATGCTGAACCGAAAAAGACATTGTCGGATGCCTCGCGTTATCAAGACAGCAGCTACCTGCAAGAGGCTTTGAAGTGACAGCCCGGACTAATTTCGTGTTTATACCTTGAAATCACTGCAATGCCGGCTGAAAATGTATACTCACCATCATGCCAGCGATCGAATGCAGTAGAACAGGGTTCTTGTCTTTTGCGTTCATGACATCATGTGATCTGAAATCAACGTCCTACCCCGGCGGTGTCCGGGGCAGGGAGAGCCGTTAGGCGTCTATGACGCGTGATGACTTATGATTTTTCGCTGCGTTCTAAAATTGGACGGAACTGCTCGTGAGCTTTTTTTAGTTCCGTTGCAGGATCCCCACCTGACAGGGTTGCAGTCAAACCAGCACCGACCAGATCGCGGAATTCGGCGACAGGTATCACAACCGGCAGGCCAAGCTTGCTGATCTTGGCCGAGTCAATGACTGACTGGAGCCATTCCTTAGGCATTTTCACCCCGTTGCGCACAACTTCCCGGCTGATTGTCCAGGCCGGTCGACCAAGTGCCGCAGCTATCGAACGGTAACTTCGACCGATGCTTAATTGCTGCTGAATTAAAGACCGGTCGGAAGCGTCAATGTGTTTGAAAGACTGTCTGATGGAAACACCCATTATCCTGCCGGGTGTTGTACTTCAAATTTGAGACGTAATTTTTAAAAAGTTAAATTTTTCAGGTCACTTCTATAATTTTTTTAATCCTATTGATCCCTGCCCGCAAGAAGGGATCGGTGTGGATATACAGGAATTGCACGCCAGCCTTAGTCCAGTGTTCGACATCATCTTCTGTCACCAGTGTACCAGCAATTTTTCCTGCGGCTTTTATCTTTTTGGTGATGAATTCAACCTTTTCGACCACTTCCTGGGCCCGCTTGCCGCCAGGTGGCACTGCGGCCGGGTGACCCATGGCTTGTGAGAGATCGCCCGGGCCGACAAAGAACACGTCAACGCCTTCGACCTCCAGCATCTCATCGATATTGTCTATGGCTTCCAGTGTTTCGATCATGACGATAACCAGACGGTCCTGATAATTGGTCTGGCAGCCATAGCGCACGGCTGCGACCACAGCCTTTGCTTCCTCGGCTGTATTGACCATCGGTACCATAATACCGTCTGCGCCTGCATTGAGATAGCGGATGATCAGGGATTGCTGGTGCGAGTCAGGGCGCACGATTGCGCCACCGCCTGCGCCACGGGCAGCATGGGCACTGATCTTGACGTCTTCGAACGTCCATGTGCCATGTTCGCAATCAAGAAACACAGTATCGGCACCCAATTCGCACAAGCGCGCACAAAATGTCGCGCTTGTTTGGTGGGTGGTGTACATGGTGATGGTTTTACCCTTTTGCAGTCGCGTCCTGAGTTGAGCTCCGATCATCGCGTCTCTCCTTATTTTTGTGGCTTTGAGGCAGGTCGAAAGTGTCGCTTGGTGCACCGATCCAGCGGGCGGTTTCAATATCAGCCGACGTATCCCTCATGAATGTCGGCGCAATGCGGATTTCTTCCACCACAGCACGCAGAGGCAGGGTGCAGCACAGCAGCACGGCTTCAGCGACATCAACAGGATCCAGCATGCGTGCGCGCTCTTGTTCGCTAGGTGGACGCGCCCGGTTGTCGAGGATCGGTGTGTCAGTTTCGCCTGGAAGAATGGTGGTGGCACGAATACCCTGATTTCGGAAGGTGTTGTGCAGATGCCCCATAAAATTGAGCACAGCTGCTTTGGCTGCTCCATAGGCTGCTCCACCCAATAGGTTGGGGCGCAAAGCTGCAAGCGAGGATACTGTCACAATCGTGCCGCTCCCGCGCTTCAACATGCCCGGCAATAGCGCTTGCGTTAGGTTGAACACTGCGGTCAAGTTGACCTCCAGCGTCGAATTCCATTCCTGTTCGGAAATCCAGCGCGCATTGAGCACTTTGCTGGCACTGCCGGCATTATGGACGACAATATCGGGTATTCCATAATTGGAGGTAATCCATTCCACCAACTCCACAAGTTCACTGCGTTTTTGGATGTCTACCGCACGGGCGACAGCCTTGCCGCCTTCACTGTTAATACTGGCAACAACCGGATCAAGCATAGCTTTACGGCGTCCAACCAGCACAACCTGGCAACCCTGTTTGGCCAGCAATAAAGCCGTTTCACGACCGATGCCGGTGCCAGCTCCGGTCACAATTGCAATCTGTCCAACCAGTCGTGACATCAGATTTTCCTTTCATAGCCATATGCCGCTTTGACCCCTTCAAGGGTAACAAAGCCTTCCGCCAAATCGGCTTCAATATCCTGTGTTGTACGGTCACTCGGCTTACCCCAACCACCGCCGCCGGGTGTTTCAAAGCCGAGGCTTTCACCGGGTTGCAATACGACTTTGCCTTTGGGGAAATGATCGACCCCGTTTTTAAATACACGTCCAGCCGTGCCCGAATGGCCTTCGACGACACCGAAACACGGAAATTTAACCCGCTCGGTCGCCATATAAACACTCATCGGATTGTTCGAGATGTTTTTCAAAATTGAGCGTTGCGCCAACCCGCCACGAAAAGCACCGGCCCCACCGGAATCGGCGATCAATTCCTTGCATTCGGTCAGAACGGGGACCGCCAACTCGTACATTTCAATCGGGGTGACGCGGCAATTTGATGGGAAGGACAGTGTATCAAGACCGTCATTGTTCATGCGTCCGCCTTGGCCTCCATGGAAGTTCTGGATCGCGCCATATTGGGTTCCGTCATTGCGCTGGCCCAGACAATTCATCGCCCAGATCGGCGCGCCGCCGCTATCGCCTTGTACATGTTCTGGCACAACCCCTTCGAGTGCTTTGAAAATGAGGCTCGGGATGACATGTCCAACGAGATTGCGCGAATTACCTGCCGCATAAGCATGCGGGTTGAGGATAGACCCCAACGGGGCTTCATCGGTGAAGGGCGTAATACAGCCTTCATTGTTGGGTGTCTCAGGATCAAGCAGACATTTCAGCGCGTAGACGGAATGGGCATAACGATAATGGGTGCGCACATTAATGCCGTGCAAGACCTGATCGGATGAGCCGGTGTAATCAACATGTACGGTTTCATCACGCACAATCACCGCTGCCTTCAACAAGACTTCGCTGTCGAACCCGTCAAGTTTCACTTCGGCTCGATAGGTGCCATTCGGCCATGCTTTGATGGCTTTGCGCAATTGCATTTCCGAACGGCTATGGATGGAATCAGCTAATTCGTCCACGGAATCGAGATCGTACTCATCCATAAACCTCAGCAATTCGCGGCCCATCACATTGTTGGCCGCAACCATCGAATCTAGATCACCGCGCACTTCGGTTGGCAGACGCACGCTTGAGGCAATTATATCGAGCGCATCCTTGTTGGGAACACCCGCTTTGTGCAGTTTGATGATCGGGAACCTGATCCCTTCTTCGTAAATATCGCTAGCATCAGGAGAGAGAGGGCGACCGCCGACATCGGGCAAATGGGCAATGCTCCCAGCATAAGCGACAACCTTGCCCCCTTTGAAAATCGGGGTCAGCATGGTCACATCCGGTAAATGGCCTGTGCCTATTTCCGGATCATTGGTGGCCAGCACATCCCCGGGTTCTAGGGTCTCTGGTGGATAGGCCTTGAGGAAGTAGTTTTGCGCGGCAGCAGGCAGCGAGGTGATGAACACCGGGATTGACCACGTGCATTGCGCCAAAGCCCGCCCTCGCGAGTCCAGCAAGACAGTGACGTAATCATGGTTCTCGCGCACAATCGGTGAAAAAGCGGTGCGTCCCAGCACATTGTCGGCTTGGTCGGCGATAAAAATCAACCGATTCCACATCACCTGCAGGGTAATCGGATCATTGAAATCTGTAAGGGTTTTAGGCATGTTCATTTTCCCGTCGCAAGGTTGCGCGCACTCCAATCAGGCGCGCAGTTCCATGATCAAATTACCGGTCTGGTCGACATAGGCCGTGGCATGATCGCCAACCACAACAGTGGATTCCCGCTGCTCGACAATCGCTGGACCATGAATGCGTTCACCAATTGCCAAAGCATAGTGATCATAGATTGGGGCATTGACCGCATGTCCGCGCTCATGGAGGTAAATATCACGATTGCCTTTGAGCGCATTACCCTGCCCGGAACTTGTGTGGGGGCGAGTGACCTGATCTTTGGTGCCACTGGCCCGTAGGCGCCACGTGATCACCTCGATGCCGGATTCATCGACAGTCCGGCCAAACAGATCACGATAGAGGGCATCGAAATTCTCACGCAATTCAGTAATGAATTGGACTTGCAGCAAGTTTAGGTCCGGCAAAGATACTGTGATCTCATGGCCCTGTCCGACATGGCGCATATCGACGGTATATTTAAATATGACCTGATCATTCGGCACGCCTGCTTCTGTGACAACCTGTGCGCCATTGGCAGCCATACCTCCAAGAATGTCTTTCATGCCCTGCATATCCCAACGGCTAACCGCCATGGGATGGCTGGCCGACAGGTCAACCGAAACCGGAGCAATCAACAGGCCGATGGCCGAGGTGACACCCGCACCGACCGGGCAAATAATTTTTGTAATGCCCAATTTGCGTGCGACTCCATAGGCATGGACCGGACCGGCCCCGCCAAACGCCACCATCGGCAGCGAGCGCGGATCAACGCCCAGATCCGACGCGTGCATGGCTGCAGCTTCACTCATGCTTTCATTGATCAGGTCATGTATGCCCCAAGCACAACGCTCGACGCTGACACCCAATGACAACGCCAGTTTACTCATGGCTTCATAGGCGGCCTCTTTACTGACTTTGAAACTGCCGCCGACAAAAGAAGTGACGCCCATATAGCCAAGCAGGATATCAGCATCGGTTACAGTGGGTTCTGTGCCACCCAACTGGTAGGCGGCAGGTCCGGGTGAAGCGCCTGCACTGCGAGGGCCTACATTCAAAAGGCCGAGCGGATTGCGTACGGCAATCGAGCCGCCGCCTGCACCGATTTCTATCATCTGAATTGACTGGATTTTTAGCGGAAAACCACTACCGCGACGGAACCGCTGATGGCGGGCCACCTCAAGATCGGTGCCGACCATCGGTTCGCCATTCGGGATTAGGCATAGCTTGGCGGTTGTTCCGCCCATATCAAACGATAATACGCTGGTCTCGCCGGCAATCCGTCCAAATTCGGCAGCTGCCACAGCTCCTGCGGCAGGGCCGGATTCAATCAGACGCACGGGTAGCTGTGCGGCACGGTCAGACGGAATAAGCCCGCCTGACGAGGTCATCCAGAGCAGATTTCGGGTAATACCACGACCATGGAAATCCTTTTGCAAATGCGCGACATGTCCGGCCATTTGCGGGCGGGTATAGGCATTCACAACCGTGGTCGATGCACGATCATATTCGCGGACTTCGGGGCAGACGTCGGATGAAATCGAGACGAAAATATCCTCGTCGCAGAGCTTCAGCAATTCGGCAATTCTGCGCTCGTGCTGTGGAAATTTATAGGCATGCAGCAGGCACACGGCGACGGATTTAATGCCCTTCTCAATAAGTTTTGCGGCGATATCGCGCACATCATCCTCATTCAGAACGGTGACGACCGTGCCATCAGCCCTGATACGCTCTCTGACGCCGTAACTGGAGCGGCGTGGCACTAGCGGTTCTGGGTATTTGAGCTGGAGGTCGTACAGATCGTAGCGGCCTTCGTTGCGGATGCGCAGCATGTCCTGAAAACCGGCTGTCGAGATGAAAGCCGTTTCAACACCCTTGCGCTCCAGCACCGCATTGGTGACGACCGTAGTCGCCCCCAACACCTGCAATTCGCCGATCTCGAATTTACCGGCGTGAAGGGCCAGCAATTCTTCGACACCTTGTGCCACAGCATCGGCCGGATTGGCGGGTGTGCTCAAAACTTTATGAAGATGAAGTTCTCCATCATCGTCCAAAAGGGCGAAATCGGTGAAAGTGCCCCCTGTATCAAATGCAAGTTTTGCCATAACAGCCTCAATCATTGTCAGGATAAGTGTGGGATGTGTTTGGCCCGCCGGTGCGGGCCACCACCTCTAAGCGGTCGATTGTCACTTGGTCCGGTAAAAGCTTTCAGCCAGAGCAGGACCGGGCGATCTTAGGGCATTGAGGGATCCCCTTTAGTCATACGCCCGGTTAAAAACAGCTCGCCCAGTTCATCATGGGTGATGTGGGCAGGGGCCCCGTCCCAGATAACTTTGCCTAAGCGCAAAATGATGGCGCGGCTTGCCACCCCCATTGCTTTCTTGGTGTTCTGTTCCACCAGTAAAATCGTGTGACCATTGGCGTGAATGCGCTGCAATTCTTCAAACACCACCCCGATTGCCGTCGGTGACAGGCCTACAGAAGGCTCGTCTACTAGTAGTATTTTGGGGCGTTGCAGCACGGCCATGGCCATTTCAAGTAATTGCTGCTCACCGCCAGACATATTGCCCGCCAGCGTCGAACGCCGTGCTTTCAAGGCCGGAAATAGTTCGTAGACATAATCTCGGTCACTCAAGACTTTGTCGTCAGTAATGGTGAAAGCGGCGACTTGCAGGTTTTCATCCACCGTCATCAGCGGAAAATTACATCGGCCTTGTGGGACATAGGAGACACCACGCGCTAGAATTTCGCGTGGGCGCAATCCGGTAATATTGCTGCCCTGCCATTGGATGTTGCCGCTTTTGATCGTGGTTTGGCCAAACAGGGTTTTCAGCAGCGTTGATTTGCCCGCGCCATTCGGTCCCATCAAAGCCACGAATTCACCCTTGCCGACGTCCAGATCAATCCCGTTGAGGATATCGAGTGATCCATAGCCGGCGCGCAGATCCGAGATGACCAGTTCCGACTTATCCACCAAGATAGGCCTCCCTGACGAGCGGGTTGATAACGATCTCTTGCGGCGTACCGTGGGCCAGCATTTGCCCCTGATCCAGCACGATCACGCGCTGGCACAGGCTGATGACCACATCAATATTGTGTTCAATGATAAGGAAGCTGATCCCCAATTGCGTATTGGCATAACGGATTGCTTCCACGACTTGTTCGATTAGCTTGGGGTTGATGCCGGCCATTGGCTCGTCCAGCAAAATTACCTTGGGCTTGGGCATCAGCATCGAGGCAAACTGGATCAGCTTTTGCTGCCCGCCCGATAATTTTCCCGCAGGCATATGGCGGACATCCCACAAGCCCGTGAGCTTGATCAGTTCGCGTGCCCTGATTCGTAATTCTTCGACAATTGTTGCAGCATGTTTGCCGATGCCAAATGTAGCGCGGGTTGATTCGAAGACAAACATCTGTCCGGCAATTACCAGATTTTCTTCGACATCAAGTGCGCTGAACACAACGGTTTTCTGGAAGCTGCGCAACATGCGGCCTTCTCGCGCAATTCTGTTGAGCGGCCAGCCGGTAATGACAGTGCCATCGAGCCGTACGCTGCCTTGATCGGGCATACCCAAGCCCGTCACGCAGTCAAAGAAGGTTGACTTGCCAGAGCCGTTCGGGCCGATCAATCCCAAAATTTCACCGCGCTGCAATTGAAGGCTGACATCGCTGACAGCTTTTACCGCGCCGTATGATTTACTAATATGCTCGATCTGGAGAATGGCTGGAGTTGTCATGCGCGCTGCCCTCCCAATGCCAGCCATACTTTGTCAATGACGGGAGCAAATCCTTTCGGAAATTTGAACACTATCAGCAGTAGGCAGATCCCATAAGCGATCATGCGGATTTCAGGGGCAACCCGCAAAACCTCCGATAGAGCAACAAACAAAATACTGCCGAAGACCACGCCCGAAATTGTGCCGACACCGCCACCCAACACGATGATCAGAATAGTCGTCGTGTAATACATCTGGAATGTCAGCGGGCTAACAACAGTCAGATAATGCACGTAGAGGCTGCCACCTACACCCGCAAAAACCGCACTCAGTACAAACACGATCAGCTTATAGGTCCAGGTCGGTATACCGACGGCCTCGGCCAGGGTCTCGTTCTCGCGGATTGCAATCATATTACGTCCGGCAGGTGATCGCACAATTAGGTAAAAGGCCAGAATGGCCAAGCTTGCAACGGCCAGCGCCAGATAGTAATAGGCGGCAGTCGAAACCACCGAGAATGACCACGGTCCCAAAGCAAAATAGGGTTTTGGGACACTCGACAAGCCCATATCGCCGCGTGTCAGGCTGATCCAGTTTTTGGAAATCGCTTGCCCGATCACAATGAAGCCCAAAGTACACATCACAAAAGATGTCGCCCGTAAACGCAGCGCAGGAATTCCCAAAGGCAGCGCCAGCGCACCTGAAATCAATCCGGCGGAGACAACATTTATATAAAAGGGCGTGTTGAAATGAATCGACAACAGTGCCGAGGCATAAGCACCCACCCCGAAAAACGCTCCTTGGGCGAGCGACAGCAATCCTGTATAGCCAACCAGCAAATTTAGCCCCAAAGCGGGCAATAAAAAGATCATAGCGATGACCACGGCATGCAAGCTGTAACTACCGACAAAGGCAGGGGCAAACAGCACAAAGGCAGCCATGAGGATAATGGCTGGAAGCCGAAATCCACTGCGCCAAGTCTGTTGTGTCTCTTGCAACTGTGACATCGTCTCTTCCTGTATTCAAAGCACCAAGCTGGCAGAGTAAGGGTTGGCCGGAACCGTGCGATTGGAAGCGTGCGATTAAAACCTCGACTGCAAACTGAACAAGCCGTGCGGCCGCCACATCAGCATCAGGCTGAGGGTGACAAAGCCGACAGAATCCCTGAATTGCAGACCGATGAAGCCAGCGACAAAGCTTTCGGCGATACCCAAAATCATGGCTGCAATAAAGGTACCGCGTACATTGCCAAGACCGCCCATAATGATGATTGGCAGTGTTTTGAACGTGATCAATTCACCCATGCCACCATATACGCTAACATTGACCGGTGCGGTGAGGACACCCGACAATCCGGCAAGGCTCGCCCCGATCACAAATGTCCATAAGACAACCGACTGCACATCAATGCCGACAATTTCGCAACATTCGATGTTTTGTGATACGGCCCGCATCGATTTACCCATGCGGCTATAGGTGACCATTAGATCAAGTCCGATAAACACCAGCACGCATACAATCACGATTAAAATACGCTGTTGTGCCAGTCCGTATCCGAACAGTTCAACAGGCTCGATATAGCCACCATTGAAAAATTTATAGCTGCCGCCGAACAGGGCGACTGCAAGATTCTGCAAGATCAGTGATACACCGAGCGTTGCAAGGACACCGTTTTCAAACGGTGCCCCTACCATTTTGCGCATCAGAAAATAGCCCACAACAATCGCCAGGAGTGCGGTCAAAGCGACAGCAAAAACTACCGATTGCGGATAGCCAAGATCAATTTTCTCGATCACGAACCACGAGGCAAAAGTGCCCACCATGAAATATTCACCATGGGCAAAATTGATCACCCGAAGAACACCGAACGTCATGGTCATGCCGACAGCGACAATCGCATAGACTGACCCTGTGACAATTCCGTTTAGCAGTTGTTCTCCGAGGAGATTTAGCATGACTTTTGACCCTGAGCTTGATCTGATGACGGGTCAGTTTTTCGGATAATCAATCGAGCCGACAAAGGCACCCTTAATGGATGGCGCCCCGCCTTCGATTTCCAGCAGGATCATTGGGACCAGAGCCTGATTGTGATCGTCGAAAGTGATCGGGCCGACAGCACTGTCGAACTTAATCTTGGCCATGGCATCGCGCACCTTTTCACCATCCGTGCTGTTGGCCGCCTTCATGGTGGCGGCAATCAAATGAACGGTTTCCCAGTGAGAATAGGCATGGTTGTTAGGTGTTTCGCCTTTATATGCTGCTTCGAATTTTTTCACGAACTCCTTGCTGCGTGGTGTATCCCAACCGGGCAACCAGGCGGCGGCTTCAATGGCGCCATTCAAAGCGGTCGGTGCTGCTTTGATGGTCGCAGGTGCGTTGAATTCACCATTGCCGATCAACGGAATTTTACCGGCAAGGCCGGTTTCAACCATCTGGCGGGCAATGATCGGGGTGGTATCGGCCAGACCATACATGATGATGGCTTGGGCACCGGAATTTTTGATTTTGGCGAGGACAGAACGGAAGTCGACTTCGCCGTCCTTGTAATAGTCTTCGCTGATGATTTCGCTCTTGAAGCGCTCGAGGTATTTTTTGGTGAAGTTGATTGCGCCACGGCCATAGTCACTGTCGACCGATAGAACAGCGAATTTAGTAAAATTCTTTTGCTTGGTCGCATAGTCGAGAACCACCAGCGAGCGCACTTCGTCAGTCGGGTAGTTACGATAGGTCCATTTGAAGCCACCAACACCGGCCTTGTAGGTAATGGCCGGATTGGACGAGGCTGCATTGACCAGCAAGACTTTGGCATTTTCGACAATTGGCTGCATCGCCAATGTCACCGACGAACAAATATCGCCGATGATAAAGCCGACTTTATCTTCCTGGATCAAACGCTGTGTTGCCGATACACCTTCAACCGGTGTGCATTGGCTGTCACCTGAGAAAATCTTGATCTTCTTGCCGTTTATGCCACCCGCGCTGTTGATTTCTTCAACAGCCAGTTGCGCACCGCGCAAGGCAAACGAGCCATAACGCGCATTGGAACCAGTATTGGGACTGACGATTCCTAATCGGATATCGCCATCCTGGGCTTGTGCCTGGCTTATAAAGCCACCCGTCAAAGCCAGTGCGCACAAGGCAGCGGCTTTCAGCGGAAACCCTTTGAACATTCCTGATAGTGTCATGTGACTCCCCTTGTGTCGCAAATACAGAAAAATGCAAACCACAGTCACGCCCGATCAATGGCACGACCATATATGAGAGCTTATTACCTCACTGTATCTTTGCCTAAAACAAGCACCCTCTAGCGCTATAGGATTTTTGCATAACAAGCACCTCTCAGGCATGACCTGCATTGCGCATGCGTGACAGCCGATCAACAACATTCAACAGCACTGCGCGGGCTGCGACAGCAGGTTCCGATAGTGGCATATGGTCTGAAATACAGAGGTAAACACCGGCTTCAATCGTTGGGCGCTTGAGGCGGAAGATTAGCGCTCCCGAATTCTGTGCAGTCGTTGAGGCAATCGAATGCGGCAAAATGGTTGCGCCTAAGCCCTCTTTGACCGCCGCTGCAAGGGTTGCAGTTGACTCAATCTCTGCAAACACATGCGGCGTGACTTGCGCCCGGGCAAAAGAATCATCAATCAACCGTCTCAAAAAATGCCCTTTGCTGGGCAGTAACATTTTCATTCCGGAGAGTTGCGCCACCCACAGGGTTTCGCTCCCCTGGAAGGGTTGAGCCATGTAGGGATGTATAACAAGGCAGAGTTCCTCACGAAACAACTGTGTCATCTCCACACCCTTGATCGCACCGGAGCCATAAATAACAGCAATATCCATACGGCCTGACATAATCAGTTCACTTAAAACCTGTCCGAAACTGTCATTGATATGCACCATGATTTCGGGATGGAGATGGTTCATTTCCTGCAAAAACGGCAAAGCGAGGCTGGCCGAATTGCTGTAGGTCGCCAATCCAATTGACACATGCCCGACTACGGAGCGGGTCGATGTGGCAACCTCAGTTTTGGCTTGTTCCATTTGCTTGAGCAACAACTGTGCATGGCGATACAGCACCATACCGGCTTCAGTCGGCGCAATCCCGTGATTGCTGCGGATCAAAAGTTTGGTTTTGAAATGGGTCTCCAAAGCTACGATCTGCTGACTTAACGCGGGTTGAGCAATCCGCAACAGGCTTGCCGCGCGTGACACGCTGCCAGCATCGACTATTTTAACAAAGCTTTTGAGCTTTCTAAAATCCGCACTCATCTTGACCCACGATCATCGTACCCAAAGGACAGTTGGATATGCGGTCCCTAAAGGATTTTCGCATATCCAGCCCGGTTTTTGATCATGGCTGAAAAGTTCAGTGTAGACCAGACATGGTTTTATGTGCCATCAACCAGCGCGTCACAGGCCCGTTCAATCCTGTCGCAAGCCTCCTTGATGACATCCATTGACGTGGCAAAGGACAGGCGGAAATAGGGTGATAATCCATAGGCTGCACCGTGAATGGTGGCGACGCCAGCCTGTTCTAGCAAATACAACACAAAGTCAAGGTCATCGGTGATGGTCTTTCCTTGAGGCGTAATCTTGCCGATCACTCCGGCGCAGTTGGGGAACAGATAGAACGCGCCATCCGGCAAGGAGCATCGAACTTCGTTGATCGTATTCAACCGTTTGACGGCGTAATCACGGCGTTTTCGATATTCCACGCCTGTCTTGGCAATGAAGGATTGATCTCCAGTCAATGCTGCAACAGTTGCCGCTTGCGAAATCGAAGACGGGCATGATGAAATTTGCGACTGCAATTTGTTGATGGCCTTGATAACTTCCACAGGGCCAAGGCCAAATCCTATCCGCCAACCTGTCATGGCAAATGATTTGGACATACCGTTGACGATAAAAGTCCGGTCCTTTAATTCCGGCGCTACAGTCACGATGCTTGGGCAGGGCGTTTGCCCGAACCAGACCTGATCATAAATTTCATCACATAGCAGCCAGACTTGCGGATGCTTGGCCAGCACCAGCGCCAACGCTTTGAATTCTACTTCTGTATAAGCAGCCCCTGTCGGATTGCTCGGGCTATTGATGATCACCCAGCGCGTATTGGCAGTGATGGCTTGTTCCAGCGATTCCGGCGTCAGTTTGAAACTCTGTTCCTCGCCGCAAGGTACAATTACAGGCGTTCCGTCATTGGCCATCACCATATCGGGATAGGACACCCAATAAGGAGCAGGAATGATCACCTCGTCACCCGCATCCAAACTGCCCATCAAAGCCAGAAAAATAATCTGTTTGGCACCGCCGCCAATGCAAATTTCGTCATCAAGATATTCAAGATGCAACCGACGCTGCACATCAGCCCGGATCGCAGCACGCAAGGCCGGCGTACCGTTGACGGCGGTATATTTCGTTTCACCCCGCCCGATAGCCGCGACAGCTTCTGCTTTAACATGGTTCGGGGTATCAAAATCAGGCTCACCAACGGTCAGGTCAACAATATCACGTCCTTGGGCCTTGAGTTGCCGCGCGACAGAAGCAGCTGCCACAGAGGGTGAAATCCTAATCCGGTTGACCCGCATCGCTGTCTTGAAAGTGCTCACATTGATCCCCTGATCCATTGCAGAAAGCCAAATAATTAAATGACCTGCATAGTCAGCCAAGTCACACAAAGATGCCAGAGACTGCTTTGATCTGGCGTTATCGTATTTTCTTATATCTAAAGAGAGTGTAATAATGCTTATTTGATTGAAATTGATAATATATTATATCGAATGTTCGATTTATCGCGCAATTTTCAGCACTCACGGAAAATTTATCGTCGGCCTGGTGATTTTAGCACCCCAGCCCCATCTTTCCGGTTGCCCATAAGTGTCTCTCGAAACTAACGTTTTCGTATTAAACGTGAGGTTTTGAGATGGCACAGGCAAAGG
>Ga0214921_10004927_pt1 | contig 19211 bp, 19 predicted proteins | sample LL1505_MetaG_FD_177992 | JGI IMG/M metagenome (GOLD analysis project Ga0214921, IMG submission 177992) | Freshwater microbial communities from Lake Lanier, Atlanta, Georgia, United States - LL-1505 | ecosystem: Environmental > Aquatic > Freshwater > Lake | place: USA: Georgia | collected... | reverse complement strand
CGGGGTTCAACGAATCGTCTTGGGCGAGCGCAGACGACAGGTTCCGGGCTAGACGCCAGCAGACGGCTGCATCACCAAAATGATCTACGACTTGGCACCAGATGACAACAGTCGTCACGTCAGGCCGGTGGCGCAGGCAGTTGCAGGGGCGCAGTCAGGAAAAGAGGTCGTCCAGCTTCTTGCGGGCGTCTTCATTGGCGCCGACCCTGCGACGCTCGTACGCATACTCTTCGACAATCCGGTCCTCGTAGTAGCTGGCCGGATTGGGTGAGGCAAAAAAACGCCTGGCGACTTCTTCAGGGACGCCTTTAAAGACCCGGATTTCGCCACTCGCAAACGTGATCTCGAGCCGCTCGAAACGGGCTTCGTAATTTGCATTACGAAGCGTCGCCGTATTCAGTGCGCGCTGAATAGCCATCAGTTCCCAGCGAGGATCTCGAATACGCGCCGGCGGATTTCTTCTACCGAACCCACGCCCGAGATCGTGCGCAATTTGGGTGCGCCGATTTCGCCCCGCCCAGCCCAACTTGCGTAGTAATCCACCAATGGGCGGGTTTGCGAGTGATAGACATGAAGCCGTTTGCGAACCGTCTCTTCCCGATCGTCTTCCCGCTGGATCAGGGGCTCACCCGTATCGTCGTCATGGTCTGGATATTTGGGGGGATTGAAGACGACATGATAGGTGCGCCCAGACTCCAGATGCACCCGTCGGCCACTCATTCGCGTAATGATTTCGTCATCGTCGACGCTGATTTCAAGTACGAAGTCGAGCGCGACGCCGGCGGTCTTCATCGCCTCGGCTTGCGGGATCGTCCTCGGGAATCCATCGAACAGATAACCACCCCGGCAGTCGGGCTCTTGTAGTCGATCTCGGACGAGACCAATGATGATTTCGTCGGATACCAGTGCGCCTGAATCCATGACCTGCTTGGCAGCCAAGCCGAGCGGCGTGCCAGCGGTCACGGCTGCACGAAGCATGTCTCCGGTCGAGATCTGCGGGATCTTGAAATGTTCCTTGATGAACGCCGCCTGCGTCCCCTTACCCGCGCCAGGCGGGCCAAGCAGAATGAGTTTCATCGTTTCTCCTCTTCGCCCTTGCAATCTTTAATTTTGGTCTTCGAATGAGAGAAGCTAACCGCTTGGGGCGCGTAGCGTCAAACCGCAGTGCAACGAAGCGTCTTCGAAGCGCGCGCGCATCCGCTCGAGATCAGCGGGGGTGTCGACCCCGGGGGCCGGGCTCTCGGCAGTGACAGTGACCGCAATTCGATACCCGTGCCAGAGAGCGCGAAGCTGCTCAAGTGATTCTACGGCTTCGGTTGGTGCTGGTTTGAGAGTCGGGTAAGTCCGCAGAAAACCCGCCCGGTAGGCATACAGACCCAAGTGACGCAGCGGGGGGCAGCCGGGAAACTCTGGTAACGCCGCTGGGGTGAGGGTCGGGAACGCAACGAAGGCGTCGCGTGGGAACGGGATCGGTGCCCGGCTGAATGCCAGTGCGCGGCCTTGCGCATCCAAGATGACTTTGACGACACTGGGGGCCAAAAACTCGGCGACGCTCGCGATTGGATGAGCGGCAGTCGATATAGCGCAGTCCGGATGGTCGGCCAACAATCGCGCGACATCTCGCACCAAGTTCGGTGCCATGGCTGGCTCGTCGCCTTGCAGATTCACGACAATCTGTTCGTCGCCCAAATCTAGGAGCATCGCCGCTTCCGCCAGTCGGTCTGTGCCGGTGGGGTGGTCTGCCCGTGTCAGGATGGACTCGTGGCCATGGGCCTGAACGGCCGCCTGGATCTCTGGGTCATCGGTCGCGACCACGACGCGAATCGCTCCGCTCGCGACCGCAACTTCGGCCACTCGAACCACCATGGGTTTCCCGCCCAAGTCGGCTAGCGCTTTGTCGGGCAGTCGTGTCGATGCCCTGCGGGCCGGAATCAGGACGGTGAATTCAGGGTGCGGGATCATCAGCGTCGATCAACGGGCGGGCGTCGGATTCAAGCATGACCGGAATCCCATCCCGAATCGGGAACGCGAGCCGATCCACGCGGCAGCGCAATTCCGCCTTGGGGCGGTCATGCTCGAGTGGACCTTTGCAGAGGGGGCAGACAAGAATATCAAGCAGTCGGGCGTCCAAAGAGGCGCTCCTCAATGAAATCAATCAGGCTGGGGGGAATGATGGCTTCGACGCGCAGCACCCAAATTCTAGAGTCTGCCGATTCTTCGCATTTTACGGCGTCCTTCTCGGTCATCAGAATATAGTCTGCAGGGAGATCGCGAAGCCAGAGCAAATCGATCGGGGCGTGGTCAGCCAGCGCGATTGCGTCAAATTGCAGGCCGATCTCGCGGAGGCGGTCAAAAAAGCGCTCAGGTCGGGCGATGCCAGTGACAACGGTGGTTCGCCGCCCCTGGGTCCTCTCCAGTAACGCCGAATCGGCTAGCAGTCGCTCGGGCGCGTTCAGCGACCACCATCCTTCGAATCGAGTCGAAACCGCAAATCGAGTTGGATGACCAATTGGATCCGGCGCGCCGTCCCTCAGGAGGACGGCATCTGAATGCAGGCCATGCAACGGCGGCTCTCGTAATGGACCAGCCGGCAGCATATGGCCATTACCAAGCGCTCGTTGATCAAACACGATCAATTCCAGGTCTCGGGGCAGACTGCGATGTTGCAAGCCATCGTCGGAAATGATGATCTGGGTATTTGGTGCTGCGATGAGGAGTTTCTCCATCGCTTGCGCCCGCTGGCGCCCGATCGCTATCGGGCAGGCAGCGCGTCGGGCCATCAAGGTGGCTTCATCGCCAGCCATCCTGAAATCGGGTGGATTGAGAAAGGCCTTCGTGTCATTTGCGGCCAAGGAGGCGCCAGCGCCCCGGGCGATCACCCCGGTCTGCCAGCCACGCGCCTGCAGTGCGCGCGCAATGGCAATCACGATTGGAGTCTTTCCAGTTCCACCTGCCAGAAGATTGCCGACAACCACGACCGGCGGCGGCTTAAGCCTCATGGTCCGTTGTTCGCGCCGTGCCTTCTTCGCCGTCTGGATCTGGCCGAACCGGTGCCGGCTGATCAGTGTGGTCAGAATCGTCAAGGGCCACAACAACAACAACAGGGCCCGAAACAACAGAGCCTGAACCCACAGGGTGCGAACCAAGTGATTGCGAAAAAGTCGGACCTGGGGTCCGTACCAGAGGGCTTCGATGATTGCGGACAGCCGGCTACGCGAGCGGTCGACGAGGGGAGTCATTCACAAATCCTGTGGATAACTCTGTGAAGAGTGGGCTGTCATCGGAATCAAACCACGGTTCGCTTGGGCTTTCATCAAACTGATTAAATTTTAGTCAAAATAAAAATACATTTAAAAACATATATTTACATTTCTTGTACTCGCGTTCCGGGGCTGTTTCCAGGGGTTGCCAACATCTTTTCACTCAAGATGGCTGGATTGGCCCAGCCTGACCTACAATCCACGAGCCTTTTTGTTCACCCGATGCGAATTCGAGCCCTTTGCCCGGTGATTCAACCCCGGTGAGATCGAATCCATCCAACCCTCAAGGACACAGATCATGGAACATACCCTGCCGGTTCTCCCTTACGCGATCGACGCGCTGCAACCGCACATGTCCAAAGAAACGCTCGAGTTTCATCACGGCAAGCATCATCAGACGTACGTCACCAACCTGAATAACCTGGTGAAAGGGACCGAATTCGAGCAAGCCAGCTTGGTCGATATCGTCAAGCGATCATCGGGACCCGTCTTCAACAACGCAGCTCAGATCTGGAATCACACCTTTTTCTGGAACTGCTTGACGCCGACTACCTCGGGTCATCCGACGGGCGCGCTGGCGGCCGCGATCGATGCGAAGTGGGGCTCTCTGGCAGCGTTTCAGGAGGCGTTTACGAAGAGCGCATTGGGCAATTTTGGCTCTGGCTGGACCTGGCTGGTCAAGAAAGCCGACAGCTCGGTCGATATCGTCAACACCTCCAATGCAGCCACCCCGCTGAGCGGAGCCGATGTCCCCCTGCTGACCTGCGACGTCTGGGAACACGCGTATTACATTGACCATCGTAATCGTCGTCCCGATTTTCTGGCTGCGTTCTGGAAGCTGACTAACTGGACGTTCGCCGAGCACAATTACGCGGGGTAAATCTAAGCTCCTCGGTCAGGGCGCCTTGAAATAGCTTGGCGCGCTGATTCGGTCGCCTCGGTTGAGGCCGCGCTTTGCAAACCAGCCGCGCTCCATTTCGAGGGCGAATCGTACGCCTTCGGTGGAGCAATGGCTGGCCTCGGACTTGGGTTCCATGTCCGCGGTATTGACGATTCGGCCATCGTCCGCCAGAAACGCAATCGTCAGCGGGACGAGCGTATTCCGCATCCAGAAGCACTGCGTTGAAGGCTGCTCAAAAACGAACAACATCCCTTCGTTTGGCCCCAGCCGTTCCCGAAACATCAAACCGCGAGCACGGCTGTCGACATCGCCCGCGACCTCGGCCCGGATTAAATGCATGCCCGCTTGCAGCGTCGTTCGGGGGAGTCCGCGCTCCTGAGCCTGAGCCTGCGATAGCGTCATACCGAACAGAGCGGTCGCGAAGCCAGTGGCCGCGATAGAACTGAATGCTGAGGTTACAAGCCGGCCGAGAAACATGCGGAGGTCAATCGGGTTCATGGCGCGATACGGCATAATCTGAGGCTCAAAAGCTTACCCTAACCGCTAAAAATCAAGACTGGAGAACGCATGTACGAACATATCAAGGTCCCCGCGGATGGTGCCAAGATCACGGTTAATCCTGATTTTTCGCTGCATGTTCCCCACAACCCGATCATCCCTTACATTGAGGGTGACGGCACCGGGCTCGATATCACGCCGGTCATGCTCAAAGTCGTGGACGCTGCAGTCGCGAAGGCCTACGGTGGGTCGCGCCAGATTCACTGGATGGAGATCTACGCCGGTGAAAAATCCACTCAGATTTATGGACCCGACGTGTGGTTACCGGCTGAGTCGCTTCAGGTCCTGCGCGAGTATGTGGTTTCCATTAAAGGGCCGCTGACGACCCCAGTTGGCGGTGGTATCCGCAGTCTGAACGTTGCGCTGCGCCAGGAACTCGACCTCTATGTGTGCCTGCGTCCAGTGCAATATTTCAAGGGCGTCCCGTCGCCGCTGAAGGAGCCCGAGAAGACCAACATGGTGATCTTCCGCGAGAACTCAGAGGATATCTATGCCGGTATCGAATATCAGCATGATGATGAAAAAGCGAAGCGACTGATCGCTTTCCTGCAGAATGAACTCGGGGTCAAAAAGATCCGCTTCCCAAATACGTCTGGGATCGGCATCAAGCCGGTTTCGATCGAAGGGACCGAGCGCCTGGTGCGTAAGGCGATTCAGTACGCGATTGATAACGACAAGTCCTCGGTCACGCTGGTGCACAAGGGCAACATCATGAAATACACCGAAGGGCTGTTTCGCGATGCCGGATATGCCTTGGCGCAGCGCGAATTCCATGCTCAGCCCATCGACGGTGGGCCTTGGTGTTCATTCAAAAATCCGAAGACCGGCAACACGATCGTGATCAAGGATGTGATTGCCGACGCGTTTCTGCAGCAGATCCTGTTGCGTCCAGCCGACTACAGCGTCATCGCGACGCTCAACCTCAACGGGGACTACGTTTCTGATGCGCTGGCCGCTCAGGTCGGCGGCATCGGCATCGCACCGGGTGCCAACATGTCGGATTCGGTCGCCTGTTTCGAAGCCACCCACGGGACCGCGCCCAAGTACGCCGGGAAAGACTATGTGAACCCGGGTTCAGAAATCCTCTCAGCGGAGATGATGTTGCGGCACATGGGATGGTTCGAAGCAGCCGACCTGATCATCGCCTCGATGGAAAAATCGATTCAATCGGGCCACGTGACCTATGACTTCGCGCGCTTGATGCCCGGTTCGACCCAGGTGTCTTGCTCAGGTTTCGGCCAGGTGATGATCGACCATATGTGATTGAGCTCCTGAGTGGCCGGCCGGAGGGCGTGGAATTCGCCCTCCGGAACAGCAAACGGTTTACATCACAGTGCCGGTGGCATGAATGTTCGAGGCCTGCCGGCCTTTGGGTCCCTGGACCACATCAAATTCGACTTTTTGTCCTTCCTTAAGCGAACGGAAACCGCCGGTCTGAATGGCGGAGAAATGGGCGAACAGGTCCTCTCCACCATCATCGGGGGTGATGAACCCGAATCCTTTGGCGTCATTGAACCACTTGACGATACCGGTAGCCATACCTGATAAAACCTCCTGCGAGTGCGACGGGTGAAAATCCCCGTGAGCGTTCCGAGTTGGAAAGCCAACGGGGCGAATTGGGATGTTATGGAACGTCGCCACCCTAGATAGTGAACCTTTTCACGCAAGAGTGTCGCGGCGCACTTTCTCAGAAAGGAGTTCCCGCCTCGAGCGACCTCTGTTTAGAAGGCTTGTTAGACCTTCTCCGCCCACCTCGTCGCGCAACAGTGTTTAGAATAGGGTCATGCCTGGCCGTCAACTCGATTCCCCCCCCGTCATTGAACGCAAGACCGAGCGGGTCAAACCGCCTCCGATGTACCAAGTCTTGGTTCTCAACGACGACTTCACCCCGATGGAGTTCGTAGTGATGGTGTTGCAGCAGTTTTTTGGGATGGGCCGAGAGAAGGCGACTCAGGTGATGTTGCAGGTTCACCGCGCCGGACGAGGGGTCTGTGGGGTGTATCCGCGCGATCTGGCGGCGACCAAAGTGGATCAGGTTTGTAGTTTTGCACGCCAGCACCAGCATCCGCTGCAGTGCGTGATGGAGGAAGCATGATTGCGCAGGAATTGGAAGTCAGCCTCCACATGGCGTTCGTTGAGGCGCGTCAGCAGCGCCACGAATTTATTACGGTCGAGCACCTCTTGCTCGCGCTGCTCGACAACCCGTCCGCCGCTGAGGTGTTGCGGGCTTGCGCAGCCAATCTCGACGATCTTCGCAAGAATCTGACTCAGTTCATTCGGGAAAACACTCCCGTTGTACCTGGGACGGAGGAGATCGACACGCAACCCACCCTCGGCTTTCAGCGGGTGATTCAGCGCGCGATCATGCATGTCCAGAGCACGTCCAACGGAAAAAAGGAAGTCACTGGGGCCAACGTCCTGGTGGCGATTTTTGGTGAGAAGGACTCTCACGCGGTGTACTACCTGCACCAGCAGGGGATTACCCGCCTTGATGTCGTCAACTTTATCAGTCACGGGATCACGAAGACTCCGCAACCCAAAGAATCGACGGGTCGCGAGGAGCCAGCAGAGGCCGAAGCCGATGCGCAAGCGCCACAGCAGGCTGGCGCGCTCGACCAGTACACCACCAATTTGAATGTGCAAGCGAAAGAAGGTCGGATCGACCCGCTCATCGGGAGAGAGGCTGAAGTAGAGCGTGTGATTCAGGTCTTGTGCCGGCGGCGCAAGAACAACCCGCTGTTGGTGGGTGAGGCCGGCGTCGGCAAGACCGCGATTGCGGAGGGGCTTGCTTGGCGGATCACTCAAAAGGATGTCCCTGATGTGCTTTCCGAGGCCGTCGTGTTCTCCCTCGATATGGGCTCGTTGCTCGCTGGTACCAAATACCGGGGCGATTTCGAGCAACGTCTCAAGGCCGTCCTCAAGCAACTGAAGGCCAATCCACAGGCGGTGTTGTTTATCGACGAGATTCACACGCTGATTGGCGCAGGTTCGGCCTCTGGCGGCACCCTCGACGCATCGAACCTTCTCAAACCCGCATTGGCTTCGGGCCAACTCAAGTGTATCGGTGCGACGACCTACACGGAGTATCGCGGCATTTTTGAGAAAGACCACGCACTGTCGCGGCGTTTTCAGAAGATCGATGTCAATGAACCGACCGTTGAGCAAACGGTACAGATTCTGCGCGGACTTAAATCGCGGTTCGAAGAGCATCACGGGGTTAAGTACTCGGCATCGGCCCTGTCGGCTGCGGCTGAATTGGCCGCCAAGTACATCAATGACCGCCATTTGCCCGACAAGGCCATTGACGTGATCGACGAGGCTGGTGCGGCCCAGCGCATACTTCCCAAGAGCCGTCAGAAAAAGGTGATTGGCAAGAACGAGATCGAGGACATCGTTGCCAAAATCGCACGCATCCCACCGACATCGGTCTCGAGTGACGATCGCTCGAAGTTGCAGGTGCTCGATCGTGATCTGAGGAACGTCGTCTTTGGTCAGGATCAGGCGATCGACGCGCTTGCGGCCGCGATCAAAATGGCCCGCTCGGGTCTCGGTAAACCTGAGAAACCGATTGGTGCGTTCCTGTTTTCAGGCCCAACGGGCGTGGGTAAAACTGAGGTTGCGAAGCAACTCGCGTTCATTTTGGGCATTGAATTGATTCGTTTTGATATGTCCGAGTACATGGAGCGTCATGCGGTCTCGCGCTTGATCGGCGCGCCTCCGGGTTACGTCGGATTTGATCAGGGCGGGTTGCTTACCGAGGCCGTGACCAAGAAGCCGCATGCGGTGCTGCTGCTCGATGAAATCGAGAAGGCCCATCCAGATATCTTCAATATCCTGCTCCAAGTCATGGACCATGGCACGCTCACGGACAACAATGGCCGCAAGGCGGATTTCCGCAATGTGATCATGATCATGACGACCAATGCCGGTGCCGAGTCCCTGCAGAAGAGTTCGATTGGTTTCTCGAACACCAAGCAGGCGGGTGACGAGATGATCGATATCAAGCGGATGTTCACCCCGGAGTTTCGCAATCGGCTCGATGCCATTATCTCCTTCCGCTCGCTCGATCCGGATGTGATCATGCGGGTGGTCGACAAGTTCCTGATTCAGCTTGAAGACCAGCTTCAGGAGAAGAAAGTCGAGGCGATCTTCACTGACAAGTTGCGTGCGTTTCTTGCCAAGAAGGGCTTCGACCCGCTGATGGGTGCGCGACCGATGCATCGCCTGATTCAGGACATGATCAGGCGTGCCCTGGCCGATGAGCTGCTTTTTGGGCGTTTGTTGACCGGTGGTAAGGTGGTGGTTGACCTTGACGAATCCGATAAAGTGCAACTCTCGTTTGATGGCCCTGTGCGACCCGTTCCACCCGCAGGTGAGGGCGAAGAGCGCAGCGGGGTCGAAGTCGTACCGGCCTGAACGCAGGGAGCAAGCTTAGATGAAGTTCAATCACTCGATGCGCGGGAAATCGTTGTTGGCGCTTGGAACAGTATTTGGAATTGGGATCGCGCTGAACGCTCAGATGGCCTACGCGCAAGCCGTTCCAGCCCCGGCAGCGGCCGAATCTGCGATTGCTGGGCGAATGTTGGCGTCTAACTGTGCGAATTGTCACGGCATGGATGGCAGGTCCGCGGGAGGGATGCCGATGCTTGCGGGCTACCCCCGCGACGCGATGGTGGCGACGATGCAGGCGTTCCGGTCAGGTCAACGACCCGCGACCATCATGCATCAGCTCGCAAAGGGTTATACCGACGACCAGATCGCTTTGCTGGCCGAGCACTTCTCCCGACTGAAAGCTCTGCCCTAAGGTTCTGACCAGGCGCGATCTCTTGCAACATCCCGGGGCCGAGTGGTCGAGAGGAAAATTTGATGTCTGAACTGATCCAATCCCGCCGCCGATTGCTGAAAGGCGCCGCCGCATGGGGCGTTTCCTCCAGCGTCTTGGCGGGTTGCGCTGCACCAGGAGGGGGCACCACTTCCGGAGCTCCCGCAGTCCTCGAACGCCGGCTGGGGCGCGTGGGCGTAATCGGCGCGGGGTTTGGCGGTGCAACCGCAGCGCGTTACCTAAAGCATTGGGGTGGCTCGAATCTCGATGTCGTCCTGATTGAGCGCAATCCTCAATTTGTTTCCTGCCCCTTATCGAATCTGGTGTTGGGCGGGACTCGTCGGATCGAAGACCTCACGATGGGGTATCAGGGTCTTCGCGAGGCCGGGGTGACCGTTCTGGTGGACGAAGTCACTCAAATCGATCCAGTCAAAAAAGTGGTCAGCCTGGTCAAGATTGCGGACCAGACCTTCGACCGGCTCGTGGTTGCTCCGGGGGTCGACTTCCAGTTTGACCAGATTCAGGGCCTCAATGCCGATGCCCAAAAGACCGTATTGCACGCCTGGAAGGCGGGTCCACAGACGGTGGCGCTTCGTAATCGGATCGAGTCAATGCCTCCAGGTGGCGTCTTTGTGTTGTCAATCCCGCGTGCACCGTACCGCTGTCCACCCGGGCCCTATGAGCGTGTTTGCCAGGTCGCTTTCGCACTCAAAGCGAATAATCCGACGGCGAAGATCATCGTTCTGGATGCGAATGAGGATATTCAGTCCAAGAAGGGGTTGTTTCTCAAGGCCTGGGAACCCTACGGCAGCATGATTGAGTACCGACCAAATTCTGCCGTTGCCGAGGTCCAGGCGCAGGCTGGCATCGTCGTGACGGAATTTGGCGATCGCATTCGCGCCGATGTCCTCAATGTCATCCCGCCCCATCGGGCTGGTGACCTGGCCCAGAAGACAGGACTGATTACGGTTAATAACCGCTGGTGCGGGGTCGATTGGGTCACGATGGAGTCGCTCGCTGCGCCCGGCATCCATGTGCTGGGCGACGCCGTGATGGCCGGCCCATTAATGCCAAAGTCTGGCCATATGGCTAATCAGCATGGCAAGACGGCTGCTGCTGCGATCCTAGAGATTCTTCACGGTCGGGCGCCGAAGCCCGCCATGATGGCGAATACCTGTTATTCCTACGTCGACGACCGAAATGTCGTGCATGTTGCGTCGGTGCATCGTTACAATCCGGAACAGAAAACCATGGTGACCGTTGCCGGTTCCGGGGGCCTGTCGACGCAGGCGAACGCGCTCGAGGGCCAATACGCCGATGCCTGGGCGCGCAATATCTGGCGCGATATGTTTAACGTTTGAGGTCCAACATGACGACTGCTCTTGATTCACTGCGGCGCTGGACCACGGTCGTCGCCGATACGGGTGATTTCCATGCGATGCGGGCTTATGCGCCCCAGGACGCAACGACCAACCCGACATTGATTCTTAAAGCGGTTAGCAAGCCGGAATATCGCACCCTTCTCGACGAAACCGTTGCGCAGCATCGGTCTGAGCCGCTGGATCTCCTCTGTGATCGCACCCTGGTGAAGTTCGGCCTGGAAATTCTCAGTATTGTGCCGGGTCGGGTTTCGAGCGAGGTCGATGCGCGTCTTTCGTTTGATACCGATGCGACCCTCGTCCGCGCGCGTCGTCTGATCGGTCTCTATGAAGCCGAGGGGATCGATCGCAAACGTGTTCTGATCAAAATTGCCGCAACCTGGGAAGGCATCCGTGCAGCCCAGGTTCTAGAGCGTGAAGGGATCCATTGCAACCTCACGCTATTGTTTTCGTTTGCGCAGGCGGTCGCTTGCGCCGATGCCGGTATTACCTTGATTTCGCCCTTCGTCGGACGAATTTATGACTGGGCCAAAGTGCGTGCTGGTCGCGATTTGGCGCCTCACGAGGATCCAGGTGTGATTTCAGTCACCAAAATTTGGACCTACTTCCGACATTTCGATGTGAAGACCGAGGTGATGGGCGCGAGTTTCCGCAGCGTTGGACAAATCCTCGCGTTGGCGGGTTGTGACCTGCTGACGATTAGCCCCGATCTGCTCGAGCAGTTGCGGGCGTCGGGCGATGAGGTGGCGCAGGTGCTTTCCCCCGAAGCGGCTCGATCGGTTGCGCTCGAGACGGCGCACTTTAACGAGTCGGACTTCCGGTTCTCGGTCAACGACGATGCGATGGCCACAGAGAAGCTGGCCGAGGGCATCCGCAGTTTCAATGCGGATGGGCGCAAGCTCGAAACCTTGGTCGCAGAAACGGTTGCCCGCGGCTGACGAGTCAGCCCAGTCCCTTGCCGGGCGTCGGGCGTCGGTCAGTTACGCGACGCCGGTGCTGCCGAATCCGCCAGCACCCCGCGTGCTCTCGGTAAAGGTGTCGACCACGTCAAATTCGACCTGCTGCACTGGAACAATCACGAGCTGAGCCACTCGATCGAGGGGTTGTAAGGTGTAGGGCTCGGTGCTGCGATTCCAGCAGGAGATTTGCAGGGCGCCCTGATAGTCGCTGTCAATCAGGCCAACCAAATTTCCCAAAACAATCCCGTGTCGATGACCCAATCCGGAACGCGGTAGGATCATGGCGCAGTAACCCGGGTCGTCCAGATGGATGGCCATGCCGGTTGGAACCATGACCGCCTGCCCCGCTTCGACCGTCAGCGCTTGGTCAATACAGGCCCGCAAGTCTAGTCCAGCACTTCCCGGGGTCGCGTAGCGGGGTAGTTGATCGGCGAGCCTTGGATCAAGAATGCGGACGGCAATACGCATGGCGTGGCCTCAACGTGGGGGTTAATCAAGCGATCATGCGATCAAACGCTCATGCGCCGGGCAATCTCGGCCACGAGTGTCCGCGCGAGTGCATCCTTGGGGGCGCGGGGTATCGCAAATGAACCGGCTTGGTCGACCAGGACCAGGGCGTTATCGTCTAACCCAAACGTATCCGGACCAAAGTTGGCGACCAGAAGGGGAACGCCCTTGCGAATCCGTTTTGTCGCGGCGAGGTTGATCAGTGCCTGGTCGCGTTGGTCGCCCTGGGTATCGTCCGTTTCGGCGGCGAATCCAACACAGTAGGGCGGGTTGGGTAAGGCCGCGACTTCCGCCAGGATGTCCGGATTGTCAACAAATCCGAGCTCGGGTGGCACATTAGATTCAATCTTGCGAATCTTTTTGACCGAAACCTGGGCTGGGCGCCAATCAGCGACAGCGGCTACCGCTACGAAAAGATCCGTGGGCAAGTGAGCATGAACTGCATCGCGCATCTGAATCGCGGACTCGATCCCGATCCGACGAACGCCTCTTGGGCTGGCGAGGGCGGTCGGTCCAGACACGAGAGTGACCTCAGCACCGGCTTCGGACAAGGCGCGGGCGACTGCGTAACCCATCTTGCCCGATGACCGATTGGTGAGCCCCCGAACCGGATCGATGGCTTCGAACGTGGGGCCAGCAGTCACAAGTGCTCGTCTGCCGGCCAACAGTTTAGGGGTGAACCAGCCGCGCAGATCGTCGAGTAATTCTTCGGGTTCCAGCATCCGTCCGTCGCCGACTTCACCACAGGCTTGCTCACCGGTACCGGGGCCGAAGAACGCGATCCCATCCGTAATCAGTTGAGACCGATTGCGCTGTGTTGCCGGATGCGCCCACATTTGCCGGTTCATCGCTGGGGCGACGGCCAGCGGGCAATTTCGGGCCAGGCACAGTGTGGACAAGAGGTCAGAGGCGCGACCTTGAGCCAGTAGCGCCAGAAAATCGGCGCTCGCCGGCGCGATGAGAATGCCATCGGCTTCCCGGGAGAGGTCGATATGCGCCATGCCGTTGGCGATTCGAGTGTCCCACGCATCGGTGAACACGGGCTGATTTGTAATCGCCTGGAAGGTCGCCGCACCAATAAATCGGGTGGCGGCGTCGGTCATGACCGTCTGCACACTCGCCACCTGTGCTTTGAACAACAGCCGCGCCAATTCAACGGATTTGTAAGCCGCAATCCCCCCGGTGATGCCCAGAACAAGGCGCTTCCCGGCAAGCGGATCGGCAACGAGTGAGTGCTGAGGCATGGTGAAAGATGGATGGGGCGATGAGGCGACGGGGCGAAGGGGCGAACTGGCTGAATTCTGGCGGGATTATCGCGTTCGCGATACCCGTCGGATCTCGTCTAGAATCAAAATCATCGCGCCCACTGTAATGGCGCTGTCGGCCACATTGAACGCGGGCCAGTAAAAGACTTCTCGCCAGTGCGCCAGCAAGAAGTCAACCACTTGACCCTGCAAGACGCGATCGATCACGTTACCGATCGCGCCGCCGAGGATCAACGAGAGTCCAAGCGAAAAAAGCCGCTGCCCGCCATGCCGGATCAAGAGCCACAGGAGATAACTGGTCGCCAAGACCCCGATTCCGATAAAAAACCAGCGTTGCCATCCGGAGGCGTTCGCCAGAAAGCTGAACGCGGCCCCAGGGTTGAAAACCAGCGTCAGATCGAACCAGTCCTGAATCACGACGATCCTCTCGCCTGGTTGCAAAGAACGCTGGATCTGGAATTTGGTGGCTTGATCCAGAACGATCACGAGGCTGGCCAGGCTCAGCCATGGCAACAACTGCCTAAAGTGTGCTTGCGCCTTACCAGTCTTTCTGCGCCCGCCGCGACGCCCGCGGTTGGTTGCGCGAGGCGCTTCGGTCGCTGATGGGTTGGACATCAGGCGTGAGCCCTGGTTTCGCCGACACCGTCTAGATTGTCGACGCAGCGCCCGCACAGTCCAGGATGCTTGGGTGAGGCGTTGACATCGGCACGCCAATGCCAACAACGCTCGCACTTGGTGTGCTCGCTGGGAGTGACAGTGATCTGAGGGGCTGCATGATCGATATGCTCAAGGGTGGCCTTAGAGACGATCAAGACAAACTTGAGGTCGTCCCCCAATTTGGCCAGTCTTTGATGGGACTCACCGCCGACCCGAATCGTGACCTCAGCCTGTAGGGAAGATCCAAGTCGGCCTGCAGCGCGTTCAGATTCGATCGCCTTGAGCACCTCGGCGCGCAGAGCCCGGATCGCGTCCCATTCGGCCAGTAGCGACTCGGACTGCTCGGTCCCCGGCAGGTGATGCCAGGTCTGCGAGAAAATTGTCTGAGCGCTGGCTGCATGTTGTTGAGGGTTCAGCAGCGGAAAAGCTTCTTCTGCCGTGAATGACAGGATCGGGGCAATCCAGCGCAGCAGGGCTTCGGTCACCTGCCAAAGTGCCGTTTGTGCTGACCGGCGGGCGCGTGAATCAGCACGGTTGGTATAGAGCCGGTCTTTGAGGACGTCGAGCCAAAACCCACCCAGTTCTTCGGTACAGAACGCCTGTACGGTACTCATGACGGCGTGAAAATCATAGCGATCGTAGGCGTCTTCAATGAGGTCCTGTGTTCGCGCTGCCATGGCCATCGCGTACTGGTCGATCACGGTCATCGACTCGGTCGCGACCGAATCATGTTCTGGATCAAAATCACTGGTGTTGGCCAGCAAAAAACGCAGGGTGTTGCGAATGCGGCGGTAGCTCTCAACGACGCGTTTGAGGATTTCATCGGACAGGCTGAGTTCGCCGGAGTAATCGGTGCTCGCGACCCACAGACGCAAGATTTCTGCCCCAAGCGAGTCGGCGACCTTTTGGGGGACGACCACGTTGCCCAGCGACTTCGACATCTTTCGACCCTGACCGTCCACCACAAAACCATGGGTGAGCAGGGCCTTATACGGCGCGTGGCCGTCGATCATGCAAGCTGTGAGTAGCGACGAATGGAACCAGCCACGGTGCTGATCGCTACCTTCCAGATACAGGTCGGCCGGGAAGGTCGATTGCGACGCATGCGAGCCGCGCAGTACGGTGAAGTGGGTCGTGCCCGAGTCAAACCAGACATCAAGGGTGTCGGGGTTTTTGACATACCAATGGGCGGAGTCTGGGCCTTCGTGGCCGAGCAGTTCGGCCGGATCGAGTGACTGCCAGGCCTCGATGCCACCCGCTTCGACGCGTTGCGCGACTTGTTCAAGTAACTCAGATGTCCTGGGATGCAGGGCGCCGGTTTCACGATGGACAAAAAAGGCCATTGGCACACCCCACTGTCGCTGTCGAGACAGCGTCCAGTCGGGGCGATTCGCGATCATGGCGTGTAGCCGGGCTTTGCCCCACGCAGGGTAAAAACGAGTAGCCTCGATCGCGGCCAGCGCCCGCTCGCGCAAGCTCGAGCTGCCATCTGCCGGAGTGATGTCCATACCAGCGAACCACTGGTTGGTCGCCCGGTAAATGATTGGCGTCTTGTGGCGCCAACAGTGCATGTAGGGGTGTTTGTAGCGTTGTACCCGAAGCAGGTTGCCAGCCTCCCGCAGGGCCTCAACGATGCGGGGATTGGCATCCCAAATCGACAATCCGCCAAACAGCGCGAGCGAATCCACGTAGCGCCCGTCACCGAGCACGGGGGTGAGGATTTCAGCATCGGTGAGCCCGCTGGCTTTGCACGACATAAAGTCATCCACACCGTACGCGGGCGACGAGTGAACGACGCCGGTCCCAGTTTCAATCGTCACATACTCGCCGAGTACGACCGGTGAACTGCGGGCATAGGCTGGATGATTCGAGAGAGGGTGTGCGAAGCCGATTCCGCTCAGTGAACGACCAGGGGCAGTCGCCCGCACCACGCCCTCAAGGTCCCAGTCTTTGAGGCAGGTCTCCGCGCGATCAGCCGCAACGATCAACCACCGGGAGGCATTGTCGGGGGTCGGAGTGTCCAATAACGCATACGTGATTTCGGGGTGAAGATTCAGTGCCTGATTGGCGGGCAGAGTCCAAGGGGTTGTGGTCCAGATCACGATGGCGCCGGGGCGCTCGCCTAACTCGCTGATGTCCAGCCCAAACGCCGCCGCCAGTGCAGGCCGTTGGTCTGGCAAAAACGGAAAAGCGACGTCAACCGCTGGGTCCTCTCGGTCCGCGTATTCCACCTCTGCCTCGGCGAGCGCAGACCCGCAATCGAAGCACCAGTTCACGGGCTTCAGGCCGCGATAAACAAACCCTGCCTTAAGGATGCGTCCGAGCGCGCGGATTTCGTTGGCTTCGGTTTTAGGCGCCATCGTACGATAGGGGTTATCCCACTCGCCCAGTACGCCCAGGCGCTGGAAGTCCTTGAGTTGCCGCCCAATTTGCTCCTCGGCATAGGCCCGGGCCAGTGCCTGGACCTTGGCCGGCGCCATTCCCTTGCCGTGCTTCTTTTCGATTTGAATTTCGATCGGCATGCCGTGGCAGTCCCAGCCCGGTACGTATCGGGCATCAAAACCCGCCATCAGCCGGGATTTGACAATGATGTCCTTGAGGATCTTGTTGACCGCATGACCAATGTGGATGTCCCCATTCGCATAGGGCGGGCCATCGTGCAGCACAAACAGCGGGCGGCCAGCCACCAGAGGTCGGATCCGGTGGTAGACGCCGGCCGAACCGTTCCCATCGGCGTCATTCCATTGCGCAACCCAGGCGGGTTCGCGTTTGGCAAGGTCGCCCCGCATCGGGAACGGGGTGTCGGGCAAATTGAGGGTGGTTCGCCATTCGGGCATCGACGACATTCGGAGTCCTAGAGATTCAAAGATTCGGCAAACCAGGCGCGGGCGTCCTCCGCGTCACGCTGGATTTGGGCGGTCAGCAGGGCCAGCGCGTCGGGACCTTCCCAACGGGCTTCATCGCGCAACTTGTGAAGAAATTCAACACGAATGAGTTGGCCGTAGGCGTTGCCCCGCCAGTCCAGTAGGTGCGTCTCCAACAGCATACGTCCGGCATCTTCAACCACCGGCCTCGTACCAAGGCTGGCGACCGCAGGTAGAGGGGTCGGCGCAAGCCCGTGGACCCGCACAACAAAGACCCCCTTCGCCGCCGGGTGGGCCGTCGGTACCCGGAGGTTGAGAGTTGGAAAACCAAGCGTGCGACCGAGCTTTGCGCCGTGAATGACTCGTCCATCCAGGTGCCAGGGGGTGCCGAGCAGAGTGGTCGCGCCCGCCAGATCGCCATCCGCCAGAAGACGGCGGATTGCAGAGCTCGACACCCTTGCTCCGGCTGGATTGGTGACTGTGTCAAGACGTTCGACCGTGTAACCGAGTTCGGGGCCGAGTGCTTCGAGCAGCGAGTAATCACCGCTGCGTCGGGCCCCAAAGCGAAAGTCGTCGCCGACGAAAAGATGGCGGGCACCCATCTGCCCAACCAGCACAGATTCGATGAAATCATGCGCCGACAGGGCGGCTAATTCTGCATCGAAACGGGTGATACCCACTCTGCGGACACCACATTCCGCAAGTTGAGCGATTCGATCGCGCAAGGATGAAATCCGGGTTGGCACCGCTTCGCCGCGTTGTCGGGCAAACCATTCTCGAGGTGCGGGCTCAAACGTCAGCACCGCAGGTTCCAGATCGCGAACCCGAGCCGCCTGGCACAGTCTGGCGAGCAGCGCCTGATGACCCAAATGAACGCCATCAAAGGTGCCGATCGCAACCGCGCACGGCGTTGCATTCGGGAGTTGTGGCCCGGCATGGATTCCCGACCTGCCGCGCACCCGTTGCAGGCGCACCAGGGTTGGCTTCAAAGCAGATTGGCCGTAGGGGAACATTCGGTGGCGGGAAATCGTCGCGAGGGCCTGAATTATAGGACGTGCGGGTGCTACCATCGACAGATGCGCCGTATCGTCGTGATGATTTCCGGACGGGGCTCCAACCTCCAAGCGATTCTGCGCGTAGCCAGCCAGGAACAATGGCGGCATACGGTGGTCGGGGTGATTGCCGATCGGGAGGAAGCACAGGGCATCCGGCTGGCGGCGCTGGCAGGAATTGAAGCCGCGGTTGTCCCATGGCGGAATTACGCCGATCGTGCCGAATTTGAGCATGATGTGTGGCGCCAGCTTGTGCGGTTTAGTGCGGATCTGGTGGTATTGGCTGGGTTCATGCGTTTTCTGGGTGACCCGTTGGTGTCCCACTACAGCGGGCGTCTTCTAAATATTCATCCCTCCTTGCTGCCGGCGTTTTCTGGCTTGCATACCCATCGCCGCGCACTCGAGGCGGGCGCTCTCGTGCATGGTGCCACCGTGCATTTGGTCACGCCGACCTTGGATCATGGGCCGATTCTGGCGCAATCAGTGGTGCCAGTGCGCTCGAGTGATACGCCGGAAACCCTTGCTGCCCGAGTGCTTGAGACCGAGCATCAGATTCTCCCGCGCGCGGTGAGCTGGTTAGCTGACGGGCGGATCCACTTGCCAACTCATCCTGGCGGTGGTCGCGTTGAAATCGACGGAGTCAGCCCGCGCGAGCGCCTGTTGACCCTGGATTATTGAAAGGCTAGAACTGAATGGCAACAGATAAGCCGGGGCGGCCGTCCCAGCGAGCGCCCCTACAGAGGCGACCCGCTCCGGGGGCGAGGGTTGGTGAGCGGGTGGGCGCGAGGGTTGGTGCGAAGGGTGTTGCCAGGGGTGTTGCAAAGGGCAGTGGTGCCCCGGGGGGGGTGATCGGGGGCGGAGTTGACGGCGCGGGTATGGTCGGAGGCGTTCGTTTCTGGTTGCTCGAAGATGCGGTGCGTCGGCTCTTGCCCTGCATTCGGCCAGCGGATGTGCTCTTGCGCGAATTCTTTCGGGCGCATCCTGAAT
>Ga0214921_10004926_pt1 | contig 19213 bp, 17 predicted proteins | sample LL1505_MetaG_FD_177992 | JGI IMG/M metagenome (GOLD analysis project Ga0214921, IMG submission 177992) | Freshwater microbial communities from Lake Lanier, Atlanta, Georgia, United States - LL-1505 | ecosystem: Environmental > Aquatic > Freshwater > Lake | place: USA: Georgia | collected... | reverse complement strand
CCCCCGATGTGCAGGTAGCCGGTGGGGCTCGGGGCGAAGCGGGTGCGGACGGTCATGCGGGGCGGGCTCCTCGGGGGGCCGCATTATGCCGCGTGGCCGTTCATGCGGGCGAGTTTCTTGAGCCGCTTCCGCTCGGCCTTCGACAGCCGGCGGCCACCCGCTTCGGACCCGTCCACGAAATCGGTGTCGCCTTGATCATCGGCGGCCGTGGAGTCGTCGTCGTTGTCATCGCCCCGCGAGCCGTCGGACCAGTCGCCACCGGTGGCCTGCGAACCCTCGCCATCGTCGTGGCCTTCCGCCTCACCACCGGCGGCCTCCGCGGCGGCCCGCTTCTGCCTGCCGCGCCGCGCCGGCACGGCGGCACACTGCCCCCGAACCTCGCGGATCACGCCCCGGGCGCCCGCCAGCATGGCCACGAGCATCAGCCCCGCGCCCGCGACCCAGGCGGCCTGGGCCACGATCGCCCCGCGGGCCTCGCCGCCGAACCAGGCGGCGGCCGAAGGCGTGGCCGTGGCCCAGGGCATCGCCGCGGCCACGCTCCAGGCGGCGAGCGCCACGAGCATCCAGGCGAGCGTCGCCCCGCGCTCCCGCAGCGGCAGCACCGCCCACGGCACCACGACCGCGAAGCCCGCGACCGCCAGCCCCACCCACCAGCCGATCCCGTTCGGGCCGGGCGCGATCCCCGTCGCGTCGGAGAGCACCGCCGAGACGAGCCCGCCGACCGGCACCGCCCCCGCCCAGGCGGCCGCGGCGAGCATCCAGGCGAGCCACCCCCACGCGCGAAACCGGCCCTTGTAGTCGTCTCGTCGATGCCGCCGCATGAGGCGAACGGCGCCCGCGATCGCCGCCGCGATCAACAGGGCGAGCTCCCCCAACCAGACTGGAAGCGACATGCCACCCCGGGGGTCGAAGGCCGCGGTGATCACCGCCAGCGTGCGGGCGAACCGGCCGCCCTCGGCGACCAGCGGCCTGCCGAACAGCGGCCCGCCGACGGCCAGCGTGATCGCGCCGCCGAAGACCAGGACGATCGCCGACACGAGCGCGAAGAACCGCCCGCCGCCCACCGGGAGGCGGGTCGCCATCGCGGGATGCCGCTCGGGATGCGCCTCGTCGTCGTAGGCCGTCACCGCGACGTGCAGGGCGTCGTCGGCGGCGCCGTCGGCCCCCGCGGCATCCCGCTGCCGCGCTGCCAGCAGCCGCCGCCGCTGGTCGCGGCGCATGGAGGCACTGAGGGCCATCGTCGTGGCTCGAATCCTTCCGAACGATCGGCGGAGCGATCCTTCGCGCCGCGCGGACCGGCTGCGGCAGTTGCCGCGCCCGGGCCCGTGATGGATCATTCGACCGGACCGGTACCGTGGATTCACCGGCCGGGCCCGGCGTCGGGAGAGGAGTCACGGCGGGCATGTTCGGCACCGTCGGCCCGCGCCGCACCGCCGCCAGAACCGGCACCAGCCGCAGGGTCGCCGAGGGGTCGGGCCGCCGCACGCGGGCCATTTGCCGCCCACCGGCCCCAGGGCTACGATCCGGCCACGCGTTGGCCGGCGGCCCCGGCCGCCCGCACGGCATCGGTCTGACATCCTTTTCCCCACCGTTTCCCGGAGTCTCGTCCCTCATGGCCTACACGCTCGCCCCCCTGCCCTACGCCTTCGACGCCCTCGAGCCCTCGATCGACGCCCGCACGATGGAGATCCACCACGACAAGCACCACGCCGCCTACGTGACCAACGTCAACAAGGCGCTCGAGGGCCATGCCGATCTGGCCGCCCTGCCGGTGGAAAAACTGATCGCCGACCTCGAGCAGGTGCCCGAGGCGATCCGCACCGCCGTCCGTAACAACGGCGGCGGCCATGCCAACCACACGCTGTTCTGGGAGTCGCTCGGCAAGGGGAAGGGGGGCGAGGCGAAGGGCCCGCTCGGCGAGGCGATCACGAGCGTCTTCGGCAGCTTCGACAACTTCAAGACCTCGATCAGCGACGCGGCGATGAAGCGGTTCGGCAGCGGCTGGGCCTGGCTGTCGCTCGACCCCAAGGGCAAGCTGCTGGTCGAGAGCACGGCCAATCAGGACAGCCCGATCATGCACGGCAACACGCCGCTGTTCGGGATCGACGTCTGGGAGCACGCCTATTACCTGCTCTACCAGAACCGCCGGGCCGACTACGTCGGGGCGATCTTCAACGTGATCGACTGGGACGCGGTGGGCAAGCGGTTCGCCGCCGCCCGCTCCTGACGCCGCCCCGCCTGCCCAGGTTGCCCCAGTCCCCGTGACCCGGGCGGCCACGGCCCCCCCTCCCTCGCCGCCGCCGGTTGCGATTGACGCGATTGGCGGCGGCGTCCTATTTCCTGCCCCGCAACCCCAACGTTTCATCCCGCGCGGAGGCAGTCGCATGGTCAGGGTCCGGCATTCGAGGCACAGGTACCACGCGCACACCGCCGGCCTTCTGGGACTCGTGGTCGTGGCTTCACTCGCCACGGGTTGCAAGTCGGGCTCGTGGGGCGCCAAGCCCTCGTGGCTCGGCGGCACGCCGCCGGCCGCGGCGCTCACGTCCGCACCCAGCTTCGACAAGGACAAGGCCATCGCGAAGCCGTCCGAGGCCGCCAAGCCCTATCCGACGACGAGCACACCGGAAGGCTACGCGCTCTCCGACGCCACGAAGACCGACGGCGGGCAGCCGGCAGTCAGCCGGAACGCCCCCCTCGTCGAGCCCACGGCCGTGACCTACGGAACGACACCCGCCCCGGCGGCCGCGCCCGCCGCGCCGCCCGCGGCACCGCCCGCCGCCGCGGTGGCGGAGTCGGCGGTCGGACCGCAGGTCGGCCCCTACGGCAGCCTGCAGGCCCAATCGGCCGCGCCTCCTGCGGTCGACAGCATCGATCCCGCGGGCGCCGCCACGGCCGGCATGGCCAAGCCGCCCGCCTTCGGCGAGGCGTCGCCTCCCATCGCCCAGACTCCAGCGGCCGGCGTTCCGCCGCCCCAGGGGCCCGCTCCCCAAGCTCCGGGCGCACGCTACGCCGATGCCCGCGCGGCGCAAAGCTGGGCCGCCTCGCCGCCCCCCGCCGCACCGCCGGCGGCGAACGGTGCCGTTGCGCAGCCGCAGGGGTTCGACGCCCGTTACGGCGAGACCACCGGCAGCCGGTTCGGCGCATCGGCTTCCGGGTTCGCGGCACCGCCGGCCGCGACGACCGTCGCCCCGATCGAGCCCCCACCTGCCGCCCCGCCCGCCGTACTGCCCCCCGCAGCGGGTGGCGACGTGCTGCCCGGCGCCATCGCGCCGCCCAACCGACGCCCCGACCCCGGCTACCGCCCCGGTGGCACATCCAGCTACCGTCCCGGCAAGACGATCCTCGCCGGTGACGAGCCGCCGGCGGCGGGCGTCGTTCCCGCCTCCTTCGAGACGGCTCCCATCGGCCAGTGATCGACGGCCGGAGCCGCTGCGGCGGCCCCGGCCATCGACCGTGGTAGAGTCGCGGCATGGCTCCGCGACGGCATGGCTTCGTGGCGACGTTTCCGTGGCTGGCGGCCGCGGCGATGGCCGCCCCGGCCGCCGCCAGCCCCGAGGTCTCGTCGATCGAGGTGGCCGGTTCGCTCGGGCTGCCCGCCGCCGTCGGGGCCGACGGCCCGACGGTGACGGGGCTCAGCGGCATCACCTGGCTCGGTGACGATCAGTATGCGGCGGTGATGGACAACAGCGACCGGCTGCTCCTGTTTCGCCTCGCCATCGGCCCGACGGGCGTGCCCGAAGCGACTTCCGATCTGCGGCTCGTCACGCTGGGGGAGCCTCACGACTACGAGGACGTGTCGGACTGCCCGCCCGCGCTCGCCAGCCGTATCGCCAACCGCCGCCGGGAGCGGGGCGACCGGGTTCCCGCCCGCGTGCTGCTTGTTTGCGAGGAAGACACCCCGGCCATCCGGGCCATCGACGCCGACACGGGCGAACTGCTCGGGATCGTGCCGATCCCACCGCCGTTTTCGAGCCGGCGGCCGAACCGCGGCCTGGAGTCGCTGGCCGTCGAACCCGATGGCCGCGTCATCTGGACCGCGAGCGAGGAGGCTTTGCCCGCCGACGGCCCGGCCCCGGCCGAGGACCGCGGCGGCGTGGTGCGGATCGCGCGGATTCCGGTGCCCGAGACCGAGGGCGCGTCGCCCGCCGCGCAGTTCGCCTACGCCGTCGATCCGCCCCACGCCTTCGCCCGGGTGATCGCCGGCGAACCGCTCGCCGGCCTCGTGGCCCTCGTGCCCTTGGGCAACGGCCGCCTGCTCGCCCTCGAGCGGGCCGCGGGGCCCGGCCTGCCGCCGTTCGAGAATCGGATCGCGCTGATCGAGACCGCGGCGGGGCGCGACGTCGCCTCGCTCGAGGGCGGGCTCGCGAATCGGCCCGCCGATCAGCTCGCCAAGCATCGGCTCTGGAAGGCCACGCTCGGCTGCAACCTCGAAGGGCTGTGTCTGGGACCGCCGCTCGCCGACGGCCGTCGCCTGCTCGTCGGCGTGGCCGACAACGGTGGTCTCGGCACGCCGAATCGGCTCCTGACGCTGCGGTTCCGGGAGGGACCACAACCGGTGGACGCGTCGCTCGTGGGGCTGGTCGCGGTGGTCGCGGGCACGGGCCTCCTGGCCCTGCGGCTCACCAGCCCATCACCATGTTCGACTCGATGACCTTCCGCGCCCGGTCCAGATCGTCGCCCGTCTCGTGCATGTAGAGCCGGATCGCGTGCACCTTGTCGCCAGAGGCCTTCGCGAGACACTCGCGGGCGGTGTGGCAGGGATCGATCCGGGAGTCGGTCAGCCCCAGGGCCGACTTCGAGATCACCCAGGTATCCCGGGGCCGGCGGGTCAGCCGGACGATGGCTTCCGAGGGATAGGCGTCGCGGACCACCTCGCCCGCCGCCTGCTCGTCGGCGGCCCAAGAGATGATGATGTGGCCGCTGGTCTCGATCTCGAAGAGCGGCATGACGGTCGTCTCCCGGGGAAGCTGGCAGGCTACGGCACGCCCCCGCCAGCGTCAAACCGGCTGCCAGCGCGGCCGGGGTGGATAAACTGTGGGGGTGGGTCGGTGACCGACCTCACGGAACCCCGGTCGCTCCCGGCGGCCGGCACGCAGGGCGACGCCTCGATGAACTACGACCGCCTCGGCTTTCCGATTCCGCCGGAGTTCGACCGGCCGACCGACGAACCGTCCGCGACCGACCGCCGGCCCCGCGGCGCCGGCCCCAGCCCCCCGCGCACCGGGGCTGGACCGGCCAAGCGGATCCTCCTGGTGGCGGCGCTCCTCGGGCTGATCGTTCCGGCCCTCGTGGCGCCGGCGGTGATGCCGGCCGTCCGGATCGGCGTGATGCAGTGGTCGCTCGAGCGGGCGATCCTGCGGGAGGGCCGTGGCAAGCTCGCCGCGGCGATCGACGACACCACCCGCGCGCTCGCCTGGGGCGGGCCGCTGCTCGAGGCCGACCCGCGCGAGAAAAGCCGCCTGCTCTGCTGGCGGGCGATGCTCCGGATCGAGAACCGCAACGCCTCCGCCGGCCTCGAAGACGCGACGCTCGCCGCCTCGATCGCCCCGACGGCCGTGCAGCCGCAGCGGGTGCTGGCCCTGGCGCACGTGATCCGCGGCGACGCCGACGCGGCACTGGCGGCCGCCGAGACGGCCGTCCAACTCGCGGGGCCGGACAATCCAGAGGCCCGCAACCATCGGGCCTACATCCGTGCCCTGGTCGGCCGCGATCTGGAGGCGGCCCTCGACGACATCGAGGCGGCGCTCGAAGGGAGCGGCGAGGGCAGCCCCGAGTTTCTCGACACGCGCGGCTTCGTGCTCCACCTGCTCGGCCGCCAGCAGGAGGCGCTCGCCGACCTCAACGCCGCGATCGACGCCACCCAGGAGCAGCGGCGCCGGCTGCTCATGCTTTCGGGCCACATCTCGGACGGCGAACTGGCCTACCGTCTGCGGACGACCGACCATGGCCTGGCCGTGATGCACCACCACCGCGGGCTCGCCTGCCATGCCCTGGGCCTGCGTGGCCAGGCGGAGCAGGACCTCGAAGTCGCCGTGAAGAAAGGCTTCGACCCCGCTCGCGGCATCTTTTGAACGGCCGCAGGGGCATCCATGCCCCCTGCGGCCTTGCCGGGCCTCCGCCCGGCGGCCGCACCTCCGGGCGGCCGTGCTCGTGCGGGTTGTTGGTGCGCGGCGGTTGCTCGGACGAATCGTCGGGGCATGAAAGCCCTCGTGCGCGAGCTAGGGGGATGCCGCCTGGCATCACAGACCGCGTCTGCGGCCGAATCTTGGTGTCGCTTCGCGCGGGGCGGGCGGGCGGTATACTTCCCGGGCTGCGGTGATAGACCCGGTGCCGGCCCAGGCCGGACAACGGGGGTGTAGCTCAGTTGGTTAGAGCGCCAGCCTGTCACGTTGGAGGCCGCGGGTTCGAGTCCCGTCACCCTCGCTTCTCACCGCAGCCAGGGCCGCCCCCGGCCAGTCTCCGCCCGGTTTCCGCCGACCGCATCAGCCCCTCGTGCCCCGTCGCCGGCCCTCCCCGCACCCCGACCGGCCGGCCACGGCGGTGGTGACCGGCGCCGCCAGCGGCCTGGGCCGCGCGATCCTCGACCGGCTCACGGCCTCCGGCTGGCAGGTGGCGGCGATCGACCTCGAGGGCCCCCTGGCGACGCTGCCGCCCCACGCGGGCGTGTCGCCGATCGCCGCCGACGTCCGCGACGGCGATTCGTGGCGGGCGATCCACGACCGGCTGCGGGACGCGTGGCCCGGGCTCGGGCTGCTCGTCAACGCGGCCGGCGTCGGGGCGACCGGCGAGGTGGGAACGCTCCCCGACGCGCAGTGGCGACGCGTGCTCGACACGAACCTGCTGGGCACGGCGCTCGGCTGCGAGACCTTCCTCCCGTGGCTGCGGTCGGCCCGTCGCTCGCACCTCGTCAACGTGGCCTCCATCGCCGGCATCCTCGCGCCGCCGTCGCTGGGCGCCTACGCGGCGAGCAAGGCGGGCGTGATCGCGATCTCGGAGGCGATCGCGGCGGAGTGTGACCGGCGCCGGCCCGGCGTGACGGTGGTCTGCCCCGGGTTCTTCCGCTCGGGGCTGCTAGGCTCGTGGCACTTCTCGAGCGGCATCGAGCGCCGCGAGGCCGAGCGGCGGATGGCGGCCTCCCGCTGGTCGAGCGACCGCGTGGCCGACCACGTGATGGCCGCGCTCGACCGCAACCGCCGGTACGTGGTGGTGGGCCATCAGGCCCGCTGGCTGTGGCGGCTCAAGCGGCTCGCCCCGCGGGCGACCACCGCCCTCGTGCAGGCCATCTACCGCCGCCTCAAGTGACGCGGCGCAACGCCCAGGGCTTCAACCTCGCTCGATGCCGGGCCGCCAGGAAGGCGGCCGCCGCGAGGCGAGGGCACCCTTGGCGTGCCCTCCGCCGAGCCAAGCCCGTGATGGCCACGAGGGCATCACGGGCGCTCAAGCCAGCTCGTCGAGCCAGGCGCGGAGTTCGTTCTCGTATTCGCTCGCCAGCCCGCCCACGATCAGCTGGCGGTGGAAGCTCGCGGCGCCCCCCTTCTTGAGGTCGGCATCCTCGGCGCTGGGGAACCGCTTGGCCGGATCGGGGGCGATCAGGCCGCGACAGAAATCCATCAGCAGCTCGTTGCAGGTCACCTCCGCGGGCAGCACCTGCGGCAGCCGGTGGACGAGCGACCGCTTGGCTTCGAGGAGATCGCGAAACGACTGCAGGCCGGCGAACGGCGGCCGGCCGGAGAGCATCTCGACGAGCACGTAGCCGAGGGCCGCGAGGTCGCTGCGGGGCGTGTTGTCGCGGCCCTCGAGCACCTCGGGCGCCGCGTAGGCCGGCGTGCAGGTGCGGGTGGGCGGCAGGTCGTCGACGGCGTGGGCCGAGCCGATGTCGATGATCTTCGCGTTGCCCGTGCGCTTGACCATGATGTTGGCCGTCTTGATGTCGCCGTGCACGATCCCCTCGCGGTGCAGCGCCGCCAGCGCCGCCAGGCACTCGCGCACGATCGCGATCGCCACGCCGGGCTTGAGCCGCGACTGCCGCGGGCCCGCCGTCACGCAGACGTTGTTGAGATACTGCCAGCGGCCCTCGTCGACCCTGGCCTTCGTCTGCTCGAGCAGTTCCGGCGCCAAGAGCCGCGACAGGTCGTAGCCGTCGATCCACTCCATCTCCATGATCCGGATCCGCCGCTGCTCCACGAAGTTTTGCACGTCGAGCAGGTTGTCGTGCTGGATCTGGGCCACGCGGGCGGCCACCGAGGCGATCCGGTCCATCGCCTCGAGGTAGAGGCTCTCGGTCTCGTACCGCTCGGGCGAGAAGATCTTGAGGGCCACCGGGAGCGTGAACTCGCCCGCGCCGCGGCGCGTCGTCAGGTACACCACGCCCTGGCCGCCGGCCCCGAGCCGGCGGGAGAGCGTGTGGTATTCCGTCCAGCTGAGCCGGCCGGAGCCGAGGATCTCGGTGTAGCGGGCGAGCAGTTCCTCGGGGCACGGGGTGCCCACGTCGCCGGCGGCCGGGATCGTGGGCCGCTCCTCGCGCAGGATCGTGGTGCTCATGGTCCGCCGCCGTGCCTGCCGGACTCGTCGGGGGGCGGCTCCGGAAATCCGAGCCGCTTATCGACCAGGTTCCTCAGGGCCTCTCCCCGAAGATACCTTTGGAGATTGTCGCAGAAAAAATCGGTCATCGCATCGATTCGGCGGCCGCTTTGGCCGGCGACGTGGGGCGTGATGATCAGCCTCGGGGCCCGCCACAGGGGGCTGTCGGCGGCGGGCGGCTCCTCCGGCGTGACGTCGAGCGCGGCCGAGTCGAGCCGGCCGCCCTCCAGGGCCGCGACGAGGGCCGCCTCGTCGACGAGCGGCCCGCGGGCCACGTTGACGAGGATCGCCCCCGGCTTCATCCGGGCCAGGGCCCGCTCGTCGATCATGCCGCGGGTGTGGCTCGTGAGGGGCGCGCACAGGAAGAGGACGTCGGCCGCCGCGAGCACCTCGGGAAGCGTGTCGGGCCCCCCGAGAAACGCGACGCCCGGCGGCTTCCGCACCGGGAACCAGTCGGTCGCCAGGATCCGGACTCGAAAGGGTGCGAGCACCTCCGCGAGCCGGCGGCCCACCCCGCCGAGGCCGACGATCCCGACCGTCGCGCCGGTCAGGTCGCGGGTGGGCCGGCGGACAAACTCGTGGGCGGCCTGCTGGGCGAGAAACAGCGGCAGCCGCCGGGTGCAGGCGATCGCCAGGCCGACGGCGTGCTCCGACACCTGGTCGGCGAGCACCCCGGAGGCGCTCGTCACGGTGATCGCGGAGCCGACGACCGCGGGCACCAGGCAGTGGTCGAGCCCGGCGGCCGACGACTGGATCCACCGCAGCCGCCCCTCGGCGACGACCCGCTCCCAGGGCACCGGCACCTTGGGGTGGCCGCAGAAGATGTCGGCCGCGGGCAGCTCCGTCGCCACCCCCTCCTGGCCGGCATCGACGAGCTCGGCCCCGGGCGCGGCCGCCTGGATGGCGGCGACGTGCGCGGGCTCGACGGGATAACAGAGAACGATCCGCATGGGCGGCCGCGGTTGTCGCAGCCGGACGGGTTTTTTGGCAAGTGACCGGCGGGACACCAGATCCGCTCGCCGCCGGTCGCCGACGGCGGGGATCAGCGACCGGGGACTTGCCGAGGGGGGTGGTTCGAGGTTCAACTACAGGATCGCCCCGCGTCCGAGTCGCAGTTTTTGCCATGCGCACCACGATCCTCGCCCTCGTCGCCCTGGCCTTCCTGCGGACGGTGATCGGCCTGCATTTCTTTCTCGAGGGTCTGAGCCATCTCCGCGACCCGGCCTGGTCGAGCGTGGGCTTCCGCAAGGCGGCCGTCGGGCCGCTGGCCCCGACCTACCGGGCGCTCTTGCCGGAGACGGGCGACTGGTCGGGCACGCTCGGGGCCGCCGACCGGAAGCCGGCCGACGAGACGATCGCGGCCTGGGAGCAGAGCGTCACCACAGGCTGGGAACAGCGGCTCGCGGAGCGGCTCGAGGTCGTGCCCCTGCCCGAGGAAAAGCTCGCAGCCGCCAGGGCGGCCCTGGAGGCGTCGCGGAAGGAGCTGGCCGGCTGGCTGGCCGGCCTGCGGCCCGACCTCAACGACTACCGCCTCGAACTCGCCCGGCTGGCCGACAAGGAGGCGACCAAGGCAGCGGCCGAGGTGCCCTTCGAGCGGGATCGCGTCGCGAAGAAGCGGCGGGAACTCGCGGGCCAGGCCTCGGCCTGGATGACCGAGGCGGCCGCGATGGGCCGGAGGCTCGAGGTCACCTGGGACGATGGCCTGCCGGCGGCCGACCGGGAGAAGCTCGCGGCCGTCGCCCCCAGGACGGCGCTCTGGAAGGGCGATCGGTTCGTGAGCTGGTCGCTGGTGACGATCGGCGCCTGCCTGGTGCTCGGCCTGCTCGTGAAGTTCAACGCCATGGGCGGCGCCCTGTTCCTCGCCTCGGTCGTGGCCTCGCAGCCGTTCTGGGTGCCCGGAGCCCAGGCCACGTATGACCAGTGGGTGGAACTCGCCGCCCTGCTGGCGATCGCCGCCCTGCCCACCGGCGGCTGGAGCGGCCTCGACTACTTCCTCAAGCCCTGGCTCTCCTGCTGCCCGATGTCCGGCGGCGGCTGCAGCCCGGCGGCGCCGCGCGGCCGCTGACCTGACCTTCCCTTCCCGAGGTGACCCGATGAACGTGTCCGAGCAGCAGAAGCAGATCGGCAAGGACAACTTCTCCGACGCCGTCAGCATCACCCGCCGCGACTTCCTCGCGGGCGTGACCGCGGGCGTGGCGGCCGGAGCCGGCCTGGGCTCGCTCTACTTCGGCTACGGCAAGAGCGTGGGGGATCCGCTCCGCGTGGGCGTGATCGGCACGGGCGACGAGGGGAGCGTCTTGATCGGCGCCCACAATCCCGACTACCTGAACGTGGTGGCGATCGCCGACATCCGCCCCTACAACCGGTTCCGCGCCTTCCAGGGCGACGCCTCGAGCCCCAGCGCCCTGGTGGCCCGCCCCGGGCTGATGGCGAAGTATGGCTGGACCACCGAAGACGCGGCCCGCAAGCAGGTCAAGGTCTACGAGGCCTACGAGGAGCTTCTGGCCGACCCCGACGTGGAAGCGGTCGTGATCGCGCTGCCGCTCCACCTGCACGCCCCCGCCGCCATCAAGGCGATGCGGGCCGGCAAGCACGTGCTCACCGAGAAGCTGATGGGCCACAGCATCCACGAGTGCAAGGAGATGAGCCGCGTCTCCCGGGAGACTGGCAAGCTGCTGGCCACCGGCCACCAGCGGCACTACAGCATCCTCTACGACAACGCCGTCCACACGATCGGCACCGCCCGCCTGATCGGCGACCTGCACGCGATCCGGGCCCAGTGGCACCGCGGCAACCTCCCCGGCAAAGATTCCTGGAAGCCCCCGATGCCGGGCGACGAGAAGCTCGTCAAGCAACTCACCGGCTGGAAGCAGTCGCTCGACAAGGCCAAGCCCGCCGAGATCGACGCCCTGCGGAAGCGGATCGCCCAGGCGGAGGCGCAGCTGCTCGACGTCGACGTCGACGCGGCGAAGCACGGCTACACCTCGATGACGCTCGGCGACGGCTCCACGCGGACCCCGCTCGAGGAACTGATTCGCTGGCGGCTCTGGCAGCGCACGGGCGGCGGCCTGATGGCCGAGCTCGGCAGCCACCAGCTCGACGCGGCCGGGATCTTCGTCTCGGCGGCCCACGGCAAGGGGAAGAAGATCAAGCCGCTGACGGTGACTGCCGTCGGCACCCGCAGCATCTTCCCGGCCGACCGCGAGATCGACGACCACGTCTACTGCATGTACGAGTATCCCGCCCCGGGCTACTTCGACGACGAAGGCAAGGTGGCCGATCCCAACAAGAAGATCGTGGTCACCTACTCCTCGATCAACGGCAACGGGTTCGGCGGCTACGGCGAGGTGGTGATGGGCACGGCCGGCACCCTGATCCTCGATCAGGAGCAGGAGGTGATGCTCTACAAGGACGCCGCCCGCGACACCCGCGTGACGGTGGCCAGCGGGAAGGACGGAGCCCCCGCGCTCGACACGACCGAGAGCGGCGCCGGGCCGGCCAAGGCGGCCGGCGGCAGCGGCGGCGACGGCCCTCCGTCGCGCGGCTACACCGAGGAGATGGAGCACTGGGCCTGGTGCATCCGCAACCCTTCGCCCGAGCACCAGCCCCGCTGCAAGCCCGAGGTGGCGATCGCCGACGCGGTGATCGCGCTGGTGAGCAACATCGCCCTGGCGAACCCCGCCAAGCAGCCGCGGATCGAGTTCAAGGACGAGTGGTTCGACATCGCCAGCGACGAGACGCCGGAGGGCGTGGCCCCCGACGTGGGCCGCGAAGCCTACAAGGCCTGACGGACGCCGGCGGGGCGGCGACCGCGAGCCGAATGGGGCGCCGGGCGGCTCCTGCCCTGTTGGCGGGCCCGGCCTTCGGATCAGGTGCCGCCTCTCGGTGTCGCGTGGAGCCCGAGGCTCAATAGCTCGGCGCGTACCAGCCCTCGTGAACCCGCCAGTGGGTGCCGCCGGAGTGGACGACGAGGCTCGGCGCGTCGCCGTGCCACTCCCACCGCTGGGCGGTGGCCTCGTCGAACACGCTCGACACGCAGGGCGTGGGCCCGAGTTCCCAGCGGCCGGAGGCATCGAGTCGCAGCATCGGCCGGGCCCCTTGGATCGCGAACAGGCGGGCGAGTTCGGGCGAGCGGCGTTCGAGGGCCCGCCGCCGCTCGGCGTCGGTGCCCCGCAGGTCGAACATCCGGGCCGGCTGGGTCGAGCCCTCGCCCATGGTGTAGCGGAGGTTGCCGGCCGCATCGGCCTTGCTCCAGACCCAGCGGCCCCTGCCCGAGTCGAACCGTCCATAGACGTGTCCGGGCCGCAACTCGGCGGGCTTGATCGGGTACAGCTTCTCGTCCATGGGGTCGTAGCGGTAGATCGCGTTCCGATCCCGGCCGGCATCGGCGGTGGCCGTGGCATCGGCCGCCGGCACGGGCTGCGGGTCGGCCGCCGTGACGGTCGCGGTCCCGAGCGCGACGGCGAAAACGACCAGGGTGAGGGCGATGGTCGAAGGGCTGAGTCGAGGCACGCTGAGGGTCTCCCGCGGGGTCGCATCCGGCCACCGGACGCTCCCGAGCAAGGATAGCTCGCGCTTTCCGGGCTGCGCGCCGAACGCGAAACCGCCGGCTCGAGCGTAGTACTCCCACAGGGAGGCGTATTTTCGCAGGATCACTCGGAAAACAACGCAGACACCGGGCAATCCGACGTCACATCCGACGTCGGCGGCTCGTGTGAGCCTTACCCCCGCAGCAGGAATACAGACTCTCTGTTCTCTGCCGCAAGTCGCTCGATATCGTCTATTCGGGCTTGAAGGACGGCCGCGATTGCCGTGTGGATGCGTTGCCGAGGCACACTTGAATCACTTGTGGAGGATGGCCACGGACCAGAGCGCGGGCCAGAAAGTCATTGTCCTTTGTGAGAATGCGGAATCCTTCGTCCCTCGCAAACCGCCATATCCGCTCATCGTCTTCGCCCGCTAGCGCTACATCCCGAACGTGGCAACTGCCGGGAAAGCACGGGAGAAGAATGTCGACGAGCCGAAACGACAAGTTTTGGTCGATCAGCGCTTTCACGCTACCGACCCGAGAAGCCGCCGTTCTCGCTCCGCTGCGAACGCCAAGCAGGCCCGGATGTCCTCGGTCGTCAGTTCGGGGAAGTCGCCCAAGATCTCAGCCTCGGTCATTCCTGACGCGAGGTATTCGAGCACGTCAGAGACCGTGATGCGAAGGCCGCGGACGCAGGGTTTCCCGCTCCGCCTGCCCGATTCGACCGTGATGCGTTCAAGGAGTTCAGATGCCATCACTGGAGTTTACGACGTCTTCTCCAAGCAGCAAAACCCGGACGGGATCAGAGCGGCGGTCGCGACTCAATCCCCGCGTAATTCCGGTGACACCCAGGGAGCCTCACGTCACCGTCACCCGCCCGCGGCAGCCCTCTGGGGGCGGTTGAGTTCTCTCCAGCCGCTCCTTGCGCGAGACGAAACTGGCCGACGAGTTCCCGATCAACATTGCCTGCGAGGGGATCGGCAGCAGCCCCGACGTGTCCGGAAGCAGGCGAAAAAGCAGCACAGAATCCAGCACAGTCAGTGCATGCAGAGCGCCGCACCGACTCGCATCAGAAAAAAGAAACGGCCGCGCCACTCGCTTTTGCGAATGACACGGCCGTTTCAGTACCCCCACGGGGAGTCGAACCCCGGTTTTCGGACTGAGAACCCGACGTCCTGGGCCACTAGACGATGGGGGCGGGCTGCGGAGGGCCAAACCCTTCGCCACTTCGGTTCTAGCAGTGTCGGCCCGGGAGTCAAGCAGACTTGAAGGCCCCTGCACACGGCCCGTACAGGCGTTTTTTCGGCCCGCGGTCAGGGGCTGAAACGTGGGCCCAAGCCGCCTACCGCCGCGGGCGGAAGAGCCCTCCGCCGACGCGCGGCAAGGATCGGCCCACCGCAAACCCGGCGCCCGCAGCCGCCAGCGTCGCCACGGCCGTCGCCAGAAACGCCCGCCGCCGCGCGTTCCGCTGCGACCGCACGCGGCCCTCGACCGCCTCCAGATGGAGCGTCGCCTCCCGCAGCCGGCCCGTCGCCGCATGCGGACGAATCGCCGCCGTCACCGCGTTGGCCAGGGCCGCCGCCCGCGGATCGCTCGGGGTGCCCCCGAAGAGCGCGATGTCGTCGGCATCCCACGCCAGGGGCGACTCGCCGTGCCGCATGCCCGGGGCCACGGTCGCCTCCAACTCGCTCACGGCCTGGAGCAGTTCCTGCGGCGACGCATAGCGGTCGGCCGGCTCCTTCGCCAGGAGCCGCTCCACGATCCCGCACAAGCCGGCCGGCAGATCGGGCCGCCGCGTCGCCAGCGGTGTCGGCGGCTCCTTGATGTGCGCCATGACCACGGCGATCGCCGACGGGCCGGTGAATGGCGGCTTGCCGGCGAGCAGGTGGTAGACCGTCGCCCCCAGCGAGTAGAGGTCGCTGCGGGCGTCGACCACGCGGCCCTCCCCCTGCTCCGGGCTCATGTAGAGCGGCGTGCCGAGCGTCATGCCATCCTGCGTGAGTTCGAGATCCTCGCCGGCCACCCGCACCAGCCCGAAGTCGGCCACCTTCACGTCGCCGGCCGGCGTCACCAGCAGGTTCTCGGGCTTGATGTCGCGGTGGACGATGCCCTGCTGGGCGGCCCGGACGAGCGCCGACCCCACCTGCGCGAGCACCGCCAGCGCCTGCCGCGGGTCGAGCGGCCCGCGGACCTCGAGCCAGGTCCGCAGCGACGGCCCGGCCACGTACTCCTCGGCCAGGACGTGCACGCCGTCGAGGCAGGCCACCTCGTGGATCTGCACGATGTGGCCGTGCACGAGCGAGGCCGCGGCCCGGGCTTCCTGCTCGAACCGGCTCACCGCCGCCGGGTGCCGGAGGGTCTCCGGCCGCAAGACCTTGAGCGCCACGTGGCGACCGAGCGAGGTCTGCTCGGCGAGGTAGACGTCGGCCATCGCGCCGCTGCCGAGCCGGCGCATGAGCCGATACCCTCCGAGCCTCCGGCCGGAAAGATCCTCGTCGGCAGCACCGACCGCGGGCGCGTCGTCCATCGCCCGCCCAGTATCGAGTCCGCGTGGCCGAGCGGCAAACCGGGAGCCGGTGGTCAGTCGAGTCGCTCGCGGCCGCGGCCGCCGAAGACCACGCGCAACCCCAGCACGATCAGGGCCAGCCCGCCGGCGGCGGCGAGGAAGTCGGGTCTGGACCCACCGTTGACGGGCCAGGTGGCCCAGGCCGGGAGGGTGACCCCCGCGGCGGCCGGCTGCTGTCCACCCAGCGGCATGCCTCCGGCTTCGGGTCGCATCGCGACCTCGACCGGCGACCACGCCGGCGGGAGGTCGGGCGTCGACTCCACCTGGGCCGACCGCGGCACCGGGCCGCCGCCAGAGTCGGCGATCCGCCCGACAGCCGGTCCCACGGGCGCGGCGGCCAGGCCGATCCCCCGGTCGATGGCCCTGGCGTCGGAAAACTCGGCGATCGGCGTGGGCACGAAGCCGTGGGAGCCCACGGCCGCGAGAAACGTCTTCACACGGGTCGAGCAGCTGCCGATCGTGCGGCCGTCGCTCTGGCCGAACAGCACGCCGGCCAGCTCGCCCGAGGCGTTGAAGATCGGCCCGCCGGAGTCGCCCTGCCGGGCGGTGGCCTTGAGCTCGACGAACTCCCGCGGATAGCCGGTCGTCGGCGAGAGGTAATCGAGGCACTGACCGCTCTCCTCGCGGTACGACCCGCGACCGAAGCCGGCGATCGTGAGCGTCTCACCAATCGCGGGCGGCGTGGCGGCGATCGAGACGGGCGTGGCCCGCGGCTTCCAGATCACGAGCGCGGCCAGATCCCAGGCCTCGTCCCAGCGAACCACCGTGCCGGCCGACTGGAAGCCGTCGGGGAACTGCACGAGCACGGCCGAGCGACTGTCGCGGACGACGTGCCAGTTGGTGATCACGAGCCCCTGCGAGCGGTTGACGTCGATCAGCACGCCCGAGCCCATGGATGTGCCCGACGACTCCGGCGCGATGATCCGGGCGACCGCCGGGTGGGGCGTCTGACCGGTGAGCAGAAACTCGGCCAGGTTCTGCGGCGTCCAAACCGCCTTGGCCGGGCCGCCGGTGTCCCAGCCCCAGGGGGCGGACTGGCCGCGGGCGCCGCCGGCGCCGAGCAACGCCACGCCGAGCGCAGCCGCCCGCACGGCGGCGGATCCGATCCACCGATTCCACATGGTTTGCATCGCGGCCTCGCTCCGGGGCTTCCCGGCGGTCAGCGGAGCAGCCCGCGGACGGACTGCCGCCTGGTTTCGCGTTCCACGATCCGGCGCAGGAGTTCGCGGCGCAGCCGCTGCAACTCGCGCACCGTTTCTTCAGGTGACTGGGACGAGACGGATCGCGGGGGTGCCGCGACCAGGCCGTGGTGATGAGTGACCATGCGACGCTCCTGTCGTCGTGCCGGCTCCGGCCCGAGCCAGCATCAAAGGAGGATCGGTCGCCACCCTCGGTCCCGTGCACTGAAAAAATCGGCCCCGGCAGGGTTTGCCCAGACGGCAGGGTCTGCCGTCGGCCGCGAGCGGCCGGCTCAGCCTGCCGCGGGCGGACGCGGCCCGGGCGTCACCACGAAACCTTCGGCCTCGAGCCGCTTCACGAGCGCGGCCACGTGCCCGCGGTCGGCCGTCTCCACCGTCACTTCCACGCCGGTGGAAAACACGTCGGGCCCGGCGAAGGCCCGGTCGTGGACGATCTCGCGAACGCTCGCGCCCGTGGCCGCGATCGCGGCGGTGAGCCGGGCCACGCCGCCGGGCCGGTCGCTGATCCGCGTCGTGAACCGCCAGCGGCGACCGTCGACGGCGAGCCCATGGTCGATCACGCGGTCGAGGATCGTGAGGTCGATGTTGCCGCCGCAGAGCAGGAGCACGACCGTGCGGCCGGCGCACGCCGCCCCCGCCTCGCCGAGCACGGCCGCGAGCGCCGAGGCCGCGGCCCCCTCGACGACGAGTTTTTCCAGTTCCAAAAGCCGCACCACCGCCAGGGCGAGCGCCTCCTCGCCCACGGTCGCCACGCGGTCCACGACTTGGGCCGCGATGGGAAACGAGACGTCGCCCACCCGGCCCACGGCCAGCCCGTCGGCCAGCGTGGGGTGGATCGGCACGGCGACGGGCCGACCGGCGGCGAGCGACGCGGAGAAGGTCGGGGCCGCGGCCGGCTCGGCGGCCACGATCGTGATCCCGGGGCGCAGGGCCTTGGCCGCGAGCCCGACGCCGGCGAGCAGGCCCGCCCCGCCGGTGGGCACCACGAGCACGTCCGCTTCCGGCACGTCTTCCAGGATCTCGAGGGCCATCGTCCCCTGCCCCGCGATCACCCGCGGATCATCGAAGCCATGGATCAGCTCGAGCCCGTCGCGGGCCGCCAGCCTGACGGCCCTCTCGCGGGCCTCCGCGAAGGTGTCGCCCTCCAGGATCACGTGGGCCCCGAGCCGGCGGCAGGTGGCGAGTTTCACGAGCGGGGCGAACCGGGGCATCACGACCGTCACGGGGATGCCGAGCAGGCCGCCGTGGTAGGCCAGACCGAGCGCGTGGTTGCCGGCCGAGGCCGCGATCACGCCCCGCCGCCGCTGCGGCTCGTCGAGGAGCAGGAGCGCGTTGCGGGCACCGCGCTCCTTGAAGCTGCCCGTCCGCTGGAGGAGGTCAAGCTTGCAGAAGATTCGGGCGCCGGTGAGCTCGGAGAGCGGGCGGCTCTCCGGGCACGGAGTCCGCATGATGCCGGAAGCGATCCGGGCACGGGCGGAGATGATATCGTCGAGCGTGACCGACCGAGCGCGGTCGCTCATGAGGCTCGCACCCGGGCCGGGGTGTGGAACGACCGGACGTCGATCCAGTGCATCCCGGCCCGCCGGGCCGCCTCGATGCCCAGGCCGCTGTCTTCCCAGACGACGCACCGCTCGGGCCGGGCGCCGAGCCGGCGGGCCGCCTCCAGAAAGGGCTCCGGGTCGGGCTTGTGGCGGGTCGTGTCCTCGCTGGCCACGATCGTGTCGAAGCAGTCGGCGATCCCGACGCGGGCCAGGATCCGCCGGCAGACGTCCTGGTAGCCCCCGGTCACCACGGCCATCGGCACGCGGCCGCGGCTGCGGCGGACGACGTCCACCACCGGGTCGATGGGCAGGACCCGGTCGAGCTGGGCGAGGAAGCTCCGCTCCTTGACGCCGGCCGCGTGGTCCACGTCAACCGCCAGCCCCACCTCGGCGAAGAGTGTGGCCACGATGTCGCGGGTGGGCCGGCCCCCGAGTGAATAGAAGCGGTCCTCGTCGAACTCGATCCCGTGGGGCTCCGTCACCTCGAGCCAGGCCCGGTAGTGGGCGGGCATGGTGTCGGCGAGGGTGCCGTCACAGTCGAAGAGCAGCGCGTCGTGATCCTGAAAGTGCCACATCGATGTCAATCTTGATAGCCTGGGCGGATTCGCGAAGTTTTAGGACACCGGTCACGCCCCAGGCAACCGGGAATCTTGGCAAACCGGGTGACTGGGCTGGAGGCTTCCGGATCCGTGGCGGCTGCCGATTTCGGGGCGGCTGCCGGAAATCCTCATCGCAAGGGCGGCGAAGAGTCGATCGCTTCTGACGATCATGCCGGTATTGTGACCTGGGCTTCCGGGAC
>Ga0214921_10004925_pt1 | contig 19218 bp, 31 predicted proteins | sample LL1505_MetaG_FD_177992 | JGI IMG/M metagenome (GOLD analysis project Ga0214921, IMG submission 177992) | Freshwater microbial communities from Lake Lanier, Atlanta, Georgia, United States - LL-1505 | ecosystem: Environmental > Aquatic > Freshwater > Lake | place: USA: Georgia | collected... | reverse complement strand
CCGCCGCCGCCGCCGCCGCCAAAGCTGAGATCGAGCGCAAGAACGCCGAAGCCAAGGCCAAGGCCCAGGCCGAGGACAATGCGCGCCGCGCAGCCGCCGCCGCCGCCGCCGCCGAGAAGCAGGCCATCGCCGACCGCAATCGTGCCGCAGCAGAACTTGCAGCCCAGGATAAGCGTAACGCTGAAGCCGCAGCTAAACGTCTCAAAGACGAGAAGGAAGCCGCTGCACGTCAGACCGCCGCGCTCGCCAAGGCGGAAAAAGATCGCTTAGCCGCCGAAGCCGCCAAGGCCAAGGCCGACAAAGCCGCAGCCGACAAAGCTGAGCAGGCCCGCCAACACGCAGCAGTCGAGGCCAAGAGAAAAGAAGAGGCCGAGGCTCGCAAGAAAGCCGCCGATGCCGCCGCCGCCGAGAAGCAAGCCATCGCCAATCGCAACCATGCCGCCGCAGAACTTGCCGCACAGGATAAGCGTAAAGCCGACGACGAGGCCAAACGAGCCAAAGCCGAGAAGGAAGCCGCCGCACGCGCTGCAAAGGCTCTGCATGACAAGGAGGTCGCAGCAGCCAAGGAGCAGGCCCGGAAGGACGCCGAGGCACGCAATCAGGCACTCGCACGTCAGAAGCAGGCCGAAAAGGATGCCGCCGCTGCCGAGAAACTTGCACGCGATGCCGAGGCCACTGCGCTCAGGACGCAACAAGCGGAGGACAAACGTCAAGCCGCTGTCGCCCGGCAGCAGGCCGCAAATGCAGCCACCACCGCTGTGCGCGCCACCGAGAACACCGCTGCGGCACAGGTGGTATCGAATGCGGCGAACGAATACGTTACCACTGCGATTGGTGATGCGGTTACCGCCGTAGACAATCTGAACACGGTGGTGATGAATCCGCCCGAATCATCCGTCGCGCAAAACGCTTCGGACGCCAACGTAAAGAAGGTCAATCTCCCCATCATCATCGGTGCGACCGTGCTCGCCGCCGCCGCCGTTTTGTTCATCAATCGCAGGAAATAATACCATGAATATCATATCAGCCAGTGGTTTCTTTAATGGCTTCAAACCCCGGCACAAACGTCCTAAGCGTATGCTCGGCACACCCAAGCGTGCTCGTATGCAGACGGTTGGAGACGATGTATTTGATTTCGATGCCGCCAATGCAGCTATAATGGACTCTATGAGAACGTCCGACGCCAAGTTCACCGCTGACAATGCAGCTATAATGGACTCTATGAGAACGTCCGACGCCAAGTTCACCGCTGACAATGCAGCTATAATGGACTCTATGAGAACGTCCGACGCCAAGTTCACCGCTGACAATGCAGCTATAATGGACTCTATGAAAACGTCCGACGCCAAATTCACCGCCGACAATGCAGCCATATCAGCCAAATTCACCGCTGACAATGCAGCTATAGCGCGCGCCATCTCAAACCCCGCCGCCGCCGCGCTGCAAACGTCAGTCGCCGGCACCGACACCAAAGTAGTCCCCACCACCGTCGTCCTACCTCCCTCTTCCTCTACCTCCACGCCATCCACCGGCACCAGCCCGCTGACCATTGCAGCCATCGGCTTCGGCGTGCTCAAACTGTTAGCGATTATTTAATCCCATGTTTAACGCCTCTTTTGTCGAGACAGTCGTAGTGCTACCTCCGGGCGGACAAATCCGCCCGCTCGGCAAAAGTCTTTTAAGTAAACTCAAGCGCGCCGTCACGCTGCCCAAAAAGATGAACAGCGTGAAAGACCTCAAAAAGGTTCTCACCCTGAAAAACATCGTCGGCATAGCCGCTTCGTTTATTGTGCCGGGCATCGGCTCTTTGATCGTGCAAGCCGCCATCACTGCCTCCGACGTCGCCAAGGCACAGGACCAGAATAAAAAGATCAAGCAAGCCGCCAAGCTCGCCAAAGAAAAAGACGAAGTCGCCGTCGTTCAACTTACCGAAAGTTTCAAATCACTAAAAGCCGAGTCGGACAAGTTTCGCGCTGCGCGAGGGCTCAAACCGCTTGATGTCACTCTGCCCGACATTGCCAAGTCCACTCCAGAGCAAATCGAGGCGGCATTCACCACCTTGCAGCAAGACGCCACCGCAATCTTTGAAGCGGAAAAGAGTGGCAAAACATCCTTGGCCGGATCGTCGTCCTCCACGGGATCGTCCTCAACAACTCCAGGCACTCTTTCTTCAACTAACAAAACCCTGATCTACTCAGGCATCGCCATCGTCGGCATTGGCGCGCTTTATTTCCTAACCCGTAAACGCAAATGAACTCACAAATATACGTCATCGAAACAGTCATCCCGGTCGGTTCCAACGGCATCCGGCCAGTAGGCTTCAGCTTAGGAGGCATCTTCAGCTCCATCGGAAGCGGCATCGGCAAAGTAGGGTCATCAATCGGCTCCGTTTTGGGCTCTGCTAGCAGCAAGCTCGGCGTGCTGTTCAAGTCGCCTGTCATGGGCAAACTGCTTGAAGCAGGCGTCAGCGTCGGCGGTGGACTGCTCGTTGGATCGGTAGCTGCCAAGAGTCAGGAGAAGATAGCAAAAATGCAAATCGACGCCGCCAACAAAGCCACTGAACAGGCCCAACAGCAAATCGCCGCACAGAATGCCGCAGCATCATCCGGCGGCACCAGCAACACCACCAAATATCTGCTGTATGGTGGTGCAGGTCTGGCCGCAATCGCGGTCATTTACTTAGTCATGAACCGTTCCAAGAAACGATAGTTTCCCTCGTAGAATTAAAAATCCGTTGACGAATACCCAACAAACAATTCACCCACCATCAATATGCCAAACATGATTTCCACTTGCGGATACTTGAACACTCTCGGTGCCGATCCTACTTCGGCAATTATCAAGGGCGAAGCTCCTGCGACTAAACCCGCATGGTATGAAGGGATACTCAATGCCGGTATCTCGCTCGGCAAAAGCTATCTTGAAACCTTGGGCAACATTCAGACGGCCAAGGTTCAAAATCAAATCACCGCCGCACAAGCACAGCTTCTGCAAGCTCAGGCACAGGTGCAGAAGGCGCAGGACGATGCTGCACGCAAGAAGATGCTCCCGCTCTACATCGGCGGCGGCGTTGCCGCTCTCGCCCTGTTGTTTTTCGTAATGCGCCGGAAATAAGGAGGACACTCTCATGGCCGAAACCATCGAAGCGGAAGTCATTCCTCCGAACTCCAACGTGGACAACCGCGCCCGCTTCAACAGCGGCGGCGGCGGCGGCGGCTTTACCAAGCGTCCCGGCTTTGTCATGTTTACCACTGGTATGCTGACGGGTCTCGCCCTGGGTTTCGTCGCACTTTACGTCATCAAAAAGAAACTCTGATAAAATCAGTTTACCTCTGTAGAAATAATTTTTCTTGCACAGCTCCAACAATAACACAACCGACCACACCAGATGAAAGAACTCATCCTCGATAATCCTCCTCGCCGCCGCAAAGGCAAATCCAAGAAACGCCGCACCGCCGCTCAACGTCGTGCGACCGCCAAGCTCGTTGCTTCCAATCGCCGCAAGCGCAAGGGCCGCAAGAGCACCAAACGTCGCGCCAAGCGCACCACCGTCAAACGTCGTCGCGCCCGCTCTTCCACTCGTCGCACTGTTCGCACCTACAAATCTATGAAACGCAAATCCACCCGTCGCCGCAAGGCTTGCTCCCGTCGTCGTAAGTCCCGCACCTACTTGGTTCGTGGCTCCGCTACCCCCATCAAGATGAACGGCCTCATCGGCGGCGTCTTCAGTCGTGAGAACCTCATGATCGCCGGTGGCGCTGTCACAGGCACCATCGTGGCGAACTACGCTTTGAACAACAAAATGGTTGTTGATAAGCTCGGTACGCAACTGAAGAACCCCTACATCCGCGCTGCCGCCTTGGCTGCTGTGCCGATCACGGGAGGCATACTGCTCCGCAAATACAGCCCAGCCATCGCGAAGGGTATGATCCTCGGCGGTCTGGTAAACGGTATTGCCCAGCTTATCACTGCCTTCAACTTCCTTCCCGCCGGGCAGGCTGCTCCGGTCATGACCGCGAACCTGCCCGCTTCCGGCACCACCGCCGCCGCTTCCGAGTATCTCGGCGAGTATCTCGGTGACTATAGCGCCGACTACAGCGACCCCAGCTACATGGGCGAGTATCTCGGTGCCGATTTCTCCGAAGACGGTAGCGTAGAGTCTACCGGTTCTTTCGCTGATTCCGCCTGGTAATAAAACAACATCCAACCCGTTAGTCGTAAGGATAAAAATAACATGACACGTTCAATCGCAATCACCCGCCAGCTTGCCAAAACCTATGGCACGATGGCCGTCGGAAAACTCCAGAGCCAGCGCAAGCAGTTCTACTCCTACGTTCCGTATCCCCTCGCCGGGGTATCGCAACTCAACTTCTTCGGTCAGGCCATTGGCAACAATGGTGTCACCGTCGAGCAGACCAATATGCCTGTGCAGGGCTCCTTCGGCACTAGCTCCTTCATCGTGAAGGGCATCTCGCTGAAGTATAAGATTCTCAACCAGAATCTCACTGCCTACACCGGCACCGATGCCACCACCTTCAACTCCGAGATTCTCGGCGGCTTGTTTGGTGCGGGTGTTGCCGAACTGATCATCAACGCCAAGACCTACCTCCAGGTCACGAAGCCGTTCCATCAGCTTCCTCCTGCCGACGGTCGCGTTCGCACCTTCGCGTCTGGTCAGGTCAGCGCCATTGTCGATGTCGAACCCGACGCGACCCTGTCGTCCCGCTCCGAGAACAAGTATATCTGCGACCCGGAGATTTTCATCGCCGCCCAGCAGAACTTCTCGTTCACGATCAGCTATCCGTCCGGTCTGGTGCCAGTGCTTGCCTCAAGCATCATCAACAGCGCCGCCGGAACACCTGGCACCAACACCCTGTATGTCGGTGTCGTCCTCGACGGCGTCGAAATCCGCCCTGTTCAGTAATCACTCCAACCCGTTAGCCGTAAGGAGACACTATCATGACAAATTCACAAAAAATTCTTAGCCAGATCGATCAAAAGTTTGGCACTTCCGTAGCAGGAAAATTCGAGGCGATCCGCTTCCAGTATTACGACTACGTCCGCCTGCCAGTGGGCGGCACGAATCGTCTTACCTTCTTCTCTAATCCAATCGGTGCGGTTGATCCCACCTCTGGTCTGGCGAAGACTCTGGAAGAGACGAACATTCGTCGCTCTGGCGAGCTAGACGAGCGTTTCGCGATCATGCAGGTTCGCACCACCATCGATGTTCTGCCGATCAAGCGCCAGCCCGCTGCAATCGCTGCGCTTACCCGTGCGGCGGTTCAAGACCTGACCACCACCCATCAGGCGCTTCGGAATCTTAACTTCCAAGGCGTCCTGTCGGTGAACTTCGGCCAGAAGAACTTCATCCAGATCGAGCAGCCCTTCCAGACCTGCCCTCCCGGCTACGGTCCCTCGATCCGCACGATCAGCGGTTCTGCCGCCTCTGGCACCTTCCCTCCGATCAGCCAATACGCCACCCAGTCGGTCGATCCCCGCGACGTTTACATCATGGACCCGTCCATCTTCGTGGAGAAGGGTCAGACCTTCGGTGCGACGATTGACTTCTACATGAACAACTCGGTGACCCTGCCCGTTGTTACTGGTTCTGACAAAGCCGCCGTGAATATCGGCGTGATCCTCGACGGATACGTCATCCGTCCTGTTCAGTAAGAAACAACCCAAGGGAGGGCGCGCCACGTCACAGTTGGCGCGCCCTCTTTTAATTTTCAACACCTACGCCCATGCGATCCGAAGCTATTCCTTTGGCTGTCCAACAGCCCTTCACCTACATCGTCCCCATCACGCTCAGTGCCAGCTCGTCTGGTTCTTACAGCCTGATCCTGGCGAACGATTCCGAGTTCGACCTTCAGACCATCGAGGCTTCGACCTCGGCGGACACGAACAACAATGCTATCGCGAACAACTTCTCGCTGCTGATGCGTGACATCACCGGCGGTCGCGATTATTCCACCGCTCCCGTTCCTCGTTTTCTCTTGGCCGGTATCGCGCCGCAGAACATCGTGCAGGAAGGTCGTTGCATACGTTTCCCCCGCAAGCAGCAGATCGAGTTCCAGTTCCTCAATCTGACAGCCTCGTCACTCACCGTGACGGTTGCTCTCAAGGGTTACAAAGTATTCCAGCGCGCTCTGTGACGGTTCGCGTTGGGTTTTAGTTCTAGCACCCGCTGGGCGGGCGGGTCACACGTTGGCCCGCCCGTTTTTTCTTTAATCTGATTTCATCACACCATGCCTTCCTGCGACTTTGATTCTATTAGCGGTTCCGAAACGCCGTTTTATTTCCAGAATTTCCTGACCCGCACGGTCACGGCTAACTTTAACGGCGCACAGGTAAACGCGCTTGCTAACGGCTTCGTCATTGGCTCCACCGCTATCTTCCCAGTAGCGGTCAAGGTCGCTGAAATCGACCTGCAATCCAACGCTGGCGTGATGGCGGTGTCGCTCTCGTCCGCCATTACCAACTACACCGCAGGGTCGGTGTGCGGCATTTACTTCGGCCTGGACAACGGTCCGGTGAGTGACGTGAACGGAATGTCCCGTCTGTTCCTGAACCACATCTGCGGTCAGAACGCGATTGCAGGGCTTGCCTCCTCATCCTCGCGCACCAACAGTATGCAGATGGGCCAGAACTCAAGCTACCGGATAAATTCCGGTCAGAAGCTCGCGCTCTATATGTCGGCGCCCAGCGATTCCACCACCCTGCTTACCGCCGCAGCCTCGATCTACTGGATCGGAGTAGGATAAAGCCGTGGCACGCGCAACTCCAGGACGTTCGCCCACTCGCGGACTCCGCTTCTTCCAAGATGAGGCGGGGAGTGGTGCGGGCGGCGCGGGCGAGGGTGCTGGCGGTGACGGTGGAGGCGGCGGCGATGCCGTTTACGCAGCAGGCATGACCCTCTTCCCTGCGGTCTATAACAACGGCGGTGTGGTCGCGGATGTCAGCTACATCATGACCGCTGGCCAGTTTGCCGCCCTGTTCACTGCGGCGGGCTTTGCGGCCGAAGGCGGGTTCATCGCCAACGGCGGCGGCTTTGCGACTCCGGGCATAACTTTCCTGACCTCGACCAGCGTGCTGGGTGCGTTGCCGTTTGGGACTGCGGAAAATTTCACCACCCTCACTAAAGACGGTGTGACCAACCTGACGCGCTGGCTGGTTAGACTTGGACCGTAAACTGTCATGGCCTCCACCATCTATCGTCGGCCTGATTTGTTTCCGTTTCCGCTTTCGAGCATAGCGGATTGGACGGGTGTTGCGGGTAATTTCGGCACCACCGATGATGCGCTGCAATACTTGACCAATCTGCTTACGTTTCAAGTTTCGGTGTCGTGGAGTTTCACTTATTCTTTTAGCGGTCCTACGGGAACAGAGAGTGAATCATATTCTTTGGCGACGAATCTTCCATTGTTTATACCTGCATTTCCAGCATCGACTAATTCTTCTTGGATAAGCTGGTATAACACTGACCTTGTCGGCAACAAACGCCCTAATCCCGCCGCCAGGGTTTTGTATAATGGAAGTGGGACCGACCCAATAGCGCGGACATTTACATCAGTTCCTGTAGGTCTTGATCAGCAAGATTTAGATTTGCGTTTATACCTGAATCGAATCGGTGGAGTGATAAACCTTGCTTTGCAACTTGTGGCTACCGGAAATCTTAACGGCGGCATTTTTTTTAGTGCATCATTCGTAAGCATTCCTAATCGCACTCTGACATCCATACCAGTGAATTTGATGGGGACTTTGGTTCCGTTATATCTTTTGGTCTCCGGTGGACCAAATGTAGGTGATTTCACATTTATTAGCCCCATCACCTTCAGCGCCACCGTCACGCCGACCTTTGCCGCCGCTTAATTTCTTGCCTTAACCTCCGTATCCGATCACACCCTCCCGCCATGCCAGCACTCCCACAAACCGTCGTTCAGCAGACCATCTCCTACCAGAACATTCGCGTCGGTGCGGGCAATCCGAACGCCATCGGCCAGTATGGCGAGCCAGGCTGGATTTACCAAGACTGGACAGGTGGCGCGCTGTATGTCTGCACCGTGGCCGGGACAGCCGGATGGACGCTTTCCTCTTCGGGCGGTCAACCGTCGAATCCGTTGCTGGACGGTGCCGGCTTCCCCAGCGTGGATTTTTACAACAGGTCTTTAACAACGAGTATCGACCCTAATGAGGGCAGTAACGCATCTATCAATTGGGAAAGTCGCCAGTTATTCAATAGCGAGGCTAATCCTACCTTGAATTGGAACAGTAGCATCTTAACCGATTCAAATGGCTTCTACGTCGCTTCTATTAACTGGACAAATCGGTATCTGTATGACTTTGATGAAGCTATTACGGTCGATTGGAATGGCAAAGCATTAGTAACGCTAGACGATGGCAGTTCGAGTAATTCTCTTGGTTGGGGTGCAAGAATTTTGTATAATGATACTGGCTCTGCTACGGTCAGTTGGAACGCCGGACAATTATCTTTTGGCGAGATAGTTTCAGTAAATTGGGCCACAAGAACGCTGTCTGAGCTAGACGGGTTTACGACAGTAGATTGGGGACTCGGAATAATGTATGATTCGCTTCATGACATCACCTTTAACTGGTATGATCGTTATTTATTAAAGCAGTGGACAACCCTCGCCAGCGGCAAAACATCGGGCAACGTGATGAGCAACGCCCAGTATCTGCCCACCACCAATACAGCAGGCACTTACAACCCCGTCGCCCCCGCCAATGCGGGCATGGTAATCTTCCACCAAGCCGCCAGTGCGGCACTGATCGCCTCGATGACGCTGCAACTCCACGGCGCAACATCGGCCCTTGATTCCGTTCCGGTCGGCGGTGACATATCCTTCACCTCGCGCTACGGCGTCACCGCCTTGACTGTGACCTATGGCACCCATGTTTTATTGGGAACTCCCGTCACCACCTGTGCCGCAGGTGCTACCATCACTTGGCGCAAACTTGCCGTGATTGGTGGCTCGACTTACATCGCCCGTCTCACTTAATCCACTACCACCATGACCAACAAATCACCCGCCCTCGTCCGAATTGAAGCTCTCGCCCAACTCGGCAATCGCTTAGAAAACCTCCCCCGCATGATCGCCTTCGCCAAGCTCGCCCTTGATGTCGGCGTCCCCGCCAACGAGAGTCAGAACACGCCTCATATTACTGCGCTTGAGGTGCGCTCGGTGCTGTCCGCCGAGACCATCGCACTCATCGAGTCGCTGCCCTCGTAATGCTCGCGGCGCATCTGCCTGATCCCATGCACACCGTCTACCGGGTCATCATCATCGTCACGATCCTGACGGTTGCAGTTTTTGGGCGCAATTTTAGCGGACACTAAACATGGACTGGACTTCCATCCTCGGCAACGTCGCATCGGGCGGACTTCTCGGCCTGCTAGGTACTGCCTTTGGCGAGGTGGCAGGGTTCTTCCGGCGCAAACAGGAGCACAGTCAGTTCATCGAGCGCACCCGCTTGGAAGGCGAATTGAATGCGGCCAAGACCTCCGGTGAAATCGCAGTAGCGCGTGAGCGGGGCGCGGCGGATGCGTTCACCGCCTCACAGCGCGCCGAGTCCGCCTTGCGCGGCGAGCACCGCTGGGTGACTTCGTTCCGCGCCTTCACTCGTCCAGGTCTGACCTGGACTGCGTTGTTCATCACGTTCTACTTCGGAATCTTCCCACCGTCCGCCGAGCCCGGCATCACGATCTCGATGGCGGTCAGCACCTATGCTGGCATGATGATCGCATGGTGGTTTGGTCAGCGTGCGCTTGACAAGACCTCGATGCGCTTCGGAAATTCAGCGGCGAGCGCGAGCGTTCAAACCAAATGAAAATTCCAGCCCTACTCAAAAACCCGGTAGTGATTCAGTGGCTGGTGATCGGTGGCATCGGTCTGTATGCCTACTACCGCTTCAAGAAGTTCACCACCGTGCCGACCGCTGCGGATACGGCACAAACCGAGACTCTCGCGCTGGCGGCTTCGGGTCAGCGTCCGACTTTTGGTGACACCGTTTATGTAGGGTTTGCCGACAAGATCGTGTCGGCGAGCACAACCAATTTTGGCACGGACGAAAAGGCAATTTACGCCGTATTCTCTCAGCTTAACAACGACATCGACGTGCTGAAACTGGTGCAGGCTTTCGGGAACCGCCGGAAAGAGTTCAGCTTGTTTTGGGACAGCCTCGCCGGATACCTGGACGGCGAATTGAACAGCAGCGAAATCGCCAAGCTGAACGACATCCTGAAATCCAAGGGAATCAGATACCGTTTTTAACATGGACGTTCCAGAAAACACTTTTAACCAATCGATGACCATCAGCCTGCTGGGACTGTCCGTGAGCGTGTTTGACCTGCTCAAGGGCGGAACTGTGGTGCTGGGTCTGATTGGTGCAATTTTCGCCGCGCTGGGCGGCTACGAAGCGTGGCGGTCTAAACGCTTAGAGCACCAGCTCCGCAAACTGGAACTGGACAAAAAACTCGCGAACGAATGAATCCCAATCCAGAGCATGGACTTACTATCGGCCAAAAGATCATGATCGGTCTTGTTGTTGGCGCGTTGATTGGCGCGATCTCGGCCATCGCTCAGGACCAGTTGGCGTGCCATTTCGTAAAGCAGAACGGTAAGAAACTGAACGGTGGTTAATCATGGCCAAAGCGCGCTCCACACGCTGCGGCGGTCGCACAGTGCGCTACGGCGCGAAGGGAGCCAAGGTCATGCCCGGCACGCCCAAGGGCGATGCCTACTGCGCCCGCAGCCTCGGCCAGATGCGCGACTACCCGGCGGCGGCGGCTGATCCCTGCTCGCCTTTGCGCTTGTCACGGAAGCGGTGGGCGTGCAAAGGTGCGAAGAGCATGAAGAGCAATCCCGCCACTGATCCTCGCTCGGCCAACACGCAGGTAACCAACACCGTCAAAACCTACGCCAAAGTCGGTCAACTCCTTCGCACCTATGTTCCGAAGGGCGCGCTTGTCCTCGACTTCGGTGCGGGGCTGGGACTCGGTGCTGACGAGTTGCAGAGAGCCGGTCTGGCAGTGAACACTTACGAGCCGTTTTTCGAGAACTGGCGCGGCGCAAGCGATGCACCTGACTACGCCTACTCACACGAAATCCCCAAGGCATCGTTCAGTGCCGTCGTCTCGCTCAACGTGCTCAACGTGCTGCGTCCCGGCGAGCGCGAGGAAGCCATCCGGGAGATGTGGGGCGCACTCAAGCCCGGCGGCGTCTTGCTCTTGATGGTGCGCTCCCGTCAGGACGTGGAGAAAGCCAAGAACAAACGCCGTGTGAGCGACGGCTGGCTCGTCTCCAATCGAGGCGCGGAGAACTTCCAGAGAGGCTTCGATTTCGAGCAGTTGAAGGAGTTCGTTTTCACCGTGACCGACGTGCATGATTTCGACAAGCCTCGCGGACTGTCCGGCGTGGCGATTGTAGTGAAGAAACCGATGATGAAGACCAACCCGCGCAAATCAGTCACGAAAGAAAATCCTCCCGCGACGCTGCGCGACGAGAGCATTTACATCGCCGAGCAACTAACCTATTCCCCGCTGTGAAACGTAACCCTCCTAAGAACAGCAAATGGCCGAAGACCGACATCCAGCCGAGTGTCGGCCCGTTCGGCGACGTTCTCCGCAACAAGAACGCAGGCGGCTACGCCATGATTCCGCTCGGTGCGCAAATGCGGCTGGGCGAGATTTTCTTCGCCGCGACCAAGGCAGCGGATGGTGGCGTGCAGGACATGATCCGGGCGCTTGAAACCCTTCGCGATGACGTCCTCACCTACGGTATCAAGTTGAAGCGCGAGTGGGCAGTGTTTGAGATCGCCAAGATCGAGGAGCGGAAAGCCAAGGGTGCATTGTCCACGACCGCCGCAAAGCGACTTGTGACCTTCACCCGTCAGTTGACCGAAGGCACGTTCGGCGACGGTTGGGACACCTCTATCGAATCCTGCTTAGAGTGGCTCAAAAGTGGACGCTGGACCCGCGAATACCTGGCAGCAGGTGAGAACGCCATAAGCTCGGCAGGCAATCGAAAGCTGCCTTACTTTGCGTTTTCGACGCTGCCCGGCGTCACTTGCCCCGGTGCCGGTGCCTGCCTCTACAAGGACTACGCGACTCGTGGAGAACCGGCAGGTGGAATGATCGGTCCTAACTTTTCGCAGGGCTGGTGCTACTCGTTCAGCGCATGGCGTCAGCCGGGTGCGTTCTTCCGTCAGCTTGCCAACACCGTTTTGATTCGCGGCGCAAAACACGTCATCAGCGCGGAACTGGACGAGCTTCAAAAAATCTCCAAGGAGCGGAATGAACGCTACACCGTTCGCCTCTACGTCGATGGAGACATCGACTCGATGGAGACGCTTGAGTTCTGGATGGAAGAGTGCCGCAAGCATGACCGCCTCGACTTCTACGGGTATTCAAAATCTTGGCACATCTTCCTTGAGTTCGATCAAAAACATGGTCGGTCGAAGTGGCCGTCCAACTACGTTCTCAACCTGTCCGGCGGCTCGCGTTTTGAAGGAACTAAGGACCATGACCCAATGATCGCCGCCTTGCGTGAACTTCCAATCACGCGAGGCCGGTTCGTGGCGGTCCCGCTACTTGAGAAGTTCCGCCGCAAGGGCACCAAGTCGATGTTCGTCCAGAACATTCCCAACGTGGCCACCTTCACCGAGGCGCAGAAGAAGATGAACCCGTCGGACCTGACCTCGTCGCTGGACGAAGACCAATGGCGCGAGAATCCGCTTTACGAGGTTGCCGTGCTCGAAAGCAGCCTCGCCGACGGTCCGGCCAAGGACAGGCTGCGGGCCTTCACCGACACGATCCTGTCCGCGCCTCCGACGGACGTTGCCCATCAGGCTGAACAGGTTCTTCAGGAGGTGAGACTTGCCCAGACGTTCACCGGTCCAAAAGTTCAACCCTTCCCGTATCCAAGCACTCGCAGCGTCTTCGTCTGTCCCGGCAAGTGTGGCGACTGTCTGGGTGCTCGTAAGATGATGGAGCGCGGCTTGAGAACGACTCATGCTTGCGGTTCGCTCAAGCATCCTGAAGACATTGCGATCGGTATCCACTAACATGAAACCTCTCGTCCACAACAATCCGCGCCGTTACGCTGACGATCCGTTCACCTCGGACATCAAGCCCAACCACCCCGCCGCCAGCGAAAAGCTATTCACCATCGAATGGCTAGGCGAGGCGAACGAGGACTTCCTGACCGGCGACATCACCCGCGCCTATACCGACAAGTTCGGCACCACCTACGGCGAGTCGCTGCGCGGATCATGGCTGCCAGTCGGCGAAGAGGGCGAGAACTGGTCTTGGGTGCGCTATAACCCGAAGAAAGGATGCCGCATAGGCGCGAAGCGCAACCCGGTCGGATTCGCCAGTGCCCGCCCCTTCGGCGGCTCCGTCGGTCGCGAGCAGTATCACGTCCACTTCGAGGACGCCAAGGGCATCATCTACTACTACGCCGGCAACACCGACCGGGGCGTGAAGTTGGAACGTGAATACGGCAAGGCGATGAAGTTCACCGCCGCCAAGGCGGCGTCACTGGCGAAGAGACTGGACCGCCTCTACAAGAACGTGCGGCACGATGGCGGGCACTTCTATGCGGAGTCGGCGTCGGATATGCCGGTCAGTGCCGCAACCCGCGCCACCGCGATGAAGATGCAGGCCCGCCGCGCCTCCATGACGATGAAGAAGAACCCTGTCTATCGCAGCACCGAGCGTGACATCGGAGAGCTACGTTTGGAGCGTGCCGCCGATGGCATACCCTACGAGCGTGCGTTGGGCTACAGGACCGGATCAAGCTACCGCGAAGCCCCTGAGCCTGAGTTTGATGACGGTGCAGAAGCTCCGAAATACCGCGACGTGTTGCTCACTTGGAACGATGGCGTGCAGACCTTGGAACGCTTGGAAAAAGCAATGACGCTCGCGGATGCTCGATTTGAATTGGCCGACTCCCGCAAAGGCGGAAAAAAGCGGGTGCGGCTGGTCAGCGTGTCGCCGGCGATGAAGCCCAACGGCAAGGACTCCTACTCCGACATGAGCGAGAAGGCTCTGCGTGGTCTATTGCGGGTGCGCGATCCCAACGGTTACGAGACCCTCGATGACGAGGGACCGACAAGCAAAGCTCAGTTGATCGAGGCGCTGCGCTTGATGGACAGGCAGGAATTAGGTGGTTAGGAGTTGCTGAAGGAGAGTTCTGAAAGCGAGGGCTGCTGTGGCGGGGACGACTCCGTTTCCGAGTAACCGGAGTTCGTCAGTTCTATTGTCACAGGATTCCGACAACTCGGCATAGTCCATCCCACCGGAAGACCCATCAGAGTCTCCACCCAACGTGGGTTCAGCTTGCCCGTTGAGGCTGCTTCGACCTCCACATTGAGTTGTTTGTATTGGACTATCGACGCATCCCGGTGACCGCTCTTGTGATCCTTGGCTTGTGGTGTCGCCCAGGTCTTCACTTGCAGCGTCAGCGGCATCGTCGCCACCTGTCCCGTCTGCTGATAAACCGGAGAGTGAACCGCTTCCCTCAAGTTGCTGAGTGCCATCCGGTTCTTCCGCCCGCCCCTCGTCCGATTCTGCTCTGCAAACTGCTCCACCGGACGAACCGGCAGAACATCCATAGTTTGCGGAGTTGGCCACGATAGTCCTTGGCGGCTCCCATCCGAACTGTGGCTGGCCGGGGCGGGCGGGCCAGACTGCACAAGCCGAGACAACGTGACCTTCCCCTCCGCAATCCTGCGCTGCGCCACCTCCGGCGTTGAGGCTAGATGACTGTCCCCGCTTATCGGTGTCGGCCAATTCTTTGCGTCCTTCACCATCTCCTCCGCAATCGCTCCCACTAAACGATCCCTGCGATCTCGGTGTGTGCCGTCTGGGTTCGTCGCATCCAGCGAGCAACCCATGGTATCTTTCCAGTCCCGTGCCTTGACGGTAGGCCAGAATAAAGACTCGCTTCCTCCGATGAGGAGCGCCGCATTCGCTCGCTGAGAATATACCCCACGTTGCTCGGTAACCCAATCGTCCCAAGTCTTCGATAACGTCGGGCAAGCCCATCGTGATATGTCCCTCGACGTTTTCAAAGAAACAGATATTTGGTCGCATTGCAGCAATTCCATCTGCAATCCATGGCCACAGGTGGCGGGGATCATCTTTGCCGAGTCGCTTGCCGGCTGCTGAGAAGGGCTGGCATGGGTAGCCCCCAGAGAGGATATCCACTCTGCCAGAAAACTCGGCGTATGGGAATGTTTTAAGATCCGTCCAGATAGGTGCTGCGTCCAGCAGTCCCGCTTCCATTTTTGCGACCAGGTTCGCGCAGGCGAAACCTTCGATCTCACTAATAGCGATTGTTCGCAGATTTGAGATAACACGTTTGAGTCCGAGATCAATGCCTCCGTATCCGGCACAAAGGCTAACGTGTGTAATTGCTTTGGTAGTATCCATGTCATGTGGGTGGTGGTGTAGCAGTTCACGATCAGTCATCAGAAATATCCTCGGAACCGTCGTCGGCGACATCCTCGCCTTCATCATCGCTCAGATCGATGTCGGCCTCGGTGCAGGCATCGCGGGCGTGATCGACCAGCGAGCGGCCATCGGTGGCGACGAAGTCCGGCTCCTCGGCCAGATTGATGTCGTCGGCCAGAGCCAGCTCGACGATGGATGCCTTCAGCATTTCAAACTCGTCCTCGGTCATGAGACCTTGGGTGTGCATTGATTCCAGACGGTCAAATAATGGGTCCATAATGTGATTCGTGATTTGGTGGTTGGTGATGTCAACGACGAGTCATTCGTCATCGAAAATTAAATTGCCCTGCGTGTCGCCGTCGTTGAGCAGGTCGAGGTTGTTGAGCTTAGCTCTTACGTTGGCGCAGATGTCCTCCTCGATGGTGTCAGCGGCGAAAAGGACACGCTGGATCGAGCGCGAGCCCTTGGCGCGGTGAACGCGACCAAAGACCTGGCGCAGGGTGTCGGCGCGGAAGGTGGGCATGATCAGAGCGGCTCGCTCACGTTTCCCGTGCAGGGAGATCGCCGCGCCGCCGGACTCGACGTTGAGTCCGAGCACTTGCTGAAGATCGTTCTGGAAGAGGTCTTGCAGCCGCTTGCGCTCGTCCGATGCGGTGGCCCCGGTGATGCACGCCTCTGGGTGTCCGAGCAGCTTCATCGTCTCCTTCAGCGGCGTGTCGAAGTTGAAGAACAGCGCGACCGAGTAGCCCTCGTCCAGAAGTTCGCGGGCCATTTCCACCACAATGGGAACCTTGAGGTATTCGGTGCGCTGGCGAGCGGCCATGATGAAGCCGTAGCGGGATTCCTGATACCCAGAGGCGCGGGCGTTCAGTTCCTTGAACGCCTTCTTGAGGTCGGCGTAAACCGCGCTGATGCCATCCACCTCGACCATGAGCGGCTCGATCAGGGTTTCGGGGAAGAGATCACCCAGTTCATCCTTGCGGATGCGGACGGCACAGGACTGGAACATCCGCTCATGCAGCGAGCGCATCACGTCGGCGTTGTTATTAAACATCCACTCGTTGCCGCGCTTGAAACAGCCGTTGTTTTCCAGCCACTCAGGGAAGGAGGCATTGTCGTGCAGTCCCAGAGCATACCCGGCGGAACGCATGAAGACCGGAGAGGTCGCAATGGTCGCCGACATGATGTGCAGTGGAATGCTCTGGTAGCGGGCCATGAGCAGCATCTTGGAATCGAGCGTGAAGTCCGGCGACTTGCATCGCTGGGCCTCGTCGAAAATGATCAGGCACTTGGCCGGATCGACACGCCAGAGCGGCCACTTGCTGTCACCGCGCTTCTCCCATGTCACCGCCGGGTGCTTTCCTGTCTTGAGCCACTCATAGTTCGCGACCGAGCAATCGACGCCCATCTGCTTGGCGGCGTCTTTCCATTGGTGCAGGGCGGACTTGAGCGTGACCACGAAGGCATGGCGGCGTAGTTCGCGGGCGTAGGCCAGGCCAACGTAGGTCTTGCCCACTCCCGTGTCGGAAAAGTCGGCGGTGGCGATGCTGCCACTCTTCCAGAACGAGACCAGCCGTCGCAGCGGATCAGGTTGCCAAGAGAGCAGGCCGGACTCATCGACCTTTACGTCGGTCGGCGCGACCGGCTTCGCCGCCTCGGCAAGCACTCTGGCCTCTGGGATGCGATCGAGATACTGGATCAGGTAGGTGGTCGAGCCTTCACGCCGGAAGAAGATGCCTGCCTTGCGGAGATCAGCCGGGCGGGACTGCCACAGGACGCGCCAGAGGCGGCTTGGGCGAGCGTGGCGGACGAGCCGATTCTCGGAGTCGTGTGTCGGCTCGCCCCATTGAGCCATATCCTCGATGTTAATGCCGGATATGGTGGTCATGGTTTGAGTTTTGCCCATAGATCAAGCACACCTTCCCCGCCGCCTGACACGGTGAGAATATGTTCGGCCATCTGATCACCAACCTCATGAAGCCGTTTGTTTTCGCGTCGGAGATCATCGATGAGTCGGCGATCAAGAATGATTATGTTTGATGCCTGATCAGGATTCAGTCTGCAAAATTCGCGATAGATGCTCATGTGCGCCTGTGAACGTGTTTGAGATTGATCGGGTTCTTGAAAATATCGAGACCCCTGCCAAGCTGACACTGGGCGGCGACCATGAACCTGTGACACTCTGGGCAGCAGATCATATCAGTCTCTTTATCCAGCAAGACACGGTCGGAATCAGTCGGCTCGTCGCAGCAGTCGCAGGGAATAGGGATGGCGTTCATGATGTGACGGGTTTCCATTCAAGCATGTTCCGGTAAGACTTGCGGACGGTTTTGAGGAGTTTGATATGGAAATCGTCGGCGCGGAGTGCTGAGAGATTTTCGTGAGTGAAAACAATGCAGGCGGGCGACGGTAGCGGATCAAAGGATAGGCTCCACCCATTGACGCAGACATAACCAGTGCCGATGACGTGGAGGTGTGATGGGGAAGATGGTGTGGCGTTCATGGTTTGACGATAGGTTCGATCCAGCCTTCGCGAAGTCCTTGAGCGATCAGTGAGCGACCGTTCAGGAGGAGCGTTGACCTGCCTTTACCGGGGCCACCTTTCGGGTCTTTTATCAGCATGATAGAAGATTCCGGGTAGGGACGATCAAGCAGGTAGATGCCGTGCTTTTTAATGTTGAGGCGCGTGACGGTTTTGAGGGCGCGCCAGTAAGTGCCTTCGGTTAGGGTGAGGGCGGCGTTCATTTGGAATAGCGGCGACCGATGTCGATCATGATGTCACTGAGTAATCCGATGACACCGACAACGAGAACTTTGATCGCGAAGCAGACGCCGACAATGATGAGCAGAATGAAGCAGGTGATGAGGGAGGGAACCAAGAGGAGGGCTTTCAGGAATTTCATGAGAGGATGACAGGTCGTAACCCGTCGGAGGTGAATTGATAGGGATGCCGGTCGAAGCGACAGGCGAAATAGTATTTCCAAGACAGACGCGCACCCAGCGGGTCGCGGCGATGATGCTGTCCGATAAAAATGGATACGCGACGGACTTCCTGCAGAGCCGAATCGCCCTTTCGTATCGCGTCCCGCACTACGGGAGAGCACCAACTCATGAGCCGAATAGCTCGACCGCTACAGCGTAGCCCAGGAGGGCGGACAGCACCGCCAGAACGGCAAGCTCGATGAAGAGATCAAGCCCTCGCGACGATTCGTGCTTGGTTGGCGAGCTTGAGATTCTTGCGGCTAGCTCTGGCTTTCTTGACACTGCGAGCGAGTCCGCCTCGGCGGGCTCCTTCTCGAATAGATTGTAGGATTTCATCTGCGGTTCTGGGTTTATTGGGTTTCATTAAATAAGTTCGACGATAGTGTCCACCGGCACCCGGAGGTGCAGGGACGTTTCGCTGGTGCGGGTCTCGGAGGCGAGGAGGTAATGGGCGATTGCCTCCTTCGTGTGGACGTTGAATGCCGAATCGGTGTAGTGAGCGGTGCGGACGGCGGTATCGATTGGCTGGCAGGACAGATACACGCGACCGTTTTCTTTATTGAACGAGAGGTGCTCGTTCAACCTGGAGGCGTAATCGTCCTCCGCCGGGCGGTGCTCCATGCCATCGGCGCGAGCGGCTTTAGTGGACGCTTGATTCTCATAGTTGTGGCCGATGCGGACTTGGAAAGTGCTGGTCTTGGTGAGTTTCGGCGCGCCCTTGTAGACCTTGGCCGGACGCTTTGTGACGAGCGTGATGATGG
>Ga0214921_10004924_pt1 | contig 19225 bp, 20 predicted proteins | sample LL1505_MetaG_FD_177992 | JGI IMG/M metagenome (GOLD analysis project Ga0214921, IMG submission 177992) | Freshwater microbial communities from Lake Lanier, Atlanta, Georgia, United States - LL-1505 | ecosystem: Environmental > Aquatic > Freshwater > Lake | place: USA: Georgia | collected... | reverse complement strand
CATTACATCGGCGTTATCTGTGCCGGTTAAATTGACTGCTGGATTTGGTCGGTTGGTTGCTGGGCGTAATTGTGTGTCTGGTTGGCGTGCCATGGTGAATTGCTTGAGGGCATAATCAAATTATTTGGCGCATTGCTTTTAGCCTTTGATTAATAGCTCAAGTTTTTGTGATCTTGATCACAGGCTCAGCTCTGGTGGCTTTAGTTGGCGATGTGGCCATCGCGGAATAGCAACACCCGTTGGGCGCGTTGGGCCACATCTTGTTCGTGGGTAACCAGTAAAACGGTCATGCCTTCTTGATTTAGTTGATCAAAGATGGCTAAAACCTCCCGGGTGGTGTCTGAATCAAGGGCGCCTGTGGGTTCATCCGCCAGCAACAGCGCTGGCCGGTTGATTATTGCTCGGGCAATGGCCACCCGTTGTTGTTGGCCACCACTGAGTTGATTTGGTTTGTTTTTTAAGCGTTCACCAAGTCCCACCCGTTGCAAGGCTGCAGCAGCACGCTCCTTGCGCTCCGCCACAGGAATATTGGCGTAGATCATGGGCAATTCAACATTTTCAAGGGCGCTCATGTTTGAGAGCAAATGAAATTGTTGAAAAACAAAACCCAGATGGCGATTCCTTAAGGTGGCGAGTTCATCGTCGCTGAGTTTATTAACCTCTTGACCCTGTAACCAATAGCTGCCGCTGCTGGGGCGATCAAGGCAGCCAAGAATATTCATGGCGGTGCTCTTGCCTGATCCGGATGTGCCCATTACGGCGAGATAATCGCCTTTGAAAACCTTTAGATTTAGTTCATTAACGGCGCGCACCTCAGTGGCGCCCTCTCCATAAATTTTGCTTATATTAATCAGTTCAGCCACGGCCCCAGGGCTGGGATTGATAGCCATGATGATTAACCGGTGGGCAGGCGGCCGCTAGCAGCAATAACTTCTTTGAGTAGTGGTGTGCCTTCCACCGCTTGATTTGCCCAAACAAATAGTGGATTTGATAACACTCCTCCCACTGCGGTAACTAGTAAACACACCACAAGGGCGGTGCGCAGTGGTTGCAAACCAGGTAATTTCCAGGTGGGTTCTGGATAGGATTTCACCACATCAGATGCCTCTTGCGGTTCTTTAACCACCATCATTTTGATAACTGAGATGTAGTAGTAGATTGAAATTACTGAAGTAACTAAACCCACCACTACTAATAGATATTGGCCATCGGCCCAGCCGGCAAAGAATAGATATATTTTGCCAAAGAACCCAAGCATTGGTGGTATGCCGCCAAGGGATAGCAGGCACAGGCTCAAGCCAAGGGTGATTAGGGGATCTTTTTGATATAAACCGGCGTAGTCTGAAATGCGATCACTGCCGGTGCGCAATGAGAAAAGAATGATGCAGGCAAAGGCGCCAAGGTTCATAAATAGATAGGCGGCCATATATAAAACCATCGCCGAGAATCCCTCCTCGGTGCCGCAAACCAAGCCAATCATCACAAAACCAGCCTGGCCAATTGAGCTGTAGGCAAGCATTCTTTTCATTGATGTTTGAGCAAGGGCAACCACGTTGCCAAGGGTCATGCTCAACACAGCCAACACGGTAAATAGCAGCTGCCACTGGGCCTCAAAGCTGCCAAAACAACCCACCAGCAAGCGCAATGCCAAAGCAAAACCTGCCGCTTTTGAACCCACGGAAAGAAAAGCCACCACAGGGGTTGGCGATCCTTCATAAACATCAGGGGTCCATTGGTGAAACGGCACCGCTGAAATCTTGAATGCCACTGTTGCAAGAACAAAAACCAAGGCCAGGGCCGTTAAGGGCGTGGCACTGCTCTGCAGGGCAATGGTGATACCAGCCAAATTTGTAGAGCCGCCACTCACGCCATAAAGCAATGAGGTGCCGTAGAGAAATACGGCCGCGGCAGCTGAACCAACAAGTAGATACTTAAGTGCTGCTTCTGAACTGCGGGCATCGCGCTTCATGTAGCCCGCCAATAGATAACTCGACACTGAAAGTGTTTCTAAAGCAACAAAAATGCTCACCAGATCGGTGGCGCCACAGAGCAGCATTGCCCCAACGGTGGCAGCCAAAAGAATGCTGGCGTATTCCCCCACCGGTGTGCCGCTGCGTTCCACATAACGCCAACTAATCAATAGCGATAACAGGGTGGAAGTTGCCACCACTGCCCTGAAGGCAACCGAGAGGTTGTCGCTGATGAAAGATGCAAAAAATGCCGGTGCAGCCGGTTGATTCCACTGCAGGGCAAGTAAGCCCAAACAGAGGCCCAGGCCGATGTAGCAAAAAGGTGGCACGAATCTTGCCGCTGCCTTTTCCCCTGCTAAATCCGCCAAAAGGCAGGCCAGCAGGGTAATTAGGAGTGCTGCTTCGGGCGCAATTGCCCCAGCATTTAGCGACTGGGCCAGGGTTTCCATTGCAGTTGGGTCGGCGCCGTCCTAAGCCGGATGGTAGCCCTGTCCATCGGACTGGTCCCGGTCCACCATGGACTGCGGATCTAACCTGCGGTTTCGGTCCTGTTCTTTACCTGCCCCGGCAGCCTGTGTCCCACACCCTTGTCATCGTTGAGAGCCCCACCAAGGCCCGCACGATTCGCGGTTTTTTGCCGCGCACATTTCGGGTGGAGGCATCCATGGGGCACGTGCGTGATCTGCCCAATAACGCCAGTGAAATCCCAGCCAGCCACAAGGGGGAGAAGTGGGCAAACCTGGGGGTGAATACCAGTGAAAACTTTGCGCCCCTCTATGTGGTGCCGAAGGATAAAAAGAAAGTTGTTAAGGAGTTAAAAGACGCCCTCAAGGGGGCAGATCAGCTGCTGCTGGCCACAGACGAAGACCGGGAGGGGGAATCGATCAGTTGGCACCTGCTGCAGCTCCTTGATCCGAAGGTGCCCGTTAAGCGGATGGTGTTCCACGAGATCACCGAAGACGCGATTAAGCGCGCCCTTAACGACACCCGTGAGCTCAACATGGAGCTGGTGCATGCCCAGGAAACCAGGCGCATTCTCGACCGCTTGGTGGGTTACACAGTTTCACCATTGCTTTGGAAAAAGGTTGCCTGGGGCCTATCCGCAGGGCGGGTGCAGTCGGTGGCGGTGCGCTTGCTGGTGCAGCGGGAACGGGCCCGCAGGGCATTCCACAGCGGCAGCTATTGGGATTTAAAGGCCCAGTTGGAGCAGGGGGGTGTGAAGTTCGAGGCAAAGCTGAACCAGCTGGCCGGCGAACGCATTGCCACCGGTGCTGATTTCGATGAAAACACCGGTGCCATTAAGGCCGGCACCAAGGTGCGATTGCTCACTGAAAGCGACGCCCAGGGCCTGCTCAAAGCGATTGCTTCCGAGGTTTGGCGGGTGGCTGAGGTGGAGGAAAAACCCACCCTGCGCAAGCCGGCCCCACCATTCACCACCAGCACCCTGCAGCAGGAGGCAAACCGCAAGTTGCGCCTTTCGGCCCGCGAAACAATGCGTACGGCCCAGGGGCTCTATGAGCGCGGTTTTATCACCTACATGCGCACCGATTCGGTGCAATTGAGTGATCAGGCGATTACAGCGGCCCGGGCCTGTGTGGAGGAGAAATACGGGGCTGATCACCTCAGCCCCCAGCCGCGCCAATATTCCACCAAAAGCAGAAATGCCCAGGAGGCCCACGAGGCAATCAGGCCAGCGGGTTCAAGCTTTCGCACCCCGGCTGAAGCGGGTTTAAACGGCCTTGATCTCTCCCTCTATGAACTGATCTGGAAGCGCACGGTGGCATGCCAGATGGCGGATGCCCGGCTCACGATGGTGAGTGCCCAAATCGATGTGGCAAATGCTCGCTTTAGGGCTGGCGGCAAGCGCATTGATTTCGCTGGTTTTTTCCGGGCCTACGTGGAAGGCAGCGACGACCCTGACGCCGCCCTTGAGGGCCAGGAAGTGCTTTTGCCACCCCTGGTGGCCGGTGATAAGCCCAGCTGTAATTCCTGTGAGGCCCTGGGTCACCAAACCCAACCGCCGGCGCGTTTTAGCGAAGCGGCCTTGGTTAAAACCCTGGAGAAAGAGGGGATCGGCAGGCCCTCCACCTATGCCTCGATCATTGGCACGATTTGCGATCGCGGTTATGCAAATTTGCAGAACAATTCCCTCACCCCAAGCTTTACCGCTTTTGCCGTAACGGCCCTGCTGGAGGAGCACTTCCCCGATCTGGTGGATCCTGGGTTCACAGCGCGGATGGAGAACACCCTCGATGAAATCTCGAACGGTTCAGCCCAGTGGCTGCCATACCTCGACCAGTTTTTCCGCGGTGAGAAAGGCTTAGAGCAACAGGTGGCCCAGCGGGAGGGTGATATCGATCCCACCACCTCACGCACGATTGAATTGGAGGGGCTGCCCTGTGTGGTGCGCATCGGCCGCTTTGGCGCCTACCTAGAGGCAAAACGTCCGGGGGAAAATGGCGAGGAGGAATTGATCAAGGCCACCCTGCCCTTGGATCTAACCCCCGCTGATTTAGATGCCGATCACGCTGAATTGCTGCTTAAGCAAAAGGCAGATGGCCCGGAAAGCCTTGGCATTGATCCGAGCACCGGTGAAGCCGTTTATTTGTTGTTTGGTCAATACGGCCCCTATGTGCAAAGGGGGCAAGCCAGTGAGGAAATTCCAAAACCAAAGCGGGCTTCCCTGCCAAAGGGCACCAAACCTGAGGATCTAAGCCTTGAGATTGCCTGCGGACTGCTGCAACTGCCGAGGCTGCTGGGGGAGCACCCCGATGGGGGCAAGGTGCAGGCGGGCTTGGGGCGATTTGGCTCCTATGTGGTGCACGACAAAGGCAAAGGCGAAAAGGATTACCGCTCCTTAAAAGCAGAGGATGATGTGCTGCTCGTGCAACTTGAGCGGGCGATGGAGTTGCTCTCCGTTCCCAAAAAAGGTCGCGGTGGCCGCACTGCCCTAAAAGATTTGGGCACTCCTGAGGGCTCAGAGGAAACAATCCAGCTGTTTGATGGTCCCTATGGGCTTTATGTGAAGCAGGGCAAGGTGAATGCCTCCTTGCCTGAGGGCACCACGGCGGAAAGCATCACCTTGGAACAGGCGCTTGAACTATTGGCGGCCAAGGCTGCCACTAAGAAATCCACAGCAAAAGCGAGCAGAGCAACCAAAACAGCCAAAACACCTAAAGCTGCTAAATCACCGAAATCCACCACCACAACAGCCAGCAAACCCAAAGCCACAAGTCGCACTACCGGCACCAAGGCTGGGCGACCCCGGGCCAGTGCGGTGCGGATTATTAGGGCGGCTGATAGCTGATGGCTTGGTTGCGGTTGGCTGCCATGGCAGTGCTGTTCGCTTTGGCGGCGTGCAGCAATACCCCCATTGGAGAGCAATTGGGCAATAGTTTTGGCCCCACTCCAGCCACAACAAAAACAACAACTCAACCCGTTGCTGTTGCTCCAAAACCAGTAATTAAGCCAGTTGAACCAAAACCAGAACCACCAAAACCAGAAATATCAAAACCAGTTCCGCAAGCGGTGGAACCGATTCAACAAAAACCAGAACCGGCAGAACAGCAAAAGCCGGTGCCCTACCGGGTGCTTTTGCGTTTACCCGCCACCGACCCCGCTGCCCCGGCAGAGGCTTTAACCCGTGCCCTGAGGGCTGCCAATTTGCCCTTTGAAGTGGAAACAATCGAAAGGGTGAGGCAGGGCGATGGCCGTTGATCAGCGGCGGCGGGAGGCGAGGCGCCTAACTGAAACGGCCTATATGGCAGCCAGCACCGGTTTGCTATGGGTTGCCATTTATTACCTGCCCATTGGTGATGCCATTTTTCGATTGGCAATCCCTTTGCCTTTAGCCCTATTGCAATTGCGCCAGGGGGGCCGCGCAGCCCTTCAGGGCGTAGCTGTGTCGGTGTTGCTATTGACGGTGTTGATGGGTCCGGTGAGGGGGCCAATGATGCTTTTTCCCTATGGCGCCCTAGCGCTTTGGTTGGGTTGGTGTTGGTGTAGGCGGATTAGTTGGTGGTTTTCGATTGGTATTGGTTTGTTAATCGGCACTGGCGGCCTGTTGGTGAGGGTGGCGGTGTTGTCGCTACTGCTGGGCGAAAATCTTTGGGTGGTGATCACCAGCGCAGCCGCTGGATTGCTGGAGAATTTGGCGGAACGGTTGCAATTGCTGGGGGCGCCGGATCTGCAGCAGGTGGAATTGTTAGCCCTTGGCCTTTTGCTCTTGCAAAACCTCATCTACCTGCTGGCATTGCATGCGGTTGCCCATTGGGTATTCCCGCGGCTCAAGCAGGAGCTACCGGCCCCCCCTGCCCTGCTACGCCCCCTGTTGGCCATTGACCCTCTCTAGCTGGCGCAGCTCAGCCTCAAGCGCCTTAGGGGCAGGGGAAGCCCAGGTGATGCTGGTGCTTGCTGCTACGGCCACCGCTGAGGTGCCTGGCATCTCAGCGGCCGGTGCCACACCAGCCAGCAGGCAATTCACCGCTGCAGCTGATGCAGAGCTGCTGCTGATGGGTCCATTGGCCAAGTGTCCCCATGGCCTGCCACCCCTTATGGCGGGGGTGAGCCCTGCTTTGATTAGTTGGTGTGTGCTGGAGCACCTAGGCCTGCCTGCTCTGGTGGTGGATGCCGGCTGCGCCGTTGCCCCTGGGATTCCCCACATCCGGCTTGGCGGTAGCCCAGCCCGTTGCCTGAGCAGTGGCAGGGCGATGGAAGATGCCGCGGTGTTGCAACTCCATCGGCAGGGCCAGAGGCTTGGCTATCGCTGGGCCCAATGCCATCCGCAGGGTTTGTTGGTGCTTGCTGAATGCGTGCCTGGGGGCACCAGCACCGCAGAGGCTGTGCTCAGCGGTTTAGGCCTTGATGTGGCTGGTTTAGTGAGCGGCAGCATGCCCAAACCGCCCCATCAATTGCGGTCAACTTTGGTGCAGCGGGGGATTGCGGCAGCGATCGCTCGTGGCTGTGAGCTGGGGCAGCCATTGGCGGTTTTAGCGGCCTTGGGAGATCCTTTCCAGGCCTTTTCGCTTGGGCTGCTGGAGGGAATTGCTCAGGCACCCGGCAGTGAAGCGCAGCTGTTGCTGGCGGGGGGCAGTCAAATGGCGGCCGTTTTGGCCCTTGCGCTGGCAAGGGCAGCGCTGCCCTTGCGCCAAGTGATGGCCCAGCGGTTTGCTGTTGTTACCACTGCTTGGGTGATGCAAGAGGCCTGCAGTGAATTAGCTGAGTTACTGATTCGGGTGGGTGCCAGCTATGGGGTGGAGCCTTTGCTTGCCCATTCAAATTTGCATTTTGATAACTGCAAACAGCAAGCCCTTCGGGACTATGAGCTGGGATTTGTTAAGGAGGGGGTGGGGGCTGGTGGACTCAGTTGGTTGTGGGAATTGGCCGGTTTTAGCCCCCAGGCCCTTGCCGCTGGCTGCGATCAGGCCTGCGCTGAACTCCTATACCGGTAGGGTCGCCCGATGACTGTGCCGCTCACTCGCCGTTCGTTGCTAACGCTGCTTTCAGGCGCTGGGTTGCTTGCTGCCTGTAGCGGGCCTAAGCAGCGTTTAGGAGTTCAAAACGGCACCCTGCCACGGGCTTGGTTGCAGCGTTTACCAGCCGGTTGGGGGTTTGAAAGCATCCCATTGGGCATTGCATTACCAAAGCCCGGCCAGAGTTCTGGGCTTGGCCCCTTAGCACTTACCGATGGCTGGGCCACCAGCCAACCAGCCAGCCATTGGCTGCCTTGGCCCGCTAGCGCCGCTACGGAGTTGTTGATGCCAGAGGCCCAGGCCTTGCTCCCCTGGGGATTACCTGTGGCGATGGGCCCGTGGCTGCTGGTATTGCGCGATCGGCCTGATCTATGGCAATCGCTTGCTGATAAAGCTGGATGGCAGTTGTTATTGCACCCCAGTTTGCGGGGGCAATTGTTGTTGCCGGCAAGCCAAAGGGTGGTTTTGGATATTGCCAAACGCATGGGCAACCAAGCCGAAATAATGGAACAGCTAAAGCAACAGGCCCTTGGTTTTAATGATGTAGATGCCCTAACACTGCTGCTTAATGGAGAAGCTCAGGCGGCGGTGTTGCCCAGTAGAGCGGTAGTGCCATTGCTGAGAAGCGATAGCCGCCTAAGGGCATTTTTACCAATCCAAGGTGCACCGCTTTGGTGGAATTTGCTGGTGCGGCCAGCTTCTGCAGCTGCGATCCCACCCTTGGAGTGGTTGCTGGCGCCAAGTAAATCACCGCTATTAGATCAATTGTTGCGGGCTGGTTTTACACCGCCTTTGAAGTTGCCACTATTAGCGGCAGCCCTATCTCGCCAACCCCAGGCCCAGTTGTTGCGGCCGCCTGCTGAATTATTGGAGAGATGCACCACTATTATATAACAAAAAGAAAATTATAATTATTTGCGTTCACTCGGGTTGGAGTATTCTCATTTGTTGGGAAAGAAATTATTCTATCCGCTCCCAAACCACAGAAAACTCAATCGGATTTTGTGAGGTAACACTTTTAATTGGCGGCGAACTTATTATGAGTTTTGTTCCTTCTATTCTGGTAAATCTAATCTGATCTTTAGCCATCCAAGTGGGATCGGCAGCAATATCAACGTGATGAATAACACCATCGCTTGTGAGGGTGTAACGGCCAGCGTATGCAAATGAATTGCGAAAGAGCATGGCCTGTTCTTCAGTGGATGCACTGCCGGCACTATCTGCAGTGATTGAACGGTTGGCATTGGTGAGGATTGCACTCATGCGGCCGCCGGCGGTGTAAGTAATAAAACCGAGCGGGTTTTCTCCCCAGGTGTTGCTTTCTATTCCAGTGATGGTATCTCGAGATTTCATTGATATTAGCCGCCAAGTTCCTATAATACTGATATCAGCAGCCATAATGTTTGTTGCACAACATATTATTAAAGCAAGAATTCCACCACCAATTTGAAATTTTTTTTAATCATCGCGAAATTAAATACATCTTTATATCGCTTTTTGTTGCTTTTGGAGTGACTGTAAGAAAATAGGTGAGAATCGTGCGCAACTAGCAACTTTCTTGCAGGAGCTCCGATGGCTGATCACGAAGGGCGAAAGCTCAGCGTTCGAGAAATGATCAACGCTCACCTTTTCCCAGTTCTGGCGCTGGTGGCAACAGCAAGCTCGGTTTCTATTGCTTTGTCGCTTGGCCCCATTGCTGGCCAGGCTTCAAGGTGGAACCAGTGTTACGACGGCGGTTTGGCTTGGTTGGATCGCAACAGCCCACGCATTAAGGGTGGAGATCGCCTGTCTATTGCAGCTAATTTTTGCAATGGTGGATCGCCAAATAAACCGGCTCGTTAATGGCTGGCGCGATGCAGCGCCAGCCCATCGGTGCAGCGATTAGGCGGGTAGTTCGGCCAGAAGTGCATGGGCATATTCATGGCGGCTTGCTTGGCGCTGAATCGTGTGGGCTGGGTAGAGGCGGATATTGCCGCGGCTGATGCGCTGCAGCTCGAATAGGGCCTTGCGATGCCAGGCAAGATCCAGGCCGGGTTCTTTCATTAGGCCTCCAGTTGATTGGGGCGAGTAGCTGAACAGCAAGTGGCCGCAAAGCACTAGATCAAAAATCTGATCGTTAAAGGGCAGCTGCGGCAGCTTTGCAGCTATGTAGCTATCTGGATTTGTATTGCGGTCGATCAAGAATGCATCAAGAGCCTGCAAGTGCTCCTGGCGGCAGCTAATCAGGTTGAATTCCGGGCGAATGTCTTGGCTGGTTGAAAGGGTTTCCATTGCTGCATCCAGATCGGCCAGTGCTCGTTGCTTTAGTTCTTTATTGCTTAAGGCATAGAGCGGATCTACTGCTGTTATATCAACCCCATCGGCGCGCAATAAGGCCGATAGTGAGCCTGGTCCAGCAGCGCAATCAAGCACTCGAGCACCACGCAATTGAGCGGTATCGAGGTTGAACATGGTTAGGGCTTGATGGCCAAGCCGGCCGTAGAAAACCACCTGATCAAATTGCATTTATGCCTCAGCTTGCACAGAACATTTCAGGAACATGATTTAAGAAGTGATACAAAGAACAATTAGCTTGCAATTACTTATTTAATCATTTGAAAATCCCAGACAGGTTTTATATGTTTATTGTAGGGAATGGCTCGATTAAGAAAAATTAAGGAATGATTAAAACAGCAGGCGGTTGGGTTCTGATGGTAGAAGTTAAGATCTAATTTATGTCAGAAGAGCAACTCAAATCATTTTGGAAATTAGTGGAAAACGATACAAACCTTAGGGAGAAGATTAAATCATCCACCCAATTAAAGGCTGTCTGGCTGCATGATGGTGATGTTGATACTCAAAAAGAAGCTGATGCTGTTGTGGCAATCGCAAAGGAAGCTGGCTTTACTATTACCGTAGAGGAAGCTTTGGAGTCTTTTTGAAGCAATTAGGGGGCTTTTAATTCTTGCCCTAGCGGTTACTAATCCCAAACCCCATGAAGACAATGCGTCTTCAAATACATTTTTTATCTAAAGGAAATAACAAAATACCTCTTTTTTGTTGCAATAATTCTGGGGCGCATCTGTGAGATAATTGTACAATTTGTATAATTGAAAATCCTAGCTTTGAATAATCAATCCCCAGTTGGAATAGATAAATATATTCTTTCAATTTCTGCTGCTAATCTTGCTGGCGAGAGAAATTGCGCCTGATTCATTTTCTTAAGAGATTTAGAGCATTCGGCTAATTTAAAATTTATAACGTATTCCAGCATCAAGGCTTTGTTGAAAACTACTTTCAGTAGTTGGCTTGTCTGACCAGAAACCCAGCTTTGTACCGCCTGTAAGACCAAGAATTCGGTAGCCTATGTATATATCTGTTTTTGGGCTTGCAGAATAACTAATGCCAGCCTTTCCCTGTCCAGCCAGTAATGTTCCTGATTCAGATCCCACTGCTGGGGTGCTATATCTAGTGAAAGCAGGGCCAATTCCTATGCCAAGATAGGGTGTGAATTTTGTGCTGGTAGGGAAATCTTTGAAGATGTTTAAAAAGAAGGCATTTGTATCAATCATGTAGCCGCCATTTTTGTAGTTCACTCCACCAAAAGTGGCTTTCAGCTCAGTATCTGCAAAGTAGCCCACGTATTCCACCTCTGTTCTCCATGCCCCTGAAAAGCTTTTGCCAATAGCAACATTAGGGGCAACTGTTTGTTTGGATTCAAACGACTCATTGGAATAGGGGGAATAACTTGGAACCCTAATCGGCACTGAATTTTCAAAACCAATGGATACACCAAAAGAAGCATAAAATCCATTATCTGTATCTTTAGCTGATGGTTCTTGATCACCAGCTACAGCATGAAGCGGAGAGCACAACAAGGCAGCTGTTATTGCAATAGCTTTGATATTTGTCATTACAAATAATAGATTTCTTTGATCTTAGATGGACTTGATTGGGGTGCTTATTTTGGGTGCCATTTTGATAGGTGTACATGGATTATTCGTGGCTTTTGAGGTGGCAAAATTCATAGTAATTAGGATAGCATGTTGGTTGTCTTCATGTTTGATGGTAATGAGCTTGCCTGTATTCCTCAGGCAATATTTCACTTAACTCAAAAGTGATTGAACGGTTTTGGATGCATCTAATCCAGCCTGAATTGCACCCTCGTAATAACCGGCCCATCGAGCTGAACATTCTGTTCCTGCCCAAACTATGCGCCCAACTGAATTACGCCAAGCAGGCCCAAAACTTGTCCACGTTCCCGGAGTCATATACGCAGTAAAGGCACCTGTGCTCCAGGATTCTTCACCCCAGTTAATTTCAAAATAGTCAACTGGTTTAGCCGCTTCTGGACCCCAGAGAGTTACCAAGTCGTTGAGTATTAACTGTTTACGCGCAGCTGGATCTTTCAAACCTAGTTGTACTGCTTTATCTGCGGCAATAAATGAAGCTAGAACTCCTGGTTTACCTGAAGGCGGAGAGGAATCAGCGGTCATTTCAACTGTGGGCAGAGTGCCTTGGGCATAGCCATTTAGGCCTTGCTCGCGCCACCAGGCCGTGGGATACACAGTTAGCACTTTGATCATTGATCCCATCGGAGACCTTTGTTGCAACCCTGCAACCTGAGCAGGTAAGCCCGGTTCAAACACGATGCGAGAGCGCAGTGCAGGCGGTATTGCAATCACCACCGCACTACAAGAAATACAGCTTCCGTCAGCAGCTTTAACTAAATAACTGCCGTCTGATTGATTAATCACAGCCTGGGCAGCTGCATTAGTGCGAATGTCTCCCTTGATCTTCTGGGCGAGCAGATCAGCAATCTGTCCAACTGCTCCATAGAGCATCCATTTTTCAGGGGTCTCAGACTGCGGTGAAGCTTTCTGTGTTTGGGCTAGATGAAGGATTGAGGAGTCGCCAGGCTCATAACCGCCCGATCCTCCAACACGTGTGTACCACTTCAGGATGTAGTGGGCGAGTTCAGAATCAGTACAACTACGCATCCATGTTTCGATCGTTTGAGTATCTAGTGTTCTTGCCTTTGGCGATAACCAAGGTTTTTGTGCATCTACAGTTTGCACCAGCTGTATAAACTCACTATGAAGTTTCTGGGCCGCCTCTTTTTCTTTTATTGATACCGGCAGATCGCCATAGGCAATTCCAAGAAATGTGGTGTCCCAATCAGCAGCCATCGAAACGGCAACCCTGTTGCCATTCCAGATCAATACAGTTTTCCCATCAAAATAACTGCCAAAAGTTTTGATCCCAAGTTCGTTTGCTAGAGCCTTAAATAGGTGATGGGTTTGGCCCATCCATTGGCCTCCAAGATCAAGCCACCAGTTGTTAATCGTTTGCATTCGATGACAGCGACCACCTATGCGTTCTTGAGCCTCAAGAACCGTGGTGCTTCTATTTTGTTTCTCAAGATCTCGAGCTGCAATCAAACCGGATATACCTGCTCCAATAACAACAACATCTACTTTACTGTTGCTATCAATGGAGCTACTAGCAAAGCCATCCTTTTCTTTTCCAGGCTCTGCCAATTGAGTTACCTGCATTGGATTATTAGATACATTACAGTTTCAATGTTACCATATTATTGCTTTTAGCGTTATTGCTAAACCTTTTGCAAGGGCTCTTTTGCTTGTTCCAATAGTTGGAGTGCCTGCTGTGGCGCAGCTAATTGCATGCCATCAAGCTGCTATAATGAAGGATCTAAAAGCTTTTGATTTATGACATTTGATTTCTTGGTATATCTCATAAACTTGGGAATGTTCAAGAATAATGAGGCTTTGTTGTTTCAATTCATTATCCTTATATCAAGCGAGAATGCCGCAAATGATTCAGCGCCTGTTGTAATACCTCCAGTAAATTCTGAAATATTCTCCGGCTTGTATATTTTTGGCGATAGCCTAAGCGATTATGGTTCCCGTGCCGCTGAGTTTCAACGCTATTTATTTGCCCCGGATGCAACTCCTGCTTGGAGCGGCGTAACCTTTAGTAATGGTCAAAGCAATTGGCAAACGCTCCTCAGCGAAACATTAGGTTTACAGCCGGGCAGCCTTACAAATCAGAAAAATCTACCTGCGGATCCTTACTACCTTTACGCTAACGAGCTCGTTAGCCCAGTTGCGTTGGCTAGCGAAACCACCAGTGGCACTTCATATGCCATGGGTGGTGCCACTAGTGGCTATACCACTTTGTACCAATTCTCTGAACCAATTTTAGCAAAAAAGCTACAAATAGAGAATCTTGGTGTTGCAGCTCAAATCAGCGCTGCACTTGGTGAACAGGCCATTCGCTTAAATAGCAGTGATTTCGCAGTTGTTTGGGCTGGAGGTAATGATCTTCTGGTGGCTTTTGGTGCACAAAAGTCACTTTCAGACACGTTAGATCAATTGGTTGTGCAGTTGCGCAACGACCTTGAGACGCTGTTGCGTTTTGGTGATGCACGCCATGCCATGCTCACAGCTATTTCTCCTCTTTCCGGTGTAGTGAATGCCGTTAAATATCAAGCTCCCTTCCTCTCAGGATTAATATTGGCCGCAAGTTCACCAACTGCGCCCGAGTTCCTAAAGGAATGGGTAAATGAATACAATGAAGGAATTGTTGATCTATTTCGAGTGGATATTGAGGCGATGGTGGCCGAAGTCCAGAAGGCTTTCCCCTACGTGAATTTATTTAATTTCAACCCGGAATATCAAGCTCAATATCAACAGTTTGGCAGTGAGCTTGGCGATTTTGCCAGCTATGGAATTGATAACACCCTTGGCTTTGCTCAATCTCCCGTGGGCCAGGCTGAAAGGCCAGTGGTTGATAGTGAACGCTATCTCTATTTTGATAATTTGCATCCAACCAGTAGCGGACACAGCATGCTGTCAAAGGCAATTGAGCTTCAACTTGATAGCGTTAGCAATCGCATAGCAGCCGCCACACTCACTAACACCATCGAGAGTAGTGCTGCCGTTGTTGTGGGAAGCATTGCAAACGATTTGATTATTGGCAAAGGTTCTCGTCAAGAGTTGTTAGGTGAGTTTGGCAACGACAGGTTGATAAGTGGTGGAAGTAATGTTCTGCTCTCTGGTGGTGTTGGCAATGATCTTTTGCAAGGCGGAGCCGGAGAGCAATATTTTAGTGGCGGATTGAATGCCGACTTCTTCAGCTTCACTGAGGCCGATGCTCAGCTAGGAATAATTGATCGCATTCTTGATTTCAGTGCAATTGAAGGTGATCGCCTTGGAATTAATGCAGTGTTAGGTATAACCAATAGCCTTGCTGGTAAAGGTTGGACCTACATCGATTCCGCCAATTTCAACGGTGTTCCCGGTGAGCTCCGCTTTGACAAAGGTTTGCTCCAAGGTGATACCGATGGCAATGGAATAGCTAACCTACAGATTCAAATGAATGGCATTAACAACTTCAGTCCCAACTGGATTAGCTAACGATTTTGATATTTGGCTTTTTGCATCTAACCCAATGATTAATCCCAAAGGCGCCTACCGGGTTTGCTGGCTAGTAGTTGATGGGTTTCCGCGAGCAAAGCAGGAATTGGCAAATTCAAAGGGCAGCGCGGGATGCAATTGCCACATTCAGCGCAAACACTGGCATTGTGTTGTTCAAACCAATGGCCTGCATTACCTGCCATTGCGTAGCGCTCTTTGGCATGGCTGAGCATGTTGTGGCCAAGGGCAAGGTTGCGCAGCCGCAACATTTCAGGTATCGGCACTTGATTCGGGCAGGGCAAACATTCGCGGCATTGGCCGCAATGGCTATCACCCAAGCGTTGCCGCTCTTGTTGATGCAGGTTTTCGATGGCTCTGCTTTCCTCAGCTGTTAGGGGCCCATCAGCGTTGGCTAGCTTTTCGGCCCAATTCAGATCGCTTGTTTTGGCAGCCCCAAGGCTGAGGCTGCTGATCCCTTGGGCCAACAAATATCGATAGGCCAGCTCGAGCGGGTGAAAAGGGGCGCAGTGTTGCAGCAGCAATGCTGGTGGCGCATAAAGTTGCCCGCCCTTATCGGCCGGAGAAATCGCAAGTACCCCCATGCCCTTAGCCAGGGCCATTTGGGCTAGCGGCAGCCGTAGGGGATCAAATAAATGCAAATGCAGGTTTGCAAAGGCAAAACAACCACTGCTGATGGCAGCACTAATTAATTCCGGGCTGCCATGGCTGCTGAACCCCACCTGGCCAACCAACTTCTCCCCCTGGGCCCAGGCCATAAATTCAGCGCCGGGGCCAGCTAGGGCCCAAGCCAAATGCTGCTTGAGGTTGATGCCATGTACGGCAAGATTGTTCAGGTGGGTAATGCCTAAGCGCTCCAGGCTGCGTTGCAATTGCTCTTTTGCCGCTGCCAAGTTCATGCCAGGCAATATTTTACTTGTGATTACGAGCTGTTTTGGCTTGATCGCTAAACGTTTAATTGCAAGGCCTAGGTAACACTCACTTTGGCCGTAGGCCGGTGCCGTTTCCAGGTGGTTGATGCCAATGGCTAGGGCTGCTTCCAGCACCTCCTGCAATTGGCTGGGCCCAGTAAGGGCCCGCATGGTGCCAAGGGTGAATAGGGATACAGCTGGCCCCTTGCCAAAGGGGCGTTGGCCTTGGGATTCAGCTGCTTGGCTTGGAATTGGCATCAGTATCGGGCTGGGCTTTGCCCTGTTGGCGAATCAAATCAGCGGGGCTTAAGCCATCAACAAAGCGGCGAAAATCGGCGATTTCTTCAGCATCAGCTTCGGCATCCACTGGAATCGAGGCATCACTAACAACTTCCTCCAGCATCCATAAACCGCTGCCGGTGCGCAAAGCAAGAGCGATGGCATCGCTGGGGCGACAGTCGATTTCGTGGTTTTCACCAACGGTGTCGGTAACTTTCAAAACAGCCCGAAAAGTGTTGGCTTCGATGCTGTGGATAATCACCCGTTCCAGCTCCAAGCCAGCCACGGCCATCAGATTTGCCATTAGGTCGTGGCTGAGCGGTCGCGGCGGCGCTAGTTCCTGCAACCCGGCCACAATATTTTGAGCCTGGGATTGATCAATCCAGATCGGCACTTGCCGCCGGCCGGAGGGATCACGCAAAAGCACTATCGGGCTTCTACTGGCGGCATCAAGGGCTATCCCAGCCACCGTCATTTCCACCATGGCAACGGTGCGGTGTGCTCCCATGATTATGGCTATCTATGCACTGCCAGGGCCATGTTTACCGGATTAGTGCAGGCCATCGGCCAGGTGCACCCCATAGCCGGCGGGCTGCGGGTGCAATGCCAAGGGCAACAGCTTGCCCCATTAGCCCTTGGGGACAGCGTTGCTGTGGATGGGGTTTGCCTAACGGTGCGGAAATTAACCAGTGATGGTTTTGAAGCTGATGTGAGCCCAGAAACCCTGAGCCGCACCACCCTTGCCCAGGCGGGGGGGTGGGTGAATCTTGAGCCGGCCCTTGCGGTGGGTGATCGCCTCGGCGGCCATTTCGTGAGTGGCCATGTGGATGGCCTTGGTGTGGTGCGGGCAATCCAATCCCTCGGCCATTCCTGGCGCCTTGAATTGGCATGGGAAGATCAAAGCTTTGATCGCTACATCTGCGATAAGGGCAGCATTACTGTGAATGGAATCAGCCTCACCATTGCTGGCACTGGTGCGGGGGCTAGTTTTTGGCTGGCGGTTATTCCGGTGAGCTGGGAGCAAACCACCCTTAAATATCTAAAAATTGGTGATCGCGTTAATTTGGAAGCTGATTTATTAGCTAAATATGTGGAAAAACTACTGCGATCTTCCGCCTCTAACGCCATTGATGAACATTGGTTGCTTCAAAATGGCTGGACTGTTTAAATCATTATTGGTTGCCTTTCCCCTTCTGAAACCATGTTGAAAACTTTCACGATCGCCGAGGGCATTTTATTGCTCGTTTTAGGCTTTTTAGCCTTGATATTTCCTGTGGTTGCCTCTTTTGGTGTTACGGCAGTGGTGGGCATTGCATTTTTGCTCGGTGGCATTATTGGTTGGATCAATAACATCAGTCGCCGCCATGACTTAAAGGCATGGTTAGTGTTTTGGCGTTTGGTGGTTTCCACCCTATTTCTGATCGCTGGCTTTTCAATATTGCAACAAATCTCCAGTGGCCCCATAGATGCAGCTGCTCAGGTGCTGGCCGTGGCCGTGGCGATAGGCATCGTATTTTTAGTGGAGGGTGTTGTGGCAATCGTTGCTTCCCTCAACCACCGGGAAATTAACGGCTGGCGCTGGGGATTGGCAAATGGGGTGGTTACTTTGATCCTTGGAGCACTGATTATTTCTATGAAATTTTGGGGGCTGCTATCGGTTTTGGGAATTTTAGTTGGGATTAGTTTTCTGTTTTCAGGTATTGATTTAATTGCTTTTGGCAGTTGCTTGCATGGCGATAACAAATCAAAAAAAGCTTGAATTAAAAACTATTCAGCATCGCTGATTTCTTCCGCTTCAGTTTCCCCCTCATCCTTAGCGGTGAGGGGCCTGAGCCAAATGGTGCCCGTTTCTTGGTGCAGTTCAATGCTGCATTCTTGGCCGGGTTCTAACCCCAAGCGTTTTGTGTAGGCATGGCCAACTAAAAGATTGCCATTGCCATGCACCCGGGTGCGATATTCAGCCTGCCTGCCGCGAAATCCATCGCTATCAACTTCTGGTATGGCAAACCCTTTTGCATGTACTAACGCTTTTAGGAATGCTTTTTTTAATACCCGTCCGCCAGGCCCCACATAACCGCAAGCCTTAGCAATTTGCTCAACGGTATTGCTGCTTAGATCCCTGGTTCGATTCAATAGGGCTTCGCCCATAAGTTGTTCGCTGGGGATCATTATAAAAATCAAAGCTCAACTGATTCTGACGCCCTTAGGGTGGTGCTGGCAACCGCTTTTCAAAGCAGATAAAGAAGTCCGAACAGAACCACCCAAATCACATCTACAAAATGCCAATAAAGTTCAACAGCAGCAATGCCGAAATGTTTCTCCGGGGTGAAATAACCGGGCCTGGCAGCCTGGGCCCAAACGATCAGAATCATTAGGGCTCCAAGGGTTACGTGGAGGCCGTGAAAGCCAGTGAGAGCATAAAAAGTGCTGGCAAACAGGTTATCGGTTAAGCCAAATGGCAAGTGGAAATACTCATACATCTGGCCGCCTAGAAAAGCGATCCCCATCAATGCTGTGGTGAGCAACCAGGCTCTACATGCGCCCATATTGGCTTTCATCAACTCCTTGCTGGCCCTATGGAAGGTGAAACTGCTGGCAATCAAGATGGCGGTATTAATTGTTGGTAGCAGCAGCTCAAGTTCGTAGATGGCTCCCGCCGGCAGGGGATTAACAGCCCTGAAGGTGAGATAGGCGGCAAAAAAACCAGCAAAGGTCATGCCATCGGCCACCAGAAAGGTAGCTAAACCAAACATCCGTAAATCCGGATGCTCGTCGTGGCCGTGTGAAGAGTGTTCTGTTGAAAGAGTGTTGGCTTGTTCAGCACTTTCAATAGCAGGTTGTGTTGTTGTCATTGGGGATTCCTCCAAAGATCACTGCCGGTGGCAACTTTTAAATCAATTACGCCCAGTTCAGTGCCATAGCCGTAAGGTTCATGCACCAATGGTGCTGCCCCCTTCCAATTCTCCACTGGCGGGGGAGAACTGGTAAGCCATTCAGGTGTTAGGGCTCTCCAGGGGTTGTCGCCGGCTTTTGCGCCCCACCAGATGCTGCCAATAACATTTATTAGAAAGGGTATGGTGCTGATCGCCATCAAAAGGGCACCCACGCTACTAACTTGATTCATCAAAGTGAATTGGGGGTCGTATTCAGCCACACGC
>Ga0214921_10004923_pt1 | contig 19225 bp, 23 predicted proteins | sample LL1505_MetaG_FD_177992 | JGI IMG/M metagenome (GOLD analysis project Ga0214921, IMG submission 177992) | Freshwater microbial communities from Lake Lanier, Atlanta, Georgia, United States - LL-1505 | ecosystem: Environmental > Aquatic > Freshwater > Lake | place: USA: Georgia | collected... | reverse complement strand
GTATCACCGACTGCTCGTCCAAGCGCTCCAAGCAGCGTGCGTAGCGCCACAAATAGCGTGCGTAGCGCTCCAAACATAGTTCATGGAAACAGCGTGCCAAACAGCGTACCACCGAGTGCGCATCCAAGTGCGCCAAACAGCGTGCCAAACAGCGTGCCACCGAGTGCGCATCCAAGTGCGCCAAACAGCGTGCCAAACAGCGTGCATGGCGGTTCAACTCCCATCCAAGAACATCAAAACATGCAAGTCATAATGACAGAAGACCAACTCCAACAACTCCAACAACTCCAACAACTCCAACAACTACAACAACTCCAACAACTCCAACAACTTCAAATGCAGCAAATGATGAATGACTTGGAAGGGCAAGACGGTGAAATGATGTAGTCGCTTACATGGCGGCTTTAAGTTGTTTTTACAATATTTTTAAAAATTGATTTAAAAACATTGCACAAATTGCATGATAACCAGACATTATCCACTGACTGCAATGGATCGCCGAATCAATGCCAAAGTTGATGCATACGCAATTGGTTTCAAGAACCAGATTGCCGCCAAGTTTGAAGAAGTGCGTCAAAAGCACGCTGCAAACGTCTCTTCTTTTCCGACACAGGCTGCCGAAATGCATCGGGATTTCATGGGGATCATGGAGTTCATTTATGGTGCAGACAAATTGAAACTGACCAAGGACGATTTCATGAAGCGCAAGCGCATCAAAAACATGGTGCCGGTATTTGACCGGTGTCATGCGAAGCGAGCCAACGGAGAGCAGTGCACCCGACGAAAAAAAGAGGGGTGCATGTGCTGTGGTACTCACACAAAAGGCACTCCCCATGGCATGTTTGACAACATGGAACCCGCAATTACCAACGTCAAAGTAGAAACATGGGTGCAGGACATCAAGGGCATCATGTATCACATTGACAATCAAGGGAATGTGTATGATCCCGAAGACATTGTGTCCAACAAAATCAATCCCAATGTCATTGCAAAATACGTAAAGCATGAAAATGGAAACTACAGTATCCCCGAATTCAATTGAGTGGAGTGACGTGCGACGTGACATGCGACATTCAATCGGAATCGTTGTCATTCGTGCCCAGCAACACAAACAAAAAGGTCGGAACGCTCGCCATGGCAAATGAAATGTAAATAATATAATCATAAATTTCAGCCTGTTTGGCAAAATACAATGTGATGTGCATGATGATTGCGAATAAAATGACCATCAAGATCCGAATTATGGCAGAAGACCGCATGACTATTACAATATTATACAAATGTTATAATAGATGAATATTATTTTTTCATGAAAACACGCATGCACGTGTGCGCACTATAACATCCTGTAATTGGCATATTCTGGATCGTATTCATCCGGCACCGACTTGACATCCACTTCATGGCAGGACAGCGGCATTTGATTGTCATAGTCCTTAATGGTCCATGTGGAAATGCGATTTTTCGTTTTTCCGCCAATGTTCAAATCATATTCTCCCACATATGCAGAATTAAATGCACGGGTCCAATCTCCGTTAATGTCACGCAGCGCCAGTTTGGCCTTAATAAATGGATCCTTATTGGCCCAGTACATGCTCAATTCGGAGCGATCTTGATCACCGTTCATGAAAAAGGCACGACACCGACCCAAAAACACGGCAAATCGCACAATTCCGCATCGTGTGTGTTTTCCATGCTCGTTCATGGTCAGCGTGGTTCCATTTTCCAAAACGTGCGGTTCAAACCCCATGGAATAACAAGCATATCGCATGGCCCCCAAAAAATTAACAAAGTAATAATACGGTCCAAAATGCGCCCGAGTTGAAGCTTTTTTCACTCCAAATGCCGCCATATAAGAAACGTAATTGAAATGCTTTCCTGCATAAAATGCACTCGGGGACTGCAGCACCTGCCGATTCAACTTCAAATGCATGATGCCGGGATGGCGGTTAAAAAATGCGACCACCGCATCCGAAATGGGGTGCTGCATCATTGCATGTTCATTGAAAATTTCGCTGGACATCGTCCAAAACCACCGATTTTTTGCATCCACAAACGGAATGTTAACACCATCACTTCCGCCATCATGAAACTTATTGAAAAAAAGTGTGCACCGTTTTTCACGTTTATCATACACGTACCCGTTGTATTTCACCAGGTCCTCCAGTTCATTCAAGTTGAACAGTGCTTGCAAGGCGGGGGAACATTGATCCACCAAGCCTGTCCGAGTGTGTCTTGACAGTATGTAAGGAAACGTGAGTTTAGATTTGGATGCGCTGCCCTCCAAATACAGTAAAAATTCCAAAAATGGAAGGCCGCCATTTATGTTATTGATTCGGTAAATGCACATGTCCACCCACATGTCCAACGGCAGATCAATGTCGTCTACATTGGTTTTTAATGCATCCACAAATGGATACGTCAATTGCTCTTCCATATTTATGGCACTTGCGCTTGAATTATGGTACTGCCTAAAATCATTCTGCATGCCATCCACATTGATGTCTGCTTCTGCTTCCAAATTAAATTTTCCTTTCATTGTAGTTGTGGTTGTGTGGTTGTGTAGTTGTGTAGTTATATCTATATCCTTACATATGCATTTATTTATTTTTGAATTTTTCTCCTAATGGACTCTTTCACCTTCTCTTGACGCGAATCCATGATGAATTCACTCAGTTTTTTAGCTGCATCTTCGTCGTTGTAATGCTGCATGAGGGCTGCAAACAGGTTCGTCTTATTGATAGGCGCCTTAACCTTGGTCTTGGCATACACCAGCTTACCATCGTTAATGTCAAATACGTCAATCTCATTGCTCTTCATCACGTTCACCAGCGCATCCGTCAGTGTCTTCTTATTATCTCTCAGATTCTTCATGTCTTTCTGCAGCTTGCGCATGTCATTGTCCACTTCAATCCATGATTTGATGTACTGCACCAACTGCGCCTTGGTTTCAGGTGCAGCCTTGGGCTCTTCTGTGGCTTCACTCATTGCAAGGATTGTATTATATGAATGTATCAATATATATTTAATATATATTTATATTGATATTTTGCATTATGTCATTATAAAATCAAAACATTACAAACAAATCAGTTAAAAACAATGAACTGAATGGTAAATAATGTGAGTGGGCGGGCAATGGAACCAGAGAAAAAAGAATTTGTATGGAAGCGACATGCAAAGAATGCTGCCCGCAAGGACATGACACGACGGGCCATTCGCTCATGTTGGGAGACCATACATGCAAATACCCCGTTTGATTCTAGCAAGTCATTCGTCGCATTGACTCACCTGTCATTGCCTACGCTCGTCAGCATGGTCATCAACAACCTGACATCCAGCAATAAACTGGGCATTGAAGACCCGATACAAGAAGCAAACGCACGGTCTCAACTGCCAGACACTGAGCTCATGGAATACGAGATAGCGCAACAGCTGGCAACCCAGTGCGAAGAAACACACAATTCGTATCATGCCACAATTGAAGATTGGCTAGGACCCAATTCAAACATGGAGACATGGTTGGAAATAATTTATGAAGGCGATAACATGGACACAATAAAAGAGTTGGGAACCTTAAATGCATACTTTTCAAGTGACCCCACCATCCAAAGTTTAAGACTGTTTTACAATTATAAACCAAATGCATTTGAATGGATGTGGAGATTATATCTCAACTATCGGAAAGACATGCGCGGTTCATCCTACAAAATCTCATTCGGCGATTACTTCAAAATAAGCAAACTCAAATTTTACACCTACTACACACCACATGAAACGCACTACATGAATGTCGGCGATTTCCTGCGTGTGATTTATAGGGCAGTTGGCGATACAGTCGCAGCGATTTGACATGTGACCACGCTTTGACATGTGACCATGCTTTGACATGTGACCACGATTTGACATGTGACCACATTTCATGGTGAAAAAAAGTGTTAGAATGTAGACACACCACTCACCTTTCCACTCTTAACGACGGACACACTCCGTTCACCAGATGTCTCTTGCTTCTCACACATCCAAACTCTTCCATTCTTCCTTCAATCTTCTTCACATGTCTCTCATCAAACCACATCTTCACATACACACGACCACACATGTATCCCAACAACCTTCCAATCCCAAACATCACATCACTCACCTCATCCTTCAATTCTTCCCAGCTTCCAGCCTCGCATACCTCAACCACTTCATCCCAAATCTCTTTCAATCTCAATCCAAATTCACCCTTGTCGTTCCTCAAGCATCCACAATACTGCATCTATCTAATTTTCTCTTAACACTGAATGGTTTCAAATACTTTTTTGAAATCATTTCAATTTTTTTGGTTTGTATTGATTTTGGGAACCACATTTTGTTAAAAAAAATGTTTTTTTTTGTTTTTTTGGGTTTTTGGTTATCTCTCCATTGGAATCCATATGTGTTGCATTTAACGTCAGCATCTAGACGATGTGTTGTGGGAACTCTAGATGGGAACACCGTGGCACCACATGCCGTCATGCACTACCGCCATGACTTCATTGCTGGACATGTGGCGCATGATACCTTGTCCATGTAGCACTCCGTCGAACCAGTTGCCTATGTATTCAGTCCATCTGAGAACATGAGAATTGTCGTCGCCCATGCATCCAAATAGATACATGCCTGTCTTGAGCGTGCCTTGTCCATGCTTTGCGCCGCATTCGTTGACATGGCCAACATACATGCTGCCATCCTCGCCGTAAAGAGTCACAGGGGTCTTCGCCTTCACATTGGTAACAGCCATCGCAGTGGCAGCCCAGTATTCATTGTATGTTTGAGTCATCGTTGTCGTGGGGGAAGCACTAACTCATTTCAAATGCTTTTTGAAATCAATTCAATTTTTTTTATTTGTATTGATTTTTGAAATGACGTTTTATCAAGTTTTGCGTTGCTTATGTCTCACATTCCTTACACCGCTGCCTCCAGAACCAGTTGACAAGCTATGCGGTTTGTAATAGACCTGCGCATTGTTCGTGAACATACTACCCCATGCCAAAGGGCGAGGTGGAGGAGCAAAATATGGGTATACAACATATCCGCCTGTGTTAACCAATGTAATGCCTGCATTATATGGTCCTCCAGGTGGTGATGGTGATGGTGATGGTGATGCATCCAAATTACCATAAATGACCCATGAAGTAATCCCAGAAACAGGCTCCAACGTATAACTTAGTGACATGCCAATTGCCTCGGCAGCTGTTTTAGTGTTGATAGCAGTGAGTATGTCCTGTCGCGTGCGAAAGTAATAAATGGCAAAACCACCAACGCCGAACCCAGTTTCACTCATTGGACCAATCATCAAACGCTCGCTGGTTCCCGTGTTTACAGTGCAATGTTCAAGCCCTTCGCTAAAAACATGCGCATCACCGGCAGCAATTGGATGGGATTGTCCGTCTATGATTAATCTTCCAACGCTATTTGTTAAATAAATTAAATGGGTTTTGCTAAATTGTTTCTCTCCTTTGTCGATGTGTGGTGGTGTGTCTCCTTTGACCCATCTCATGGGAATGGTTTGTGATAAGCGAATGGATAACCGATTTTCAAGTTTGGACCTCATGTCATCCGCCAAAGGAAATTCAAATTTCACCACCTTCTGCACATCCGACAGATTTGCCTTATTGGTTTTCACAATGGGGTCATTTAATATATCAGCAATTTCATTGGACGATAAAATGTCATGCATCATGTTTATATTTATTGTATATAAAAAAGCCACGTTACACTATTCAAAAGTGTAACAATCAATCGGAATGAACAGGTACGATGTGATGATAACCATCGCAGTGCACAGCAGCCTGAATCAGGTGGAACGAATGCAGTATGTTTGCCAGTTGAAGGTCATCCTGTAAATTGCGTAGAATGGAAAACATGACACACAATATTGCCACCTAATTTCTCTCTTCTTGAATGTTTCAATTTTCAGAATATGCAAAAAGGAAAAGGAGCATCAATGCATCATGGACTTGTCTATTTGCACTTCCTTGATGAACCCTTTCAGAATCTTCCGTTGCGCTGCATCGTCATTCTCAATGTTTTTATACAGCTCCTTGCACAGCGTCAAATACTCAGTTTGCAACTTCTCATTGGATTCCCACCCTGGATGAGCCGCCATCCAGTCCTGAATGACGCGGGTCTGATAGCAGGATGTCAAGTAAATGAATTTGCGAACGTGCTCCAACTTGTCGTCCTTTTCCCACTCATCGTTTTTAATGTACATGGTCTCTCTCTTCATGTCAGTGCAATGAATGGGGCGCTTGTGCACATCCATGCCTTTCAGATTGTTCACGATGATGGAGCTAACGCCTTCAATGATGCCGTTGGTCTTCGTGAATTCCAGATCCTTGACAGTGATGTTGAGAGATTTCACAAAATCACTCAATTTAATTGCATCCTTGCATTCCTCGTTTAAAAACATGTTCAGGTTGAACTGGGTATTGTTCGTGGTGTTGACTACATTATTGTTGCCAATGCGTGGCGTCATCTCTCGGATCGTGTTCATCAATTCCTTGTTTTGGTTCAGCAGCTCCTGCACCACCATCTTCTGCTCCTTTTGATGCTCGTCATTCTGCCGTTTGAAATGGCTCAACATGCAAGGGACCATGTCCTGCAGACTCAAACACATGCCCTCTCCTCCCCCGCTGGATTTGCACAAGTCAGACAGGCTTATTGTAATGGTGTCGTTACCATTTTCAAACGATGGAGTTTCAGGCGCTGCAATGGGTAACCTCTTTATCACCTTAATTGGATGCTTATCAATTACGGTCAATCGTTTGTTGCTAGGGTTGGCTAGGCACTGTTTCTCATGATACCAACAGCTGTTCCTAGCAGAATACTCTTTTTTGCAAAACTGGCACAAAAATGAGCTACTTTTTGTAGCTTTTTTATTTTGGGTGTTCAAAAGTGTTCTAGAACAATGTTTACTAGAGGAGAGATGCTTGTCAAAATTGCATTTTTTAGACGTAACATAGTCACAGTCTTTGCACACGAGCTTCTTTTGGCTACTTTTGGCTACTTTTGGGTCCATTTCCTTATCGTCACAACTGTCGTCGGAATGCATAAGAGGCAGATTGATTGGCGTAACGGGTTATATTATAACATACGAAAATATCTTTATATGGTCTGGCGTTCTAAAACGTTCTAAATTTTTAGAACAAAAATCTATCAAGTTGGTGTACACATGTCACTTTTATTTTTTTCCTCATTTTTTCTTATGCAGTCATCATTTTTGGGATCATACAAAAACGTTACTATTGCGCTCTCAAAATATATAAAATTATAAAACCTTAAAAAATAGGAAAAAGTCGAATTTGTCGATGTTCAAGACTCGAAAAAATTTTGAGAAAATGGACAAAAAAAATGTCCAAAAATCGATATGTCAAAACCTTTTTGTGCAAAAACGCGCGGCACTAGGTGATTTGCGGAACTTTTTTATAGCATTATTTATGAGAGCATTTATGGTGTGAAAAAGTTTGATTACGAATTTGATGATTTATACCCATATTTGAAAAATGGGCCCATTTGGTGCGAATCATTCTGTCGGATGTCCCAAAAACGGTGTTTCTTATTTCCGGGAAAAAGGTTTTGTCAATTTCGGGACATGCAACAAAATATAAAGCGGCTGTCGGATGTCCCAAAACCGGGGTTTCTTATTTCCGGGAAAAAGGTTTTGTCAATTTCGGGACTAGGCCATGAATTGGTGTAAAAATGCGCATGTCCCTTTTTGGGCCATTCTTGTTTTGAAAAAAAACATAGTTGAGTTTAACAACGTTTTTTCAATTTGTCATTTTTTCTATATTTTAAGGTGTTGTGGTTAGTGGGTTATTGTGGTTAGTGGGTTGGTGACGTTTTTGCGATTTGTGTTCTCTTTGACTTCAGTCGTCATTGTCCGACCCACTTTCATTTTCGTCGTCGTCGTCATCACTTGAATCATCAAACTCATGCCATGACCGATGATAGTGATACGGTTTAGTAGGTGTTTTTTGCCATTTTGCGATGCTGTGTGCTGTGGCAAATGCCACCTCCCTGCAAAGAGAGAATATCATAGCCGCTCGTCCATTCATCCCTGAAAATGAATCAATGACTGCAATTCTGCGACTCATTCGAATGTCGCGTTCTTCGGTGCGAATGAGTTCGGATGCAACCGACACTGACAATGGTTCAATGCATTCGCGTTCAGATTCTATTGGTGAACGACACGTAGGGCACGTGTTTCTTGTTTTCAAGGATGACAGTAAACACGACATGCAGAATTTGTGTCCGCATGCCGTGATTGCAACATTTGTGGTTCCGGGAACTTCCATGCAGACTGGACACACGTCTACTTCGGGTTTGGATTGTGATTGATTGCGGATATATTGCATTGTTCAAGTTCGTTTGGTTCGTTGGGTTCGTTGGATTCGGTTAATTTTTGCAAAATTGTGTTCAATTTTTTTCATTTTGTTTGCATTACCCATTTTGTTTGTATTGACATCTGCTGCTTTTTCTCTTGCAATTTTCATTTGCACCTTAATCTTATTTGATATGTTAGGGTCTTGTTGTATGAAAATGCATGCATCATCAATTACGGATTGGGCCAATGGGTCATAATTGTAATGCAAATAATGGAATTTATTATGCGATTCATGATGCACAATTTTGTGCAACAAATTGCGTGTCGTCAAATTGCGATCTGTTAAAAATACTCTCATTTGTGCGGACGCACCAATTTGCTCGGTGGTTGAACCTCCCCGCATGCGGTGTGTTTTTGCCCTAATGTTTCTTTGTTTGCGATTGGTCGGAAGTTTCCTTTTCATGTGTGTTTATAAATGTTGTATTTTATTTTAATTACAAATGTATTAAAATTAAGCAATCCAATAAATTATAAACGCATCGTCAATTGAAATGGACCATCGTGAAAGCGCAATTGCGGCAATGACGCACATGATCAATTATTTGGACGCATCGTCGTATGATGCACAGTTCACCCTCCGGGACAAAGAGAGCCGGCACAATATTGATCAAGTGTATGACCAATGTTGCAAAGCAAATAAAATAACAAATGCAGATTGCCGATGTTTTTACGCAAATCTGAAAGCGCTGGAGGCGGTCATAAACACGGATGAGGGGCCGGAATACACCATCATTTACAATGAACTCATTCGGTGTTTTCGTGAGGCAAAACGCCATGGCGAATTGGTTTAACAGCCCTGCACAGTTCACATCATAATGATGCCGTTTACCACAACCACATCGCATTTGGCATGCATTTTGCACAACATGGAGCCTTGCGAGGCCTTGAGTCGGCATTGTTTCCCCTTGTTTTTTCCGGTTTGGGTTTCAGCGGCGCAACGTGATGCATTTGGTTCATTCACATGTGTTGTAGTTTTGGATACTTTGGGTTTGATTGCAATCTGATGATGCCGATAACACAATAATTTGTCATTGAATTCGTAAAATGCATTTGATTGACATGCGCCGACATTGCATGGGACACCTGGCATGCATAGGCTAGCAGGCGCATTTACGCCAACCAACCGTTTAATGACCGGATGTGAACTGTTGCCAATGTACGGCAGAAGTTGATTGGTCATGCTGCGACAATACGGACATTTGATTTGATGAGTGCCTATTTTTTCGTAGTAGTTGTGCATTCCCAGTCGGCCCTTTTGTCGCAATACTTCTTGATAGAGCGATTCGTGATTGAATTTGTGCCCGCATGCAAGAGTCACATGAAACGCATTTAGAGGTTCATTCGTTATTAAGCAATTATTGTCATAATCATTGTTATCATGATTGTCATGGACGCTGTCATCATGTGAAGAGTTCTGCAAATTCTTTAGTGCCGCAAAAAAATCAACATCCAGATCGTCTTCAACCGTGTATTTGCCCTGATTTTGCATGCTTCAATGTAAGTTATGTAAGTTGTGCAAATTGGCGTGTTATGCAAATTGACGTGGTGCGCAAATATGTGAATATGTTGATTAAAAATAAAATGTCTTTATACTTATATATTTTAGGTTTAGTTTTAGGTTTAGTCCATGACAAGCAAAGATGTGTGGGGTCCCGCCACATGGACGTTGTTTCACACGCTTGCTGAAAAGGTAAAAGAAGAAAACTTCAATGAAGTGTTGCCCGGCATGCTCATCATGGTGAAACGCATTTGCACGAATCTGCCATGTCCCGATTGTTCCGCTCATGCCACGCAAATCATGTCAAAGATGTCTCCAAATCAGTTTGCTTCCAAGGAACAGTTCAAGCTGTTTTTGTTCAATTTTCATAACTCGGTTAATGTCCGAACCGGGAAACAGCCCTTCACGTTGGAGGAGCTGAATGCCAAATACGTGCGAGCCAACACGTTTGTGGTTGTGCCCTACTTCATTAAAGTGATTTCGCATCGCAACACCAATGTGCGGTTACTTATAAACAGCTTTCACAAGGACATCCTAATTAAAGATTTCATCAAATGGATTCGTGAAAATAGTTCAAAATTCAACCGGTGATGGACATGATAGATAGATTGCAATTCCATTATAAATGCATGGTGCAAAATATTTTAATGTGCATTTATATCATTGCACATTAAAAATGCTGACCAAACGAAAAAGCAAGCATCAGTCACGTGTCCGTCGTCGCCATACAATGCAACGTCGTCGCAAGGGCGGCATGCATCGTGCCGCCATGTCTGCTGTTAAAAAGGCAGTTATATCATCAATTGAAGCAATGACAAAAGATCCAGTCAAAACTGGAGATAAAATCAAAGATGTTGCAAATGCGGTGAAAAAAGGTCTTGAACCAACTCCAACACGGGCAACCTTGCATAAAGGTTTGATGACTCATTCAACCTTTTCAACAAATGAAAGCCGATTAAGTCCAATATGTAGTTCACCTAAAAATAATGATTTGTGTTTATCATATAGAACTCCCAAGAAGGGCACCTCCACGAATGTGCCTGCTCCTGCTCTTACGAATGTAAAACGCCATCAGGCACGCGATTTGCGATTGTATGCACCTACTGCTCATGACCCAACAAACATTGTTAAGGGAGACTTGTTTCAAGATGTTTCATAAGATTCGGCAGATGGACGCATTGTGAATTCACACGTTGTGTCATTCATGATTGTGTATTTGAAATTTTTCTCATTAAAAATGTGGATTTTGATCCCGACGGGCACGTGTTAGCACTAGCGCAGTCATCGCACGAGCAGCCTTTGAAATCATATAGGACAGCCTTTCCACCAAGGGATTGCGCCACAAAAACGCCACCGATTCCACACGCTAAGCTCAAAAGAGCGGTTATAAAATAAAAGATGCCACCACCCGAAACCAGTAGGTTAATCAAAACAAGAACCGAAAATCCGATGCTCATGCTGATGATAATCAATGCATCTGGAATGCCATTTTTGAAACACATAAATACATATCCAATTGAGTACCACAAAAATGCGGTGGTCGCACGATTCATCCAAATCACAAAAACCAAAGAAACTATGATTGCACCAATCAAGTGTCCAATGCATTTGATGAACGTGCGATTCACGGTGCACACTCCAATTGTGACGGAACTTATGATGAGAGGAATGGTATTATCAAATTGTGAAAGGCCTAACCAATTATTCCAATCATTGTACCATTTGCTCAAATTGCTCACAGTTGCGACGTCTGGTTCTGGTTTGTTATCTGCCATGATAGTCTATATGTTATGTATAATATACTTAAATATAAAATTGTGAGAATAAACACCTGATCCCATTCACGCATTTGCATTTTTACGATGGGAATCCCCAGTTATTTTGCCCACGTTCTAAAAAAATACCCCCACGTTATCAAACGGTTGTCCGAGCTGCCATGCATTAATAATTTGTACCTGGATTGCAACGGAATGATCTACGACGTGGTTCGTCAAATGCAGTATAAACCAGAGAACCAGGAAGCATACGAGGCCGAGATGCTGCAGCGCATTTGCGAAAGCATTGATGCGTGCATTGCGATTATGAGGCCGGCGAACAGCGTATTTATTGCGTTTGACGGCGTGGCACCGGTGGCCAAGTTGAACCAGCAGCGCGAACGCCGCTACAAGTCATGGTACTTGGGCGAAATGGAAGCGCAGCGCCGACGCAAGTTGGTGACAAAAGTGGAAGCGCCTAAACCTGCGTGGAACACGTCGGCCATTACACCGGGGACCAAATTCATGAATGCGCTGCATAAAAAGCTGACCGAGTATTATGCGGTGACCAATGCAAACGATCTCCCCAACCCAAAAATCACATTGAGCAGCAGCAACGAGCCCGGTGAGGGTGAGCACAAGCTGTTTGAGTACATCCGAGAGCATGCGGCGGAGCATGCGCACATGACCACCGTGATTTATGGGCTGGATGCGGATCTCATCATGTTGTGCATGTCGCACCTGCACATTTCACGCGGCATCTACCTGTATCGCGAGACCCCCGAGTTTGTGAAATCCATCAATGTTGCGCTGGATGAGAAGGAGAGATATTTCATGGACATTCCTGAATTTGCGGATGCGATAGTGGAGCACTTGCGACCCATTCACCATGTTGACAAGGTTTCTAGGAGGGGTGCGGGGAACCAAGGTTCCCCGGTCATGGACTACATTTTCATGTGCTTCATGCTGGGCAACGACTTCATGCCGCATTTTCCTGCGCTTAACATTCGCACAACCGGGATTGCCACACTGATGGAGGCGTATCGCACCGTATTCAAATCGGGTGAAAGCATCATCCAAGCGTCACCGTCATTGAACATTGATTGGCCGAACTACAAAAAATTTGTGGCTTATCTGGCTGCACAGGAGCTGACCCTGATTCGCAAGGAGCACACAACACGTGACCGGCAGGCTCGGTATATGCGTGACAGCGATAAGGAAGACGATGTGATGCACGACGTGATGATGTTGCCGATGACGCAGCGCGATGTGGAGCGCCACATCAATCCGTTTGAGCCGGGATGGGAGCGGCGATACTATGCTTCGCTGTGCGACATCCACAACGCAGACGACAAAGCAATCGCATCATTGTGTCTCAATTATTTGGAAGGCATGGAGTGGACGTTCCGGTATTACACACGTGGGTGCGTGGATTGGAAGTGGACGTATGCGAATCACTACCCGCCATTGTTGGCGGATTTAGCGAAGCATATTCCTGAAACACAAACACAGGGCCAAGGCGCATTTTCATTTTTGCATGAGAAACCCAAAGATCCCATTCGGGATGTAATACAGTTGTGTTATGTGCTGCCTCGGGCGAGCCATGCGCTGTTGCCACCGTCGGTGGAGCGCGCATTAATGCGGAGCAAACTGCGATCCAAATACACGGATGACGGAACCCCCAATTTCAAATGGGCGTATTGTAAGTATTTCTGGGAGTGCCATACCGACCTGCCTGAATTGGATTTAGAAGAACTTGCACAGATTGTGCTTTCATAGAAAAATAAGAAAATAAAAAATAATAATGTATGCAATAATTATAATTACTTCAGTATAATTATAATCATGCGCAAACCCAATTTTAGGGCTAGTTTGACGAATCTGACAAACAGTGTACTTGGAAGTGTTCATGCAATTCTTCTGAAAAAGGGAAAATACACGGGTGGATCCAAGAAGCACGGGTCCAAGAAGCACGGATCCAGGTCCAAGAAGCACGGGTCCAAGAAGCACGGATCTAAACGCAGATCTAAGTCTATGCGACGATAAGCGAAGCGACCGATAAAGCTATCTGGAGGTATTGTAGCCTCCGCATCCGCCGCATTTCATTCCATACGGATGGAATTGCACTTCGCCGTTGAAGTCGCAGTCGTTGCAACGAATGACAAACATGAGCTCTTCCTGAATGGGAGCCGAAAATATTAGTGCATCCATGCCTTCGTTGTATTGCTGCAGACTGTCAGGTGGAAGCATGGTTTTTCGGCATAAAGGGCAGCTCAGCCGGTTTTGATGCATGCATTCAATCATGCAGTGTGCGTGAATGGGGTGCCCGCATGCCGGCACGTGTGTGGGTTTAATGGAATGGAATAAATTTTCCAGGCAGATGGGGCAGTCGGTGTGAAATTGCTCGGCCTTGCACCGATGATTCGCAGAGGAAACGCATGTTGCGCATGTGTCGCAATGCATAAAATCATTATCCCCCTTGACACGACAAATACCACACTTGTCGCAGTGAAAATAATTTCTTTCAATGCGATCATCAAAAAAGTTGCACACGGCACAAAAATAGGCAGCGAACTGGATGCCGCATTCATTATTTGAGCATGTGTTGGACACCGGCTGTTGTTCATTGCACTTATTACACACCACCTCTTTGACAGCATGCCGATCCATTTCATGGGACTCGGCGTCATTGTGGCAGTGGCGGCACACATACTCCTTGCCGCAGCAGGGGGCTACCAAAAGGCATCGGCGCACATAGTGCTCGCAACCTATCACACCGGATTCCTCCACTTCCTCTGATTCATCTGAAGAAATTAGTTCATTGGTTTCATTGGTTTCATTGGTTTCATTGGTTTCATTGGTTTCATTGGTTTCATTGGTTTCATTGGTTTCATTGGTTTCATTGGTTTCATTGGTTTCATTGGTTTTATTGGTTTCATTGGTTTCGTCATAATTTTCATTGTTCATATTGGTAGGGGAAATATAAACAATACACATGATAATGTACTTAAATGTTTTTCGCAGATATTAAATATATCTAACGGCAAAACATGTCCTCTTTAAACGTCACCCGAGTGAAGCACGTGACTGCTGACCGCCTCGCATTTTTGAAGCATTTAGCGGAGACGCCGAACCACACCGTGTTGAAGCTGACGGCGACGTGGTGCGGTCCGTGCAAGCAGATTGCGGAATACACACGCCAGGTGTCGCTGCGTTTACCCGCCAATGTGGACCTGATTGAGTGCGACGTGGACGAGTCGTTTGATTTGTACGCCTCACTTAAGCAAAAGAAAATGGTGAACGGCATCCCCGTGTTTCTGTTTTACAAGAATGGGAATGCGACGCTGATTAGCGACTTATCGGTCACGGGATCCAATGTTAAAGATTTAGACGCATTCTTTTTCCGGGTTGTAGCAGCGGCAAATCCGGGAACCACTGCAACCGAAAATTATGTTAGTCAATAAAATTATAATATAAATATCATGAAATTACAAATAAATTGCACATTTGTAATGTCTTATGAACCAGGGGGTATATTAGCGGCAAACCGAAGCGATGGTAGTGTCAATTTGCTAAAATTTTGAAACCATCAGTTCGTTATGCAAAAAAAATCAAGACATGCAAAAATGAAATAAATAAAATGTAATGCAATTGCATATTTAACTGGTGCAATTGTCACTACGATCATGGCTACGATCATGGCAGATCCCATCATCACCACGCCGTTTACATGCACTCTTAACCAACAATCCGTGTTTACAAGATACCCGAATCCAACATTCATTATGAGAGCATTTGATGAGGTGGAGCCATTGCTTTGTACCAATTCAATTGAAATTGATGGAATACCAGGAATAAGCATTGAGTTTGATTTAAACGGCATTCCTCCATCCCCTAAAAAATGCAAAGCTGGTAGCAGTGACGACAGTAGCAGTGACGACAGTAGCAGTGACGACAGTAGCAGTGACGATGATACAGATGGTTCGTTTCGGTTTATGAGAATTTCATCAATACCGGTTCCATTTGATGAAAGTCACATTAAGGCCGATCGTTTTGCTGTATTGTGCACAGACGCTAGGTTTATAGCTTATCTAAAAGCCATAATTGCAAAGGCATTAATTGACCATTTTTTGGTCAACCGAATATTGACAAGAGAATCCATCATGAGATCCAAATTTGTCGTCAGATTTTTAAATGATTATTTTGAAAGACCAAAGTATAATTTCACAGTTCATATGGACGTTTATTCAAATAGTCCTGAAATTCACATGCATACCTTTTCTTTAACATATTTGGTTCCACCGGACATGGTCATTCGTGGAACAACAGTCATGGCTGCAAGCAAAGATCATCCAAATAAAAATTCGGTGTCAGTTCCAATTGTGAACGGGATGACACTGTTGATTAAACAATTTCATGATAATAAGCGGGAATTATTTTGGCATTCAACCCCCAAACATGACTCATCCGAGGGTGTGAGAAATTACATCGGTGCTTATGAATTTCATGAATCGCCTATTCTGAGTTCAGGGATATCGGAAGAAATGAGGAGAAGTATTTATGCGAACACAGCTCAGCTTAATGTTAGAAAATTAATTAGAAACACGTATTTCACTATTTCTACTGATACACTTAGGAAATACAATGATTTTCAATCGAAAAAACATAATAGATTGAAACGACGTTACTCACAAATAAAAAATGAGCATTTGAGTGCATTAACGTTTGATGAACCGTGGTTAAACCAGATAATTGCGTTTGTTGAGTGGGTGGCTGTAACAATGCCGCAGCCGTTTATCTGCCCAGATGAAACGCATGAAAGCGTGGATACAATGGTTGGTCATGTGGGTGAAATGTTAGGTGTTGGCGGACATAATAACCGCAGTAATAAGCGCAGTAATAAGCGTGGCAATAAACGCAGAAATAAGCGTAAATCTAAACGCACTAAATCTAAACGCAGTTATAAAAGACGCAAATGACAAATGCAAATGTAAAATGTAAAAATAACATAATAAAAATAATACTAATATCCACATTAGTATTATCCAATTTCTCTCAAACCCCCAAACATGAACATAGATCTAGATTTGGACATTCGCAACTATGAGCTGCGTGACATTCTCAATTTGTTCAAGTTGCCGGCCGTGTTTACAGAGGCACACATGCGCGAGGCCAAGCGGACCGTCATGCGCACACACCCCGACAAGTCCGGCCTGGACAAGGAGTACTTCCTGTTTTTCTCCAAGGCTTATAAAATTCTGCACGAGGTGTATCAGGTGCGAGCCGGCATGTCGCGCCAAAAGGATGCAAAATACGACGACGTGAAGGAGGACATAGATGCGCACCGCAACGCCAATTCCGACAAGCTGAAGCGCATGAACGCCGGTGAGTTTAATCGCTGGTTCAACCAAACGTTTGAGCAAAATCGGATGCACGACGAGGAGCAGGACAGCGGATACGGTGATTGGCTCAAGGACAATGAGGACATCAATGATGATGATCATGCAGATTTGGGCGAGGGCTCGTCGTGGGCCCAGCGCATGGAACAGCTGGACCGTCGCAAACAGCGGCTGAGGGAACAGGCGCTCGTCGTGCGCAGCGAGGTCAAAACATTTGATTCTATCAGTTCAGGTAGTGGCTATGGTCTGGCGCGCGATCGCCCGGAAGAGCACTCTTCCGCTGGGTTCGGGTCATCATTGGTCTACGAAGACCTCAAGAAGGCGCACACGGAGTCGGTGATTCCCGTCACGCACGAAGACTACGAAGCCGTTCGCAAATACAAAAACATGAACGAGCTACAAATGTCACGAGATGTGGATCGTCGGACATTTAATTACTCCGAAACGGAATCCCTGATGGCTCGGTCGCAACAGCTGCAGACGGAGGACGACATGCGGCGGGCGTTCAAGCTGGCGCAGCAAGACGAAGTCGTGCGGGACCTGAACAAGAAATGGATGGCGCAGTTCAATGCGATAGAGAACCGGGGAACTACCGCACCCGATCATTAGAAAGCAGCAAGTACTTGCCGCTTGGCGCGGGGATGTTTTGATTAGTGTCTTCTTTTTATAGATTTTTTGCGTCGTTGAGACTTAGATTTTTTACGTCGGTGGGATTTGGATTTTCTTTTGGATCCTCCCTGTGTGACGCCACCCTTGCATTTATCACATTTATAGGTTGGGTTCTCTAGCATTTTGGCATGTCTCTTACAGTCTGGACAAACGATGGCATCAATTTGTTGATGAATGTCTTTACGTCTAATGGCATTTTCCGCTTTAATACTATCGGGGGAAGCCGCCGCATTTACACGGGCGGCGGTGCGGGCGGCGGTGCGGGCGGCGGCAGCAGCAGCACGAGCATCAGCAAGAGCTTTTAGACGCTCTATATAAGCTGGATCTAATTGTCCTTCATGGTGATCAAACTGATCAATGCTAGACATTTGTAATTTGTGTTGTATTTGGTTATACATATAACACAGAAAAAAAAACCATATTTCACCGATCATTTGAAAGCAGCAGATACTTGCCGACCACGGTGTTGGAGGTGAGCACTTGGCGCGGGGACAGGCGCGCAAACCACTGGAATGCCAGCCGGTTCAGGATTTGGTCGGCTGGCACGTAAATGCCGTACGCCCCCTTGGCGAAATCCACGTCTTCCTCGCCCAGCAGCTCTTCAATCACGACGGGCTTGCCATCCACCGTTTTCGTGCCGATCAAAGAGCCGCACAGCATGGACATCTGCGGCGGCGAGCTGATGAGCTGTTTATAAAGCCAGCGATCGGTCTGGCCCAAAAACTCGTACTCATTGGTGTAATCCGACGACACCAGCGGTTCCAAATACGCGATGTACTGCTGCATGACGGGGCTCTCCTTCGTGCAGCCCATGAGCCGGCTGTCGGGGAAAAACGCCACGCTGGCAGCGGCGGAGTTGCTGGACACGAACTCGCCGGCAAACATGGTTTTCCCGGCGCCTTTTAACATAGCATTAAAAGCGGGTTTCAGGTCCTTCAGGCAGATGAAGGAGGCCGGCACAGTTAGGCCGCCGTATTTGTAGAGCACCTTGGCCATTGCGAGGTCCCTTAAATGCTGTTTCAGTGGGGACGGCATGTTCTGCACCTTAATGGTCCAGTTGGGCAGCAGCCGCTGAAATGCGGCGTCGTCCACCAGCACCACGTTAAACGAGCCGCCGCACTGCTCCACGATGCTGCGAATGCACAGGTACATGTAGGGCTGGTTCAGGTGGGTACTATTCCGCGAGCCCCAGCTGGACCAGTTGCGCGCATTCACCTCGTAGTCAATGAAGATCCATATGAAGGGTTTGCGTGTGTCGGCAAGCGACTTATCGTTCAGCAAATACTTTTTGATGAGATTGTAGTCGTCACTGATGTTGTTGCCTTCTTGCGATTTTTTATAGCGCCCATATGCCACTCCGGCCAGAATGATGACTAAATAAAAGATAATGAGTTTAGGTGAAATCATTTGTCAAATGCAATGGACTGAATTAAATGCAAGATGTATTTGATATATATAAATATATTTATATCACATTTAATTTAATCAGGAA
>Ga0214921_10004922_pt1 | contig 19225 bp, 20 predicted proteins | sample LL1505_MetaG_FD_177992 | JGI IMG/M metagenome (GOLD analysis project Ga0214921, IMG submission 177992) | Freshwater microbial communities from Lake Lanier, Atlanta, Georgia, United States - LL-1505 | ecosystem: Environmental > Aquatic > Freshwater > Lake | place: USA: Georgia | collected... | reverse complement strand
CAGTGACAAGCATTCGCGTTGCTGGAGCTCTCCACGAGTTCACAACACTTGAAGGTGTAAAGGAAGACCTCACAGATATCGTCTTGAACATTAAGAACCTCGTTCTTTCAAGTGATAACGATGAGCCTTCAGTTATCTACATCCGCAAGTCAGGTGCAGGCGCCGTCACAGGTGCTGATATTGCTGTTCCAAGTGGCGTAGAAGTTCACAATCCTGAACTCCACATCGCAACACTCAATGGCAAGGCAAACCTTGAAATCGAACTTACAGTTGAGCGCGGTCGCGGTTACGTGACTGCAGTTCAGAACAAGCAAGCTGGAGCAGAGATTGGTCGCATTCCTGTTGACTCAATCTATTCACCAGTTTTGAAGGTTACATACAAGGTTGAAGCAACTCGCGTTGAACAGCGCACAGACTTCGATCGTCTTGTTGTTGATGTCGAGACAAAGCCATCAATGAAGCCACGCGATGCAGTTGCATCAGCTGGTAAGACACTTGTTGAACTCTTCGGTCTTGCACGCGAACTCAATCTTGATGCTGAAGGTATCGAGATGGGGCCATCTGTTATGGATGCTGCCCTTGCCGCAGATCTTGCTCTTCCCATCGAAGATCTCGATCTCACAGTTCGTTCATATAACTGCTTGAAGCGCGAAGGCATTCACACAGTGGGAGAGCTCGTCAACCGTTCAGAGGCTGACCTACTCGACATCCGTAACTTTGGATCTAAGTCAATCGACGAGATCAAGGCGAAGCTTGTATCAATGGGAATGTCTCTTAAGGACAGCCCAGCAGGTTTTGATCCATCACAACACCAGAACTACAACGTGTCAGATGAAGACTTCGCTGACGCAGATCAGGCATAAGGGAGAAGACAATGCCAAAGCCAACTAAAGGTCCTCGTCTGGGTTCAGGCCCATCACACGAGCGCTTGATTCTTCGTACTCTTGCTGAGCAGTTGTTCGAGCACGGAAAGATCACAACTACAGAGGCAAAGGCGAAGCGACTTCGTCCACTTGCTGAAAAGTTGATCACATTCGGTAAGAAGGGTGACCTTCCAGCTCGTCGCCAAGTGATGGCACGTATTGCTAACAAGAGCGTTGTTCACAACCTCTTTACAGTAATCGCTCCAACATTTGCTAACCGCGAAGGTGGATACACACGTATTACAAAGATCGGTCCACGTAAGGGCGATAACGCTCCTATGGCAGTGATCGAACTCGTAACAGAGAAGTAATCCGTACGTTCAAATAGCGTAATTCTTATGGCCAAACCCACTCTCCATCCCGAGAGTGGGTTTCGTCGTTTACGCATTGATATTGCATACGACGGCACCAACTTCTATGGGTGGGGCGCCCAACCTGACCGCCGCACCATTCAAGATCTTATTGAGGAAGCTATCTCACGTATTTCGCGGGTAGATACAGAGTCCATCGTTGCAGGCCGCACTGATGCAGGAGTGCATGCCACAGGCCAAGTCATCCATGTTGATGTCCCCGATGCGATGTTTGATGGGGAACTTAACTACATAGATTTTCGATACAAACTCAATCGCATTCTGGATGAAGATGTGCGGATCATGTCTATTACTGATGCACCGAGTGGCTTTCATGCGCGCTTCTCAGCGCTGCGTCGCCACTATGTCTATAAATTAATCGATAACAATGATGTGATTCCTCCTCTTACTCGAAACGATGTCGCATCCTGGTATCGCCCACTAGATGTCGATCGTATGAATGAGGCAAGCAAGCTTGTACTTGGCCACCATGACTTTGCAGCGTTCTGTAAATTCCGAGAGGGCAGCACAACGATTCGCTCCCTTGAAAAGTATGAATGGAAGCGCACAGCAGATGGAGTGCTGGTGGCAGATATCGTCGCTGATGCATTTTGTTACTCGATGGTGCGCAATCTTGTGGGGGCAGTTGTCTGCGTGGCAGATGGCCGTAAAGAGCCAAACTGGATTGCAGAGTTATTGGCTAATAAAGAGCGAGTCTCTGATTCATTGGTATTTCCAGCCCGCGGTCTAACCCTCTATCAGGTGGATTATCCAAGTGATGATCAGCTCCTAGAACGGGCAAAAATCACTGTTTCTAAGCGTGGGCAAGGGCTGAGTGAGGCTGATTAGCCGATTTGGCTCGGGCCTAGCAGGGCAGGTAAAGTAGGACCCCTGCGCCAGCAAGGCGCGAAATATAGGTCCCTAAGCTCAAGTGAAGAAGAAGGTAATAAAGCATGCGTACATATAGTCCAAAGGCAGGCGACGCGGTCCGTAAGTGGCACGTCATCGATGCACAAGATGTTGTGCTCGGTCGTCTAGCAACTCACGCTGCAGTTCTTCTTCGCGGTAAGCACAAGGCGACATTCGCCCCACACATGGATATGGGTGACTTCGTCATCGTAATCAATGCAGAGAAGATCGCACTCTCTGGAACAAAGGCAACAACAAAGTTTGCACACCACCACTCAGGTTTCCCAGGCGGTCTTACATCAACTGTCTACGGAGAATTGATTGAGAAGCACCCAACACGCGCTGTTGAAAAGGCGATCAAGGGAATGCTTCCTAAGAACCGTCTTGGCGCACAGGTTGCATCAAAGCTCAAAGTCTACGCAGGTCCAGAGCATCCACATGCTGCTCAAGCTCCAACACCATATGTATTCACTCAAGTTTCTCAAGTAGCGAAGTAAGGGATAAGTAAATAAATATGTCAGATACAACTTTGAACGAGATCGACGAGACAGAGACACCTACTTCTTACTCTTCATCAACACCTGCGGCTGCAACTAACCGCAAGGCAATCACAGCACCAGGTGCTGGTACAGGTCGCCGCAAGGAAGCAGTTGCTCGCGTTCGCCTCGTACCAGGTACAGGTCGCTGGGTAGTTAACGGCAAGACTCTCGATGGTTACTTCCCAAATAAGGTTCACCAACAGCTCGTCTCTGAACCATTTCGCACAGTAGGTGCTGAAAATACATACGATGTATTTGCACGTATCAACGGTGGTGGAGTTTCAGGTCAGGCTGGTGCACTTCGTCTCGGCGTTGCTCGTTCATTGAATGAGATCGACACAGAGGCAAACCGTCCAGCTCTTAAGAAGGCTGGCTTCCTCAAGCGCGATGCTCGCGTCATCGAACGTAAGAAGTACGGTCTGAAGAAGGCGCGTAAGCGTTCACAGTACTCAAAGCGTTAATTCTTTTTATCTCGATATCCCGTTTGTTCCTGCAGTAAAGGAGTTGTTATGGCTCTCTTTGGAACAGACGGGATTCGTGGTTTAGCAAACGGGCAGACTCTCACAGCAGAAATCGCTGTCGATGTTGCAGTAGCTGCAGCTCATATTCTTGTTGAATCATCTTCTAATAAGGGCAAGCGTCCCCGCGCAATCGTCGGTCAAGATTCACGCGCATCAGGTGAATTCTTAGAAGCCGCTGTAGCTGCAGGTCTTGCAAGTGCTGGCGTTGATGTGTATCGCGTTGGCGTTCTTCCCACACCAGCTATTGCTTATCTTGTGGGTGAATCTGGTGCTGATCTCGGCGTCATGATTTCAGCATCGCATAACCCCATGCCAGATAATGGAATTAAGTTGTTCTCACGCGGTGGCGGAAAGCTCGATGATGCTATTGAAGCTGCGATTGAAAAGCGTATGGGTGAGCCATGGACACGTCCCACAGGGCGCGATGTTGGTCGTATTACCTTTGATGACACAGCTCGTGATCGCTATGTGAGCCACCTGCTTGCATCTGTTTCAACTCCTCTTGCAGGCCTCAAGATTGTTCTTGATTGCGCCAATGGCGCATCTTCAGTTGTGGGACCTCTTGCCTATGAGAAGGCAGGAGCAACAGTCGTTGCCATCCATCACTCACCTGATGGCTGGAATATCAATGACAAGTGCGGATCAACTCACCTTGAAGAGTTACAGGCACGCGTTGTTAAAGAAGGTGCTGACTTCGGTATTGCCCATGATGGCGATGCCGATCGTTGCCTTGCAGTAGATGCACAGGGAAATGTGATTGATGGCGATGCCATCATGACAATTCTTGCTCGTGGATTTAAAGAGCGCGGTGCGCTGAAGTCCAACACCATCGTTGGCACAGTAATGAGCAACCTTGGATTTATGCATGCGATGAAAGAAGCTGGCATTGATGTCATCACCACTGCAGTCGGCGATCGCTATGTTCTAGAGAAGATGCTGGAAGGTGATTTCTCATTGGGCGGCGAACAATCAGGCCACCTGATCATGCGCGAGTTTGCCAATACTGGAGATGGAATCCTGACAGCACTTCAATTAGCTCAAGAGGTAGTTCGCACTAAGAAGACTTTGGCAGATCTTGCTGCAACGATGAAGCGTTTTCCTCAAGTATTGATCAACGTTCCTAATGTTGCGAAAGAGAAGCTTGCGACATCTGCGGCAATTACCGATGCTGTTGCGAAGGCTGAAGCAACTCTGGGCAGTGATGGTCGAGTATTACTTCGCGCATCAGGCACAGAACCTCTCATTAGAGTCATGGTCGAAGCCGCGAGTGATAACCTTGCACAAGAAATCGCAGCAGCACTTGCTGCAACCGTTAAGGCAGAACTGGGGAACTAATTCGTGTGCGGAATCGTGGGTTACACAGGACCACAATCTGCATTCACGCCCATCGTTGAAGGACTTCGCCGACTTGAATATCGCGGATATGACTCAGCAGGTATTGCACTCGGCACCGGCACATCTTTATTTGTAGAAAAGCGTGCAGGAAAGCTTGCCAATCTTGAAGGCGCTCTCCCTGCCAACCTTCCTACCGTTCACTCAGGTATTGGCCACACTCGTTGGGCAACCCACGGTGGTCCCACAGATCGCAATGCCCACCCTCACCTTGATAACGAAGGCAAGCTCGCTGTGATTCACAACGGAATCATTGAAAATTACTCAGAACTGAAAGCAGAACTTGAAAAGCGTGGCCATACCTTTGAATCAGAGACTGATACAGAATCTGTAGCTCACCTGCTCTCTGAACTTCGCAAAGAATATAAAGGTGACTTAACTGCTGCGATGAGGGCTGCAGTCAAGCGCCTTCGTGGCTCTTTTACTCTTCTTGCAATCCATGCCGATGCGCCACAGACCATTGTCGGCGTGCGCCGCAATTCACCATTGGTTGCAGGTTTAGGCGATGGTGAGAACTTCTTGGCATCAGATGTTGCAGCCTTTATCGATTACACAAAGCGCGCTGTTGAACTTGGCCAAGATGAAGTAGTGACTATCAATCCTGATGGCATTGCTATCTGCGATCTCGATGGCAAGGCACTGCCCTTGAAAGAGTATGAAATTACATGGGATGCAGCTGCTGCGCAGAAGGGCGGCTTTGCCCATTTCATGTTGAAGGAGATCTTCGATCAACCGAAGGCGATTGCAGATACTTTGATTGGTCGCTTGAGCGATAACAATCAGATTCAGCTCGATGAGCTACATATGAGTGATGATGAGATGAAGAAGATTAAGCGAATCTCAGTCATTGCTTGCGGAACTGCCTATCACGCTGGAATGGTTGCAAAGTATGCGATTGAAAAATGGGCAAAAGTTCCTGTTGATGTGGAGATTGCATCTGAATATCGCTATCGCGACCCCATCGTTGATAAAGATTCACTAGTAATTGCTATTTCACAATCAGGTGAAACGATGGATCTCCTGATGGCTGTGCGCCATGCAAAGGCTGCAGGTGCTCGAGTATTGGCAGTATGTAATACAAACTCTTCAACAATTCCTCGTGAATCAGATGCTGTTCTCTACACGCATGCTGGCCCTGAAATTGCAGTTGCTTCCACTAAAGCGTTTCTGACACAGATTGTTGCCGTCTATCTCATCGGACTTAAATTGGCACAGGTGCGCAACACGCTCACCGATGCACAGGTCAAGGGCCTCTACACAGAGATGCTGGAACTGCCAGGACAGGTTGAACAGATTCTTGAAACCATTGAGCCGCTTCGCGAATTAACTCGTAAGTTTGTTAAGAACAACACTGTTCTCTTCTTAGGTCGCGGGATTGAATATCCAGTAGCTCTAGAAGGTGCGCTCAAGCTCAAAGAGCTTGCATATATCCATGCTGAAGGTTTTGCAGGTGGGGAACTAAAGCACGGTCCCATCGCTTTGATTGAAGAAGGAACTGCAGTGATTGCAATCCTTCCAACGAAGGATGAGCACGCACTGGATGAGAAGATGCTGAGCAATATTCAAGAGGTAAAGGCGCGCGGCGCTCGTGTTGTTGTGATTGCACCAGAGGGTGCTGAGGTCATTGGCGCAGAACACATTATTCGTATTCCTGTTGCTTCACCTTTATTCCAACCAGTTCTTGCAACCGTTCCTCTTCAAGTATTTGCTTATGAAATTGCAGTTGCACGTGGCACTGATGTTGATCAGCCACGTAACTTGGCAAAATCAGTCACCGTAGAATAAAGATGAGCACTTTCCCTGATCTTCGCAAAGCGCAGATGCGCCGTGCTCTCAACTGGTCTGCCTGGCTCTTTACAGGTTATCTCTTCACTACCTATATCGTTTTAACCGATGGCTTCTTAGTCCGCATCGATCGTGAGCTCAACAATTGGCATCACCCAAAGTTCCATGGTTTCTCATACTTTGTAGTGCGTCGCTTAGATGATCTTGGACTTCGAAGCGTTTCTGGAATCGCACTCATCATTGTCGGTTCTTATATTGCGATTCGTTTTAAAACATGGAGGCCGGTCAATTTAGGTTTACTAGCATTCATCACACTCAACGTTGTAGTGGGTGCATTTAAATATGCACTAGGTCGCACCAAACCTCGTATGGGGCTGGATATCTTGCATGCAGGTGGAATGTCATATCCCAGTGGGCATGCCTCCAATGCAATTCTTATCTGGGGTGTTATTGCATATTTGATTTATCGCTATGCACATGTGGATAGATATAACGGTCGTCTTGCTAGTGCTGCCGTTGGTGCACTAGCCCTTACCGTCTGCACCGTTTCTCTCATCCGTAATACACATTGGTTCTCTGACCTCTTTGGTGGCTTACTTTTAGGGTCAGCTCTCTTAGTTCTCATTATCGCTATCGATCGCTTCTTTCCATCTGATAGCCAACTTCACTAGGGGCTAATACACTCACTCCCATGATTGATGGAATCGGCATCGATGTCGTGGATATTGCCCGATTCCTCGAATCCCTAGAGCGCACGCCAGGTCTTCGCGAGAAGCTCTTCACTGAATCAGAGCGCACGCAATCTTCGCAATCACTTGCTGCACGCTTTGCTGCAAAAGAAGCTCTCTATAAAGCATTAAGCCCAAGCCATGGATTGCATTGGCATGATGCCGAAGTCATCAACCAACCAAACGGTAAACCTGAATTTCTCTTCCGCGGTGAGATCGCAGATCTTGTTGATGGCGCGAGTGTGCACCTGTCTCTTTCTCATGATGCAGGAATTGCATCTGCCATGGTGGTGGTTGAGCGATGAGAGCAGAGGCAATCGTTGATCTCAGTGCAATCAAGCACAATGTTGAGTTATTGAAGAAGAGTGCAGGAACTAAGTTACTTGCAGTTGTGAAGGCAGATGCCTATGGGCATGGACTTATCCCTGTTGCGAAGGCAGCGCTATCTGCTGGAGCTGATTATTTGGGAGTAGCGCTGCTTGAAGAGGCTATTGCACTTCGCGAAGCAGGTATTGATGCACCGATCTTGGCATGGCTTGTTCAACCCGGTTCAGATTTTAAGAAGGCGATCGAACTTGATATTGAGTTAGCGGTTGCATCCCTTGCCGCCCTGAAAGAGATTTCTGACGCATCGATTGCAAAGAAAGCCAAGGTGCATTTAGAAGTTGATACAGGAATGTCGCGTGGGGGGTTCCTGAGTGAGTGGAACCTGCTTGAGGCATCACATCTTGTGAATGTGGAGATTGTTGGAATCTTCTCTCACTTTGCTCGCGCAGATGAACCAGATGAAAGACAGAATTTAGATCAGATGGCTCGCTTTAATCAGATGGTTGCACAGGTGCACGAACTTGGATTTACCCATGTGATTCGCCATCTTTCTAACTCTGCAGCCACCTTGAAGAACCATGCAGCTGCATTCGACATGGTGCGCGCAGGTATTGCTATGTATGGACTATCACCAGATGTGAATACATTAGGTACATCGCAGTCATTGGGATTACGGCCTGCGATGCAATTGAGAGCAGCTCTGTATTTAGTTAAGGATGTTCCTGCCGATACGCCAGTTGGCTATGGTGCAACAGAGAGCACGAGTGGCGATACCAAACTCGGTGTTGTTGCGATGGGTTATGCAGATGGCATTCCACGTGTTGCTCATGATGCAGGAGTGTGGTGTGCAGGAAAGAAGGCACCGATTATTGGACGAGTCTCTATGGATCAATTCGTCGTTGATTTGGGCGCTGCGTCAAAGGCTAAGTCGGGGGATTGGGTTGTTGCATTTGGAAATAGTTCCCATGGTGAATACACAGCCGATGATTGGGGTGCTGCATCTGGCTCAATTAATTACGAGATAGTCACACGAATTGGTCCTCGTGTGCCTAGAATCTATTCAGCTCATGTCTACTAATACGCCACTTCTCCACGCCGAACGAGTCTCTGTCTCCTTCGGTGGCCTTCGCGCTCTCCATGATGTCTATCTGCAGCTCAATGAGAAAGAAGTTGTTGGCGTTATTGGGCCTAACGGTGCGGGTAAGACAACCCTCTTTAATGCAATCTGTGGACTTGTTACTCCAGATTCTGGCACATTCTCATTTGAAGGAAAGCAACGTTCATGGCCACGCACTGATGAATTAGCTGATCTTGGTATCGCGCGCACCTTGCAAGGAGTTGGACTCTTTCCTGATCTCACAGTTCTTGAAAATGTGATGATTGGTGCACAGAAGTTTGCAAAGACAGGTTTGATATCTGCAAGCTTTGGTCGCAATACAAAAGATGAAGCAGAACTTGCAGAACGTTCTATGGCAGCACTTGAGCGCGTCTATGCAGGAGCACTAGCCCACCGCCGTGCGAATACTCTTTCATACCCTGACACAAAGCGTGTTGCTATAGCGCGAGCACTAGTGAGTGAACCAAAAGTTTTGATGCTTGATGAACCAGCAGGTGGATTAGGTCCTCAAGATATTGAGTGGATGAATGGCCTTATCCGCAATCTCACTTCACAGATGTCAGTTCTGATTGTTGAACACCATATGGATGTTGTGATGTCAGTCTGTGATCGACTCTATGTTCTTAACTTCGGTGAAGTGATTTCAAGTGGATCAGCCGACGTTGTTCGTCGCGATCCTGCAGTCATTGCTGCATACCTTGGAACGGGGGCATAAGTTGAGCCTCATTGTTAAAAATCTCACCGTTGATCACGGTGCTATCCGCGCCATTAGCGAAGTCTCGTTCACTGTTGAAACGGGCAAACTTTCTGCTGTGATCGGTGCCAATGGCGCGGGTAAATCCACACTACTTCGCACGCTCTCAGGTCTTAATAAAGCAACTGAAGGAAGTGCGCATTGGGGCGATCACAATCTTTTGCATGGCAAACCTGAGTCACATGTGCGAAGCGGAGTCTCGCATGTCTCTGAAGGAAAATCTGTTGTTGCAGAACTTACCGTTGAAGAAAATCTTGATTTAGGAGCGCTCTGGCGCCGTAATAAGAAGGAAACTGCAGAATCTAAGAAGCAGACTCTCGAACTCTTTCCGCGCTTAGGTGAGCGCCTTGGCCAGCGCGCAGATACGTTATCTGGTGGTGAACGTCAGATGCTCGCCATTGGTCGCGCTCTGATGTCTAAGCCAAATCTTCTCCTTCTTGATGAACCATCTCTTGGCCTTGCACCCCTTGTCATTGAACAGATATTTCAGACTATTCGGGGCATCGTTGATTCCATGAACCTGACAGTTGTATTGGTTGAGCAGAATGCAATGGGAGCGCTCAAGATTGCAGATACTGCAGTGGTTCTTAATCTTGGACGAGTTGCAACATCTGGAAGCGCAGCAGATCTCATCGCCGACCCAGCAGTGCGCGCTGCTTACTTGGGGTACTGATGATTCAACTATTGAATACCATTCTTATAGGTGTGACATCAGGTGCAATTTATGCGCTAATGGCTATGGCAATTGTACTTGTGTGGCGCTCGACTCGTGTAATCAACTTCGCCCAAGCTGGGCTCGCTCTTGCATCTACCTACATTGGATATGAAGCTCTTCAGATAGTTGATAACTATTGGATTGCACTCATCTGTGCGATGTTTGCTGGAGCAGCAATTAGTGCATTTATTGAAATTACTTTTATGCGTATTTTGCTCAAGCACACTAGCTCTGGCCCTATTGCAAGCGTTGCACCCATTATTGCAACCCTTGGTCTACTGGGAATTATTAAGGCGCTCATCACAATGATCTGGGGCGGACAAGACGCAGTGATAAAGCCGCCACTATCCAATACAGGTTTCTCCATCGGCACTCACACCCTGGTTTTCTCACCAATGAAGTTAGCAATTATTGTCTCAGTTGCCCTACTCGTTTTTGTCTTCTCGCTTATCTTCCAGAAAACAAATATTGGCCTTGCACTTCGGGCATCTGCCTATGCACCAGAAATTGCGCGACTTGCTGGCGTTAAAGTAGATCTTGTCCGCACTCTTGGGTGGGCGCTTTCTGGCGCATCTGGAGCAGCTGCAGGGCTATTACTTACCTCAAATGGAAACGGTGCCTTCTCTCCTGAGTCCGCGGAATTCTCACTTCTGTTCATCTCGGGCTTTATTGCCGCTGTTGTTGGCGGCCTCGATAGTTTGGTGGGAGCTGTCATCGGTGGAATCTTCTTAGGTCTCATCACCGCTTTTGTTCTGATGTACATCAGCGGCTCGCTCTTCTTTATTGCACCATTTGTAGTCTTGCTCTTGGTTCTCTTTATTCGTCCACAAGGAATTATTGGAGTGAAGGCAGGGCGACGTGCATAAACCTTCCAATAAGAAACGTATTGCAATATTCCTGCTTCTAGGTGTTGCCATTTACTTCCTAAGCGGGGCAGTAGATGAACTTCGTGTATATCAAGGTGCATCAGTTGCAGTTTTTGTTGTCGGTATTGCATCCATCATTCTTCTCACCGGATATTCAGGTCAAGTATCACTCGGGCAAGGCGCACTCCTCGGTGTTGGTGGATATGCAGCAGCGCTCATGCGCATTCACTTCAACACACCTATCTGGATCTGTTTCGCAGTTGCAATTCTTGCCGCGGCCGTTGCAGGAGCACTTCTTGGATTGGCAGCTGCTCGTTTAAGTGGCCCCTACTTAGCAGGAACGACTCTTGCGTTTGCAGTTGGTCTGCCTTCAGTGGCAAATCAATTTCAATTATTAGGTGGCGAACAAGGACTTCTCTTTGATGTGGGATTTCCTCCACTGAGTTTTGGTGAGGATTTCACCCAATATAAATGGTTCTTCTGGATTGCATCCCTGGCTACTTTGATCGCGATATTTTGGTTACAAAATGTTATGAGATCTCGTTATGGGCGTAGCTGGAAAGCGGTCCGAGGCAATGATGTTGCAGCAGAACTAGCTGGAATAAATCTCACTCGCAATAAGACTCTCGCATTTACCCTCAGCGCTGGTTTGGCCGGTCTTTCAGGGGCCTTATTAGCCATGACTATAGGCACCGTCTCACCCTCTGCCTTCCCCTTGGCCCTTTCATTTTCTTTGCTGACAGGCGCGGTTCTCGCTGGCGTAACTACCCTCGGAGGGGTAATGATTGGGGCAGTGACATTGGTTGCTATCCCTGACATCGCAGGGGCGGTCGCAAGCCGCTTCGGATCCTCAGAGGCCGTAACCAATAACTTGCCTGGTCTACTGGTGAGCGCGTTACTGATTTTGACAGTGTTGTTTGTCCCGAACGGACCTGTCGAACAGTTTCGTGCGCGTCGGGAACATCGGGTGAATAAATAACCATCTTAGGTACAACTACCTAAGGTCCCTCGATGGAAGGAAAGACATGACTCGAATGAATCGTCGCACGCTGATTTCAGCTAGCGCGGTGCTTGTGGTCGCAGCTCTCACAGCAGCAACAGTTCCGGCGCAAGCAGCAGAAGTAGGAGTAAGCAATTCCGAAATTAAACTCGGTATGACGCTCCCAATGACAGGCACTGCATCACCTGGCTACAACAAGATTCCAGGTGCAATGAAGGCATACTTTGATTACCTCAACGCTAATGGTGGAGTTAATGGTCGCAAGATCACTCTCAAGGTTGAAGATGATCGGTATGTTCCAACTGAAGCAGTTGCCAAGACAAATAAATTAATTTTGCAAGACAAGGTCATGGCACTCATCTCTCCACTAGGAACAGCAAATAACAAAGCTATTGCAGCCTCAGTAAACCCCGCGCGCCGAGGAGTTCCAGTGTTGTTCGTCAACTCAGGATTTAGCGGTTTCACTGATACTACGAAGTACCCAACAACCTATTCGATCTTGCCTTCATACGTCATGGAAGCAAAGATCATGGCTGAGTACATCAAGGATAACTTTGCAGGCAAGACACTGGGTCTTCTGTACCAGGATGACGACTTCGGAACAGATGCTCTTAAGGGATTCACCCAAGCAGGCATCACCTTCGCAGTGAAGGTTCCATATGCATCAGGGTCTCAAGGTGCTGCAGGAGTTCCTGCTGGATGGGTCACAAAGCTTTCTGCCGCTAAGCCGGATGTCGTAATCCTCTTCGGTGTATCAAGTGCAACAGCAGCTGGCCTCGGCACAGCGGCAGCGCTTAAGTACGCACCACAGTGGATCCTTGGATCTGTTGGTGGAGATGCGACCACTATTAAGGCATCAGGAGTACCTGCAGGCGTTCTCTACAACGCAATCGGTGCTTCATTTGCTCCAGCAACAACTGATGCTGATGATGAATACGTCAAGCTCTTCTCAGATATCTACGCAAAGGCAGTTCCTGGTTCAGCTTTCGATAACAACGTTCTTATCGGAATGAACTCAGCATTTGTTGCGGCGCAGGCACTTAAAGCAGCTGGACCAGATCTCACTCGCAAGTCACTCATGGCTGCGATTGATGCAAAGGGTGCGTCATTCGCATCAGCTGCACTATTGCCACTGAACTACTCAAAGACTAGCCACGTTGGATACAACGGATACTGGTTTGGAAAGTACTCACCAACAGGAGATCTCAAGCCAGTTGATGGTAAGTATGTTCTCTACACAACCGATTCAGGTTCTGGCGCTGTTGTTAAATCAACATGGAAGCGTCCAGCAATGCCAGCGAAGGGATTACCTAACTAATGAAAATCACTTCAGTTAAATCACGCGCAATTGCGCTGCTTTCAACTACTGCGCTACTAGCAACAATTGTTGTTGCATCGCCAGCACAAGCTGCGGCTGTAGGGCCAACATGTGATGCTAAAACACCTATTCAGACATGTGTGGGTACAACATCAGATGGTGCTGTATATGAGATTAGAGTGCCAAGTAACTTCAATGGCACTGTTGCTCTCTGGTCTCACGGACTAGGTGTCTCATGGCCAGTATCAGCTGGATTACTTCCTCCATTTCCAAATGGAATTCCAGTTGATCCACGTGCGAATGTGGCTCCATTTACAGTGATCGGTTCAACATCGTCAGCTCTTGCAAGCTCAATCCTTGCTGATGGAGTAGCTGTTATGGGATCTGGCTTCTCTGTACAGGGCTGGAACTTGGATGAAGCAGTCAAGACAAATGTCGAGTTAATCGGTATTTTCAAGAAGGCTTTCCCCGCAACGAAGAAGGTTGTTGCATGGGGTTATTCAGCAGGCGGTGGAATTACTCAGGCACTCGCCGAACAACACCCAGAACTCGTTGATGCCGTTGCAATCATTGATCCAGTAGCTCCAGCTCCTGCAATGCAGAAGTTATTGATGGATGCACTGTGGTTATTCAAGACTTACTTCGATCCATCAATGAAGTTGACAGGTTACTCAGCTGGAAAAGCTGGTGACTTGGAAGCGACTGCCGACATTGGCAAGATGTATTCAATCCTTGCATCCGTGGGGGCTAACGTCTCATCAGGTAAGTGGCCAGCAACAGCAGGTCCTTCAGGTAAGGCGCTAGAAGCAGCAGGAGTTCCATCTCGTTCTGCGATGTTGCTATGCGCTTTGTTGGTGGGAATGCCTGTTCAGAGCGCTTCTTACGACAATATCAATGGCCCTGATGGAGCGCTCAAGCTGACATTCCCACTTGCAGTCAGCCCAGCGCTTGCTTCGCTTGAGAACTTCGGCGTTGCATTGACATCTGGATTAAGCATGGCACGTGAGTGGGATACAAAATTTGGTCCAAATTGGTATGACAATACCAAGACCAACTTTGCTACTCAGCTGAGCGAATCTGACAGAGACATCTACAACGCGGCACTCAGTGGAAACACAGTTATCGATGCACTCTTGGGTGTATTGAATCCTGCTAACCCTGCAGCGCCACGTATGGTTGGTGAAGCATCTGCTGTAGCTAAGGCTGCAGGGATGTACAGCACAACTGGCAAAATTACAGTCCCAACTATCATGATGACTGGCACGAACGATCCAGTGCCAGCAGCATCATGGATTCAACAAGTCTCAGATAAGTATGCAGTGCAGTTTGCTGCTGAGAAAGCCGCAGCTATCGCCGCAGCTAAGAAATCACGTAGCTACGTTGCTCCAAAGAACAAGCTCGGTGTCGTTTGGTTGAAACCACCAAAGAACTGGACAAAGTTTGATGCAACTGGCACACCAATTGCCCAGTCATATGTTGCCGGAAACGGACATGCCGCATTTACGCAGAAGCAATTTAAATTCATGATTGATGCTGCGATTAAGGCTGCTAACGCGGGATCTGTCTCAACGACAGGTACCTTCATTTCCACGGCACGTAAGGCCGGGATGGTGAGAGATAAGTTCAGCTCTTACCCATACCTAAAGTATTACAACTAGTAATACAAGAGAGTAAAAGAGAGGGTCTGGGAAACCAGGCCCTCTCTTTCCTTTATCCTCAACCAGTGAAGATAACAACAGCCGCCGATATGCATGCGCTCGGTAAGCGCATTGGTGCACAATGCGTAGCTGGCGATCTCATCCTTCTTAACGGCCCATTGGGTGCTGGCAAAACTGTTCTTGTGCAAGGAATCGGTGAAGCACTCGGTATCAACGATGTCACTTCCCCCACCTTTGTAATCTCTCGTATTCATAAAGGCCCTCTGCCACTTATTCATGTCGATGCATATCGGTTATTGGAAGGCGGCAAAGCTGCGCTATATCTCGATGATCTTGATTTAGATTCACCCCGAGAAGGTGCTGTCACGGTCATCGAATGGGGCGGGGCAGAGTCTGCGCGATTAAGTGAAGAGCGCCTTGAAATAGTTATTGATCGCACTGAAGAAGTTCGTGAAGTCACAATTACTCCTGTGGGAACACGTTGGCAGGGGCTAAAGCTATGACTCTGACACTTGCTATTGATACCTCTACTTCGCGCACCATTGTGGGAATCATTGATGGAACTTCCGTTCTCTTTGAGAAGTTTCACGAGGGTGCCACAGATCACGGACGAGCTCTTTCGCAATTAGTCGCTGAAGCTCTCAAGGTTTCACATCCACCTAAGCAAGTTGTTGTTGGAATGGGACCTGGACCATTTACCGGCTTGCGCGTAGGCATCTCGTTTGCTCACACCTTTGGACTTGCTCGCACCATCCCTGTGATTGGAGTGTGTTCACTGGATGCCATCGCAATCGAAGAGAGTGAATACACCGTGGCAATTGATGCACGTCGTAAAGAGATTTACTGGGCTCGCTATAAAGATGGTGTGCGTATTGAAGGCCCTGTAGTGAGTAAACCGGCAGAAGTTGATGGATTCATCATCGATCACTATCCAGATATGAAGAAGTTGGTTTCCCTTGCCACTTCACAGAACGTCACTGAGCCGATGTATTTACGCAGACCAGATGCTGTTCCCACTGCGGAGCGCACATGATTACCTACCGCCAACCGATTGCACTGGATATCCCAGTTCTTGCATCCTATGAGAAGCAGCTATTTCCTTACTCACCATGGAATACAGCTCAGTTCAAAGAAGAGTTTGCTGGTATTCCGACCACTCGATATATGTCAGTTGCTGAAAGTGGCAACACCATCGTGGGTTACTGCGGTGTCTTTGTGCCAGCCCCTGGCGTTGAGGCAGACATTCTCACCGTTGCAGTCCTTCCTGAATATCGCAGACAAGGTATTGCTAAAGAGTTCATGCGACAGATTGAGCAGTGGTCGAGGCAGCGTGGTGCTAGCGCGATGATGCTTGAAGTTGAGCAATCGAATGAATCAGCAATCGAGCTCTATAAGGGTCTTGGCTATATGAAGATCTCAGTGCGTATGGATTACTACGGCCCCGGTAAAGATGCCTTTGTGATGCGAAAGGACTTTGCATAGTGCAGCCCATAGTTCTTGGAATTGAAACTTCATGCGATGAGACAGCAATTGGCATTGTCCGTGGCCGCACCTTGTTAGCCAATGTCATCGCATCAAGTGTTGATGAGCATGCGCGTTTCGGGGGAGTTGTTCCTGAGATTGCATCGCGTGCTCATTTGGAGGCGATGTTGCCCAGTATCCAGCGCGCACTCAAAGATGCGAATATTTCACTTGCAGACATTGATGCGATTGCGGTCACTGCTGGCCCTGGATTAGTCGGCGCGCTCCTTGTTGGTGTTGCATCGGCAAGTGGATTGGCGCAAGGACTTGGTCGTCCGCTCTATGGAGTCAACCATTTAGCAGCCCATATCTCCGTTGATTACTTAACGCATGATCAACCAACAGATCCCACCATCGCACTTCTTGTTAGCGGTGGCCACTCATCCCTTCTGCAAGTTGATGACATCACGGGTTCCATTACAAAACTTGGGGCAACTATGGATGATGCTGCAGGTGAGGCATTCGATAAAATTGCACGCATTCTCAGCTTAGGTTTTCCAGGTGGTCCTGCCATCGATCGCGAAGCGGTCAGCGGTTCTGCGAGCGCCATCGATTTCCCGCGAGGACTGACAACATCTAATGACTGGGCAACGCGCCCTTTTGATTTCTCATTCTCAGGAGTTAAGACTGCAGTTGCTCGTTATCTTGAAAGCACTCCGCAATACATTCGCGCAGATGTTGCAGCCTCATTCCAAGAAGCGGTCGTTGATGTGTTGCTGCTCAAGGCACTTGCTGCCTGTAAATCAACGGGTATTGATTCACTGGTGATCGCAGGTGGTGTTGCGGCCAACTCTCGTCTTCGAGCCGTTGCCACAGAGAGATGCGAGAAGGCTGGTATCCAGCTGCGCATTCCAGCTGCTGACCTCTGTACTGATAACGGGGCGATGGTGGCATCCTTGGGCAGCCTGATGCTCAGCGCCGGCAGACCGGCCACCCAAGGCGCCTTTGACGCTGATTCTGGCCTGAAGGTGGAGCAGGTCAGCCTCTAGCTCTCAATTTGCCCCTGGGAATAAGCGCCCATAGGCTTGGCGTTAGCACTCTAGGGTCGACACTGCTAAAGCAGGTGAGCCCCGAACAAAGTGGATATATAACGATTCTAAAAGGAGTACCACCATGGCAGTAGCCATTAAGCCGCTCGAAGATCGCATCGTTGTTAAGGCAAATGAAGCTGAGACAACAACTGCATCAGGTCTTGTCATCCCAGATACAGCGAAGGAAAAGCCACAGGAAGGCACAGTTGTTGCAGTCGGCCCAGGTCGCTTCGATGATGGCGCTCGCGTACCGATGGATGTAAAGGTCGGCGATGTCGTTCTCTACAGCAAGTACGGCGGAACAGAAGTCAAGTACAACAACGAGGATTACCTCGTCCTATCTGCTCGCGACATTCTCGCGATAATCGAGAAGTAGTCCATGGGCAAAATGTTGGAATTCGACGAGCATGCTCGTCGCGCAATGGAACGCGGTGTTAATCAGCTCGCTGACACCGTCAAGGTAACGCTCGGACCTAAGGGCCGTAACGTTGTCATCGCTAAGTCATTTGGCGCACCAACTATCACTAACGATGGTGTGACAATTGCTAAAGAGATTGAACTCTCAGATCCTGTTGAGAACATGGGCGCACAGCTCGTAAAGGAAGTTGCTACAAAGACCAACGATGTCGCAGGAGATGGAACAACTACTGCAACAGTCCTTGCTCAAGCAATGGTCAAGGAAGGTCTTCGTAACCTTGCAGCCGGTGCACAGCCAATGGATCTCAAGCAAGGAATCGAAGCAGCTGTTGAGGCAATCTCAGCTCGTCTTCGCGAGAACGCAACTGTCGTAAAAGATAAGGCGCAGATCGCAGATGTTGCAACAATTTCAGCACAAGATCGCGCAATCGGAGACCTCATCGCAGAAGCGATGGATAAGGTCGGCAAAGATGGCGTTATCACTGTGGAGGAAGCATCAACTACAGCACTTGAGCTCGAGTTCACTGAAGGAATGCAGTTCGATAAGGGCTACATCTCTCCATACTTCGTCACCGATCAAGATCGCATGGAAGCAGTCCTTGAAGATGCTTACATCCTTCTTGTCTCCAATAAAGTCTCAGCTCTTGCTGAACTCCTTCCTCTTCTTGAGAAGGTCTCTACAGCAGGAAAGCCACTTCTGATCGTTGCTGAAGATGTTGAGGGCGAAGCGCTCTCAACTCTCGTTGTAAACCGCATGCGCGGAGTATTTACTTCCGTTGCAGTAAAGGCTCCAGCATTCGGAGATCGTCGTAAGTCAATCTTGCAGGATATGGCGATCTTGACTGGTGCAACTGTCATCTCTGAAGAAGTTGGTATGAAGTTAGAGGCTGCAACTTTGGAAGATCTCGGACGCGCCCGTCGCATCGTGGTCACCAAGGAGACAACAACAATCGTTGATGGAGCTGGCGATAAGGCAGCTGTGTCAGGTCGCGTTGGAGAACTTCGTGCAGAGATTTCACAATCTGATTCAGACTGGGATCGCGAAAAGCTTCAGGAGAGAGTTGCAAAGCTCTCTGGTGGAGTATGCGTGATCAAGGTCGGAGCACACACTGAAGTTGAGTTGAAGGAGAAGAAGCACCGTCTTGAAGATGCTATCTCTGCAACTCGCGCAGCTGTTGAAGAAGGAATCGTTATCGGCGGAGGCGCTGCCCTTGTGCATGCAGCTGACGCGCTTAACGACAACCTCGGCTTCACAGGCGATAAGGCTGTCGGTGTTGCACTTGTCCGCAAGGCATGCGATGAACCTCTTCGCTGGATTGCAGAGAACGCAGGACTTGAAGGCTACGTAGTAGTT